>OJPS01000599.1_pt1 | contig 29695 bp, 30 predicted proteins | sample 1598551 | NCBI WGS metagenome assembly OJPS01 (sample SAMN03922488, study PRJEB24848) | human gut metagenome | isolation source: stool sample | host: Homo sapiens | place: Germany | collected 2011-05 | reverse complement strand
CGCTCGTGCTGACAGGCGGACTGCTGTATGCAGACCATTATCTGACCGGCAAAATGACGACGGACGATGATTTCGATTCGCTTTCCGCCAGTGACCTGCACCAGACGGCGACGGAGGCCGACGGCCGCCTGGAACGCGAGGAGCGTTTTTCTGAGGCGCTGTCCGGTCTGGAGGAGCAGTTGGCTGATCTGCCGTCCTTCACGGAGGTCGATCGCTACCTGCTGTCCAATAACGATATCCCGGCCGAGGCGCTGGCCAAGCTCGACACGGGCAAGGCCCCGCGCAGCAGCTATCTCAGCAGCGATGCAAGCAAAATTCAGGTGTTCGTTATGTTCGGCCTTGACAGCGGCAGCGCGTCCGACAGCGTCATGCTCGTTGCGCTCGACCGCGTGCATCAGAAGATCAAGCTCATCTCGCTTGCACGCGATTCCTACGTTTTCATTCCGGAATTCGGTTCTTTCTCCAAGCTGGCCTACTCCTATGTCTGGGGCGGTGCGGCGATGGCCGTAAAAAATCTGAACTATAACTATTACTTGAACGTGTCGGATTATATTGCCGTGGATTTTGATCAGCTCGCGGAGATCATCGACCGGATCGGCGGTGTGACGGTCAACATCGACGAGGATGAGGCGCGTTATCTTTCCAATTATCCGAACGTCCGTGTCGGCGACTGCCTGCTTGACGGGGAAACAGCGGTCTCCTATGCCCGCATCCGCAAGAGCAGTGCCACGGACAGCGACCGCAAGCGCACCGGCCGCCAGCGTGAGGTCATTCTCTCGATCCTCAACACGCTGCAGACCATGCCGCTGTCGCAGTATCCGGGTTTTGTGCGCGACTGCCTCGGTATGTGCGCAACATCGTTCGAGGCTGAGACGCTTCTGACCATGGCCGCTGAGACGCTGGGGCAGAATTACACGGTCGAGCAGTATTTCTTCCCGGAGGGGCAGGTGGACTGGTGGGCCGGGCTCATCAAGGAGTATTTCTACTACGTCTATGACCTGCGCCGCGCCAGTGACCGCATTTACCGCATCATTTACGAGGAGCTGTATATCTCGGGCTACGATGATTGAGTGAAAAGCATGCGGCTAAGCCTGCAGCAGCACATGCGAAAATCCGCATATTTGCCCAATCACTACAGCAGCGGCATGGCCGGACCGGCCATGCCGCTGCTGGTATTTTCTGTTATCCGTTCTGCTGCTCCTTGGCGGCCAGCAGCGCCTTGGCGAGCTGGTCCGGGCAGGACGTGGGCTTCGAGCCGCAGCGGATGCCCTGCAGGCGGGAAATCAGCTCATCGACATCCATACCCTCGGCCAGCCGGGCAATGCCCTGTGTGTTGCCGCTGCAGCCGCCGATAAAACGGACGTTCGAGACCTTATTGCCGTCCAGCTCCAGCAGGATCTGGCGTGAGCAGACGCCGTGCGGCGTATAAGTAAATTCCATGGTGATTGCTCCTTTGCTTCATTTTAGACTAGTATAACATTTTTTCGTGTTTTTTCAAGCACTTTGAATGATTTGCCTCCCGTTCCACCATACTAAGGAGCAGAAAAAACAGGGAGGAACGGCATGGACGAAACACAGAGCAGGCCGCAGGAGCGGCTGGAGGAGCTTGGCGCGGGGCTGACGCAGACGAAGCGCGGCAATATCTATACCCTGACGATCATCGGGCAGATCGAGGGCCATCAGGCACAGCCCGAGACGATCAAAACAACAAAATACGAGCATGTGCTGCCGCTGCTGGCCACGATCGAGGAGAGCGAGGACATCGATGGCCTGCTGCTCCTGCTCAACACCGTGGGCGGCGACATCGAGGCGGGACTTGCCATTGCGGAGCTGATCGCCGGGATGCGGAAGCCCTCCGTGTCGCTCGTGCTGGGCGGCGGGCACTCCATCGGCATCCCGCTGGCCGTTTCGGCCAAGAAGAGCATGATCGTCCCGACGGCCAGCATGATGATCCACCCTGTGCGCATGAGCGGCGTCGTAGTCGGCGCACCGGCGACCTATCACTATTTTCAGCGCATTCAGGAGCAGATCACGGACTTTGTCACGTCGAATTCCCGCATCACGCGCGAGCAGTTCTCGAACTATATGATGGCGACCGGGCAGATCGCCACGGACGTCGGTACGATCGTCTATGGGCGTGAGGCCGTGGAAAGCGGCCTCATTGACCGTCTGGGCGGCCTGCACGACGCCTTGGAGTGCCTGCACCGGATGATCGCCAGAAAACAGGGGAACAGGGGATAGCAATTCAGACTGTCAAAAACCGGTCCAGCTGAAAGTTTCGGATGGACTTTTTTGACTAGCTGTAGCAATTTTAACATTCCTGTGCTATAATAATCTTCAAAGCAAAATTACAGGAGATTCTTGGTTTGAAGATTTGGGAAGCATTGATCTATGGCCTTGTCGCGGGGCTGACCGGCTTGCTGCCGGTCTCGTTCAGCGGGCATGCGGCCGTGCTGCAGGACGCATTCGCGCTCTCGCCGCTCACGCAGGGCGGGGGACTGTACGTCCGGGCGGCCATCACGCTCGGGCTCAGCGCTGCGCTCGTGCTGGCTTTCCCCGGAGAGCTGCAGCTGACCTGCGGGGAGCTTGCGCGCCGCCCGCAGCGCGGAAAACGCGCCCGGCAGCCGTCTCCACGCCGCCGCGCCGTCCTGATGGGCCTGCTTGCTCTCCCAATCGGTCTGCTGAGCCTGATCTGGTGCGCAGCGGCAGAGCGCATCACGCGCCTGTCGCTCATCGCCGCGTTCTTCTGCCTGAACGGCCTTATCCTGTTTGCTGCGGGACGGCCCGGCGGACAGAAGGATGCCCGCGCGCTCATGCTCCCGGATGCGCTGCTGGCAGGCGCGACCCGTCTGGCCGCCGTGCTGCCCGGCCTGTCGCCGCTCGGCCTGACGCTGGCTGTCTGCCGTCTGCGAGACCTGCGGACGGATTTCGCCCTGCGCTTTACGGCGATGCTGACGCTCGGCTTTTCGCTGTGTGAATTCGTCTACCGCCTGCTGCGTGCAGTCGTTGTGGGGGCGTTTTCCGCGTCGCTGTGGCTGCCGATGCTCGTCGCGCTCGTCGCCTCGACCTTGGCCGGATATTTTGCCCTGCAGTATCTCAAATATCTGCTGCACCGGGAAAAGCTGCGTGTTTTTTCCTATTATTGTTGGGATGCAGCCGTTATCGCGCTGATCCTGGCGCTTATCAATGCCTGAACGGAGGGGAATCATGGCAAGGAAATCGCAACCCGTTAAAAAGCCGACTGCAAAGCAGACCGCCGCGCAGAAGCGCCAGACGCAGAACCGCCGCGAGATCTGGGCACTTGTCTGCATTTTTCTGGCGATCTTCTCCATCATCTGCTGCTTCAATACCACGGCCTTTCTGATCAGGCCGTTCGCCTCGCTTATCGCGGGCCTGTTCGGACAGTCCGGGCGCTACATACTGCCGCTGGCCCTCATCGCCACGGTCGTCATCCTGTTTACGAGCCGCGGCAAGCCGGTGCGCCTGCGCATCGTCAGCGTGTTCACGCTCATTCTGACTGTCTCGGCAGTGTATCATCTCATTCAGGGTGAGGCTCTTGCGTGGGAGTGGAAGGTCGTGCCCGCACTGTTCAAGGGCGGCATTGCCGGAACGACGGGCGGCCTGCTGGGCGGTCTGCTGGCCATGCTGCTGAAGACGGGAATCACCGTCGTCGGCGCGTATATCGTCCTGATCCTCGTGATGCTCGTGCAGATCATCACCATCATGAATATGACGGTCAACAGCATCATTACGGCCATCAAAAACCGCCCGCGCCTGCAGAAGCCCGACGAGGAGCCGGAGCCCGAGCAGGATACGGCCGAACGCATCGTCAACCATGTGGCCAACCGCCATATCGCCCGCGTGGAAAAGCGCCGTGCGGCGGAATTTGACCTGCCCGTGGACGATCCCCCGCTGGAAAAGGCGGAAAAGCGGAAGAAAAAGTCCCGCGTTCCCTCGCCGGATGAATATTTGGAAAAGCAGCAGGAGGAGCGCCCGGCTGCGAGACCGGTCTCTGTGACCTGTGACGATGTCCCGGAGGAGCCGCTTCACGCGGCAGAGCATCCCGTGACGGTCGTACCGGAGGCTGCGCTCCCGGAGGAGCCTGCTCCTGAGCCTGCTTTTGAGCCGGTCCCGGTGCAGGAGCTTCCGGAGGAGCCGGAGGACCGGCCGGAGCCCGCCGCGGAGCAGGAGCCTGCCGCGCCGTGGGACGAAGCGCCCGCGCCGCAGTACGATGAGCCGGCGGTCCGTCCTGCGCCTGCAAAGCAGGAGGACGCAGAGGAACTTGTCATCCCGCAGCCGGAGCAGTCCGGGCAGGCGGAGTATGTCTTCCCGCCGGTCTCCCTGCTGACGCCGCGACGCGAGGGCAGCGTGGACGCCACGTCCGAGATGCGCGAGAATTCCCAGCGCCTTGCCGACACGCTCAAGAGCTTCGGCATCGAGCCGCACATCGTCGACGTCATCCGCGGCCCGTCCGTCACGCGCTACGAGCTGGAGCTGGACCGCGGCGTAAAGCTCTCGAAGATCACGAATCTGGCTGACGACATCGCGCTGGCGCTTGGCGCAGCCGGTGTGCGCATTTCGGCCATTCCCGATAAGGTCTCCGTCGTCGGCATTGAGGTGCCGAACAAGATCGTCAACACCGTCTACGCCCGCGAGGTCATCGATTCTCCGGCCTTCCGCAGCAGCAAGTCCAAAATCTCGTTCGCCGTCGGCAAGGATATCAGCGGCAACTGCATCGTCGGCGACATCGCCAAGCTGCCGCACATGCTCATCGCCGGTACGACCGGCTCCGGCAAGTCCGTGTGCATGAACACGCTCATCGTCTCGCTGCTGTATAAGGCCAAGCCGGATGAGGTGCGCCTCATCATGGTCGACCCGAAAATGGTCGAGCTCGGCGTGTATAACGGCATTCCGCAGCTGCTCATCCCGGTCGTCACCGACCCGAAGAAGGCCGCAGGCGCGCTGCAGTGGACCGTAACGGAAATGATGCGCCGCTACCGCCTGATGTCCGAGGAGGGCGTGCGCGACCTCGACTCCTATAACAAAGCCATTGCAGGCGACCCGGAGCGGCAGAAGCTGCCGCAGATCGTCGTTGTGATCGACGAGCTGGCCGACCTCATGCTCGTGGCCGCCAAGGAGGTCGAGGAGTCGATCTGCCGTATCGCGCAGATGGGCCGCGCCTCCGGCATCCACCTCGTCATTGCCACCCAGCGTCCGTCCGCGGACGTCATCACCGGCCTGATGAAGGCCAATATCCCGTCGCGCATTGCCTTTGCGGTCTCGTCCGCCATGGAATCGCGCATCATTCTCGACACGCCGGGCGCGGAAAAGCTCGTCGGCAAGGGCGATATGCTCTTTGCGCCGCTTGGGCAGGGCAAGCCGAAGCGCGTGCAGGGCTGCTTCATCTCGGATGAAGAGGTGCAGGCCGTCGTGAATGCGGTCAAGGCCCAGTCGCAGAGCGACTACTCCGCCGAGGTCATGGAGCAGATCGAACGACGCGCCGAGCAGAGCGGCAAACCCGACAGCGGCGCAGCCGCGCAGGACACCGGTGAGGGCGACGAGCTGCTTCCGGCGGCGGTCGACGTTATTCTGGAGACGGGGCAGGCCTCCGTTTCGTTCCTGCAGCGCAGGCTGAAGCTCGGCTATGCCCGTGCGGCCCGCATCGTGGACGAGATGGAGGAACGCGGCATCATCGGCCCGTATGAGGGCGCAAAGCCGCGCCAGCTCCTCATCACCCGCGAGCAGTGGGAGCAGATGCAGAACGGCACCTATGCCCCGCCCGCGCCGCCCGTCGAAGACGAGCTTCCCTGATCTGCTTGTATGCCGGGCTGCGGCAAGGCGCGCCCCGGCTGCAAAATAAATGTTTGCGTTGCATCCGGGCCGTCCGGAGCGACAGCAGGAGGTATTCCCTTGAATCATCAGAAAATCAACCGTATGGTCGGCATTGCCGTCCTGGCCGCGCTCGTCGTGGTGCTGCAGCTTCTCAGCAGTGTCATCAAGATCGGCACGGTCTCCATCACGCTGACGCTGATCCCCATCGTGGTCGGCGCAGCCTTCTACGGCCCGGGAGCGGGCGCGATCCTCGGCACGGTGTTCGGCCTTGTTGTCTACATCAACTCCGCTACCGGTGCGGATTACGGCGGAAACATGGTTTTCCTTGCCAATCCGTTTCTCTGCGCCGTCGTCTGCATCGGCAAGGGCACGCTGTCCGGCTGGTGCGCCGGCCTTGTCTACCGGCTCGTCGCCCGGAAGGATGCCGCGCTTGGCCGCAATGCCGTCGCCGTTTTGCTGGCTGCCATCACCGCGCCGGTCGTGAACACGGGTGTGTTCCTGCTCGGCATGGTGTTGTTCTTCCAGGAGACGCTCCGTGCATGGGCCGCAGGCTCCGCGCTGCTGACGTATGTGCTCTTCACCCTGACGGGTGTGAACTTCCTCGTCGAGCTCGGCCTCAATCTTGTGCTGAGCCCGGCCGTTTCGACACTCATCCGCGCCATCCGCAAGACGCACAATTAAGTTAGAAACCTCTGAATAAATCGGCTTCGGTGGATGCCGGATCTTTTTCGCTGATCCATCTGTTCGGGAAACTTGAAATACACAAAGTATTCCTGCGTTTCCCAAACATCGGCTTAGCAAAAAATCTCTCACCATCCACTCTTGCAGATTTCATTCAGATGTTTCTCAGCTCCGATCATCGGTTCTTCCTTGCACGAACCTTGCCGCCCCGGTTTTCCGGGGCGGCTTATTTTTTGTCCTACCATCTGCACCGGACGCATAGAGTAAGGGCAGGAGGGGACGAGCATGACGGAAGAAGTGAGACAGGCCCTGCGCATCTGCCCGCCCGGGCTGCGGCAGGCCATTGACCGGCTGCCGGATGCCGGGGCCATGGAGGAGCTGCGCCTGCGCTGCGGGCAGCCGCCCGCCTGCCGGATCGCGGGAAAGGAGCGGGCGCTGCCGCTTGCTCCGGTCACGCCGGAGCTGCTGCGCGGTATGCTGGAGCAGGCAACGCAGCGTTCCGCTTATTCCATGCAGGAAATGACCCGCTGCGGCTTTGTCACGCTGCCGGGCGGACACCGGCTTGGTATCTGCGGAACGGCCGTCGTGCAGAACGGCACGATTACGGCCCTGCGCGAGCCGTCTTCCCTGAACCTGCGCATCGCCCGCCAGCCGGACGGCATTGCCGACCGCCTGCGTGATGCGCTCTGGGCGCGGCCACAGTCCGTGCTCCTGTGCGGCGCGCCGGGCAGCGGCAAGACGACGTTGCTGCGCGACCTCATCCGGCAGCTCTCCGACCGGTTCGGCTGGCGCATCTGCGTTGTGGACGAGCGGATGGAGCTGGCGGCCTGTGCCTCCGGCGTGCCGCAATTCCGCCTTGGCGCGCACACGGACGTGCTGTCCGGTGCACCGAAGGCGGCGGGCATCGAGCTGCTGCTGCGCACGATGAATCCGGAGTGGATCGCCGTGGACGAGATCACGGCCGAGGCGGACATCGCTGCGATCCGGCGCGCGTCCTACTGCGGCGTGCGCTTTCTTGCCACGGCGCATGCGGCCGACCGGCGCGAGCTGGAGAGCCGCCCGCTGTACCGCGCGCTGCTGCAGGACGGCTTTTTTCGCATGGCGGCCTTTCTGCTGCCGGATCGTTCCGTGCGCATCGAAAGGGGGCTGGACCATGCTTAGAGTGCTCGGGGGCGCGCTGGTGCTGCTGGCAAGCGGCAGCTTCGGCATCACGGCCGGGGTGCGGTATTACCGCGCGTCGCGCCATCTGCAGGCCTTCTGCCGCGCCATAGAGCTGCTGCGCTGCGAGATCAATTATTCCCTGCAGCCGCTGCCGGAGGTCTGCGCCCTCGTGGCGGACAGGCTGACGGGGCCGCCCGCCGCGTTTTTTCGCTGCTTTGCCGCGCAGCTCCGCGAGCCCGTCAGCCGGGACCGGGCCGCAGCCGCAGCCATGGAGGCCGCGCGGGGGCTGCAGCTGCCGCAGGATGCGGTCATGGCGGTGCTGGAGCTGTGCAGCGCCCTCGGGCGCTATGATCTCGACGGGGAGAATCGTATGCTGGACCTGACGGCCTCGCGCCTGCAGGCGGCGCTGGCCCGCTGTGAGGCCGAAAAGCGCCCGCGCGCGAAGTGCTATGCCGCGCTGGGTCTCTGCACGGGACTGGCGCTCCTGATCCTGGCGGTGTAGCCTATGGATGTGCAGCTGATATTCAAGATCGCCGCCGTCGGCATCATCGTGACCATTCTGAATCAGGTCCTCGTGCGCTCGGGGCGCGAGGAGCAGGCGACCATGACGACGCTGGCCGGGCTCGTTGTGGTGCTGATGATCGTGGCGCAGAAGATCGCGCAGCTGTTCGACCTCGTGCAGTCGCTGTTCCGGTTTTAGATGGACACGCTGCTGCAGGTCGCCGGGCTCGGGCTGATCGCCGTGCTGCTCGGGCTGGTCCTGAAAAAGGGGAACGGCGTGCTGGCGCTCCTGCTGACGCTGGCCGCCTGTGCCGCCATGACTGTGAGCATCGTGCGTCTGGCAGAGCCGGTCGTATCGTTTCTGTCGGAGCTTCGCCAGCTGGCAGGACTGGAGCCTGCACTGCTGCAGCCGTTGCTGCGTACGGTCGGCATCGGCCTTCTGACACAGCTGACGGCCTCGGTCTGCGCCGATGCGGGTGAGAGCACCGTGGCGCGGCTCATTGAGCTGTGCGGGAGCGTGCTCGGCATTTACACGGCCCTGCCGCTGCTGGAGGCCGTGCTGTCGCTGCTGCGGACCATGCTGGAGGGATGATGTGAAAAAAATCGCCGTTTTTCTGGCCGTTCTGCTCCTGCTGGCGGCTCCCGTTCTGGCAGCGGAACCAACGGAGGCGCTGAGCGACGTGCTCGGCGCGGACGAGCTGACGCAGAGCCTCCCCGACGAGGCCGCAGAGGTGCTGGACGGGCTTTCGCCGGACGGTACGCCGGACTTCCGCAGCGGAGTACGGAGCATCCTGCGCGCGGCGGCCGGCGGGAGCGGCGGCGCGCTGCGCAGCGGCCTTCGCCTGTGCGCGGTGCTGCTGGCCATGGTTACGCTGTGCGCCGTCGTGCACATGAGTGCGCAGAAGGACCCCGTGAACGCCGTCTCGGCCGTCGGTGCGCTGGGCATCTGTGCGGCCTGCCTCGGCGGGATGCAGTCCATGATCTCGCTGGCCTCGGAGACGGTCACGCGTCTTTCGGACTACAGCGCCTGCCTGCTGCCGGTCATGGCGTCCGCCATGGCCATGAGCGGGGGAACGGTATCAGCCGGGACGCTTTACGCCGGAACGGCCCTGTTCTCCGGCCTGCTGTCGCGCCTGATCGCGCGGCTGCTCCTGCCGGGCGTGAGCGTCTACCTTGTCGTGGCGGCGGCAGAGGCCGCGCTCGCGGACAGCCTGCTCTCCGAGCTGCGGGAATTCGTGGGCTGGCTGATCTCCAAGAGCCTGCGTGTCGTGCTGTTCGTGTTCACGGGCTACCTGACCGTGACGGGCGTCATCTCCGGCAGTGCGGATGCCGCCGCTGTGCGCGCGACGAAGGCGGCCGTCTCCGGCATGGTCCCCGTGGTCGGCAGCATTCTGTCCGACGCGTCCGAGACGCTGCTGGCAAGCGCCTCGGCCCTGAAAAGCTCCATGGGCGTGTTCGGTATGCTGGCAGTCCTCGCCATCTGCCTGACACCGTTTCTGAAGATCGGCGCGCAGTATCTGCTCCTGAAGGGGACGGCGGCCGTCAGCGGGACGATCGGCATGCCGCAGCAGGTGAAGCTCGTGAAGCACGCCGCGACGGCCATGGGCTATCTGCTCGCCATGACAGGGGCCTGCGCGCTCATGCTGCTTATCTCCGTTGTGTGCTTTCTGAAGGTGGTGGGATGATGGAGGCGATCCGGAGCTATCTGACCGCCGTTGTGGCGGTGAGCATGATCGCCGTGCTGGCCTCTGCGCTTTCCCACGGCAGCCGGATGGAACGCGTCGTGCGCTTTGCGGCGGGTCTTCTGGCCCTGCTCGTCTGCGTTACGCCGCTGCTGCGGCTCGATGCGCGGACGCTCACGGACGTGCTGGAGCAGGCCGAGCGTGCGCTCGACTATGATGCATCTAAAACGGACCGGACGCGGCAGGACATGCTCCGCGATCTCATCCGGGAGAATACGGAGCGGACCATTGAAAAGCAGGCGGAGGCGCTGGGCATGCTCGTCCGGGCCGACGTCATGCTGACGGAGGAGGAATATCCGCAGCCGTGGTCCGCCACGCTGACGGGGACGCTCGACCCGGAGCAGGTCCGGGCGCTGTCGGAATTTCTGTCGCAATCGCTCGGCATCCCGACCGAACGGCAGACATGGAAGACCTATGGGTGAGCAGGAGGAATGGCTTTGGGGAAGATCGATCCGAAAAAGCTCTGGCAGGGGCTGAAAAAATACCGCTATGCCGCGCTGGTCCTGCTGCTCGGTCTGGCGCTCCTGCTGCTGCCGGGCGGGAAAAAGACGACGCAGAAGTCCAACGCGGCTGCTTCGGCGGCGCAGACGGACTATGCGGCGGAGACGGAGCGGCGGCTGACGCAGATGCTGCAGCAGATCGCGGGCGCAGGGCAGGTCAGTGTGATGCTGACGCTGGAGACCGGGGAGCGCGTGGAATACCAGACGGACGTGCAGGCAAGCTCGGACGGGGCGCAGAGCTCCGAGTCCCGGAAAACCGTCATTTTGTCCGAGGGAAGCTCATATGATAAAGCGGCTGTAGCCGCGACGACCTATCCGCGTTTTCAGGGCGCGCTCATCGTCTGCGAGGGGGCGGACAGCGCTGCGGTGCGGCTTCGGCTGCTCGAAGCGGTCTCCGCCGTCACCGGGCTGAGCACGGACCGGATCACCGTCGTGAAAATGAGATCATAATGGAGGAATGGCAATGAAAAAGACTTGGAAACGCAATCTGATCGCCGCCGGCGTGCTGCTTGTGGTATGCGCCGGGATCTATCTGAACTGGTATGCCGGGCACAGCGCCGCGGACCTGACGGAAACGCTTGACGCAGGCAAGATCCTCGACGACACGACGCTCGTTCTGCAGCAGGAGCAGGGCGACGCGCTGGCGACGCCGGTGCAGCAGACCGGGACGCAGGCGGAGTATTTCGCCCAGATGCGGCTCTCCCGTCAGACGGCGCGGGACGAGGCCGTCGAGCTGCTGCAGGAGACCATTGCTTATGCCGACGGCGATGCCGCCAGCAGCGCCAAGCTCGAGGGCATCATCTCGGACGCGCTGGCCGAATCCCAGATCGAGAGCCTCATCGTGGCCAAGGGCTATCAGGACTGCGTGGCCTATATCAGTGAGGACGGCATCTCCGTCGCCGTCGCCGCGCCGGAGGACGGCCTGACGCAGTCGGACGTCGCCCTGCTGTCGGATATCGTGCTCTCGCAGACGAGCTGCAAGCTTTCGGACATCCGTGTCATCGGCGTTGAGCCGGAAAAGGGGCAGTGAGGCCTGAGTGCCCGGCTTTCCGCATTTGACGATCCGATTTTCGCAACGCCGCTATTGTATTTTCCGTAAAATGTGATAAAATAGATAGGACAATCGCGAAGCATGCCCTGCGGCGGCTTCGGAGAAAGGGTGGTCAATACCATGGCAGAAAGCAAAAATTACATCGTTCAGCCCCAGGAGGGCGGGAACATTCTGATTTCGGAGGACGTCATCGCCTCCATCGCCTCGCTGGCCGTGCGCGAGGTCGAGGGTGTCTATGGCCTGAGCGCCACGCAGACGCTTGATCTAACGGCGATCCTCGGCAAGAAGAACCTGAGCAGCGGCATCCGCGTGACGCTGCAGGACAACGTCATTGACATTGCCTGCAACCTTGTCGTCCGGATGGGCCAGCCCGTGATGACCGTTGCCAAGAACGTGCAGGAGGGCATCGCCAACGCCGTGGAGTCCATGGCAGGCGTCCGCCCGGCCCACGTCAATGTCAACGTCTGCGGCGTTGCCGCGCCGAAGGCGGAGCAGGCCTGAGGCTATGCCGCTCTGCAGCCCCCCCCCGCCGCAGAGCGGCAGTCCTTCACTTTCACTTTACATACCAAGGAGACATGACATGACACGCTCAAACGCCAGAGAGGTCGCCGTGCATCTCATTTATGAGATCGACTATACCGGCGAAGACCCTGCCCAGGCCATCGAGACCCGCATGGACCGCAGCTATTACAGCGGCCTTTCTGCGGAGAACGACGTCTATGCAGAGCGCCCCAGCAAAAAGCAGATGGACTATATCCGCACCTGCGTGACGGGTGTCTGCGAGCACGCAGAGGAGCTGGACGCCCTGATCGCCCAGTATGCCGTGCGCTGGAATCTGCACCGGATCTCCCGCCTGACGAAGGCGGCGATGCGGCTTGCCATTTATGAAATGCGCTATGTCGACGATGTGCCGAACGGCGTTGCCATCAACGAGTGCGTGGAGCTGACGCGGAAATATGAGGACGCGCAGGTCGTTTCCTTTGTGAACGGCATCCTCGGCTCCGTGGCGCGCGGCGCAAAGCCGAACACCGAGGCCCCTGCGGACCCGCAGCCGGAGGAAGCACAGCCGGAGGAGACTCCGTCCGAAGAGACGCAGCCCGCTCCGGAGGAGGCGCAGCAGCCATGAGGGTGCTCGCCTTCGACACCAGCAACTATACGACCTCGGTCGCGTCGTTCGACGGCACAGAAGGTCACAATATCTCGCGTCTGCTCGATGTGGAGCAGGGCGCGCTCGGACTGCGCCAGAGTGATGCGCTGTTCGCCCATGTAAAACGCCTGCCGGAGCTTGCCGACAGGCTGTTTTCGGATATCGGCACGGACGCAGGCTTTGAAGCAGTCGGTGTCAGCACGCGGCCGCGCGCCGTAGAGGGGTCGTACATGCCCTGCTTCCTCGCGGGCGAATCGCAGGCACGCGTGCTCGGCGCGGCGCTCGGCGTGCCCGTCCTGCCGTTTTCGCACCAGCAGGGGCACATCGCAGCCTCACTGTGGGGCTCCGGCCATATGGAGCTGATGGACGAGCCGCATCTGGCCTGGCATCTTTCCGGCGGTACGACGGAGCTTCTGCGCGTCACGCCGGAGAAGAAGGGCAGCGTGCATGCCGAGAAGATCGGCGGCACGACGGACATCTCCGCCGGTCAGCTCATCGACCGGACCGGCAAGCTGCTCGGCCTGCCGTTTCCGTCCGGCAAGCACATCGACGCCCTGAGCCGGTCCGCGCAGGACCGGCAGGTCTTCCGCGTCAAGGTGCAGGAGACCACATTCTCCCTTTCCGGCGTGCAGAACAAGGTCGAACAGTATCACGCGGCCGGAAATTCCCCGGAGGAGACGGCGGGCTATGCGCTGCGCTGCCTCATCGGCGCCATCGTCCGCGCGACGGAGAACGCGCTGCTGGAGTATCCCGGCAGCAGCGTCGTGTTTGCGGGCGGCGTCGCGTCGAACACGCTGCTGCGCAGCAGCTGTGCATCGCTCCCGGCCATTTTCTGTCCGCCGCAGTTTGCCACGGACAACGCCCTCGGCGTTGCCGTTCTGACATGGAGGGCGCTGCATGGCTGAGGTCTATGAAGTATCGCAGATCAACGAGTATCTGCGCCAGCGCTTTGAAGCAGACGAATTTCTCGGCTCGCTGCTCATCCGCGGTGAGCTGAGCAACTATAAAATTTACCCCTCCGGCCATCACTACTTTACGCTGAAGGACAGCCAGAGTGCCATCCGCTGCGTCATGTTCAAGGGCAGCGCCATGCGCCTGCGCTTCCGGCCGGAGACGGGTATGAAGGTCATTGCGGGCGGGCGCATTGCCGTGTTCCCGCGTGACGGAGCCTACCAGCTCTACTGCACGTCGCTCACGCCGGAGGGCGTCGGCGATTTGCATGTCGCCTTTGAGCAGCTCAAGCTGAAGCTGCAGGCTGAGGGCCTGTTCGCCCGCGAGCGCAAGCAGGCCCTGCCGCGCTTCCCGCACCGCATCGCCATCATCACGTCCTCCGCGGGCGCGGCTCTGCACGATATGCTGCGCATCCTGCGCAAGCGCTACCCGCTGACGGAGGTCAAGCTGCTCGGCGTCCGCGTGCAGGGGGCCGAGGCTCCGGCGGAGATCGCCGGGGCGATCCGCTACGCCAACCGCTGGGAGCTGGCCGACCTCATCATCACCGGCCGCGGCGGCGGCTCCATGGAGGACCTTTGGGCCTTCAACGACGAACGCGTGGCCCGCGCCATTGCCGATTCGCATATTCCGGTCATCTCGGCCGTCGGCCATGAGCCGGATGTGACGATCTCGGACTTCGTGGCCGATCTGCGCGCGGCGACGCCATCAAACGCGGCGGAGCTGGCCGTGCCGGACCAGACGGAGCTGCGCCAGCATCTGGCCGCTCAGCGCGCCATGCTGCTCACGCTGATGACGCGCCGCCTGAAGCAGGAACGCCAGCGTGTGGCCCAGCTGGCCGGAGCGCGCGCCCTGCGCGACCCGAAAAACTATATCGACGACCGCCGCATGCAGCTCGACTATACGCAACGCCGCCTGATCGCCGCCTTGCAGCGGCTCGTGGCGCAGCAGCGCGAGCGCTTTGTCCGGTTGACGTCGAAGCTCGACGCGATGAGCCCGCTGAAGGTCCTCTCGCGCGGCTATTCTATGACATTTGACGCGCAGGGCCATGTGGTACGGAGCGTCCGCACGCTGTCCTGCGGCGACCGGATCACCGTCCGGCTCGCGGACGGCCGCGCCTCTGCCGAGGTGTGGGAAATACAGGAGGATGCAACATGAGCACGGAATCGATCACATTTGAACAATCTCTGCAGCGGCTCGATGAGATCGTCCGCCGCATGGAAAAGGGCGACGTCCCGCTGGAGGAGGCCCTCTCGCTGTTTGAGGAGGGCACGCGGCTGGCAGGCTCCTGCAGCCGCCTGCTGGACGAAGCGGAGCTGAAGGTCGTTCAACTCACCAAGGGCGCAGACGGCGCCCCGCAGGAAACGGAGCTTGCCGATGCTGGAATTTGAAGCGCTGCTGCGCAGCTATGCCGACCGCGTGGAGGGCTATCTCCACTCCTGCTTTACGGATGCGGACGAGCCGCAGCAGGTCCTGTTTGACGCCATGCGCTACAGCCTGCTTGCCGGGGGAAAGCGCCTTCGCCCTGTGCTGGCGCAGGCCTTCTGCGAGCTGTGCGGCGGCAGCGCCATGGACGCTCTGCCGTTTGCTGCCGCCGTGGAGATGGTGCATACCTACAGCCTCATCCACGACGATCTGCCGTGCATGGACAATGACGATTACCGCCGCGGCCGCCTGACGAACCACAAGGTCTACGGCGAGGCGACGGCCGTTCTGGCGGGCGACGCCCTGCTGACGGCCGCATTCGGCCATCTTGCCGCAGCTCCGCTGCCCGCGTCCCGCGTCGTCAAGGCCACGCGGGTGCTCTCGCTGTGCGCGGGCGAGCTCGGTATGGTCGGCGGGCAGGTGCTGGACATGGAGGCCGAGCACCGCGTCTGCACGGAGGAGGAGGTCCTCGCCATCCAGTCGCGCAAAACGGGCGCGCTCATCTCGGCTGCTTGCCAGCTCGGCGTCATCGCAGCCGGCGGCAGCCCGGCCCAGCAGCAGGCAGCGGCGGATTACGCTGCAAGTCTCGGGCTGGCCTTCCAGATCGAGGATGATATTCTGGATGTCGTCGGCGATGCCGCAAAGCTCGGCAAGGCGACCGGCATGGACCAGAACAAGAACACCTTCGTCCGGCTGCACGGCGTGGAAGCCTGCCGCGCCCGCATCACGGAAGAAACGCAGCGCGCGGTCGCTGCGCTCGCGCCGTTCGGTCAGGCGGAGTTCCTGACGGAGCTGGCGCAGCGCCTGACGAGCCGCGATCACTGAGGAGGAAAATCATGAAAGCGCTGCTTCACAGCCTTCTGGAGGCCGCCGCGCTTGGTAAGCCGGTCGTTCTCTGCACCGTCGTGCATTCCGGCGGCTCCGCGCCGCGCAGCGCAGGCGCGCATATGGCCGTATTTGCCGACGGCAGTACCCGCGGCACCGTCGGCGGCGGCCGGCTGGAGCTGCTTGCCGCAAAAGAGGGGCTGGCGCTCCTGCAGCAGCAGGTCTCGGCCCTGCGGGCCTATGACCTCTCGGAGCGTGAGGGCGGCATCGGCATGGCCTGCGGCGGCAATGTCATCGTGTCGTATCTCTATCTCGGCCCGGAGCAGGCCGACTTCGTGCGCGCCATGGCGGCTGCGTTCGACGCCACGGCGCCCTGCTGGCTGAAGCTCGTCATTGCCGAAGACGGCAGAACGGACGTTTCGCTTTCGGACGGGGCGGACCGTTCCCTGTGCGCGGCCCAGCCGGTCTGGATGCCGGGAACGCCTGCTGTTTATACCGAGCCGCTCACGCAGCCGGGGCGCGTCTACCTCTTCGGTGCGGGGCATGTTGGGCAGGCGCTCGTGCCGGTGCTGGAATATGTCGGCTTTGCCGTGACGGTCTATGACCCGCGGCAGGAGCTGGCCGAGAGATTCTCCGATGTGATCTGCGCGCCGTATGCCGAGCTGGAGGACCATATCACGCTCACGCCATATGACAGCGTCGTCGTCATGACGCCGGGCCACATGGCGGACTTTGAGGTCCTGCACCGCATCCTGCGCCATCCGCTGTCCTACATCGGCTGCATCGGCAGCCGGAACAAGGCGGCCAAGACGCGCGACCTGCTGCGGCAGGAGGGCTTCTCCGAAGAGGCCATTGCGTCTGTCCATCTGCCCATCGGCCTGCCGATCCTGGCGCAGACTCCGGCGGAGATCGCCATCAGCATCGCGGGCGAAATGATCCGCTGCCGCGCCGAGGCGGCGCAGAAACGCTAAAAAACGGAGCGCCTTCCAGCCGGAAAGCGCTCCGAAATTTTTCTGCCTTACAGTGTTTTGATGGCGTCGATCAGCGCGTCGACATCCTCCTGCGTTGTGGACCAGCTCGTGGCGAAGCGGGCAACGCTGTGCTCCTCGTCGACCTTGCCCCAGGTGTGGAAGGCAATCTTCTGCTGCAGGGCACGGACGGCCTTGTTCTCCATGATGAGGAACTGTAGGTTCGTCGGCGAATGGAGATAGAACTGCAGGCCACGTGCATCGAAGGCATCGCGGATCTGCATGGCCATGTTGATGGCGTGCTTGCTGATGCGGAAATACAGGTCGTCCGTAAACAGCGTGTCGAACTGCAGGCCGAGCAGGCGGCCCTTGGCCAGCAGCGCACCGTGCTGCTTGGCAATGGTGGAAAAATAGCGCGGCATGTTGTGCTTCGTAAAGACCGCTGCCTCGCCGAACAGCGCGCCGACCTTCGTGCCGCCGATGTAGAACACGTCGCACAGCTGGGCCAGCTCCGGCAGGGTAATGTCGCACTTCGGGCTCATCAGACCGTAGCCGAGGCGTGCGCCGTCGATGTAGAGTGGGATATTGTACCAGCGGCAGACGCTGGCCAGCTCGACGAGCTCACGCTTGGTGTAGAGCGTGCCGAACTCCGTCGGGTAGGAGATGTAGACCATGCCGGGATAGACAAAATGCTGGTGACTCGCATCCTGCCAGTAGTCCTTCATATACATCCAGACATCCTCGGCGCGGAGCTTGCCGTCGTAGACGGGCAGGGCGATGACCTTGTGGCCCGTGAATTCGATGGCGCCGGCCTCGTGGTCGCTGATGTGGCCGGTCTGCGCGGCGATCACGCCGCCGTAGGACGGCAGCATGGAGTCGATGACGACGGCGTTCGTCTGCGTGCCGCCGACCATGAAGAAAATGTCGGCGCCGGGACAGTCACAGGCCGCGCGGATCTTTTCCTTTGCGCTCTCGCAGTATTTGTCGCTGCCGTAGCCGGGGAGCTGCTCCAGATTCGTCTCGTTCAGACGGCGCAGGATCTCTACCCGCGCGCCCGCAGTATAATCGCTCTCAAAAGAATGCATAGCTGTCACTCCTGCGGCAATCAGCCTGTCATTACAGCGCGGGCATTCTTTGCCCGTTTGTCCGCTGTGCAACTACAAGTTTAGCACGGCAGAGCGGCCTTGTCAAGCGCTGTTTCGCCTTTCTGCGGGCCGATCCGCCGTATATCACGCCCGGCCGGCTGCGCAGGATCGGCCCGGCGGAACAGGAACGGATGGAACTATTTCGGCGGGCTGAATATTCACTATTTTGAAATATTTCCGATATTTTCGCTTGCTAATGAGGAAAACATTGGAAAAACCATTGTACCGGTAGAAAATCACGGGATATTTTTTGGAAAAACCGACAAAGGATACTTGTATATTTCCCGCCGTTATGGTATGATGTTATTGGTGGCGCAGTATCCTAGTCAAAGCGCGCCGGTTTCGAAGAAGGGCCTAAAAATCCTTTTAAGGGCATATCGATGAAGTCCCTGGTGCTTGCTTTTTTCGCCCAGATCAGGGTGGGTGCTGGGGGTTAAGGTCTCCGGGCGAGGTGTAACGGCATATACCGACCGACCCGGTTTCCGTGGAGACCTGCTCTTGTGCGACAGCCGTTCCGTATCTGCGGGTACCCGGACTGCGTACGAAGCAGGATTGAACCTGCATTGCGGTGCACAGAATCGTGTGCTGTGTGTAGCGTAGCCTGCCTTGCGTGGGTATGTGGGAATAGGGGAGCGACGCGTCAGCCGCCGTGGCCGCGGCGCTTGGCGATATTGCCCCTTGAAACCATGCCTGCAAAAGAGGATAGAGCCGGTGCGTAATGCTGTGGAAAACACCTAGGCTGACTGTTCATTCAGGGCATGCAGAGGATTACAGTGCGGACTAAGTGGCAATCGGGTACCGGATGCGGCAACGCTCCGGCTTTGGCTTTAAATGGAAACAGCCGTCCGGCGACGGGCGGCAGCGACTGGGGAAATCCAACCCGACCTAAGCCGCAGGCTTTACTCTGTCTGCTGCCACCATTCTTTAGAAATTCTTGGCTTGTGGGCCCTGCCCACAGACTTCAGTGTTTCCGGAGGAGATATTTTTGAGCGCAAACCATACGGAGCCTCCCTCAAAAGGGAAGCGAAAAAAGAAAAACAGTCATATTCGCTGGATCGTCACAGTCTTTTTTGTGGCAGTCGTAATTTCCTCGACGATCTCGTTCTTTTCCTCCACAGTGCTGGAGGGGGCAGGGCTTGTCGAGGCATTTCTTGTACTTTTGCTGATCGTGGCGCTTGGCATCGTGTTCGATATCATCGGAGTGGCCGTGATGTCGGCGGAGGAGAAGCCCTTCCATGCCATGGCGGCCAAAAAGGTCCCCGGCGCTGCCGAGGCTCTGCACCTGCTGCGCAATGCGGAAAAGGTCTCGAGCTTCTGCAATGACGTCGTGGGCGATATCTGCGGCGTCGTATCCGGCTCGGCTTCCGCTGTTGTGGCCGTGCGCGCTCTTACCATGCTCAATTCCGAAACGGTGGCACAGCTGATCATGTCCGCGCTGGTGTCCGGTGTAACAATCGCCGGCAAGGCCTGCGGCAAGAATATCGCCACCGGCAAGGCAACACAGATCGTGCATACGACCTCCAAGCTGATCTACTACATCAAGTCACTCTTTACCGGCAAGCTCCCGAAGAAAAAGAAAAAGTGACAGTCTGAGGGTGTGTCATTTTTGACTTTATTAGATACCATCAATTCCCGCGAGGCGCTGTGCGCACTGAATGACGCGCAGCTGCGCCAGCTTTGCGACGAGATTCGACAGTTTCTGGTGCTGAATGTCGCCCGGACGGGCGGTCATCTGGCCTCGAACCTCGGCGTTGTCGAGCTGAGTGTTGCGCTGGAGCGGGTATTCGATACGAGCCGTGACCGGCTCCTGTTCGACGTGGGGCATCAGTCCTATGTCCACAAGATCCTGACCGGCCGGCGGGACGAATTCCGCACACTGCGTATGTTCGGCGGCCTTGCGGGCTTCCCAAAGCCGTCGGAGAGCGTGACGGATCCGTTTGTGGCCGGTCACGCCTCCAGCTCCGTCTCCACCGCCCTCGGCATGGCGCGTGCCCGCACGCTGCAGCATGAGGACTATCACGTCGTGGCCCTGATGGGCGACGGCGCAATGACCGGCGGCCTGGCCTATGAGGCCATGAACGATGCCGGGGAGAGCAGCGAGCAGCTCATCGTGATCCTGAACGACAACGGCATGTCCATCACGCCGAACGTCGGCGGCATTGCCCAGCATCTTGCGCTCATCCGCACGCGGCCGGGCTATTACCGCATCAAAAAGGCCTATCGCGCCGTCACGGCAAAGGTGCCCGGCGGAAAGTGCCTCTACCGCCTGACGCACCGGCTCAAGGAGCACTGGAAGCGTATGCTCTTCGGCACGACGTTCTTTGAGGAGATGGGCTTTGAATATTATGGCCCCGTAGATGGGCATGATCTGAAACGGCTGGAATATATGCTCCGGCTCGTCAAGGACCGCCGGCATCCGGTCCTGCTGCACGTCATCACGCAGAAGGGCAAGGGCTACGCGCCTGCTGAGGAGAACCCCGATGTGTTCCACGGCATCGGCCATTTCGACCCCGAAAAGGGGATGGAGCCGCGCTGCGGCCATCTTCCGACATTTTCCGACACATTCAGCGAAACGATTGACGCGCTCGGCGCGCAGGAGCCGCGCATCTGCGCCATTACAGCCGCCATGCTGCGCGGGACCGGCCTCGATGCCTTTGCAGCCCACTATCCGGAGCGCTGCTTCGATGTCGGCATTGCAGAGGGACACGCCGTCTCCATGGCGGGCGGCCTTGCCAAGCAGGGAATGATCCCCGTTGTTGCGATCTATTCCACATTCCTGCAGCGCGCTTATGACATGCTGCTGCAGGATGTTGCCATGCTCGGACTGCATGTCGTATTTGCCGTAGACCGCGCCGGACTGGTCGGCGGAGACGGCGAGACGCACCACGGCGTGTTCGACGTGAATTATCTGCGCTCCGTGCCCGGCATGCAGGTCCTGTGCCCCGCCAGTCAGGCAGAGCTTGACCGGATGCTTCGCAGCGCTGTGCTGGAGATGACCGGCCCGGTTGCCGTGCGCTATCCCCGCGGGTGCGACGGCACGTTTACCGGCATCGCAGAGCAGCCGTGCCTGCGCGAGGGGAGCGACATTACCCTCGTCACCTACGGGACGCTCGTCAACGAGGTGCTTGCCGCGGCAAAGATGCTGCAGGCGCGCGGCATTTCCGCCGAGGTCCTGAAGCTGCCCTCCATCAAGCCGCTCGATGTCCGCACCGTCGCCGCCTCCATGCGGAAGACGGGCCGCCTGCTCGTGGCAGAGGAGTCCGTGTGCATCGGCTGCGTCGGCAAGGAGCTGTTGGCGTCGCTCCGTGCTCGCGGAGTGGGCGGGCCTGTGCGGCTGTGCAATCTCGGCGACCGCTTTATTCCCCACGGCGCGGTGCCGGAGCTGTACCGCCTGGCGGGGTTGGACGCAAGATCTCTTGCTGACGCTGCCTGGGAGGTATGTCAGAATGAAGCATAAGGAACGATTGGATGTCGTTCTCGTAGAGCGCGGCCTGTGCGACAGCCGAAGCAAGGCGCAGGCGCTCATCATGTCCGGCGAGGTCTATGTCAACGGGCAGAAATCGGACAAGGCCGGTACGCCGGTCGAGGACGAGGCCGTTGTAGAGCTGCGGGGCAATCCCTGCCCCTACGTCAGCCGCGGCGGCCTGAAGCTTGAAAAGGCGCTGCGCGACTTCGGCGTCGATCCGACCGGCTTCGTCTGCAGCGACTCGGGCGCCTCGACGGGCGGCTTTACAGACTGCCTGCTGCAGAAGGGCGCGAAAAAGGTTTTCGCCATCGACGTTGGCTATGGGCAGCTTGCCTGGAGCATCCGGCAGGACCCGCGCGTGGTGTGCATGGAGCGGACGAACATCCGCTATGTCACGCCGGAGCAGCTCGGAGAGCCGCTGGACCTGTCCGTTGTGGATGTTTCCTTCATTTCCCTGCGGATCGTCCTGCCCGCCATCCGTGCACTGCTGAAGCCGACGGGGCAGATCCTCTGCCTCATCAAGCCGCAGTTCGAGGCCGGCCGGGAGAAGGTCGGCAAGAAGGGCGTCGTCCGCGACCCGGCCGTCCATGAGGAGGTCCTGCAGAATTTTCTGGCGCTGGCTGCGGAGCTGGAGCTGACCGTCCGCAACCTGACGTTTTCCCCGGTGCGCGGCCCCGAGGGCAACATTGAATTTCTCGGCCATCTGAGCATGGAGCCGCAGGGCGGCATCACGCCGGATGTTCCTGCGCTCGTTGCACAGGCGCACGCAGAACTCAGGGGATAAGCTATGAAAAAGATCGTCTTGACGCCGAATCCCTACCGGGACCGGAACTTCAAATATGTCACGCTCGCCGATAAGCTCCTGCGCGAGGCTGGGCTGGAAACGCGCATCTGCCTCGCCTTCGATGTGGACCGCAGCTTCGAGCTGCCGGACAATGTTGTTCTGACGGAGCTGAACCATGAGCTGCGCGATGCCGATCTACTCGTCTGCTTCGGCGGCGACGGCACGATCCTCCATGCCTCCAAGGCTGCAACAAAGGCCGGGATCCCGGTCCTCGGCGTGAACATCGGCACCATGGGCTTCATGGCGGAGCTGGAGAGCAGCGAGCTCAAGGAGCTGCGCCGCCTTGCGGACGACGATTTCTCCGTCGAGCCGCGCATGATGCTCCACGTCCGCGCGGAGCACGAGGGACGCGTCATTCTGGAGGAGGACGCGCTGAATGACGCCGTCATCACGAAGGGCGCGGTCGCCCGCGTGGTGCAGATGTCCGTGCAGGGCGACGGCGTGGATATGATGTCCTTCAGCGGCGACGGGCTGATCGTCTGCACGCCGACCGGTTCCACGGCCTATTCCATGTCGGCTGGCGGCCCGCTGGTCGAGCCTGCTGCACAGAATATTGTGCTCACGCCGATCTGCGCCCACGATATGCAGACACGTGCCATCGTTACGTCTGCAGACCGCGAGATCACGGTGCAGCTTGCCCGCACCGGCCGCAAAAACGCCTTTCTTTCCGTGGACGGCGGCAAAGCTGTCCGCCTGAGCAGCGGCGATCGCATTACCATACGCCGCTCTGAGCATGTCACACGGCTGCTCCGCCTGACCGGACGCAGCTTTTTCGAGATCATACAAAATAAATTCAGGTAGGTGGGAACCATGAAAAACGATCGTCAGAAAAAAATCATCGAGCTTGTGGAGAACCGGTGCATCGAGACGCAGGAGCAGCTGCTCGATCAGCTCCGCCAGTGCGGCTTCCACAGCACCCAGGCCACCGTTTCCCGCGATATCAAGGAGCTGCAGATCGTAAAATCCCTCGACGGCATGGGAGGCTATCGCTATTGCCTGCCGCACCGCGTGGAGGGCGAGAGGTTTGGCGCGCGCTTCCGCGTGATCTTCCGCGAATGCGTCACGAACATCGACTACGCCCAGAATATCATCGTCATCAAGACCATGCCCGGCCTCGGCGCAGCTGCGGGCGCGAACATCGACTCGCTGAAGATGCCGAATATGGTCGGCTCGTTGTCCGGAGACGATACGACGCTCGTCATCATGCGCGACAAGGAATCTGCCGCGGAGTTCTGCCGCGAGCTGCACCGCATGCTCGAGTAAGGAGCCGCCATGCTTCGCCTGCTGCACATTGAAAATATCGCCGTGATCGAGCAGGCGGATATCCTGTTTGAGCGCGGCTTTAACGTCATGACCGGCGAGACCGGCGCGGGCAAATCCATCGTCATCGACGCGATCTCCGCCATTCTCGGCGAGCGCGCCTACCGCGATATGATCCGCACCGGCGCGGCGCGCGCCGCCGTTCGCGCCATTTTTGACGATGTGCCGGAGCTTGCGTGGTTTGCCGAGAACAGTGTGCCCTATGACACGGAGGTCGTCGTACAGCGTGAGATCTATCTGGACGGAAAGAATCTCTGCCGCGTGAACGGCGTGGCCGTCACGGTCGGCATTCTGCGGAGGCTCGGCCTTCAGCTTATCAACATCCACGGCCAGCACGACTCCGCAGCGCTGTTCGATGAGAACTACCATCTGACATTTCTGGACAGCTTCGCTGCCGATGCGCCGCTGCTGGAGCAGTACCGCGCGCAGTTTTCCGCCATGCAGAGCCTGCAGCGTGAAATGGCGCACCTGCGCATGGACGAGAGTGAGAAGCTTCGCCGCACGGAGACGCTGCGCTATCAGATCGATGAGATCGAACGCGCGGACCTGAAGCCGGATGAGGACACGCAGCTGGAGGCCCGCCGCCGTCTGCTGCAGAACGCCGAAAAGCTCTCGGACGGCCTGCGCGACGCTGCCGCCTGTCTGGACGGCGGGGACGAGGCGCAGGGCGCGGCGGCTCTCCTGACGCAGGCAGAGCGCGATCTGGCGCACAGCGCGCGCTTTGATGAATCGCTGCAGCCGCTGCACGACACGATCGCAGACCTGATGTATCAGGCGCAGGATGCCGCCGAGCAGCTCCGTGACCGTCTGTACCGCCTGTCGTACTCCGCAGACGAGCTGGAGCAGCTTGAGGAGCGCCTCGACCTGCTGCACCGCCTGCGCCGGAAATACGGCGCGGACTGCGCGGCCATTCTGGACTACCTTGCCAAGGCAAAAGCGGAGCTGGAGGAGATCGAGTTCTCCGACGAGCGCCTGCAGCAGCTGGAAAAGCAGGTCGCCGCGGCGGAAGAGAAAGCACGGGAAACGGCCCTTCGCCTGCGCGAATGCCGAAAAGCGGCCTCAGAGGCCCTGACGGCGCGCGTGCTGGACGAGCTGTCCCAGCTGGATATGAAGAAAGTACAATTTGCCTGCCGCTTCACGGAGACGGATCTGACGCAGGACGGCATGGACGCCGTTTCGTTCTACATGTCCGCCAACCTCGGCGAAGCGCTCAAGCCGCTGAGCAAGGTCGCCTCGGGCGGCGAGCTGGCGCGCATCATGCTGGCGCTGAAAAACGTGCTGGCCGAGCGAGACCATGTGCCGACGCTGATCTTCGACGAGGTCGACACCGGTGTCTCCGGCCGGGCCGCTCAGCGTGTGGCGGAAAAGCTCCGCGCCCTGTCCCGCACGAAGCAGGTCCTGTGCGTAACGCATCTGCCGCAGATCGCTGCGCTGGCGGACACGCATTTCCGCATCGCCAAGGCAGAGCACGACGGCCGCACGTTCACGAGCGTGACGCCGCTCGACTTTGAGGGGCGCAAGGCCGAGCTGGCCCGCATCATCGGCGGCGCGAGCATCACGCCGACCACGCTGCAGAGCGCGGCGGAAATGTTGGAAAGTCGGACTTGACAAAGCACCGGTTTTCTGTTAGGATACCCATAGGAAAACGCTGTGATGGAATGAAGTACCCCCGTGCTCCACGCGCAGAGAGCCGCCGGTCGGTGTAAGGCGGCAGGGAAGCGGGGCGAAATACCTTCCGGAGCGGCCGGCCTGAACCTGCAGTAGGGCCGGACGGGTGCGCCCGATATCGCGCAGGAGTGTGGCTGCACTCCCCGAGCCCGCCGCTGCGAAGTGCCGGGAATGACGAGGTGGTACCGCGTAGTTTTACGCCCTCTGTCCATTGGACAGAGGGCGTTTTTTATGACAAAAACAGGAGGAACTTATGAAACTTTATGACGAACTGGTCGCCCGCGGCTTGATCGCGCAGGTGACGAATGAAGAAGCGATCCGCGAAATGATCGACAACGGCAAGGCCACGTTCTATATCGGCTTTGACTGCACGGCAGACTCCCTGCATGTCGGCCATTTCATGGCCCTATGCCTGATGAAGCGCCTGCAGATGGCGGGCAATAAGCCCATCGCCCTCATCGGCGACGGCACGACGATGATCGGCGACCCGTCCGGCCGCACCGACATGCGCCAGATGCTCACTGAGGAGACCATCGCGTATAATGCGGAGTGCTTCAAGCGCCAGATGGAGAAATTCATCGACTTCTCCGACGGCAAGGCGATCATGCTGCGCAACTCTGCCTGGCTGAAGCCGCTGAACTATATCGAGCTGCTGCGCGAGGTCGGCGCCTGCTTCTCTGTCAACAACATGCTGCGCGCCGAGTGCTACAAGCAGCGCATGGAGAAGGGCCTGAGCTTCCTCGAATTCAACTATATGATCATGCAGAGCTACGACTTCTACTACATGTTCCAGCACTACGGCTGCAACATGGAATTCGGCGGCAACGATCAGTGGAGCAACATGCTTGGTGGCACGGAGCTCATCCGCCGCAAGCTCGGCAAGGACGCCCACGCCATGACCATCACGCTGCTGCTCAACTCCGAGGGCAAGAAGATGGGCAAGACGGCCAAGGGCGCAGTCTGGCTCGATCCGAACAAGACGACGCCTTTCGACTTTTTCCAGTACTGGCGCAATATCGACGATGCCGACGTCATGAAGTGCCTGCGCATGCTGACCTTCCTCCCGCTCGAGGAGATCAACGCCATGGAGGGCTGGGAAGGCAGCCAGCTCAACCGTGCCAAGGAAATTCTCGCCTATGAGCTGACGAAGCTCGTCCACGGCGAGGAAGAGGCCAATAAGGCCCGTGATGCGGCGAGGGCTCTGTTCCTCAGCGGCACGAACGATGCCGATATGCCGACAACGGAGCTGACGGAGAGCCAGCTCACGGATGGCAGGATCGGCATTCTGGACCTGATGCTCGCCTGCAAGCTCGCGCCCACGAAGTCCGAGGCGCGCCGTCTCGTCCAGCAGGGCGGCGTGTTCGCTGATGACGAGAAGGTTGCATCCATCGACGTTGTCTTCACGGCCGAGCAGCTCAAGAACGGCGTCAAGCTCCGCAAGGGCAAGAAGGTCTTCCACAAGGCTGTTCTTGCATGCTGACGTTTCGCACTGCGGCGGAGCCCGACTTTGAGCATGTGAACCGGCTGGCCCGGCAGGTGCACGAGCTGCACGTCTCGCTGCACCCCGATCTCTATCGCTCCGTCAAGCATCCCATCTCCTGTGAGGAATTCCGGGAGATGGTGGAGCGGGATCAGCTCGTGGTGGCCTGCCGCGGGGAGCACATCGTGGCCTATGCCGCCTTTGCCGTGCGGGACTTTGATGGCGCGTCGATCCTGCCGCGCCGCGTGATGATGCTCGACGCGCTGTGTGTCGACGGCCCGTGCCGCAGGCAGGGCATCGCACATGCCATGCTCGAGGAGCTGTGCCGCCGTGGCCGCGCGCTGGGCTGTACGGACCTGCAGCTGGCCTGTGACAGCCGCAATACGTCGGCACTGGCCTTTTATGAAGCGCAGGGCATGCAGCGCAAGCTCATCCAGTTCCGCAAAAAGCTCTGACACGAAAAATCAGGGCGCATCATGCGCCCTGAAAAGCCTCGCAGAGTTCGCCGCCCGCAGGCGGCGAATCCAATAGGATCCTTTTCTCCGGCGGCGTGTACGTCGGAGAAAATACAAATCAGTCCGTTAGTGTGCGAATCGCCCGCTTTTGGCGGGCGATTCGTGCGCGCAGCGGACTGAAATCTTTTTGTTGGAAAAGCCGAAAGGCTTTTCCAACAGTCGGTTTAAAGGCCCGTCATGGCTTCCAGAACGGCCCATTCTTCCATATCGAGGCCCTTGTTCATGCTGAGCGCCTCGTCGATGTCGATGTCGAAGATCTTGCCCTGATGTACGCCGACGATGCGGTTCGTGCTGCCCGCCGCAAGGATCTCCACGGCGCGATAGCCCATACGCGTTGCCATAACGCGGTCGCGGGCCGTGGGGGAACCACCGCGCTGCACATGGCCGAGGACGGTCACGCGCGGATCGAGCGCGATCTCATCGCGGATGCGGTTGGCGACGTCGAAGGCACTGCCTGCGCCCTCCGCAACGACGACCATATAGTGCGTGAAGCCGTTCAGACGGGCATTGCGGATCTTTTCGATGATCTCGGTGTCGAAGCTCTCCTTGCTCTCCGGCACGAGGACGGCCGTCGCGCCGACGGCAAGGCCGACATACAGCGCCAGATGACCGGCGTTGCGGCCCATGACTTCCACGACGGAGCAGCGCTCGTGCGATTGCATGGTGTCGCGCAGCTTATCGATGCACTCAATGGCCGTGTTGGCCGCCGTGTCAAAGCCAATGCAGTAATCCGTGCAGGCGATATCGTTGTCGATCGTGCCGGGGAGACCGACGACGGAGATACCGTATTTTGACAGAGCCAGCGCGCCGCGGAACGTGCCGTCGCCGCCGATGGCGACAATGCCGTCCAGTCCGAGGAGCTTGCAGGTGCTGACGGCCTTCTTCTGGCCCTCCTCCGTGCGGAATTCCTCGCTGCGGGCGGTGTAGAGGATCGTGCCGCCGCGGTCGATGATATGTGCCACGCTGCGCTCGTCCAGACGGACAATGTCGCCGTTGATCAGACCGTTCCAGCCGCGGCGGATGCCTACGACCTCGATGCCGCGGTACACGGCGGCACGGACAACGGAACGAACGGCCGCATTCATACCGGGGGCGTCGCCGCCGCTCGTGAGCACGCCGATGCGCTTTACTGCATTTTTCTTGGTTTCACTCATATGATTACCACCAGTCTGCCGCTGACGCGGCGCGAATTATCGGACCTATTTTACCGCATTTTTCAAAATGCCGCAATAGGGAAATTCTTACGATTGTCCAAAAGCCGGCAAAAAGATCACCCTGTCAGTGAAGCTGCTCCGGCAGGAGCGTCGTATATACGGCGTCGCAGAGGGCGGCCACGGCCTCACGGTCGATGGTGTAGTAAATGCGGCTCTCGCCCTTGCGGGCGCGGACGAGGCCTGCTTCAAGCAGCAGGCTCATGTGGCGCGAGATGGTAGCGGTCGTCAGTCCCATTTCCCGGGAAAGCTGCTGGCAGTAGGACGGCTGACGCGCGCAGCGGCGCAGCAGCTCGAACTTGCTCCGGTCCGCGACGAGTTTGAGCAGACTGCAGATGCCGTCATCCGTCATCTGCAGGCGGTCGACGCGGAAGTTCTCGTGCAGCAGCACGCCGAGGTAGACCTGACGGCAGTCACTGCACGCCAGCTCGTCATAGGTATAGATCATGTCGCCGCCTGCCACGAGGCTGAGGTTGATATAAGTGTCCATTTCGGCCAGCTGCATGCTCTGGTTCGTAAATCGCTCCAGCAGCTCCGAAAAGGCATGGCAGGAAAAATATTGCTCCCAGTGGTCATAGACCGGCTGCAGCTGCGGCAGGATCCGCGGCAGAACGTCCTGCACCCGCTGTGCGGCCGGGCGCAGAAGAGCGGAAAGCTCGTCAAACATCGCAGAATAGTTTGTCAGCAGCTTATAAAGCCGCCAGCGGTACTGCTCCTCGATCATCAGGCCGTCCAGCTGTTCGGCAAGCGGCGGGATCGTCTGCCCCGGCTCCGCCGCATAGAAGCTGATGCCGCCGGAATTGATGTCCCGCAGGAGATAGGGGCCGTTCAGCCGCTCCTCGGCGGACTGCCGGGTGCGCTGCAGCGACTGCTCCAGATCGGTCGTGCGGATATCGAGGAAGCTGAAGATCATCAGCTTGGCAAGGCAGGTATTCTGCCACTTGCTCTCCGTCTCCCACTTGCGGAAGAACGTCTCCAGAGCCGGGCCGTCCTCCAGTCCGGTGCAGGCTGCCTCTGCCACCTTCGCGGCAAGCGCGCAGCTCTGCTCGATCTGCTCCCGCTCCGTGCGGGTGAGCTTGGAACCGAATTTCTGGAGCAGATCCCGCTTGCGCCCCTCGACGGACAGGCCGTTTACATGCTGATACAGGGCCTCTACGGTCTCATACAGCACTACAGGGGAGCGTAAAACGATCTGCTTCATGATGCATTCTCCTTTCACACTTTTCTTCCCTCCGAAACTTTCGGCAGGACAGGTGTTTAGCAAG
>OJPS01000597.1_pt1 | contig 29771 bp, 23 predicted proteins | sample 1598551 | NCBI WGS metagenome assembly OJPS01 (sample SAMN03922488, study PRJEB24848) | human gut metagenome | isolation source: stool sample | host: Homo sapiens | place: Germany | collected 2011-05 | reverse complement strand
TTGCAAGCAGATGGCGTGCAAAGTCGCCAGACGCTCTTTGTGCGGTATTGCCTTATAAAAAGCTGTCACATGCAAAGAATCATGTGACAGCCTTTTTTGCGTATGAGTTGACTTTAGCCGTTTCACTGGACAGCATGGCAAAGAAAAATGCCGACTGTGACTGCGACGGAGAAGTAGGCAGCAATGATGCCGTTTCTGGTACATCTGATTAACATACTGCCGGAGCCAGACCTTTCTTAAAGGCAACAAATAAAGGCAACAAAAACGCCCTGCAACAGTTCAATTGTTGCAGGGCGTTTGCTTTTCGGAAATTTTCAGTTACTGTTGTTCGATCATCGGGCGGTTAAGAATCTGCATGAATTCTTCGCCGGTGATCGTTTCGTGTTCATACAGATACTTCGCGATCTCGTGCAGCTTCGGCTGGTTTGTCTGTAACAGCTGCATTGCCTTGTCGTACTGTGTCTGAATGATCTCTGTGACCTTCTTGTCGATCTTGGTCTGGGTTTCCATGGAGCAGGTCAGGCTGGCATCACCGCCGAGGTACTGGCTCTGGACGGTTTCCATTGCCACCATGCCAAACTCGCTGCTCATACCGAACCGGCTCACCATAGAGCGTGCCAGCTTGGTTGCCTGTTCAATATCGTTGGAAGCACCGGTGGTGATCTCGTGGAAGATCAGTTCCTCTGCGGCACGTCCGCCGGTAAGCGTTGCGATCTTGTTTTCCATTTCGGTTTTGGTCATGAGGTAATGTTCGCCCTCGTCCACCTGCATGGTGTATCCCAGTGCACCGGAAGTGCGGGGGATAATGGTGATCTTCTGCACCGGAGCAGACTGGGACTGGAGGGCAGCCACCAGAGCGTGTCCCACTTCGTGATAGGAAACCGTTAGCTTTTCTTTATTGGACAGCACACGGTTTTTCTTCTGATAGCCGGCGATGACGACTTCCACGCTCTCCATGAGATCTTCCTGTGTGGCACAGGAGCGTCCCAGACGAACGGCACGGAGTGCAGCCTCGTTGATGATGTTCGCCAACTCTGCACCGGAAGCACCAGCAGCTGTGCGGGCAATGGCGGAGAAATCCACGTTTCCTGCCAGCTTGATTTTCTGGGCGTGGACTTTCAGAATGTCGATACGTCCCTGTAGATCCGGCAGTTCCACCGGAATCCGGCGGTCAAACCGTCCCGGACGGAGCAGGGCAGGGTCAAGGGATTCCGGACGGTTGGTCGCCGCCAGAATGACAACGCCCTTGGAACCGTCGAAGCCGTCCATTTCGGTCAGCAGCTGGTTCAGGGTCTGTTCCCGTTCGTCGTTGCCGCCGTACTGTCCGCCGTCACGCTTTTTACCAATGGTATCGATTTCATCGATAAAGACGATACAGGGAGCCTTTTCGTTTGCCTGCTTGAACAGGTCACGCACCTTTGCGGCACCCATGCCCACGAACATTTCCACGAATTCCGAACCGGAAATGGAAAAGAACGGGACGTTGGCTTCGCCGGCAACGGCTTTCGCCAGCAGTGTTTTACCAGTTCCGGGAGGTCCCACCAACAGGGCACCCTTGGGCATGGAAGCACCGATCTCCTTGTAACGCTCCGGCTTGTGGAGATAGTCCACGATCTCCGCCAGCAGTTCCTTGGCTTCTTCCTCGCCGGCAACGTCCTTGAACTTGATACCGGTGGTGGACTTGACGTAGACCTTGGCATTGCTCTTGCCCATGCCGAACATCATGGAGCCATCGCCGCCGCCCATACGCTGTGCCATTTTCTTGTTGAAGAAGTGGAACACCAGCAGCATCAGGGCAATGGGCAGCACGTAGCTGATCAGGATGTACAGCAGGGGACTGGTGCCGCTGTCGATCTCCGATTCAAACTTTGCACCGGAGGCGTACAGCCGGTCGATGAGTTCCGGATCGTTCAGGGTGCCGGTCTGGTATACCTGCTTTTCGTCCTTGTCAGTAAATGTGATCTGACTGCTTTCGATCTTGACAGAGCCGATTTCCTTGTTCTCTGTCATGCTGATGAATGTGTCGTAACCGACTTCCTTGACGCGTCCCTTGAACAGATTCGGGAACACAAACGCCTGAAGCAGCATGAACACACATAACGCGATCAGCCAGTATGAGATCCATGATTTTTTGGGCTTTTTGGATTCTTCCATATACATACTCCTCTCTGTGCCGTATGCTGAAAGACACGGCGGGGAATCTGCCGAAATCTTGGGAAACAGATTCCGGCTGTCTTTTCATGATGACAATAGCATACCACATCTTTTTGTAAAATGCGGGCACACTTTGTGATAATTTCATGAGAATTGGGGAATGCTGTGGAACAAGCTTTATTCAGTATTGCCTTAGAAAATATTTTTTGCAAACACCAGTACCTGATATGTTGTGCCGTTGCTGTCTGTCAGGACAAATGAACGTTCTGCCTGATTCAGCAGCGGATCTTTTCTTTCGTCAAGTTTCTGATATTCGGCGTTGTTCAGCAGCAGGAAATAGTTTTTCTGTTCCGGCTGATCTTCATACCACCTAGAATCAGTCTGATAGGTCGCCTTTTGTACGCCATTCTCATTTACGCTGACATTGCGTACTTTTAGTTTTTCGCCGGAGATCACTGTGATTGCATTGGCATGCCAGAAGGTGGCATATCCATAGGTCAGTCCTTGTTTCTCCAGCATATTGGTCAGCTGGTACTGTACGTTGACTTCCTCCGCATTGGTGGGCAGCAACAGGACATTGCAGGCACTTAACAGGCAGAAACATGCCAGCGGCACGCAGAGAACGCCCGCCGCACGCTGCATAGTTTTCTGTTTGGTAATTGCCCAGCGTAGGAATGCCATAGATACAATGAAAGCCGTGCAGACGATCGGACTGAGCCGCCAGTTTGCCACAGAAAGTGCACCGCAGAGATAGCCCACGAGAATCAATCCGGTGACTGTCCAGTGTGCCCAGAGTAAAATACGCATCTGTCTGCCGGACTGTCCCCGATACTTGGCGTAACAGCAGGTCGCTGCAACAGGCAGCACTGCCAGAATCAGTGCGGTGATGATACGGATCAGGTTCATGATACTTTCTCCGGACATTAGTTTTTTGTCGGGAATGTCCTCCAGTCCCAGCAGTGTCATCCATGCCAAGGGCAGTTTTTGAAAGTGCTCTGTCCAAGTTCCCTGAGCAGTCCAGTTGGAATAATTATCTGCATATGCACCTGCAACGCCGTTTGCCCAGAGATTTCCCAATTTCATGCCGGCAATGATTGCGATTCCCAGAGAAAGCAACAGCAGCAGTACACGAGTATTCTTTTGGTGCAGCAGTGGTGTTTTTCGATCCAGCACCCGTTCCAGAAACAGACCAGCCAGAATAGGCAGTGCAAAGATCGTGATCGCCGTGATCTGGTCGGTGCAGCAAAGTATGAAAAACAGGAACAGTGCGATAAAGGTCAGGATCGTATGCATGCGGACCTCTCGCGTCTGACGTATTGCCGACAGATTTTGCAGCCGGAACAGCAGTGCCAGTCCGAAGAACAGGAATAAGATTCCTAAACTATAATAAATGGTATGCCCCCAGAAGATTTCCCGCAGTTTTTTGCTGGCACTGAGAAGCATGAGGAATGCCGCCGCTGTGATGCAGTTTCATCGGGAATCCCAGTGCATTTGCCGAAGCATCCAACACAATGATGTTGTGAACAGAAAGAAAAAGACCAGCATTCCCATCATATTGGTTGTCATGGAAAAACCGAAAAGCGGCAGGAACAACAACATCAACAGGCTGCCGCCAAATGGCAGCAGACAAGCATAGGAAAAGTCTGGGTTGATCAGTTTTCCGCTGTCATAAGTCGCTTTTGCCCAGTAGAGCGTATCAGTGCAGTCTGCATGAAATTCGCCTTTTGACGGACAGAGAATATAGTATGCCACCACGCCTACCGCAGTTAGTAGCAGCACTGGCGGAAGTATGATGCAGAAGCTTTCCCAGAGCAGTTTCCCCAAAGGTTTTTGGGGCTTGTTCTCTGGCGTTTGTTCAGCAGTGACCACAGACGGTTTTGGCTCAGATAAGGAAGAACTGTTGGATTCTGTCGGCTCGTTCGGCGACAGGGTTGTATTTGATGCGGTATCCTGTTCTGCTGCGTTTTTTTGCAGATATTTTGATGTGGTCATAGATAACCCCTCCTTTTCAGACGGAGGCTGTTCCTGTAAGCACCTCTGCGGGATAATTCAGCTGCTGCGGAGTCCAGTTTGTCAGAATGGGCTGATACTCCCGAGCCATTGCCTTGGCACCCTCCAGATCGTGAGCCAGATAGTTGCCGCATTCCTGCCGCTTGCCGCCGGGGATCTCGCCGGTGAAGTCCAGTACATACTGTAAAGTTTCCTGCACCAGCCGAATGGCATCGGCACCGGAAATGGTATTGCGGGTGAGGAAATAGAAGCCGGTGCGGCAGCCCATGGGTCCCACATAGACCACGCCGTCAGACAGCGGGGTGTTCCGGACATAGGTGGCGAACAGGTGCTCAAATGTGTGCAGGGCGTTGTCCTCCAGATAGTCGCCTGCCGGATTGTTGGGGAGCTTCATTCGCAGATCATAGGTGATGACATCGCCGTCCACGCGGGAAATGTACATACCGGGTTTCAAATAGTCGTGATTGATCGTAAAACTGGTGATTTGTTTCATTGTTTATGCCTCCAAAAAATTACGGCAACCCCGCACAAAGCCCGCCTGACGGCTTTGCACGCAATCTGACGATGCAGCTTACGCACAAGCTTTGTGCGGTGTTGCCTTGCGAAATTTTTTCGCATTGGTTTCATTATAGCAAACAATGCCGGGGATTGTCAAGTGAAAGCCACGAAAAAACACCCGCCGGCATGCCGACGGGTGCTGTCTTACAGTACCACTTTTACCTGATATTTTTCCAGCCAGTAGTTCATCTGGACGAAGTACGCCATAATTTGCGGACGTGTCATCAGCTGTCCGTACCACTGCACGGATTCCTCGCTTTCCAGCAGTCGTTCCAGCATTTCCTTCCGCACGATTTGCAGCACCGGCGAAAGCGGATCTGCCACCACATGCCGGAGCATTTCTGAAACCGCCTGTAAATAGCTGGGGTTGTGGGTCTTGGGATAGGGGCTCTTTTTCCGCCAGAGCACTTCCGGCGGCAGAACGTCCTGCATTGCCGTCCGCAGCAGTCCCTTTTCGTAGCCGTTCCAGTCCTTGTACTCCCACGGAACATTGTAGAGATACTCCGCAATGCGGTAATCGCAGAACGGCACACGGACTTCCAGAGCGTTGTACATGCTCATGCGGTCTTTCCGGTCTAACAGCGTCTGCATGAACCAATCCAGATTCAGCTTCATCATTTCCCGCATGCGGGATTCCAGCGGGGAATCGTCCGGCAGCTTTTCCGCGGCAGCCACCGTGCGGGCATAGGCACTCTGCACATATGCCTGTGCATCGATCTCCGCCGCAATTTCCGGCAGGAGAAACTGTGTCCGGTAGGCAGTGCTCTGTGCCCACGGGAACCCATTGATGCGGCGAATGTCTGCGTCCCGATACCACGGGTATCCGCCGAACAATTCGTCGGCACATTCACCGGACAGAGCCACTGTGACTTCCTGCCGGATCTCCCGACAGAACAGCAGCAGGGAACTGTCCACGTCTACCATGCCGGGGAGGTCGCGGGCATCTACGGCGGCATAGAGTGCCTCCGCCAGAGCCGGTGTGTCCAGCACCGTCCAGTGATGCCGGCAGCCCAGATAGCGTTCCATAGCACGGATATAAGTGGGATCGCTGGTGGGCTGGAAGTGGCTTTTCTGAAAGTAGCGTTCGTTGTCCTGATAGTCCACGGAAAAGGTGTGGAGTTCCCTGCCCTGTTCCTGCATGACCTGATTTGCCAGCGAGGAGAGCAGGCTGGAATCCAGTCCGCCGGACAGGAATGTTCCAATGGGCACATCAGAGATCATCTGCCGCCGGACGGCATCCGTCACCAGTTCCCGCACATGGGCGGCGGTGTCGGCAAAGTTCTCCGTATGTTCTGCGGCGTGCAGTTCCCAGTAGGGGTGGAGATGCAGCTGTCCCTGCATGTAGTAGCCGCAGTGTGCCGGCTTCACCTCCTGTATGGTGCGGAACACGCCGCCGCCGGCAGTCCGCCCCGGCCCCATGAGCAGCAGTTCTGCAATGCCGGTCTTGTCGATCTCGTGGGGCACATCGGGGTGCTGGAGCAGTGCCTTGATCTCGGAGCCAAAGACGAAGCCGTTGGGGATCTCCGCGTAAAACAGCGGCTTTACGCCGATGCGGTCCCGTGCCAGAAACAGTCGGCGGGCACTGTGCTCCCAGACGGCAAAGGCAAAAATGCCGTTGCACTGTTCCACACAGCGGGGGCCCCAGTGCACATAAGATTGCAGAAGCACTTCCGTGTCGCAGTGTGTCTGAAATACTGTGCCCTCCTGTTCCAGCTGTGTCCGCAGTTCGGCGGTGTTGTACAGCTCGCCGTTGTAGACAATGGTATAGGTTTCTCCGCCGGCAGTGACTTCCATAGGCTGCCTGCCCTTTTCCACGTCAATGACCGCCAGCCGCGTGTGTGCCATAGCACACTGGGGCGAGAGAAAAATGCCCTCTTGGTCGGGACCGCGGCGTTGCAGTGTTCGCTGCATTTTCCGCAGCAGCAGTTCCTGCTGCCGCAGGTCTTGTTCCAGATGTACCATGCCGGTAATTCCGCACATAGAAAAAACCTCCGTTTCGATCACTTTCTGCGTACCTCTATACTCTATGCGGGAATGCGGAAAATCTTGCAAAAAAGACAACCCGCCTCCGGAAAAATCCGGAAACGGGTTGATTCTTTTTGTTCAAGGCAACACCGCACGCAGATTGCGTGCAAAGTCGCCAGACGCTTTTTGTGCGGTATTGCCTTAAGCTATCGCCGTTTACTGCGGCAGGTTAGTGACAATATGGACTAAGAACTGCATCAGTACTACAGCATCATCGCTTGTAAGTTCGCCGTCCTGCCTGCAGTCGCTGTTCTGGCGGGCAGCACTGGACAGTGTGACTGCATTGGCGACTGCCTTGTTCAGCAGTACTGCATCAGTGATGTCCACTCTGCCGTCCAGATTGGTGTCACCGTACAGAACCGTGGAACTCGGTACTTCTGAAGTCTTTTTCGTGGTGGTTGCCTTGGTAGTTGCCTTTGTGGCTGCTGTTGTGACTGTGGTTGCCGGAGCCGCAGCGGTAGTTTCTGCAGGTGCTTCGGTAGTCATTACCGGAACCGCGGTAGTAGTTTCTGTGGGTGCTTCGGTAGTCAGCACCGGAGCAGCGGTAGTGGTTTCTGCGGGTGCTTCGGTAGTCGGCACCGGAGCAGCAGTAGTGGTTTCTGTGGGTGCTTCGGTAGTCAGCACCGGAGCAGCGGTAGTGGTTTCTGTGGGTGCTTCGGTAGTCAGCACCGGAGCCGCGGTAGTAGTTTCCGTGGGTGCTTCGGTAGTCACCACCGGCGGTTCCGTAGTGGTCACCGGTGTGGGAATGGCTCCGATAGCGGTAATATTCCACATCTGATCCATGCTGCCGTTTTTGGTCCACTGGAGCACATTTGCCCCCTGTTCTTTGGAGGCGGCAGCAACGCCTAAGGCTCCCTTATCCTTGGAAGCACGTGTCACAATATAATAGGTGCCGTCGGGATTGGGGATAAACTTGAACAGCTGTGCGGAAGTTTTGGTGTTGGTGAAGATCTGAATGTTGGTGCCGTCGTCGCCCTTGCCCTCGGCAACGTCCAGATAATAGGTCTTTCCGTCGCCCAGTCGGGACAGGATATAATAGTAGCCGTCACCAAATTCTTTCAGTGTCCAGTTCTGGCAGTCGTTGCCGTTGGCACCCCACTGCTGCACATTGGCACCGGCTTCTGCACTGGCATCTTTGACTTCCAGATACAGTGCACTGTTGGCGTTCTGGAACTGGTATACCTGACTGGTGTCCAGCTTCACACCGGCAGCGGTGGTTTCTTCCAGAATCCAGTGCTGGCAGGCGTTGCCGTTGATCTCGTACTGTTGGACATTTGCTCCGCTGGATTTGCTGGCATTTTCTACCTCTACGCAGCTTTTCAGATTAGAGGCCTTGGTGTAAATGGTGTAGGAGCCGTCCTCGTTCAGAGCGAACAGGAACTGCTGTGCCTGTTCGCGGCTGCTCTTGGTCCAAAGGGCAGCGTTGGTGCCGTTGTCTGCCTTGCCGCCGGAGATGTCCATGAGGTAGGTGATCTGATCGCCTACCTGACTGTACAGATAATAGTAACCGTCACCGGCGGAAATCGCCCGCCATGTGTTGTGGGCGGCGGCACTGTCCGCACCCCACTGCTGGAGATTGGCACCGGCTTCTGCACTGCCGTTGGCAACTTCCAGATACAGTCCGCTGTTTACATTTTTCAGCATGAATACAGAGCCTTCCGGCAGAACTGCCGCAGTGGGCGTTACCGGTTCAGGGTTTGGCGTAGGTGTGGGCGTTGGAGTAGTCTGTCCCAGCACAGTGACGCTGGGACGTGCCGGCAGGGGCTGGTCGGAGCCGAGGGAGAAGCTGGCATGGGGCGGCTGGTTATAGGCAGTTTGCTGTGCCGAAACCTGTACCCGATACTGGGGATCATGCATCAGAGTTGTGATGCGGTAGTCCGTGTCGTAGGGCGTGCAGTAAATGCGAATGGATTTGCTGTCTGCTCCGCGGACGATCAGTTCTTCCCGCCAGTCGCCGAAGATGTCGGCGGACAGGCAGGGCGTACCCTTGGTGGTGTTGCAGGTGTAATAGCCGTCTGTGGTGAGCAGGGTGGTCAGCTTGCCGTCTGCTCCCATTTTGGAAATGGTGGCAGGGGAGTCGGTGTAGCCGTCCAGAATCTCCCGTTCCAGATCGCCGTCCCAGTAGGACAAAAAGTTGACTGCCGGTCTGCGGCAGCTGAGGGTGTTGCCGCTGCCGTCAAAGACATCGTTCCCCAGTCCCCAGAATTCTGCTCCCTTGTTGCCTGTCCAGACATTGTCTGCACAGCAGCGTCCGGTGTCGCCGGAACCGTCCTTGTGGAAGAGAATCTTGCCGTTGGAAGCGTCTACCAGCGAAACGCCGTAGGGTTTGTCTTCGTGGCAGATCCACAGTTCCAGCCCCTTGCGGTCGGGGAGAAGATCGCCCAGATGCATGGCATCGCCGTGTCCCTTGTTCAGACACCACAGCACCTTGCCGTTGTCGTCGATACAGGTGGAGCCGGTGATGATCTCCTGCTTGCCGTCGCCGTCCACATCGGCAGCCATGCTGTTGTGGTTGCCGTCGCCGTAGCCGGCAACGCTCTTGTCGTTTCCGGTGTCAAACGCCCAGCGTTTCACCAGTTTTTTGTTGACCACGTCATATGCCGTGGCTGTCATGCGGGTGTAATAGCCTCGTCCGGTGACAACACTGGGCTTGCTGCCGTCCAGATATGCCACAGTGCCCCAGAAGCGGTCAACACGGTTGCCATAGCTGTCGCCCCACTTGGAAACTGTGCCGCGGGACGGTTCATAGTTTACGGTGTCCAGTGCTGCACCGGTGCTGCCGTCGAACAGGGTGTAGTACTCCGGACCGGAGAGCACATAACCGCTGGAGTTGCGGTAATCCTTGGAGGCGTCGCCGATGACCTTGCCCTTGCCGTCCACAGTGCCGTCAGCAGTTTTGCAGGTCATTTCTGCCTTGCCGTCACAGTCGAAGTCTGCCACGAAAAACTGCGTGTAGTGAGCACCGGCACGAATGTTCTTGCCTAAGTCGATCCGCCACAGCCGCGTGCCGTCCAGCCGGTAGCAGTCAATAAAGACGTTTCCCGTCTTGCCTTTCTGGGAATTGTCCTTGGAGTTGGACGGATCCCATTTCATGAAAATCTCGTACATGCCGTCCCCGTCCACATCGCCGACGGAACAGTCATTGGGGGAGTAGGTGCAGCCGCTGCCGGTGGGCGGATCCAGATTGATCTGAAAGTAATTCTGATTGGAGATCATGGTACAGTTGGAAGTGGAAACCACTTTGCCGTTTTCCACAGTGTCCACCCGATACTGGTCGGTGCTCTTGCCGCTGCCGTCCAGATAACAGGTGGATTCTCCGGCGTTGCTGGTGTAGATCAGCGTGTTGTTCCGGTACAGCTGGAACACGGCACTGTCCGAATCGTTGGCGAGAAACCGCCAGCTGACCAGCATGCCGGAACCGGTGTTGATGGCGGAAATGCCGCGGTCCAGATATTCCATCTGGCAGTTGCCGGCGGCAGATGCAGTCACGGCTGCCTGCGGGAGTGTGCCGCCCAGCATGGACAGCCCCGCTGCGGCAGCTGCGAGCCATGCTGTGAGTTTGTGTTTCTTCATAAACATTCACCTCGTGTGATATTTGCCTGCCGACTGTTCGGCAGGTCTTTTTATACATTCTCTGCTGTAAAGGATTTAGGAAACCCTGCATAAAGCCCGCCTGACGGCTTTGCACGCAATCTGCGTGCAGATTTTCCGTCATATTGCCCAGAAATCCCTTGCCATACGAAAGTATGCCTGCGGAATTTCTAGGCAATCTGCCGAAAAATCTGACGACGCATCTTACGCACAAGCTTTATGCAGTGCTTCCTTTACAGCATACCTTTATTATAGCTGTTCGAAATAACGATGTCAATGCACAAATGATACAATTTTATGTACAAGGAATACAACAGATTCCATGGAAAACAGAACAAGGACCATGCTGTAAAAAATACAGCCCAGTCCTTGTTCTGTGGGATTATATGTAGGGCATGTTTCTGCAAGGATGCCTGAAGATAAGCACACACGTTTTGCAGAATCCATGCCTTGTGAACAGCACTGCCGGAAAGAGGTAGGCAGCACTGCCGTTCAGGGGAGAGGATTGTCATTCTTCAAAGGTCTTGCCCCACTGGATATAGTCGATAAATCCGGCATTGCCGGCAGCCTTGGGGCGGAGGACAGCACCGCGGCTCTTAGAACGCTGCTGTACCTTGTCTGCAACAGAAGCTGCTACCAGTTCCATTGCCGGATCGTCCGCGTCCAGTTCCACGCAGAGTTCTGCCTTGCGGTCCAGTCCACGGTTCCGGAAATAGACGAACAGGTTCGCTGTCACCATTGCCAGATTCAGCAGGTATACGACTAACACATAGGCGTTGTGTACGTTGACACCGATGATGAACTTGGCACAGATGCCTGCCACATAGCCGACGATCAGCAGGAGAATAAAGGGCAGGCTCATGCCTTTGGCACTGCGGCACTTGTAATTTTTCACCAGATTGATCGGCCATGAACAGCCGAAGCAGATCAGCATTGCCGTTTCCAGAATTCCACCCATGATGTTGTCCTCCATTTTTCTTGTGCGGTATTGCCCTTGATGTTTGTAGAATTGTGTCGTTGTGCGGACGAATGGTATTGTCATTCGCCTCACTTAGTATACCACAAGTGGAATTGGTACGTCCAATATTTATTTGGACTGAATCAATAATGCGAAACCTATGAATTCGGATTATCCCCAGTTTTCATAGAATGAAATATACAATCTGCACAAGTTGTGTACGTCGTATTTATGGAAATTGCCGTTATGTGAACGATACCACAGGAAGAAAAATCTGTCCGTCCTATAAATACAAGCGTATTTACCAAAAACACAAAATAAAACAAGGAAAATTTGTCGCATTTCCCTATTGATTTTTTGTCGAAAAACCAATATACTAATATAGTGACACTGTATAAGGCGAAGTATAAGGCGAATGCAGTGCAATCCGGCGGTTTTTGAGATTGACCGCAAATAAATGCAGATAAGGAGTTGAAAGGAGATCTTCGGGTTTTCTTTCAGAGTGAAACATATGGCAACGAAAGTAGTAAAGTTCGGCGGCAGCAGTCTGGCGGACGCAAAGCAGATTCAGAAGGCAGCAGCAATCATCAAGGCAGATCCGCAGCGGCGGTATGTGGTACCGTCTGCCCCCGGCAAGCGGTTCTCCAAGGACATCAAGGTGACCGATATGCTGTACACCTGCTATGATCTGGCAGAACAGGGACTGGATTTCTCCGATGCCCTGCAGGCAATTCGGGAACGGTATAACGATATTATCACCGGTCTGGGCATGACCTTTTCTCTGGACGATGAGTTCGAGGAAATCGCAGCAAACTTCAAGAAGCGTGCCGGCAAGGACTATGCCGCAAGCCGCGGCGAATACCTGAACGGGAAAGTCATTGCTGCATATCTGGGCTTCCCCTTTGTAGATGCCGCAGAGGTGATCTTTTTTCAGCCGGACGGCAGCCTGAACGATGAAAAGACTGAATCCGTTCTGCGGGAACGCCTCAGCACACTGGAACATGCTGTAGTTCCGGGCTTCTATGGCTGCGGAGCAGACGGCTATGTCAAGACGTTCTCCCGCGGCGGCAGCGACGTGACCGGTTCTATCGTAGCCGGTGCGGTAAAGGCTTCGCTGTACGAGAACTGGACAGACGTTTCCGGTTTCTTGGTGGCAGACCCCCGCATTGTGGACGATCCGGCAGTGATTCGCACGATCACCTATACTGAACTGCGGGAGCTGTCCTATATGGGTGCATCGGTACTGCATGAAGCAGCGATCTTTCCGGTACGTTCCGCAGGCATTCCAATCAATATCCGCAACACCAACGCTCCGGAAGAACCGGGCACAATGATCGTTCCGGACAGCACCGATGAGGAACTGTCTGCGTATACCATTACCGGTATCGCCGGCAAGAAGGACTTCACTTCGATCAATATCCACAAGGACCTGATGAACAGCCAGATCGGCTTCTGCCGCGACGTGCTGAATGTTCTGTCGGAACACCAGATTCCGCTGGAACATATGCCGTCCAGCATCGACTCCATGACCGTTATCGTGGATTCGGCTCACCTGAACGGTCTGGAAGAAGAAATCCGCACTGAGATCATCAAGGCAGTACAGCCGGACAGCATCGAAACCGAAGACGGCATCGCTCTGATTGCCGTAGTGGGTCGCGGCATGTGCCGTACCCGCGGTGTGGCTGCGAGAATCTTTGCCGCACTGGCACACGCACATATCAACGTTCGTATGATCGATCAGGGCTCCAGCGAGCTGAACGTAATCGTTGCCGTAAAGGAAACCGATTTCGAGCAGGCAATTCGCTGCATCTATGATATGTTCGTCAATTCCGTTGCGTAAAGGCAAAACAGATTAAGGCAATACCGCACAAAGTCGCCAGACGCTCTTTGTGCGGTATTGCCTTAACAATAAAAAAACCGTACCCTCGGCAGACTGTGCCGGAGGTACGGTTTTTGTTTTTCATGGGAATATCTGTCATTCCCAGATGCGGTCGTACAGGTCGTTTTCGTCTGTCCAGCGGGGCAGCACATGAGGACGCATAGCGAAAATCAACAGCAGAAACGTCAGCAGGATCAGCAGTTCGCCGCCCAGACTGCGAATGACAAAGGGCACAACGAATTCCGCAGTAGCACGTCCGGTGCGGGAAAGCATAGAGATTCGTTCTGTCATAGGAGTCAGAATCGCTCCGCTTCCGATGACCGTCAGGACAATGCCAGCCAGCCGGCAGAGTGTTCCCACCCATTTGGGCAGCCGCAGCAGCCAGAGCAGCAGCAGCAGAAAGAACATGCCCACCTCCAGCCAGTGAACGAGGTTGGGGGTGATGCAGGCGATCAGTGCCAGAATTGCCGCCGGAATCAGTGTCAGTTCTGTGCGACGCTGCCGGAACAGGAAGCAGAACACACACAGCAGCAGTGCCGCAGTCAGTGTTGCCCAGTAGTCCCAGTACTGGGTGTAGTGGGGCATGGAAATCAGCGTATAGATGTTGTCCAGACAGAGCAGTCCGGAGAGAATACCGGCAGCGAAAGGCAGTTTCGACTGGGGCGGCAGGTAATACCGATATTTTTGCAAAGGAATGCCTCCTTTTCTTAAGATACCTTAATAGTAATAGCAATAGTAATAGTATACCAGTTCTATGCGTTTTTGTCAAATGGGCGGAAGTTTGACAAAAATGTAAACTTCTCAAAATCCCTCTTGACATTTTCGGGGAATGTGCTAAAATAGTTCCAAGCTAAACAGTCTATCATTAAACTGTTTTCTGATAAACAATTCAGGAGGTGTAAGATGCGGCATTTAGGATTAGAGGTGCACCGGCTGGAAAAGCTGATGGCACGGCAGCGGGGGTACTCTGCGGCACATCAGGACGCAGACCGGCAGACCGGCATGCACGGGTATCTGCTTCGCTATCTGTACGAAAATCAGGAACGGGACGTGTTCCAGCGGGACATTGAAAAGGCGTTTTCCATTAGCCGTTCCTCGGTGACGGTAACGCTGCAACTGATGGAGAAAAACGGGCTGATCCGGCGGGAGAGCGTGGCACAGGACGCACGGCTCAAGCGAATCGTGCTGACACAGAAAGCCAGGGATCTGCACCGGCAGATCGAAGCGGACATTCTGGCGTTTGAATCAAATCTTGCCCGTGGAATCTCAGAGGAGGAGCAGGAAGTCTTTCTCCGCGTGGCAAAGAAAATGCAGGAAAATCTGCGGGAAGACCTTGCAAAGCAGGGCATTTCTATCTGTAAAGGAGGAGATTGCGAATGATTCGAAAATTGATGCAGTCGATTCGGGAATTCAAACTGTTTTCCCTGCTGTCACCGCTGTTTGTGGTGCTGGAAGTCGTCATGGAAGTGGTGATTCCCATTCTCATGGCGAAGCTGATCGACGACGGCATTGACGGCAGCGGCGGCATGGACGCGGTGATGCACTATGGCTGGATCTTGCTGGTGTGCTGTGTGCTCTCCCTGATTTTCGGGGCACTGGCGGGGCATTTTGCGGCATTTGCCTCTGCCGGTTTTGCACGGAATCTGCGGCACGATATGTTCTACCGCGTACAGGGCTACTCGTTTTCCAATATCGATAAGTTTTCAGCCGCCAGCCTTGTCACCCGTATGACCACAGACGTGACCAACGTGCAGAACGCCTATCAGATGTTAATTCGTGTGGCACTGCGTTCGCCGGTGATGCTGATCTTCTCCATGGCAATGGCGTTTCACCTGAGTGCGAAACTGGCTCTGATCTATCTGGCAGCCATTCCGGTGCTGGGTGTGGGGCTGTACTTCATTATGACACGGGTGCACCCCATTTTTGAACGGGTGTTCAAAACCTATGACAAGCTGAACAACGTGACACAGGAGAACCTGCACGGGATTCGCGTGGTGAAATCCTTTGTGCGGGAAGAACACGAGATCCAGAAGTTTTCCGGCATTTCGGAGAACATTTATCAGGACTTTTCCAGGGCAGAAAAGCGGCTGGCATTTAACATGCCGCTGATGCAGTTCTGCATGTACGTCTGTCTGATTCTGGTATCGTGGTTCGGTGCCAGAATGATCGTCAGCCGGACACTGACCACTGGCGAACTGATGAGCCTGATGACCTATGCCATTCAGATTCTGTCCTGCCTGATGATGCTGTCTATGGTGTTCGTTATGATCACCATGTCCCGTGCCTCCTGCGAGCGTATTGTGGAAGTGCTGGACGAGGAGAGTGACATTACCAGTCCGGCAGATGCCGTGACCGCGGTGCCGGACGGCAGCGTGGACTTCAACCATGTCAGCTTCAGCTACAGCAAGCGGGAAGATAAATGCTGTCTGGAAGATGTGGATCTGCACATTCCGGCTGGCATGACCGTAGGCATTCTGGGCGGAACCGGCAGTGCCAAGAGTTCGCTGGTGCAGCTGATTCCCCGTCTGTATGATGCCACAGTGGGCACAGTGCAGGTAGGCGGTATCGACGTTCGCCGGTATGACGTGGAAACGCTCCGGCAGGAAGTGGCAATGGTGCTGCAAAAGAACGTGCTGTTTTCCGGCACGATCAAGGAGAATCTCCGCTGGGGTGATCCTGATGCCACCGACGAGGAAATGGAACGTGTCTGCCGGCTTGCCCATGCAGACGAATTTATCCAGACTTTTCCGGAGGGGTACGACACCTATATTGAACAGGGCGGTTCCAATGTTTCCGGCGGACAGAAACAGCGGCTTTGCATTGCACGGGCACTGCTGAAAAAGCCGAAGATCCTGATTCTGGACGACTCCACCAGTGCCGTGGACACCCACACGGACGCTTGTATCCGGCAGGCACTGCGGGACGAAATCCCTGATACCACTAAGTTTATCATTGCCCAGCGTGTTACTTCTCTGATGGACGCGGACCAGATCATTGTGCTGGACGAGGGCAGGATAGACGGTATCGGTACCCATGAAGAGCTCCTGAAAAATAACGCCATTTATCGGGAAGTATATGAATCACAGCAGAAAGGAAGTGTGCCGCAATGAGTGAAAGACGACAGGGACCGCCGCCCCGCGGTGTGATGGTGCCGGGAGTAGCTAAGGGTGCCGGAAAAAGCTTCGTCCGGCTGCTCTCGTATATGAAACGGTACTGGATGCAGCTGATACTGGTGTTTGTCTGCATTCTGGTCAGTGCTGTGGCAGGCGTGGCAGGTTCTACGTTCCTGCAAACGCTGATCGATGACTATATTTCTCCCATGTTGCTGAACGGCAGCCGTGACTTTTCCGGACTGGCAGGGGCACTGGCAAAGCTGGGCGTGCTGTATGCCGCCGGCATTCTGGGTACGCTGTTCTATAACCGGCTCATGGTCGTTGTGGCACAGGGCATTCTGAAAACCATTCGGGACGAGATGTTCTCCCATATGCAGACACTGCCCATTCGCTTTTTCGACACCCACGCCAGCGGCGATGTAATGAGCCTGTACACCAATGATACCGATACGCTCCGGCAGATGCTGGCACAGAGTATCCCGCAGATCTTTTCTTCGATCGTCACAGTCATTGCAGTGTTCGTGGCAATGGTGCGGCTGAGTATCTGGCTGACGCTGTTTGTGCTGGCGTTTGTGGCATTGATGATGCTTGTTACCAAGTTTGTAGGCGGCAAAAGCGGTGCTTTCTTTGTGAAGCAGCAGAACTCCATTGGTGCGGTAAACGGTTATATCGAGGAAATGATTCACGGACAGAAAGTCATCAAGGTGTTCTGCCACGAGGAACAGACCAAGGCGGACTTCGACAAGCACAACGACGAATTGTTCCAGAACGCCGCATGGGCGAACAGCTTCGCCAATATCCTCATGCCGATCATGAACAATCTGGGCTATGTCCAGTACGTGCTGCTGGCAATGCTGGGCGGTGCACTGGCGTTCCACGGCGTAGGCGGTCTGACACTGGGTGCAATTGCCGCGTTCCTGCAATTGAGCCGCAGCTTCACCATGCCGATCAGCCAGATCTCCCAGCAGGCCAGTGCGATCGTCATGGCACTGGCAGGAGCAGGACGCATCTTCGAACTGCTGGACGAGGAGCCGGAAACCGATGAGGGCTATGTCACACTGGTCAATGCCGAGGAGCAGGACGGCGTGCTGACAGAAACCGACCACCGCACCGGCGTGTGGGCGTGGAAGCACCCTCACGGGGACGGCACGGTCACCTATACCCGTATGGCAGGGGACGTGCAGTTCTTTGACGTGGACTTCGGTTATGTGCCGGAAAAAATCGTGCTGCATGATGTGAGCCTGTACGCCAAGCCCGGCGAAAAGGTGGCGTTTGTCGGGGCGACCGGTGCCGGAAAGACCACGATCACGAACCTGATCAACCGGTTCTACGATCTGGCAGACGGCAAGATTCGCTACGACGGCATCAACATCAACAAAATCAAAAAGGCAGACCTGCGGCGTTCGCTGGGTATCGTATTGCAGGACGTAAATCTGTTTACCGGTACGGTCATGGACAATATCCGGTACGGCAGACTGGACGCGACAGATGAAGAATGCATCGCGGCGGCAAAGCGTGCCAACGCCCATCACTTTATCATGCTGCTGCCGAACGGCTATCAGACGGTATTGTCCGGTGATGGCTCCGGCTTGTCACAGGGACAGCGGCAGCTGCTCTCCATTGCCAGAGCCGCCGTTGCAGACCCGCCGGTCATGATTCTGGACGAGGCGACATCTTCCATTGACACCCGCACGGAACGCATTGTACAGGCAGGTATGGATGCTCTGATGCACGGCAGAACCGTGTTCGTCATTGCCCACCGGCTGTCTACCATTCAGAATTCCGATGTGATCATGGTATTGGATCACGGCAGAATTATCGAACGGGGCAGTCATGAAAAACTCATGGCGGAAAAGGGCAGATATTACTTGCTGTACACGGGCATGCAGCAAAATGCGTAAGGCAATACCGCACAATCTTTGTACGGTATTGCCCTAAAACTTCTCAATCAAGAAAAACCGGACTGTGTGGTGCAGTCCGGTTTTTTGTTGTTTCTATGATTTTTAAAGTGTGTCCGGTGTCGTTATTCCAATGATAAATGTTCTCTTAACCGTTCCGGCGGGTCGCTGCATCGTCAAACTGGCGGATTCGCAGGTGGATCCCCAGTCGGTCTGCCAGCTGCTGTGCAGCTTCCAATTCCGGCTTCGGCAGAATGTCCACCACGCTGAACATCACCTGCGGCACATACTGCTTGCAGTCCAGTGCAAACTGCTGCATTGCCGGATAGGCTGCCGCACCGTATTTCGGACGTGTGACTTTCAGGTATTCCGCTTCTGTGCCGGCGTTCAGGCTGACGGATACAATGTCCACCAGTCCTTTCAGGTCTGCCGCCGTCTTTCTGCCGTGGATCAGGTCAGACAGTCCGTTGGTGTTGATGCGAATGGTCTTGACACCGCGGGCTTTCAGCAGCTTTGCGGTTTCGCACAGGGTTTCCAGCCGTTCGGTAGGTTCGCCGAAGCCGCAGAATACCACTTCCTGATAATGGGACAAGTCCTCTTTGTCCAGTGCTGCCCGAATCTCTTCCATAGACGGTTCATGATCCAGCCACAGCGGGTCGGAACCGTATGCCCCGTCACACATGGTGCGGATACAAAACGTACAGGCACAGGGACAGCGGTTGGTAATATTCAGATAGAGATTTTTGCCTACTGCATAGGCGATGGTCATTGCTTTCTGCATGAAAAATCACTCCTATTTATGATACTTGGTGCCGGATAAGATCTGATAGCTCCGGTAGATTTGTTCCAGCAGCATCACCCGTGCCAGCTGGTGGGGGAACGTCATGGCGGACATGGACAGCCGCAAATTTGCCCGCTGCTTTACCGCATCAGCCAGTCCGTAGGAACTGCCGATCAGAAATGTGACGGCACCGTTCTCGCCGCCCTGTGCCGCCTGTTCCAGCTTCTTCGCCAGTCCGGTGCTGTCCAGCTGTTTGCCCTCGATGCACATGGCAATGCAAAAGCCCTTGGTACGTTTCAGCAGTTCTGCCCCTTCTTTTTCCAGAGCCGCCGCAATTTCCTTTTCCGAGGGGTTCTGGGGTAGGGGAACCGGCTCCAGTTCTGTCACCTGCAACTGGCAGAAACGGGACAGCCGCTTTTCGTATTCTTTGCAGGCTTCCCGCAGGTAGCTTTCCTTGCACTTTCCCAGTGCTATGATTTGTATCGTCTGCATCAGAAGATCACCGCCTGTTTCAATCCTTCCGGCGAGGAAACCTGCAACAGGAAGTCCTGATTTCGCCGCATGCCCTGTTCCTGCAAATGCTCCAGTACCGTCTGCTGTGCCAGCGGCATGGTGTTGTTGTTTTCGCTGAGATGCCCCAGAATCAGCCGTGTGGTGCCATGTGCAATGAGAGCCTCTGCCATACCGGCACTGTCCCCGTTGGAGAGATGCCCGTACTTTCCGCGAATACGTTCCTGTAGCATTTCCGGATAGGGACCGTTTCGCAGCATGCTCGGATCGTAGTTTGCCTCCAGAAGCACCAGATCGGCTCCGTATACGCCCTTTTTCACTTCCGGTGTCACACAGCCCAGATCAGTGCACACGGCACAGGTCTGCCCGTCTGACAGTTCAAAGCGATAGCCGCAGCTGCCGGGGGAGTCGTGCATGGTGGCAAACGCAGTTACGGCTGCGGTGTCGGTATGTATGGTTTCCGCAGGAAGAATCTCCCGCAGGTCGGCGTTCTGGGGAAATTTGTCCAGCACCCGCAGCTGTGCCAGCGTTTCTGCCGTTCCGTAAACCGGTACGGGGTGCTGGTTCAGAAATACCCGCAGCCCCTTGATATGGTCGGTGTGGGTATGGGTGATACAGATTCCCTGCACGGCTTCGGCAGAGAGCCCGTGAGCCTCCAGCGACTGCACCAGTTTACGGCAGGTGGCTCCGGCATCGACCAGCATGCCGCCGGCAGGGCTGCCGATAAAGGAGGCGTTGCCCTTACTGGAACTGAACAGAGAATAAAATTTCGACAAGATCAGATCTCCTCTTTTCCACAAGAAAAGCCGCCAACGAAGCTGACGGCTTTTTGCATTTGAATGATGTTTTGGCTTAGAGTGCTTCTTTCAGCTTCGCTGGTATTGCCGGATCGGAAACCTTCTGAATATCTGCACCGATCTGCCGCAGCTTTGCGTCCAGATTGGCGTATCCGCGTTCGATGTGATAGATGTCCTCGATCTCGGTCACGCCGTGTGCAGCCAGTCCTGCCACGATCAGGGCAGCTCCTGCACGGAGATCACAGGCTTTCACCGGTGCACCGGTAAGCTTTCCGGTACCCTCTACTACAGCAACCTTGCCGTCCACGGAAATATCTGCACCCATGCGGCGGAGTTCGTCCACATAGCGGAACCGCTGTTCCCAGACACCTTCGGTGATGATGCTGGTACCCTCTGCCAGTGTCAGCAGGGTGGTGATCTGCGGCTGCATATCTGTGGGGAAGCCAGGGTGCGGCATGGTCTTGACGTTGGTACGCACCAGCGGACCGTCTACCCATACCCGAACACTGTCGTCAAATTCCTCGATATTGACACCGATCTTCCGCATTTTGCTGGTGATCGGCTCCAGATGCTTCGGAATGACATTGGTCACCAGCACGTCGCCCTTGGTGGCAGCGGCAGCGATCATAAACGTGCCCGCTTCGATCTGATCCGGAATGACGGAATACACTGCACCGTGCAGCCGTTCTACGCCGCGGATCTTGATGACATCGGTACCTGCACCCATGATCTCTGCACCCATGGAGTTCAGGAAGTTTGCCAGATCGACGATGTGCGGTTCCTTGGCGGCGTTTTCAATGACAGTCAGACCCTTGGCACGGACTGCTGCCAGCATGGCATTCATCGTGGCACCAACGGAAACCACATCTAAGTAGATCTGATTGCCTGTCAGTTGGTCTGCCACCAGATCTACCATGCCGTGTTCAATATTGTACTTGGCACCCAGTGCCGCAAATGCTTTCAGATGCTGGTCAATGGGGCGGTCGCCCAACGGACAGCCGCCGGGCATGGAAACTCTCGCCTTGCCATAGCGTCCCAGCAGTGCACCCAGAAAATAATACGATGCACGCATTTTTCGTGCACTCTCATAGGGTACACAATAATTGGTCAGACCTGCCGCTGAAATGCGGACGGTGGTCTTGGTCAGATACTCTACGGTTGCACCCATTTCGCTCATGATCTGCAGGCTGATGGATACATCACTGATGTCCGGAACATTTTCCAGAACACAAGGCTCATCAGAGAGCAGCACGGCAGGGATCAGTGCGACTGCTGCATTCTTTGCTCCGCTGACTTCTATTTCGCCGGTGAGCCGATGTCCACCGTGAATGACAAATTTATCCAATTTCGTCTCTCCTTTTTTCTGTGCCACCCAATTGTCCATTGCTGTGATGACATCGGGAAAGGAACCGGTATCACCCAGATACGGCGGCACATCAGGGACATTCCCGCAGCAGCTTGTCGCAGGTTGTCCCCGTTCCACGATTTCGTGCGGCACGTGTCATTGGCATGCAGGCATGCCGCACTGTTTCCGGCAGTGAAAACTGCTGCCGGTTGACTTCCATTTCCGGAGCGATTCTCCGGTGAGCATACAAACATAGTTTGCATGCTATCTTCTTTATTATACACGAATTCTGATACTTTGTAAAGTAAAAACCAAACTTTTTTCGCGTTATTTGGAAGTATCGACGGAAATGTTCTCCCATGTGAAAACTGGTTTGTATGGAATCCATAAGGGAAAATATGTATTTTTCAAAAACGAAAGATTTCCCGTCATTTTTTTGTATTTTCGGCGGTGTCTGCAAATTCACCATAGGTGCCGATCTCAATGGTCTGGATGCGGATTTCATCTTCCGGCGGGGTATAGCCGCCCTCAGTAGCGGCAGGCTGAGTCGCTGCTTCTGTGATCTTGTCAATGGTATCGAAGCTTTCGTCCCCGTAAGCCTGTGCAAAGACAGTCATCTGCTGGGAGTAGTTCGGCACGCCGCCGCGTTCCAGAAATGCATCGTTGATTTTTTCTGCATTTTCGGAAACCGACTGCAACTCCTCTTTGGTGGAATCGTCGAAAATGATAGAATTGCACACTACAAAGCGGGTACCGCAGTAGGAGGTCATTCTGCCGGTGAAGCGGTCTAAAATGTTGCCCTCCTTGGAGGTCGTCGGCACGCAGAATGCCCCGCGGAACGGCCAGAGGTCGCCGCTGGTTTCCCGTTCTACTTTTTCATAGGTGCCGTCTGCATCGCTGTCCAGTGAGCCGTCTGCATTGGGGCTGCCTGCTTCGAAGTATACACCCTTTTCCACCGAGAACACATAGGTGTCGTCATAGTAGCCGGATTCTGCCAGTTCGGTGAACTGCTTTACATACGCCGGTGCCTGTTCCGGAAACAGTTCTGCCACGATCGTGCCGGCGGTAGTAGTGATCTTCATGGCAGGAGCGTCTGATTCCGGTTCGTCCAACTGGATCAGCTGCACCTTGCTCATGTCCACAAACGCCTTGCTCTGCTGCTCCAGATAGTTGGTGCAGGCGAACACGCCCATGCAGATCAGCGTCATCACAACCAGCAGGATAAAAATTCGGGTAATGGTCTTTTTATGGTTTTTGAGTGCCATAGCTTTCCTTTCCGGAGTGAATTCTCACGCAGTTACGCGTCGATCTTGGTGATTTCAGTGCCCTGTCTGGTTTCCCGTACTGCATAGCCCAGTGCAGCGATCTCGTCCCGCAGACGGTCTGCCTCGGCGAAGTCTTTTGCCTTGCGGGCAGCCTGCCGCTGTTCGACCAGTGCGGTGACTTCTGCCGGAATTGCATCAGTCTGTTTCCGATTGTACAGCAGACCCATGACACCAGTCAGCTCGTCAAACAGTTTTGCACCGGCTTCCAGCTGCTCCTTGGAGGTGGAAGCATCTGCACTCATGCGGTTCAGGTCGCGTACCAGTTCAAAGATTGCAGTCATGCCGTCTGCGGTGTTGAGGTCGTCATCCATCGCAGTGATGAACTGTTCTTTCCGCTTGGCGAAAGTTTCCGTTGCTTCAGCGGAGATCTCGCCGGACTTTGCCGCAGCAATGGCACGATCCAGTGTGTCACGGCAGACATAGAGCCGTTCCAGAGATGCCTTGCAGGCGTCCAGCAGTTCCTTGCAGTAGTTGATGGGGCTGCGGTAGTGTGCCTGTACCATCATGTAGCGAATGACTTCATAGCCGTACTGCTCTGCCACTTCCCGCACGGTGAAGAAATTGCCCAGCGACTTGGACATTTTCTTGTTGTCGATGTTGATATAGCCGTTGTGCATCCAGTAGTGGGCAAAGGGCTTGCCGTTGGCAGCTTCACTCTGTGCGATTTCGTTTTCATGGTGGGGGAAGATCAGATCCTGACCGCCGCAGTGGAGGTCAAAGGTTTCACCCAGATAATGGCAGGACATGGCAGAGCACTCAATGTGCCAGCCCGGTCTGCCCTTGCCCCACGGCGATTCCCAGTAGGGTTCGCCCGGCTTGGCAGCTTTCCACACGGCGAAGTCCAGCGGTTCTTCCTTGCCGTCGTTGATGTCGATGCGGGCACCAGCCTGCAATTCTTCAATAGGCTGACCGGACAGCTTGCCATATTCCGGAAAAGAGGAAGTGCGGAAGTAAACATCTCCGTTGGCAGCGGCATAGGCATGACCGGAGTCTACCAGCTTTTTTACAATGTCGATGATGAGATCCATGCAGTTGGTGACGGTGGGGTGTACATCAGCGTCCATGACATTCAGCCCGTGGGCATCGGTCTTGTACTCGGCAATATACCGCTTGGCAATTTCTGCCGCAGTGGTACCTTCTTCGTTTGCCTTTTTGATGATCTTGTCGTCTACATCGGTGAAGTTCTGCACATAGGTGACCGTGTAGCCGCGGTACTTCAGATACCGCCGCAGCACATCGAATGCACAGATCGGGCGGGCATTGCCGATGTGGATATAGTTGTAGACGGTAGGACCGCAGGCATAGATGCCCATGTGCCCTGCTGTCATGGGGACGAGTTCTTCTTTTTTTCGTGTCAGCGTGTTATAGATCTGCATGACCGTTCTGCTCCTTTATACTATTATATAATATATGCACATTATGTAGGAACGGCAGTGCCGTTCCGGTTTGGCTTATCCAAACAAAAACTGTTGAAACTCTCCCATAGACGGGAAAATTTTTGCCGCAAGCTGTTCCATTTCCGGTGTGGGCGGCAGCAGGTCGGGAATCATGATCGCCTGCATGCCGGCTGCTGCGGCGGAGCGAATCCCGTTGTAGGAATCCTCCACCGCATAAGCCTCTGCCGGCAGTACGCCCAGTTCCCGACAGGCAGTCTGGTAAATCTCCGGATTCGGCTTGCTGTGCTGCACCATGTCGCCGCCGATGATCTGATCGAACATCTGTTCCAAGCCGAAATGCTGCATCTCTTTCCGAACTATCACTGCCCGTGTGGAGGAGGCAATGCCGGTTTTCCAGCCGTGGGCACGGAGTGCCGTCAGCATCTCCCGCACACCGGATTTCAGTTCCAGCCTGCCGGCTTCCACGTTCTCCCAGTACTTTGCGGACATCTCCGCCTTGTATGTGTCGTAGGGAAAATCGGCTCCGTATTTCTCCAGAAACATCTGTCGGGCCATGTCGGCATTGCTGCCCAGACATCGGTGGCAGATCTCCTGTATTTCCGGAATTCCGTGGAGTTTCGCCGTCTGTTCCCAGCACTGAAGCACCAACGCTTCGGAGTCAAACAGCACGCCGTCCATATCAAATACCACACACTGCATGGATCATTCCTCCGTTTTCTCCGTCTGTTCCTGTTTTTCCAGCTTAGACATCTCCGTCCGCAGACAGGTCACTGCGGATTTCAGCATGGTGATGTCCTCCATGGTCAGATCCGGAATGTGGATCTGATCCAGATCCTGCTGCTGAACCTTTTGTCCTGCCATGCGGGCGATTCTCGCCGGAACGCCTACGGCGGTACAGTTGTCAGGAATGTCTTTCAGGACAACTGCGTTGGCAGCCACCTTGACATTGTTGCCGATGTTGATCGGCCCCAGCACCTTGGCACCTGCACCCACCATGACGTTGTCGCCCAGTGTGGGGTGCCGCTTGCCCTTGTCTTTGCCGGTGCCGCCCAGTGTGACACCCTGATACAGCAGACAGTTGTCACCGATCACGGTGGTTTCCCCGATCACGACACCCATGCCGTGGTCGATGAACAGCCCTTTTCCGATCTGTGCACCGGGGTGAATTTCGATGCCGGTCTTGTGCCGTGCCCGCTGGGATATGATGCGGGCAATGGTGAACCATTTATGCTGATAGAACCAGTGGGCACGCCGGTAGCTGCGGACTGCTTTCAGACCGGAATAGGTCAGCAGAATCTCCAGACTGCTGCGTGCGGCAGGGTCCTTCTCTTTTACAATGGCAATATCTTCCCGAAGCTGTCGAAACATCTTCCCATGTCACCTCCTAAAATTGTCGGTACTTGCAGGGGTAAAAAAACGCCTCTGCAAGTGCGTTTTTCATACACTTCCAGAGGCGGAAAAAATATTCCACGGTTCCACTCTGATTTCTCACTCAACGGGATTTTTCTATAGAGAAAATCCCTTGGAACTGGTTTTCTATTACGCAATTACGCAAAAAATCAGTTCCCATGCCGATAACGGGGCAGGCCGGACACGGATACTTCGGGCGATCTTACACAGAAACTGCCGTTCCCCATGCCAACGGGGAATACGAAAAATTCGGATTCCCGTCGCAGTTGCACTTCCCTCCGGTGCGGGACATTGTTTCACCGACCCAATGCTCTCTGCACACCGCTGCCGGAGATACTCTCACTGCTGCGTTGTTCTTATCATCTGCCTGTATGCACAAATCATACTGTGCAACAGTATTTCCTTATTATTATATGCGATTTTACTGGTTTTGTCAATGAATTTTTTGTTGCGGAAGGATTTTCTCTGTGTGGATTACTTCGCCAGTACCTCGCTCCACGACTTGTCAAGTCCTGCCCCGTGGAGTGCCACGTAGTACAGCAGGTAGTAGATGTCGGTAGAATCCACTGCCCCGTTGCAGTCTATGTCTGCGGCAGCGATCTGCTGTATTTCCAGCCCGCTGTCATTGCCTACCGCAATATTTGCCACGTGGAACAGGGCATAGTAGATGTCCGTGGAATCAATGCTGCCGCTGTTGTCCACATCACCCAGCAGGGTGTCAGGATTGTTCAGGTCAGCAAAGGCGATGCTGTATTTTTCGGCGTATCTCTGGGCAGTGGAGTCGGCATATCCCCGAATGGTCAGCCCGCTGCATTCTCGGAATATAGATTCTCCCATGCTGGTCACACTTGCGGGGACGGTGATGCGGGTTAGATTGGAGCAGGAAGCAAACGCCCAGTTTTCTATTTTTGTCAGGCTGTCCGGCAGACACAGACCGGTCAGTCCGGTGCATGCGGCAAAGGCGTTGCTTTTGATCGTGGTCACGCCTTGGGGAATGGTGAGCGTGGTCAGGCTGGAGCACTGATAGAAAGATGCCACTTCAATGGTGGTAATACTTTTCGGCAGTACGACACGGAGCAGCCCCTTGCAGCCGGAAAAGGCAGAGGAACCAATGCGTGTCACGCTGTCGGGTATGGTGACGCTGGTCATTTGTGTAGAGCAGGCGGTTGCGAGTCCCAAGTCGGAAGAAAAGGCATAGTTGGCAATACTGGTCGCCCCGTCAGGTATGACAACATCTCCGGTGCAGGTCTGTCCGTCGATAACAATATGGTTGACAATTACCAGTGGATTTTCCGCCTGTCGTGCTTTCAGCCACGGGGTATAGGAAAACGCCTCTTTGCCAATATAGGTGATGCTTTCCGGAATGGTAATATCAGTCAGATTAGAACACCACCGAAAGGCTGCATCTTTGATACTGGTTACAGGGCAGCCGTCGATCTCCGCCGGAATTTCCACAGCAGTTACCGTTTTGTCGCAGTCGGTGATGGTGACTTCTCCGCTGCTGTTGACAGAATAGGTCAAATCTTCATAAGTACCGGAAGCTGCACTTGCCGACAACACCGGTTCAGCAGTTTGCAGCAGGTTTTGGAATCCGGATACTTGGGCAAAGCCCAGACAACATACACTGGCAGCCGCTGCTGCCAGAACTTTTTTCCATAATTTCATGTGTATTCTCCATTTCTTTTTGCGTTTGAGAACACTGCATATTGACGTTTTGCAGTGTTCTCATTATAGCATGAAGCAAAAGGCAAGTCAATAGATTCCGCGGTGCTGTCCATACAAAAAACCGGCTCCTGTATCTACAGAAACCGGTTTCGGAAATATTGTGGTTTGTTAGCACTGTCCCTGCGGCGGCAGTGTTCCGCCGGACGGGGCAGTTTTCTCCGCGGCATCATTTCGCCATGCGATCAGACCGATTGCAATTGCCGCAGGAATTACCACCAGCAGGGTAGCAGTGATGAAGTTCAGCGGGATCCAGCCGAGGAGATAGTCCCCGCCGAACGTGGAAAAGCTGTTGACAGCAAAGTGCATCAGCATGGAGAATACCACTGAGCGATAGCGGTGAGCGACCCAGCCCAGCACCAGTCCGCCGAAGAATGCATACACGCCCTGTACCCAGTTCATGTGTATCACGCCGAACAGAAACGCCTGCAGCAGATTGGCTGCCCAGAACCGCCCGAATGCTTTTTCTGCATATTTCATGGTCAGTCCGCGGAAAACCAGTTCCTCTCCAATGGGAGCAAGGCAGACAGTGGCAAAGATGACCAGACCATTGGTGCCGATGCCGGAACGCTCCATCATTTCGTAGGTGTCCTCGACCATTTGCGGGAACAGCAGGCTTTCGATGCCAGAGGTGCCGCTGCTGAAAACAGACATGAGAATGCCCAGTCCCAGTGCCATGAGAATCGGCTCCGGCTTCAGCTTCTGTGTGGTTTCCCGTATGGCGGGACGTGGCTTCCGGAAGCTGAACCGATACCAGAACGCAAAGACGATGGCTGCCAGCAGGTGCGACAGTGCCGTGGCGGTCGGAACGCTGCTATAGACGATGCTTTCATAATACGGCAGGACTGCCTGCATGTTGCCGTCAGTACGGCAGAGGGCAACGAAAATCATGAGGAAGATCATCACAAAAGAAGCAAAGATCTGTATGGCGAAAAAACTCAGTATTGGCAGCAGGGAAAAGAAAAAGTTTGCCACACGTCCTGCTCCCTGCTTGGGCGGCTGTGCCGGCGGGAAATAGGGCTGCTGCCGATAGGAGTAGCCGTTTTGTGGCTGTCTGTAAGGCTGCTGCTGGTAGGGGTAGCCGTTTTGTGGCTGTCCGTAAGGCTGCTGCCGGTAGGGGTAGCCGTTTTGTGGCTGTCCGTAAGGCTGCTGCTGGTAGGAGTAGCCGTTCTGTGGCTGTCCGTAAGGCTGCTGCTGATAGGGGTAGCCGTTTTGTGGCTGCCCATAAGGCTGTTGGTAGGGGTAGCCATTTTGCGGTGGTTGATTTGGTTGCTGCGGAGTGTTATTGTTTTGTGGTTGTGTCTGTGGATCCATGATGCGTCCTTTCTCTGTTGTGGTGGTTGTTTTTATTTGTATTGTAGCATATTCACAGCGGTTCGTCAAGGTAAAAGCAAAAATGGAAATTTTTGAAAAGTAGATTGACTTTTTTAAGCATATGTGCTATAATAAAAATGCAGATGTTTTGCAATGGAATAGAAACGGAGGAATGAAAATGAAGTTATGGAAAAAAGTGCTCGCAGCAGTGACAGCCGGCATGCTCTGTCTGGGCTGTGCAGGCGTATCCGGCTTGCAGGGTGTGCTGGGAAGTGTCAGTGCGGTGCTGCCGGTGTGTGCAGCGGAAAATGATACTGCGTACACAGTGACAGTTCCGGTGGGAACAAGAACAACGCAGCTGACCTATACTGTCAATGCCGAGGACACTGTGGAAATTACAGATTGTGAAAATGATGCGGCAGGGGACTTGGAAATTCCGGCAGAGATTGACGGGAAAACGGTGACGAGTATCGGAGATAGTGCTTTTGGTAATTGCGAAAAACTGGAAAACATTACAATTCCGAGTAGTGTGACGAACATTGGTGATAGAAGTTTCGCAGGTTGCGAGAATCTGACAAGTGTCATCATTCCGAATAGTGTAGCAAATATCGGATATAGTGTTTTTGATGGTTGTACGAGTTTGGCAGAGATTACAATTCCAAGCAGTGTGACCAGCATTGGCGGAAATGCTTTTGTGAATACGCCTTGGCTGGCTGCAAGACAGGAAGAAAATCCTCTGGTAATTGTAAACGGTATTTTGCTGGACGGAACGACTTGTACTGAGGAAGAAATTGTCATACCGAATGATGTAACAAGTATTTGTGGTTTTGCTTTTTGGGAAAATCATATGACGAGCGTTGTGATTCCGGATAGTGTCACCAGTATTGGCAGTTATGCTTTTTCTGACTGTGGAAATTTGAAAAATATTACAATTCCTGTCTCTTATACACATCTGACGCTGCCGACGAGCGATCTAGTGTAGAT
>OJPS01000573.1_pt1 | contig 30678 bp, 33 predicted proteins | sample 1598551 | NCBI WGS metagenome assembly OJPS01 (sample SAMN03922488, study PRJEB24848) | human gut metagenome | isolation source: stool sample | host: Homo sapiens | place: Germany | collected 2011-05 | reverse complement strand
CCTTGAAAATACTGAGGTTTTGTCCTCAATATCTTTTTTAGCCTCCCTTTTTGGTGCCGGTGGTGGGACTCGAACCCACACGGAGTCGCCCCCGGCGGATTTTGAATCCGCTACGTCTACCATTCCATCACACCGGCGTATTATGATTTTCGACCAGGATTTGCATCTGCTCTTCCATCGGGCCAACACAGCTATCGGGTATTATACCCCATCGCCGGGAAAAAAGCAAGGAATATTTTCCTGCCGACAGGGTGGGACGGGCATGAACGCAAAAAATTGAAGAAAAGGGGTTGACAAGCGCCCCTCTCGCGCATACAATAAGCATCGGATTAGAAAACAAACTTTTGCTTAGGAGGTGAGTCTGTGACCCAGCGAGAGCGCCAGCTGCTGGAGTGGATCCGCGAAAACCCCATGATCTCACAGCAGGAACTGGCGGACAAGGCCGGTATCACCCGCTCCAGCGTGGCAGTACACATATCCAATCTCATAAAAAAGGGATGCATCACCGGCAAGGGCTACATCGTCCGCACCGACCCGTATGTGGCGGTGGTGGGCGGCGTGAACATGGACATCGGCGCGGTGTCCGCCGAAGCTCTGGTGGCCCGGGACTCCAATCCCGGCCATGTGACCACGTCCCTGGGCGGCGTGGGCCGGAACATTGCCCACAACCTGTGCCTTCTGGGCCAGCAGACCGCCATGGTGACGGTGATGGGCGACGACGACTTCGGCCGACGGGTCCAGGAAAACGCCAGGGACATCGGCCTGGACCTGAGCGCCAGCGCCGTGCTGCCGGACTGCCGCACCGGCACCTATCTGTATATCTGCGGCCCCGACGGGGACATGGCACTGGCCGTCAACGACATGGCCATCTATGACCGCATGACCCCGGATTTCCTGCGGCAGCGGCTGGATTTCATCAACGGGGCGGACCTGGTGGTGCTGGAGACCAACCTGCCGGAGGAGTCCATCCGCTGGCTGTGCGACAACTGCAAGGCCCCCATTCTGGCGGACCCCGTGTCCACCATCAAGGCCGAAAAGCTACGGCCTGTGCTGGGCAAGCTGGCGGCCCTGAAGCCCAACCGCCTGGAGGCGGAGCTGCTGTCCGGCATGCCCATCCGGACCCGGGAGGACGCGGCCCAGGCGGCTCGCCGTCTGCTGGACACCGGCCTGGGCACGGTGTACATCTCCCTGGGTGCGGAGGGCATCTATGCCGCCGACCGGTCCGGGGACACCGCATGGATCCCCTGCGCCCGGTGCACCGTGGCCAATGCCACCGGCGGCGGCGACGCCGTGGCGGCGGCCCTGGCCGCCCGGATGGTTCTGGGCGATTCCCTTTCCGACACGGCCCGCTGGGCCGTGGGCGCAGGCGCTCTGGCCTGCGAGGCAGAAACCACCATCAACCCGGCTATGTGCTGGGATAACATTGAAACAATACTTAACAGGAGGTAAATGACTTATGAATCGTTATCTGGATATCGCCCCCGAGGTGCAGCAGGCAGTGGCAGAGGGCCGTCCCGTGGTGGCTCTGGAGAGCACCATCATTTCCCATGGTATGCCCTATCCCCAGAATGTGGAGACCGCTCTGAACGTGGAGAAGATCATCCGCGAAAACGGCGCCGTCCCCGCCACCATCGCCATCATCGGCGGCCGCCTGAAGGCGGGCCTGACTCCCGAGGAGATCGACTATCTGGGCAAGAGCGGCCACGCCGTCACCAAGGCCAGCCGCCGGGATCTGCCCATTCTGGTGGCAGAGGGCCGCGATGGCGCCACCACCGTGACCACCACCATGATGATCGCCCACATGGCCGGTATCCGTATCTTTGCCACCGGCGGCATCGGCGGCGTTCACCGGGGCGCGGAGACTACCATGGACATCTCCGCCGACCTGGAGGAGCTGGCCCAGACGCCTGTGATGGTGGTCTGCGCCGGGGCCAAGTCCATCCTGGACCTGGGTCTGACCCTGGAGTACCTGGAGACCAAGGGCGTGCCCGTTATCGGCTACGGCACCAAGGAGCTGCCCGCCTTCTATACCCGCAAGTCCGGCTTCGCCGTGGACTACGAGATCGACACCCCCGAGGATCTGGCTAAGGCCTTCCATGTGGCCCGTCAGCTGGATATGAAGGGCGGCATGCTGGTCACCAACCCCATCCCCGAGGAGTATTCCATGGACCACAAGGTCATCGATGCCGCCATCGAGCAGGCTCTGGCCGATGCCAAGGCCCAGGGCATCCACGGCAAGGAGACCACCCCCTTCCTGCTGGCCCGGGTCAAGGACCTCACCGGCGGCAACAGCCTAGAAAGCAACATCCAGCTGGTGTATAACAACGCTCGCCTGGCTGCCAAGACCGCCTGCGCCCTCCAGACCCTGGAGCAGGCATAACACAGAATGCCATATCCAAACAGCTGATTTATCCTCCCTTTTCCCCGTCCGGGCGCTGCGATTCTCCCATCCGCAGCGCCCGGCAAAACAAGAAAGCCTCCGGCAGACGCCGGGGGCTTTAGCTTTCATGCCACCACAAACCCGGCAAACCCCGCCGCTTTCAGCTTTTCCAGCATCCTGTCGGCGTTGGCGCGGTTGGCGAAGGCACCCACCTGGACCCGGTACAGCACATCGCCGGTGTCGGCCTTGGGTTCCTCGGCGGGCTTCTGCGTCTGAGCCGGGACGTATTTCACGCCCAGGTACTTGCACAGACCCTTGGCGATGGCCTCGCCGATCTCCGTGGTGTGCTCCACGATCCACTTGGCACCCTCGGCGGTGTCGTGGAACTCACACTCGCAGTACACACTGGGCGCGTCGGGCACGCGCACCTCGTAGATCGGGTTCACCTGGATATTCTCGGACGTGCCGGGGGACAGCGGGGCCAGCTCGTTGAACACCGCCTTGCAGGCGTCGTACCCCTTGCCAGGGATGGCGAAGCAGAACAGCCGGGTGCCCATGACCTGCTTGTTGCAGGCGTTGGTGTGGACGCAGTTGTGGATGTCCGCGCCCCAGGCGTCGGACTCGGCGCAGCGATGGGCCATGGTGGTGCCGAAGGCCGCCAGCTTCACCTCCACGCCGCTGCGGCGCAGGGCGGCAGCCTCCGCCTCGGCGATCTTCTGGCACTGGACGTGCTCATTGGTATTGCCCCAGGCATAGCGGTTTTCCGTCTGGTCGCTGGGGCTGATGTACACTCGCTTACTCATTGTTGTCGTCCTCCTCTCCCGGCAGGTTCTCCGCCGCCGTGTCCTCGGTGTGTACCTTCAGCTTTTTCAGCAGGGCCTGCAAAAAGCCCGGCACCGGCGCACCGATGGCCGACACATTCTCCAGGATGGACAGCAGTTCGTTGATGACCAGCCAAATAATGACGATGCTGGCAAACAGGAACTCCACCGGCCAGTCCCAGCCCAGGGTGTCGGCCCCGTAGCGCAGCAGCCAGTCCACTACAGCCGCCACGCCGACGATGACCAGGTAGCCCACCTTTTTCAGGATGCCCCGCAAACCCACCCGGGAGGACAGCTCCCCGGCGTTCCATGCCTTGGTCATGCCCGTGGCGTAGTCCAGCAGCATCATCACCACCAGCACCAGCACCGGTACCAGCAGCTGCACTCCGTAGGCGCACAGCGCCCCCAGCGCGGCCGCCAGCGCGGCCTTGATCGTGTTTTCTTTCATGTTGTAAAATCTCCTTTCCTGCCGCTCTGGGCGGCGTGATTACTGCGTGAATGCCTTGGCCGACAGATTGCCGCTGTTGTCCACGGCGATGGTGTACAGGGTGCCGTTGGGGGCCTGCACAAAGACATTGGCCATGTTCTGCTTGATCTCATTGCCGAACTGCATGGGGGTACCCACCCACACCTGTTTGTAAACAATTTCCTCGGTGACTGTGACAATCACCGGGCCACTGGTATTCGGCTTGCCTGAGAAATATAGGTACGCAACACTGTCAAGAGGACGGTTAGCACTGTCTTTCGCGGGGATGGTGAAAGAGGTGGTCAGCGCGTTCTCGTCAATGGTCGCATTCCAAACGTCGGTGGCCGCCTTCACAAAGTTGGTGCCGTTAGTACCACCAATAAAGTTTTTATTTGCATCGGCAAAGCCAACGTAGTTTTCACTTGTTGCCGCTATATACAGGCCACTAATTCGTATAACGTCACCAACCTTTACACCAGGAATAAAGCCAGAAGATGTTACAGTTATTGCCGAGGCCATGCCGGGAGGAGAATTCAGCGTACCGGCCCCGTAGCGCATACCCGGAATAGTGCCGTGGGCCGTCAGGGCATTCCCGGAGGGCGGAGTCTCCGCATTGGGCAGCACGTTGGTGTAATTGGGCTGGGTCTCATAGTGCCCCTCTGCGGGCTGGATAAAGGTGGTTTTGGCCGGGGTGACGCTGGCGTCCGGCACGGTGAAAGCGATGGTGGGCGTCAGGCCATCGGCTGTGTAGCGATAGAAGCCGCTGTAGCTCCCGTAGTGCAGCCGGAACAGGGACCCGGTAGGGATGGTCCCCTTGCACAGCTCGGGGGTGAGAGGGCTTGCTCCGTTGTTGAACAGCAGGACGTCCTGCACAGCAAAGGTTACCGACGCGGTGCCGCATTCCAGCAGGGCGTTCTGCACCCCCTGGGTGCTGGCCGTACCAGCCAGCTGGATGCCGTCCACGTTCAGGACACAGCGGCTGGCCATCCGGAACAGGCCCTTGTTGGTCCCAGTAGAACCAGATGGTGCTTCCAGGTCGTACAAATACAACCCATGCGCGTCAACACGGGTGTCATCCAGCAGGTCGATATACCGGTCCGCGCCCTTGCTCTCCGAACCGCACCCGAGCATGGTAATACTGCCCTTCAATGTCCAGATGTTGCCGGTGCAGTTGTCCGCACAGCAAGAGATTAGGGTGGAATAATGGGTAGACACCAGATAATACGGATTGTTGCACCCCGCTACAAACACCTTGTTACACACCGTGGAAGTTGCGTTGGCAACCCATAGTCCTTTTTCCTTGGCGGTAATGATGATGTCCGTCAGGTTGTTCAGCCAGCCGTAAAGGTAGATGCCGTGGCTATTGGTGCACACATTAAGCCGCTCAAGCACGCACCTGGCCCGGGTGGCATAGATGGCGTAGCACTCGCCGGTAGAGGCGTTTTCGATGGACAGGTCGGAGACGTACAGACCTGTCCCCTCGGTTCCGCCGAAGAACAGCGTGGTGTCAACAGTACTGCCGCCGTTGATGTTGTTATTTGCCGGAATCGTATAGGTTGCCTGTCCGGTCTTACGCAGCACCGTCTTGCCCACCTGCTCCCCCCGAAGCGTCAGGCCCATGCCGTAAGTGTACCGGCTTTTGGTGCTGCCGCCCACCGTGGTGGTGCCGGTTTCAACCTGGGCGTGCAGGGGGCTTGTGACAATGTATGTCCCGGCCGGGAAGTAAACGGAGCGCCGCCCGGCGGCCACGGCGTAGTCGATTGCCGCCTGAATGGCCGCCGTGTCATCCGTGCTGCCGTCTCCCTTGGCCCCGAAGTCCTTGACGTTCAGGACATCCCGGGCTTTTTTCTTCCAACTGGCAGGGCGTCCGTCCGCCCCGACGGTATCCACCGCGATCTGGTCGCCTGCGGACAGCCCCGACAGCCCCATTGCATCGGCAATGGAGGAGGCCGTCACACTGGCGTCGGACCCGGCGGGGCCTCGCGGGCCTGTACCGCCGGTGTCGCCCTTGGGACCCTTCAGTCCGGCCAGCGCCACCACATTGTCCCAGTTTTCCCCATCGCCGGAAAACTGGATGTATCCGCCCTCCACCCGCATGGACGAGACGGCCGGGTGCTCCGTCAGATAATCCGCCACCGCCTGGGCGACGCTCTCCGGCTGCACCGCAATCAGCTGATTGAGCTTTTCCGTGATCTGAGCATACACATCCTCCGCCGGGTCTGCCGGAGCGCCGCCGGGCGTGGTAACAGACGGCAGCACCCGCAGATCCGCCGCCCGGCTGGTGTGCAGATCCCCGGCGTACAGGCCCACGGACGCCCACCCCGGCGTGCTGAGCACCGGCAGAGCCGCCGTATTGCCGGTGAATACCACGTCCTGATAGGTGCCGTCCGCCAGGTTCACCCGCATGGTCTTGGCGCTGTAGGGCTCCCACTCCTGGTCCAGGTCCCACGCCACCGTGTAGTCGCTGTTGCCGCAGATCACGGTCCCCGTGCCTCCGGCCTGCTTGTCCCGAATTTTGATCTTGATTTCAGGCATTTGCTTCATCTCCCTTCGGATACGCCCCCACGCGGCGTAAAAGTTGCACCCGCTGTTGCCGTTTCCTCTATTCTAACGGATGCAGGGCCGGGATTTCTCCCCGGCCCTGCATTTTTTCACTTTTCGGCAGAACATCCGGAAAACACCGGTTGACATAGTCCGGCGTATCGGATACACTGGCATTGGAACCGGTTAGAGGGACGGGCGTTTTCGCGCCCGGCAACTTTGGCAGCAATACAGCCGGTTCTTTTTCCGCGCCTATTGATCGAAGGACGGGTTGACGAAGTAGAGATTCTTCTGATCCATCTTCTCCTTGGCCAGGCGCAGGCCCTCGCCGAAGCGCTGGAAATGCACGATCTCCCGGGCCCGCAGGAACTTGATGACGTCGTTGACGTCCGGGTCGTCGGACAGGCGCAGGATGTTGTCATAGGTGACCCGGGCCTTCTGCTCGGCGGCCAGGTCCTCCGTCAGGTCGGCGATCAGGTCGCCCTTGACGGCCATGGACGCCGCGTTCCACGGGGAGCCGGAGGCGGCGGTGGGATACACCCCGGCGGTGTGATCCACAAAATACGTCTCGTATCCCGCCTTTTTGACCTCCTCCGGCGTCATGTTCCGGGTCAGCTGGTGGACGATGGCGCCGATGATCTCCAGGTGTCCCAGCTCCTCGGTGCCGATGTCCGTCAGCAGGGCCTTCAGCTCCGGATAGGGCATGGAGTACCGCTGGCTCAGATAGCGCAGAGACGCTCCGAGTTCGCCATCCGGCCCACCGTACTGGCTGATGATAAACGCCGCCAGCTTGGGGTTGGGATTGGCGATGCGCACGGGGTACTGCAGCTTCTTTTCATATACAAACATCAGTCCGAACCTCCTTCGTCCCAGGGCCACGGATCGTTGAGCCACCGATAGCCGCCCTCCGTGACGGTGGTCTGGGTCAGGGGGCCGTACTGCTCCTGATACCGGGCGCGGCCCTCCTTGGCCAGGGCGATATACTTCCAATACAGGTTCAGGACCTCCTGGTCGTCGGCATGGGTCACCAGATACAGCCCCAGCTCGTCAATGGCAAAATCCAGGGCCATCAGCTCCGACAGGGCGTTGTTGGCCGCCGGGAACCGGCTGCGCAGCTCCTTATGAAACGGCAGGTCCAGCCCGGGAAAAAGTGTTCCCTGCTGCAGGGCCTCCCGCTGGTCGTACCGGGGCGGGTCCTGCTGCTGCATGGCCACAAAGGGAAAGGCCAGCGCCCCGCAGCCTCCGGGGAGACTGCCCTGGTTCTGCGGGCACCCATTGGCAGGGGTGCAGCTGCTTGTTTCTGTGTACAAGGGGATTCCTCCTTCACAAATCGTGGGTATGGCCCCCGCGCGGGGGGCTCACTCCAGTATATGTACCCCTCCCCCGGCGGGAAACGGGGGATTCCCTTTTATCGGAAAATGTGATATGGTATAGAAAATGCATCCCCTGCATACGGTGAGCCGAAGGGGGTGCGGAGATGATCGTTATACTTCGCCGCCGGTATCTTGCGGCGGCTGCGGCGGTGCTGCTGCTGGCGGGAGCCGCCGCCGTCCTGCGGCCGGGATGTCCTGCCGCTGTAAACGCCGCCGGAGCGGGCTGCCGGACCATCGTTCTGGACGCCGGACATGGCGGCGAGGACGGCGGCGCGGTGTCCCCGGACGGGGTGGTGGAAAGCGACCTGAACCTGGCCATCACCCGGCGGCTGCGGGACGTGCTGCTGTTTCTGGGCCGGGACACCGTGCTGACCCGGACGGGGGAGGACGCGATTTATTCGCCGGAGGCCGTCACCCTGCGGGAGAAGAAGGTGTCGGACCTGAAGAACCGGGTGGCCCTGATCAACAGCCAGCCGGAGGCGGTGCTCATCAGCATCCACCAGAACAGTATGCCCGATCACCCGTCGGTCCATGGGGCCCAGGTGTTTTATAACGGCGCGGCCTCCGGCCCCCGGCTGGGAGAGACGGTCCAGGCGGCCCTGAACGGCGCCGTCAACGCCGGGAACGGGAAAAACGCCAAGGCCATCGACAGTACCATCTATCTGATGAAAAATGTACAATGTCCCGCCATTTTAGTGGAGTGCGGCTTTCTGTCCAACCGGACGGAAACCGGGCAGCTGCTGACCGGCGGGTATCAGCTGAAGCTAGCGGTGTGCATCGCCGCCGGATTTCTCCAGCACGACACGGAGGGAGCAAGCGCATGAAAACCAAAACCGTATTTTACTGCACCGAGTGCGGCAACGAGACCCCCAAGTGGGCGGGACGCTGCCCGGCCTGCGGCGCATGGAACAGCATCGTGGAGCAGGCGGATAAGCCGGTAAAATCCGGCAGAAAGTCCGCGTCGGCAAGGATCGTGAAGCCCGTGCCCATCACGGAGATCGGCACGGCGGACGAGATCCGCTTTTCCACCGGTATGGGGGAGCTGGACCGGGTCCTGGGCGGCGGCGCGGTGAAAGGCTCCCTGGTGCTGGTGGGCGGCGCGCCGGGTATCGGCAAATCCACCCTGATGCTCCAGATCTGCAAGAAGCTGGGGGAGTTCGCCCGGGTGCTGTATGTGTCCGGTGAGGAGTCGGCCCACCAGCTGAAGCTGCGGGCCCAGCGCCTGGACGCGGAGAGCGATAATCTGTACGTTCTGTCGGAGACCTGCCTGGGGAATATCTTAGAGTGCGTCCGCATCGAGCAGCCGGACGTGCTGATTGTGGACTCCATCCAGACCCTGTATAACGAGAATCTGGATTCCCCCGCCGGAGGCGTGGGCCAGGTGAAAGACTGCACCATGGCCCTGATGCAGCTGGCCAAGGGCCAGGGGGTCACCGTGTTCGTCATCGGCCATGTGAACAAGGAGGGCTCCATTGCCGGACCCAAGGTCCTGGAGCACATGGTGGACTGCGTGCTGTATTTCGAGGGGGATCAGCACATGACCTATCGGATCCTCCGGGCGGCCAAGAACCGTTTCGGCGCCACCAACGAGATCGGCGTGTTCGAAATGATGGACCGTGGCCTGCGGGAGGTGGAAAACCCCTCGGAGATGCTGCTGTCCGGGCGCCCCAAGGACGCCCCCGGCACCTGCGTCACCTGCGCCATGGAGGGGGCCAGGCCCGTTCTGGCGGAGGTGCAGGCCCTGATCGCCCCGGCCAGTGCCTCCAACCCCCGGCGCATGAGCAACGGCTTTGACTACAACCGGGCGGCCATGCTGCTGGCGGTGCTGGAAAAGCGGGGCGGGTTGAAGGTGTCTCAGTGCGACGCCTATCTGAACATCATCGGCGGGCTGACCCTGGAGGAACCGGCGGCGGACCTGGCGGCGGTGGTGGCCATCGCCTCCAGCTATCTGGACAAGCCTGTGCCGGACCACATGGCGGCCATCGGCGAGGTGGGCCTCTCCGGGGAAATCCGTTCCATCAGCCACCTGGAGCAGCGGCTGACCGAGGTGCACCGCCTGGGCTTTACCCAGTGCATGATCCCGGCCCGCCGTGCCCGGGAGCTCAAGCCCCTGCCGGGGCTGGAGCTGCTGCCGGTGCAGAACATCGCCCAGGCCCTGCGCCTGCTGGTCCGGGAGAAATAAAAAGTGCGGACCTCGGTCTGACCCGTGCATCTGTAAAATGAAAGTAGACACCCACACTTTGAACTGCACCCCATTTGTTAGACAAGTATGGTATAATACTTGTACTAAGGAATGGGGTGTTTTTTCTATGCCAAAGGGAGTACCAAACAAACGATACACGCCGGAATTCAAGAAGCTGGTCGTAGAAACGATGCAGGAAGAGAAATTGAGTTACAGCGAAACCTGTCGTAGATTTGAGGTAAACAGCAGAGATCGGATCAAATCATGGGAGCGAATCTATCTGGAGGAAGGGGCGGAAGGGTTAGCCATCGAACGGCGTGGCCGCTGCAGTAAGGGTCGTCCGCCAAAGCAGTTGCCGAAGCAGGTAGAAGAAGATCTGCTGGCAGAAGTCCAGCGACTGCGTGCGGAGAACGATTACCTAAAAAACTTGCAAGCCTTGGTTTTGGAAGACGAGCGACGCCAGCACAAAAAACGTTGGTAGTTCAGAAGCTGAGGCAAAAACACGCGCTCAACATTCTTCTCTCAATCGCTCAACTGCCCCGTGCAACTTTCTACTATCATTTGAAGCAGATGCAGAAAGAGGACAAATATGCATCTGTTAAGGAAGAAATCACAACGATTTATCACGAAAACAGGGGTCGGTACGGCTATCGCCGAATCACAGCAGAACTTCGCAAGCGCGAATTCTCTCTGAACCACAAGACCGTCCAGCGGCTTATGAAGGAGCTGGGCTTGGTTTGCCGCGTCAGGATGAAAAAATATCGCTCCTACAAGGGAGAAGTGGGTAAAATCGCACCAAATCTGTTAAACCGGGACTTCCATGCGGACAAGCCGAATCAGAAATGGGTCACGGATGTGACGGAGTTCAGCCTGTTTGGAGAAAAGCTCTATCTGTCCCCGATTCTCGATCTGCACAGCAGCGATCTGGTCAGTTACACCATATCGGATCGTCCTGTGCTCAGCATGGTAACCACCATGCTGGACAAGGCGTTTGCAAATATTCCGGACGGAACAAACCTGATTCTTCATTCCGATCAGGGCTGGCAGTACCAGCATAAGCAGTATCAGCGGATGCTCCGCGAGAAAGGCATCCGGCAGAGCATGAGTCGCAAGGGGAACTGTCTGGACAATGCTGTGATAGAAAATTTCTTTGGGCTGCTCAAAAGCGAGCTGATATATCTGCAAGAATTTCAGTCCATGGAACATTTCAAACAAGAACTCGTTGAATATCTGGATTACTACAACAACTGCCGCATCAAGGCAAAGCTGAAGGGCTTGCCGCCTGCAATTCACAGACAGCAAGCCCTTTCGGCAACTTGAACAATTCTTATTAAGATTATTTGTCTAACTTTTTGGGGTCACTTCACTTTTCGGGCACAGCCGTCTTTTTTCATACTTACCGTTCGTCCTTTGGTTTGGTCTTGCCGTAGCCGTAGCCATAGCCGTAGCCATAGCCGTACCGGTAGCCGTAGCCATAGCCGGAGGCGGCGCCCCGGACGGTGGCGGCGCAGTTGAACACGAAACCGGCCATCCGGGCGTCGGCCCCGGCCAGGGCCTGGACGCCCTCGAAGATCTGGGTGGTGGCGGCGAAGTCCTCCCGGATGACGTAGACCACCCGGTCCACATGGCGGCACAGGGCCAGGGCGTCGGCCATCATGGCGCAGGGCGGCGTGTCCAGCACGATGTAGTCAAACATGGGCCGCAGGGTGTTCATCAGGGCCTCCAGCTTGTCATACTGCAGCAGGTTCATGGGGGACTGGATGGGCTGACTGCCGGCAAAGACGTACAGGGACGTGTCCTCATAGCGCAGGAAATGCACCTGGTCCAGGCTGCCGGACAGGCACTGGCCCAGGCCCTCGGAGGGCTTGGTGATGCCCAGCAGGGCCTTGTCGCTGGGACCCCGGAGGTCGCCGTCGATCAGCAGGACCTTTTTCCCCTCCCGGGCCAGGGACAGGGCCAGGTTCACGGACACGGAGCTTTTCCCCTCGGAGGGGACGGAGCTGGTGACCATGAGGATCTTGTCCTCCTCCTTCAGCTGCCGCAGCAGCTTCAGCCGCAGCAGACGGTACGCCTCGCAGAAGGCGCTGTCGGTCTGCATATGGGAGATCAGCAGGCCCGTCTGGGCGCCGCTTTTCCGGCGCTTGGGGGTCGTGCGGGGGATGGAGGCCAGGCAGGACAGATTCACCAGGCGCTTGACGTCGCCGGTGGAGGACACCGTCCGCCGCAGGGAGGCGGCGATGAGGAGGACCACCAGGGAGAGCGCCAGGCCCAGGGCGGCTCCCTTGACGGCGCTGCTGAGCCAGGGGTCGGCGTTGTACGGCGCGTCCGGCAGGGTGGGCTCCTGGTTCACCACCAGCTGCGTCTCGCCCAGGACCAGGCGGTTCACCTGGGGATACACGTCGATGACGGCGCAGAGAATGTCGTAGGCGTCCTGGGGATTGGGGCTTTCCACCGTCAGGACAAAGAAGCTGGTGTCCTTGATGGCGGAGGAGGAGATGACGCCGTTAAGATAGGTGACGCCCAGCCGCTGCAGTAGCAGCTCCTGCATGCGGTCGGAGGTCAGCAGATAGGGGAAGGTGTCCGCCACCTGCTGGGCGGCGGATTTGTTGTAATACTGGCTGTAGCCGGAGAGGTCGGTGCCGCCCACAAAGCTGAGATTCACGGAGAACACCGCCTCGGAGCGGTACATGGGGCGGAAGCTGCGGTGGCTGCGCCAGCCCATCAGGGCGGCGCACAGCACGATCAGCGCCAGGCACACGGGCCACAGCCGCCGCAGGGCCCGGAGCATCCGCCGCAGCAGGACGGACAGGTCGATGGCCTGTTCTTCGGTATTGGTATGGGTCGTATGTTCCATAGTGCGCCTCACTGCTGCTTCTGGCCGGAGCGGTGCCCGCAGCCGTATTTGTCGTATTTCTTGCCGTAGCCATAGCCATAATAACCGCAGCCATAGCCGTATCCGGCGGAGTAAGCGGTCAGGTGGGCCATATCGTTGAGGATGCAGCCCAAAAACTCTGCCTTACCGGCCCGCAGGGCGTCGATGGCGTCGTTGATCTCCGGCGCGGGGACGGTGTCCTGCCGCACCACCAGCACCGACGCGTCGGACAGGTCCGACAGCAACTCGCTGTCGGAGAAGAAGCCCAGAGGCGGGGAGTCGATGATGACGTAGTCATACCGCTCCCGGGCCAGAGCCACCACCTTGGCCAGCTGGTCCGAGGCCAGCAGCTCGATGACGTCGGTATAGGACTTGGTGCTCAGCAGGGAGTGCAGCCCCGTGGCGGGGTCCGTGACGGCGGCGGCCAGGATCTTCTCCGGGGCGGCGGACTCCGTCAGCAGGGTGCCCAGCTCGTTTTTCTGCTTCACGGACAGGCCCAGCATCTCGCTTTGCACCGGGCGGCGCAGGTCCAGGTCGATGAACAGAACGGACACCCCCCGGGAGGCCAGGGAGATGGCGGTGTTGGCGGCCAGGGTGGACTTGCCCTCCGCCGCGGACACGCTGGAAAACAGGAATACCCGGCGGCCCTTGGCGTGCTCATGCTGGAACTTTTCGGCGATGCGGTGGATGGACTCGGTGAAGGCAAAGCTGATGGCCGGGGAGGAGATGTTCAGGTTCCGGCGCAGGCGCTTGCCGCCCCGGCAGGCCCGGCGCTCCCGGCGGCGGTCGTCGAACCAGCCCAGGAGCTTCCGGGTCCGGCGGCCCTCGTGGGGGACGCTGGAAATGATCCGGGCGTCCAGGCCGCTGCGCGCCCCCTCCAGGGTCTGCACCGTGCCGCTGAACACGGCGGCCCACACCACGGCGGCGGCGGTCAGGGCCGCGCCTGCGGCGGCGGCGATCAGGCAGGTCCGGGGCACGTTGTAGCTGCGGGCGGCGGACACGGACAGGCTGGGGGCGTTGAGCTGGGTCAGCACCGCCGAGGAGGACACATGGGCCGAGAGACTGCCGTAGTTATCGGACACCGCCTGAAGCAGGACCAGGGCCTGGCGGGGGGTGTCGGCGGTGACGGTGACGCGGATGAGGTTGGTTTCCCCCAGCTGCTGGGCGGAAACGGTGCCGTTCAGGGGCATGCCCAGATTCTGCTCCATGGTCTGGCGCAGGACCCGGCTCTGCAGCAGCTGGGAATAGGAGGCGGCCACATCGGCGGCGGCGGTGATATTCGTATAGTACAGGTTGCTGGTGCGGGTGGTGACGGAGAAGGTGGTGGAGCTGGTATACTGCTGGGTCACGAAGCACGTCAGCACGATCCATGCCGCCATGGCGCAGGTGAGGGCCGCCAGCAGCAGCATCCACAGCTGCCGCGCCAGCGCCCGCAGGATGCAGAGGGGCTCGATATGGGACCATCGCAGGCCCTGATTGTTTTCATCCATGACGATCCCTCCTTTATTCCACCACCACCGCCAGATAGACGGTATAGCTCTGGCCCTGGGCGGTGACGCTGTAACCCACATGATACGTTCCGGGGACGGACGTGTCCACCGGGGACTCGATGCTGACCTGTCCGGCGGACAGGGCCGTTCCGTCGGGGGCGGTGACACTTTGGATATACCCGGCGGCATCAAAGGCCGATCCCCGGGGCAGGTACACCAGATAGTCCGACAGGGTGATCAGCTGCGGCCCGCCGGCGGTGATGACCACCTTCAGCGGCAGCACCACCGTGCTGCCCAGGCGGCTGTCCACCTGGGCGGTGACGCTGTATACCCCGGGCTGGCTATTGATGACGTTCTGGGAGGTGATGCGGATGCCGCTGCTGATGTCGCCGTCCAGCACGTCCGAGGCGGTGAGCCGGTCCAGCAGGGTCACGGTCTGGCCCGCAGGGTACACCAGGGGCTGGGACAGGGCAAAGCGGGGGGCCTGATAATCCGTGTAGCGGACGGTGCGGGTGACGGAGGCCATGTTGTTGGCGGAGTCAAACACGATGTAGGTGACCTGGGCGCTGCTGTCGGTCAGGGAGGGGGATACCCCCTTGATGAGAATCTGGTCCGTCAGATCCCCGTCCCGGTCGTCGGAGGCCATGACGCCCTGGAGCAGGGCCTCGTCCCCGGCGGTAACGCTGGCGTCGATGGAATCGCTGGAGCAGGTGATCACCGGCGGGGTCACGTCCACCGTGACCTGGCGGTAGATCCGCAGGCCGCAGAAGGCCAGCAGGGTCAGGATAAACAGCGCGAGGATCACGCGCTGCATGATGCGAATGGCTTTCATAGCTCGTCCTCCCTTGGGGGTGAAATTGGCTGGCCCGTCTCCACCAGGGGACGGTTTTCCAGAATGCGGCGGGGGTTTTCCTCCAGCAGCAGCCAGGAGCAGGCCGGGGCATATTCCCGCCGCAGCAGATCCTTCAGCAGGTCCATGCGGGGGGTGCGGACATCGGGGCTGTGGGCGTCGCTGGCGGCGGCGTGGGCCAATCCCCGGTCCAGCAGCCACAGGGCGGTGTCCTGGGCCCGGCGGCCCAGACGGCCCAGAATGCTGCCCTTGTTCAGCTGAATGACCACGCCGCCCTCAAACCAGCGGCGGATGATGTACGGGTCCCGCTGCACGGCATCGTACCGCTCCGGGTGGGCGGCCACCGGAACGAGGCCCCGGCGGCGGATGGCGCGGAAGCACTGCTCCATAAACTCCGCCGACTCGTCGAAATAGAACTCCGCCAGCAGATACCGCCCGCCGCCCAGGGTCTGGAGCCGCTGCCGGTCCAGCAGCCGGTCCAGCTCCGGGGTGCAGAACACCTCGGCTCCCGGATGGACGGCCAGGGGGATGCTCTCCCGGGTCAGCGCCTGCCGCAGGCGGGTCAGGGCCGCGTCCAGCTCCGGGGACCGGTAGTTCCCCGGGCCGTCCCCGGGAAGATTGCAGTGGGGCGTGGCGATGATGTCCGTGACGCCGGTATCCGCCGCCATGCGGGCCATCTCCAGAGAGCCCTCCATAGAGGGGGAGCCGTCGTCCACCCCCGGCAGAATGTGACAGTGTATATCCACCATGGGGCGTCCCTCCCTCCCTGAAAAGCACGATGCACGAAATTATAAGCAAGTATACCACGTTTTCCCCGGCTTTTCAAGTCGAAGCGTGGGGAAAAAGACCGGCGGTCCGGGGAGCGGGGGATTATTGACTTTCCCGGGTGGGTAAACTATAATAGGCTGCGGCAGGAGTTTTTTCAAACGGTCCGATTTTCCGTCGGACAGACCCATCGGGGGCTTTATTATGAATTATCGCATCATTTTCCATATGGCGGGAAGGGTCCTGCTGGCGGAGGCGGGGCTGCTGGTCCTGCCGCTGGCGGTGTCCTTTCTGTATCGGGAGGACTGCGCCTGGGCGGTGCTGGCCTCCATGGCCGTGGCCGCCGTTCTGGGCGGGCTGCTGACGCTGCTGGCCAGGCCCCGCAGCCGCAAGTTCTTCAGCCGGGAGGGGTACATCATCGTGGCCCTGGCCTGGGTGCTGCTGTCGGCGGTGGGGGCGCTGCCCTTCTGGTTCAGCTGGGAGATCCCCTCCTATGCCGACGCGTTTTTCGAGACGGTCAGCGGCTTCACCACCACCGGGGCCTCCATCCTGACGGATGTGGAGGCCATGAGCCACGGGCTGCTGTTCTGGCGCAGCTTCACCCACTGGGTGGGCGGCATGGGGGTGCTGGTGTTCATCACCATGCTCTCCGGCAGCAGCGACCGCTCCATGAACATCCTCAAGGCGGAGATGCCCGGCCCGGTAAAGGGCAAGCTGACCCCCCGCACCCGGGACACCGCCCGGGTGCTGTACCTGCTGTATTTTCTTATCACGGCGGTGCTGGTGGGACTGTTGCTGCTGGGGGGTATGCCCCTGTTCGACAGCCTGGTCCACGCCTTCGGCACCGTGGGCACCGGCGGCTTCGGCATCAAGGCCGACTCCATCGCCTCCTATTCGCCGTATCTGCAGGGGGTCATCACGGTGTTCATGATCCTGTGCGGCATCAACTTCAACCTGTACTATCTGCTGTTGCTGCGCCAGTGGCGGGCGGCCCTGCGCAGCGACGAGCTGTGGACCTATCTGGGACTGGCAGTCGTGGCCACCGGCGTCATCGCCCTGGACCTGCGGGGGGTATACGGGAGCCTAGGCGCCTGCCTGCGGCAGGCGGCGTTCCAGGTCAGCTCCGTCCTCACCACCACCGGCTATGCCACGGCGGACTTCGACCTGTGGCCGGGACTGTCCCGGGCCATCCTGTTCGCCCTGCTGTTCATCGGCGGCTGCGCCGGGTCCACCGCCGGCGGCCTGAAGGTGTCCCGGGCCATGATCCTGCTTCGCACCATCCGGCGGGAGATCAACCGCCTGGTCCATCCCCGGCGGGTCACCGCCGTCCGCTGCGACGGCAAGGCCCTGGGCAGCGAGGTCCAGCGGGGCGTCAGCATCTATTTCGCCCTGTACTGCCTGTGCATCCTGATCACCTTCCTGTGCCTCAGCGGGGAGCCCTTCTCCCTGGAGACCAACCTGTCGGCGACGGTGTCCTGCTTCAACAACGTGGGGCCGGGACTGGGGGCCGTGGGTCCCGCCGGAAGCTACGCCGGATATTCCGTCCTGTCCAAGCTGTTGCTGTCGGCGGCCATGCTGATGGGGCGGCTGGAGATCTATCCCCTGCTGGTGGCCCTGTCCCCCTCCGTCTGGCGGAAGGACTGATACTGATTCTTGATTAAAAAATTTAATCAAGAATCCCGTGCGCCAGGCGCACGCACAGCGTGTGAAAACACGCTGTGACGTCTCATACAAAACCTGACGCACCTTCGGTGCTATAAAAAGCTTTTCAAGCTTTTTAACAGGTTTTGGTATGAAATACAGCTTGTCAAAAAAGGCTTGCAGTCTGCCATACATCAAGTCATGCCGGGAATCCCTCCCCGGCATGACTTGATATGATTTCCGGGTTTTCTCGACAGACTGAAGCCGGACTCCCGCTTTTGCAAGAGTTTGTATAAACACTTGCCCTGCTTGCCGCTGCCAAGTTCGTTAGCGCTCCGACAGCTGCGTCAATAGCCATTTCTGCGTAATTGACATCCTGACCCTTATTCGTTGCCGGCCAAAAATTATCCAGGCCGGAGGAAAATCCGCCGTCATCTTTTCGGCTGATCGGATTATTGTCGCAGTAAGCAAAGAGGTTCTTATCCCAGTTGGCCTTGTCGGGAGAAGCGGTCACCACCGCAGCCGTGTCCGCATTGACAAACCTGCCCCAGACCGGGTTATAATACCGGCTGCTGAGGTAGTACAGGCCCGTCTCGGTGTCGTAGACATACCCGCGATAGCGGAAAGGATTGTACTTCCCGATATCGTCCACATGGGAGCCGTAATGATACAGCATATTGCCCCATGCATCGTAGATATAGGTCACAACCGTGTTCCCGTTGCCGTCCACGATCTGAACCACATCGCCCTGCGCATTCTTGACGTACAGATATAAAGCATTCAGCTCCAATTTCTCTGTCATTTGAATTTAAGAAGCCTCTCCTTGTGAAAAACTCCTTCTTCATACTTGAAATCCCTAACGAGCAGGATACCAACAATATGACAAATATTAGAAGGACGCTGATAGTGAATATCACAAATACCTTTTTCATGAGCAGAACCTTGACATGTCAAAAACGAAAAAAAACTATATTATTTGCTTAAATCTAAATAAAAGATGATGTCTGATTTGCTTTCTTTCCCCCTGTGTAAGTATACACAAGGCTTCCTTCATTTGTAAAGTCTTTTTCGTCAACCGGCCTTTGGAGTCGTAAGTGGTTGTCGTTGTGTTCCCCTTGGCATCACTTACAGCCGTACCTTGACGATCGACGATGCAAAGAAGTATATCTGCAACTTTTTGACCCGCCGCACAGGCTGCCATCAAGGAACAGCAGAACTGAGCTTCGCCTGAGGGCATAGAGGACAACGCGTAAATTGAACGGACACACCGTCTCCGTGAGGCAGTGTGTCCGTTGTTTTTGGTGATTGGGGTTGGAACGAATATCCCGGGCTGATTTTTTCCTGCCCACAGCCAGACGCCGTGTCTGCAGCTCCAACAACGATCCTGTGAAAATAACCTTGCCAAGCGGGGCCGGTCAGTCGTATACTTATACCAAAACCTGTTAAAAAGCTTGAAAAGCTTTTTATAGCACCGAAGGTGCGTCAGGTTTTGTATGAGACGTCACAGCGTGTTTTCACACGCTGTGTGTGCGCCCGGCGCACAGGATTCTTGATTAAATTTTTTAATCAAGAATCAGTATTAATTATGTCTTTGCTTTAGAAGTAAGGCGGCAAAGTAAAAGGGGTGATGCTCCATGAGCAAAGCTGTAGTTTTGTATGTCGTTCTTTTGGTTCTTTTGGATACGATTGCCATTAGCTCCCTGCGTAGATTTTTATATGATTTTTTAATTGGCGCAGGAAATCGGAAAACCGCAAGGAAAATCTACAGGCAGCGATCCTTAAAAGATCGTGTTTTCCTGGGTTTTATCAAATCTTTCCTAAAAAGTCACAGATCAGTGTTTGATGTGTATCATTGGATCTATTTGATGGAGTTGGTATCACTTGTCCCTCAATATGCAATCTTGCTTGCAGTTTATGTGCTGTATGGCGTGCAAAACAACATCCTCATTTTTTCCCTGATTGCAGTAAAAGGTCTGCTCTGTCTGGTTATCCGTTTTCAGGTTGATTCTCTGATGAGATCAAGATACAGGAATGGAAAATAACGATACGCACAGCACCCCTTAACAGACAGCATTTTGGAGATAATGGGGGCAAAATGTCCCCCTGATGATAATAAGGAGAACGCTATGAGAAATTCATATTTGAAGGAAATGGACGCATTCATGGCCCAGAACTGGAAAGACACGCTGGAACGGCAAGGCTTCTTTCCTCTCCGCGACTGCACAGAATTTGTCCGCCTGACGGGTGACGGCATCATGCAGATCATCATCTGTTCCGGCTTTGTTTATCCGGAAATCCAGTTCTATTCCCAGACCTTATCCGAGTATCTCTGGTGCAATTACCGCAGCCAGACAGATATGACGTCTTATGCATTAAATCATTATATCCACCCCTCCTGGCTCATAGGAGAGCCCTTTACACAGGAAGCCCTCGATATGAACCGGCAGATGGAGGTCACATTGAAGCTGTTGGATTCGATTCATACGGCAAAGGATATCCTGACCATCCCCCGCGAAAGAGAGCTTACCTGGCCTGAGCGACCCTGCCTCTGGTACGACATCGGCGATGCTGAGGGAATCTGGAAAGCCCTCGAGCACTCGACCTGTGCCAGATCCGCTTATTATCCGGAGGATGATGTCCGGCCGGAAAAATTGACGCGGGATTACTGGCGTTCCTGGAAGCCTATGATGGCCTTTGTGGCCCGGGAATGCCTGGCCAAGGAGGATCTGCAGCCCCTGGCGGACTTTGCGGAGGAATCCAGGGCGTTTAACCTCAAGTACCTAAAACGCTATATGCCGTGGCTGCTCGATTGATAGTACCGGCTCGGCATGGAGGAGACTGAAGAAATCTGCCGACTTTTCCCCTGAGATTCTGAAGGCGGCCGCATATGCTTAACGAAATCTGGGCCAATATTTGCGAACAGTGGATTCAACCTGTGAGCGGTAAGTGGTGGGAAATCATTATATTTGCAATATTCTATTTTACAGTCGTGGATGTCGGGGTATTTTTCGGCTTCTCATTTATACATATAGTGACATTTATTCCGGGCACTATATTTGTGCCATCCGAACGAAGAAGATACCGGTTCAAATAGTGGCAGCTTATCGGATAGAGAAAAATCCGAAAATACAGAACACCCCGCCGGAAATCAGCCGGCAGATCAGAAAATGCTGCTCCACCGTGCCGGCCTATAAAGCGGGCCGGTAGCAGTGCAGCACATAGTGCTCCATGCAGCCGGGGCGGTAGACATTCCAGAACGCCTCCCGGGTCAGGTTTTCAACGGCCCTGTAATCGTCCTTGGTTTCGGGGCGAATGGTAATTTTCTTTTCTGCCATTGCAGTTTCTCCTTATTTTTTATCCATAATTCTGTCAATGCGTCCGAGGCCCCAGGGAGCCGCCGCATGCTTCGTCCGCCGCAATCCAATCGTCCAGGAACCGCATCTGCTCCGGCGTATGGAACCAGTGCTCCCCGCCGGGCATAACGGTGAGGTTCGCGTGATGGCGCCGGGCGAACACCGATACGGTTTCCAGGGAGGTCAGGTTGTCGTGTTCGCCGTACAGGATCCGCGTCGGGACATTCCATGCTATCGGGTGTTGCCGCACATAGAGAAGATAATCCCATGAAAGCGTTTCCCCGAAATCAGTCGGTATTTCACGCTTTTGGGCAAGCTCTTGTTCCGTTACATGCGCCCACTGCATCATATTGCCGATGAGGCTTTCCATATCCACCACCGGGGAGATGAAGCAGGCCCGGTCCGCCAGCGTCTCATCCAATGCGGACATGGCGAAGAACGCGCCGATGCTGTTGGCGATCAATGTAAGGCGGTCACAGCCCTGCCGCTGCCCCGCGAAAAAGGCCGGAAATTCCTCCCGGGCCTCCCAGGGCGTCCGGGAACGATAGTCGAAGCCGATGACCTCGCAATCCGGAAAGAGGGGCTTGTAGTGCTCGGCTTCCTCCGCCGCGCCGCCCTTTCCGTGAATGTAGAGAATGGATTCCTTCATTTACTTGTCTCTCTTTCTCATACTGATTCTTGATTAAAAAATTTAATCAAGAATCCCGTGCGCTGTGCGCACGCACAGCGTGTGAAAACACGCTGTGACGTCTCATACAAAACCTGACGCACCTTCGGTGCTATAAAAAGCTTTTCAAGCTTTTTAACAGGTTTTGGTATCAGAACAGTGGAATCCCACCGTCAAAATGCTTTGCTCTTTCCCAAAGCGGCCCTTTTGCGCCCATGGTGAAGGCAATATCGCTGCTGCGGATGGAGCGGAGCCGCATTTGCGGCATGGGATAACGCTCACTCCCCGGATGTTATTCCTGCGCTCTGTACCAATCCAGCGCAGAACGCAGGTTCTCCACGCGCACCCGCTGGCCGCCGTGAAGCATCATGTCCAGCATATCGTCCTCCTCCGGTGTGCGGTCGTCCTTTTTCGATAGCCCTTTTCCTGCGGTTCTGACCATAAGCTCCATCATGGGACGGTAAATGCCGTGCAGCTTTTTGATATCAAAATTGCCCTGCAGCGTAAAGAGCGGGATGCTTGCGGGAATGCGGTTCTTTTTCCGCACCTCATCTGTCTGCGTCCCGGTTTGTCCCATGCCGACTGCGCAGACGGCCCGCACCTGATAGCGCTTGGCCGCATCGGCATAGCCCTTGACGGAGCCTGCCATGATCCAGCCCAGATAGATGATCTCCGCGCCGGAGGGGACCTTCTTTTTCGCCTCCGCCAGAGAGCAGGCGGGAAGCCCCGTTTCCTGTGACAGCAGTCGGGCATAGCGCTCTGCGCTGCCGGTATTGGTGGTGTAAATGATTGTTTTCACAAAATCCTCTTTATAACGCCAGCTTGTCAGATTCAATTTTGACAAGCTCTGTAGTCTGATTCGATTTTGGCAATAAAGCGGTCAATGTGCGCGCTGAGCATGGGTGCAACGCTGTCCTTGCCGCCTGCGCCGTCGTAAACACTGTAAAGCAAAAACATGGGGCGGCAATACGCCTGATACGGCGCGCCGAAGGCATGCACGAGATACCGCTCCTCCTGCAGGATCTGCAGGTGCAGCATGACCATGGCAAACACGGAAAAGCCCAGGGTCAGCAGGTTTCCGTACAGCAGCAGAACGCCGGCATACATGAGGTCAAAGCCCAGAAACGCTGGGTTGCGGCTATAGCGATAAATGCCGGTGGTGACCAGCTCCGTCCGGTCCTTGTCCGGGATGCCCGCCCGCCAGCTGTCCTTCATGCACAGAACCGACAGCAGGAAGATGCCATCGCCCAGCAGTCCCATGAGAAAGCCGGTAAAGCGGGCATTCGCAGGCAGGTGGCTCCACCCAAAGGCAATGGACATCAGCTGGGCCATGGGCGCGCCCAGGGTCGCAATGCTCATCAGCACCTCCACCGTGTGAATGGATTTTTCCTTTCTGCGCCCGATCTGCCGGGTCCGGATGCCCCGGCGCTTCTGCGCCAAAACCTTCCCAAAGTAAATGCCGTAGAATACCGCCAGCACAAGAAGTGCCGGCAGGGCATAGGGGAGGCGTTCCTCCCAGAGATCACTCATGTTTCGTCCGTCCTTTCCGCTGCCTGTGGCGTCCAATACCGGGCGCCCCAATGGGCAAAGTCCCACTCCTGCATATAGGCATTGCACTCATAGTCGACGTAGTAGAGCGTTCCGCCGCAGGGGACAAAGTTGGTGGGATAGTAGTCGATGTTCAGCCCCGCCGGGTACAGGCGGCCGCACATGGCCTGCATCTGTCTGAGCCAGCCGGGGTTCATCCGTCCCTCTTTAAGCAGCTCCGCCACCGTCTGCCCGGCGATGTATTCCTTCAGAATGCGCTCCTGCCGGGTGTCCACCTCCAGAAGCCGGGGCATGGGAATGCCCAGCTTCCGCTTCCGGCAGCGTTCTGGTGAGGATCAGGGTGTAGGCCACCGCAATCACGATCAGGATACCGAGATGCAGCAGGCGCGTTTCCGTGGGAAGGCTCGCGTCATTGGCAAACGTGCCCAGGGTATTGATGGCCGAGTGGGCGAGGATGCAGGGGATCAGACTGCCGCCGCGATAAAAGATCGTGACCAGCAGGAAGCCCACCGCAATGGCAAACACGATCTGGCACAGATTGCTGACCAGGTCCATACCGCTGCCGTTGAACAGGTTGATGATATGCCCGATGCCGAAGGTCACGCTGGAAATGATGACGGCGGACTTCACATTGTCCCTTGCAATGGCCACGAACAGCAGGCCCCGGAAGATCACCTCCTCCAGAAATCCGACGCAGAGCATACACACGATCCGGCAGACCGTTTCCGCCGGGGCATAATGCAGCGCCGCGCCGTTCCAGAGGTTTCCCGATGCCAGAACGACCAGCGGCAGATAGCAGAGAAACCGCCGCGCAGGGACGGGGGATTTACAAAGCCCGTATCGCTTCAGCAGGCCGTTCTTCCGGATAAAGGCAAAAAGAGCGAGCGCCTGTAGGATGCAGAACCCAGCGCTGGCAGCGTATTCGACGCCAATGGCTTTGTTCAGTGGATTCGCCAAAGATTGCAGAACGCAGTAAACCACGATCCACACCAGCGCAAAGGTCAGCTGGTTTTTTTCATACAACGTTTTCATTTCACTTTCTCCTGTGCGGTCAGATGCAAAGCAGCCCAAAACAAGAGACGCAGTACAAGCCGATTTTCCCGGGCTGCACTGCGTCTAAGCGTCTGGCATTTTGATTTCTTCCATTTTTCCGTTCCTGAATCGGATCACGCAGGCGTATCTGCACTTCGGGCAGAACAGAGGGAAATCCTCCAGCACCGTGTGCGCCCGTATCTGCGTTCGCGTTTTCCCGCCGCAGCGGGGACAGTGAAGCCACTCCAGCAGCCCGTCTTTTCTGTCCGGCTGTTTCATGTCGTTTCCTCCTGCGCCGCCAATATAGCGCCCCGATACGCCCGCTCCAGCTGAGAATGGATCAGCTCCTCGTCATATTTCAGCGCATTGTTGGCGATGATGCTGGCATACCCGTGGGCAAACAGGAAAACCGTCAGGAAAACCTTTTTCGTTTGCTCCAGACGCATATCCAGGGCTCTCTGCATCGCGGAAAGGACCGGGAGCAGCTCCTGGGCGTCGATCAGCTCCAGCAGGGTCTTTCCGCTGAAATAATCCGACTGAAACAGGAATCGGAACAAATGCGGTTCTTCAATGGCAAAGCGGATATAGTTCATACCGATCCCAAGGGCAGCACCCCTTGGCGGCTTTTTCATATTCATCAGATATTCCGAATGATATACGTCTGCCCTGGCATAAACCGTCCGTTTCAGCTCCTCGATGGTGGCAAAGTGATACATGACGGGCTGCGTGGAGCAGTGCAGTCTTTCCGAAACGGTCCTTGCGTTGATGTTTTCCGCTCCTGCCTGGCGGGCAATCGAAAAGGCTGCGTCGACGATCATTTCTTTTGTGACCTTTGCTTTTGCGGGCATACCCACGCCTCCATATATAATCCAGATTATTTATAATCCTAATTATACGTCAGAAACGGGATTTGTCAATCGGTTCGGAGGAAAATTTATAAATCGCCGTTTTCTGCCGTTATTCCGTTCCGCCGGTATACTGCACGGTCAGGCGGCTGCGGAGCCGTTTGGACTCCTCATCGAAGCCAAAGGCGCATTCGGACACCTCCGTCCCGGCGGGGACGGTCAGCGACAGCAGATGGCTGCAGCCGCGCAGGGAAAGGCACCCGAAGGCCGCGCCGGACGCGCTGACGATCCGGGGAATATCCCCCCGGAACGCGGAGCTTTCGATCCGTTCCACACCGGCGGGGATGTGCACGATGCTGCCGCCGTCGTTCCCGGAGACGTCGACGCTACCGCTCTTTATCACGCGGACCCCCTCCGGAATGACGATCTCCGTCAGCTCCGTGCCGGAAAAGCAGTCGGCTTCGATCCGTTTCAGGCCCTCCGGCAGACGGATGGCCCGGAGGCCGGAGCCGTGGAACGCCTCCGTTTCGATGGTCCTGACGCTTTCCGGCAGGTTGATCCGCCGCAGGGAGCGGCAGTTCATAAACGCCTCGGATCGGATGGCCCGGATTCCCTGCGGAAGCCGGACCGATTCAACGTCACAGCGCCAGAACGCCCCCTCGCCGATCTCCCGGACGCCCTCCGGCACGATCACATCCACGTCCTCCCCCTGATACTCCGTCAGAACGCCGTTTTCGATTTCAAAATCTTCCATCTGTCATATCCTCCTGTGGTTTTCCGCCCATCCATGGGGCGCGAAGCCCGGGACCGTTACGGTTATCGGCGGCAGGGATTCCGGAAAAATGCAGCCCGAATCCCTGCCGCCGATTTCCGGAACCGGCGCTTGACATCCTACCGCTCGGTAGGTATAATGGAGAAAATTTGGAACGCAGGAGGAGCAAGCCATGACGGCAAAGGGAAACACCAGGCAGGAAATACTGGACGCCGCGCTGGAGCTGTTTTCAGTGCAGGGCTTCGAGGCTACATCCATCTCCCAGCTGGCGGAGGCGGTGGGGATCCGCAAGGCCTCGCTGTACAGCCACTTTGAGAACAAGCAGGCCATTCTGGACACGCTGCTGGAAACCACCCTGGAGGAGTATGACAAGCACTCCATCTTCGCCCGGGCGGACTGGGACGACCCGGACTTCACCCGGAGCAAGGAGGACATGACCCCGGAGGCGGCGGAGCGGCTGTGCCTGGGCCAGGTGCGCTATATCCTCCACGATCCCCGGATCAGCCGGGCGAGAAAAATGCTGACCATCGAGCAGTTCCGGAACCCCCGGATGGCCCGGCTGCAGACCCGGCAGAATTACACGGGGGTGATGGGCTATTTCACCGGACTGATGGGGTTCCTCATCCGCCAAGGGAAGCTGACGGCCCACGACCCGGAGGTCATGGCGGCCCAGTTCTGCCTGCCCATCTCCGTGTGGATCAACCTCTGCGACCGGGAGCCGGACCGGGAGGCGGAAGTGATGGACCGGATCGGGCGGCACATCCGGCAGTTTTTCGCCCTGTATGCCTGTCGGCCGGAAACCGGAAAAATAACAGAAAATCGGGAGGAATCAACATGAACACACCGTTTGTCATCGTGCGGGCCCAGGCGGAGGACGCCGCCGCCCTGCTGGAATACCTGAAGATCATCGGCGGAGAGACGGATAACCTGAGCTTCGGCCCGGAGGGGGTGCCTTTGAGCGTGGAGCAGGAGGCGTCCTATCTGGGGATGCAGGCCGCTTCCACGGACCATGTGCAGTATCTGGCCAAGGTGGACGGCCAGATCATCGGCACGGCCAGCCTGAACCGCAAGCCCAACCGGATGCGCCACCGGGGAGAGTTCGGCATCAGCCTGAAAAAGGCGTACTGGGGCTGCGGCGCGGCCTCGGCCCTGACGGAGGCCGTTCTGGCCTTTGCCCGGGACAACGACTTTGCCCAGCTGAACCTGGAGGTCCGCAGCAGCAATGCCCGTGCCATTCACCTGTATGAGAAATACGGCTTCCGGAAGCTGTGCACCTTCCCGGCGTTTTTCCGGCTGGAGGGGCAGGACGTGGACTTCGACCTGATGAACCTGGACCTGCGGCAGAGCCGGGAGGCAGACCCGTGCAGATAACGGTGCGGAACGCCCGGCGGGAGCTGGACGTGTGGTCCTTCAGCCGGGGCGCCCAAGCGTTTTATGAGGCCATGGGCTTTCAGGAGTACCGGCGGCATATGGAGCTGCGGCTGTGACGCCCCGGCAGACCGCAAGCCTTTTCTGACAAGCTGAGGGACCCGGCGTTTGCCGGGTCCCCGCTTTGTTTATCAAATTATCAAAGAGCCGCTTTGTGCCCCGTCACAGGGCGGCAAACAGCGCCGCGCCCTTTTTCCGCAGCCACCGGTGCAGCACCGCGCACAGCAGCAGGTTGGCCGCTGCGAAGCAGGCTGCGTATCCGGCAAAGCCCAGCCGCCAGCCGGGCAGCAGCAGGAAGCCCGCAAACAGCAGAATCGTGTAGCCCATGCCGCCAAACAGGGTCAGCATCACCGGCGCGCTCTGCTTGATGGGCATCAGCTGGTCGGTCCAGGTCAGCACCGGCATTTTCACCCCCAGGGTCAGGCCCGCCAGGGCCCCCAGCAGGGCATAGGACGCGGCGAACACCGCCGTGACCAGAAGCCCCGCCGGGCCCAGGGGATAGACCATGGCCGCGCACATCACGCACAGCAGCAGCGGCGGGACCGTCAGCAGCACCTGCATCCGCAGCTTCGCCCGAAGGGCCTGCCACGGCTCCACCGGAAGCGACTGCATGAGCCACAGGCTCTTTCCCTCCAGGGATACGGAGGGGGCCGTCATGAGGTTCATGGACGCCAGGCCGCACAGCAGCACGCACAGCAGCACCGGGACGCTGCCCTCGGTATCCGCAAACAGGGCGTCCAGCATGACAAAGAGGCTCCCGCCCTTCCACAGCACGGCGACGGCGCAAATGGGCATCAGGAAGGTCCCCAGGCCGCAGTTGAGCATATAGGCGGGGTTGTCGGCAAAATGCGCCAGCTCCCGGTGCAGCAGCGCCCCGTCCACGCTGCGCCGCCGCAGGGCGGTCTCCCGGTACGTCCGGCGGGCGGTTTTCCCGGTGGAGGTGGCGATATGCAGGAAGCTGCGGGAGAGCAGCACCCACATCAGGCCGCACAGTGCCGCCACCGCCGCCGTGACCGCCAGCATGGCCGCCCCGCTGCCCGTGCCCACGCTGCCGAACAGGTACAGAGGGTAGGCGCGGCTCCGGATCTGGGCGCCGTAAGTCCCGGCGTTGGCCAGCAGGTCCTGAAGGACGCTCTGGGCCTTGAAATAGACGAAGTAATACAGGCCGATGAACACCAGCGAGGCCAGCACGACGATGAGGCTCTTGTTCCGGAGCTTCTGGCTGATTTTTGCCGCCACCCAGCCCAGAGCGCAGGAGAGCACCAGCACCGCCAGGGAGATCAGCAGGGTCAGCACCAGTCCGCCCAGAACGGCAGACGCCGTGACCCCCACGGTGGCCCAATAGACGACCACCGCCGGAAGGATCACCACGGCGGAGTACATCAGGCCCATCAGATACACCCCGGACAGCCGGGCCGCCACCAGACTGGTCACCGGAACCGGCATGGACAGCAGCAGGTCGTTGTCCTTGGGCAGGTACAGCCCCGCATAGGTGTTGAATATGCTGCCGAAGGCCCCCAGCAGCACGGCGATCAAGCCCATCAGCGCAAAATAGAGCCAATCCAGGCCCGCCGCCGCCAGCGGCCCGCAGAGCTTCACCGCCAGCAGGGTGAAAATGCCGCCCAGGATGCCCGCCATCAGCAGGACGAACAGCCCGATATACAGGGCCGTGGCCAGCCGGGAGCGGGCCTTGTTCTTCTTGGCGTCGTAAAAATAGGACCGGAAAATCTCAAACAGCTGCTTTTTCAGCAAGAGCTTCAGCATGATTCGCCCTCCAGCTCCAGGAACACGTCCTCCAGGGAGTCGTCGCCCTTGACCTCCTCCATGGTGCCGGAGCGGATCAGCCTTCCGCCCTGGATGATGGCCACCTTATCGCAGAGCTTCTCCGCCACCTCCAGCACATGGGTGGAGAAGAAGATGGCCCCGCCCTCATCGCAGACCTGGCGCATCATCCCCTTGAGCAGGTGGGATGCCTTGGGGTCCAGGCCCACGAAGGGCTCATCCATGAGGATCAGCCTGGGCCGGTGCAGCCAGGCGGAGATAATGGCCAGCTTCTGCTTCATGCCGTGGGAATAGGCGGCGATGGGCTGGGCCAGGTCCTCCGTCAGCTCGAAAAGACCGGCGTATTGGCGGATGCGGTCCTGCCGGTCGGCGGCGCTGACGCCGAAGATGTCCGCCACAAAGTTCAGATATTTGATGCCGGTCATGTAGTCGTACAGGTCAGGGTTATCCGGGATATAGGCAAAGGTCCGCTTGCACTCCAGCGGCTGGGTCCGGATGGACTTGCCGTCCACATAGATTTCCCCCTGATCGAATTGCAGGATACCCGCCACGGATTTCAGGGTGGTGGTCTTTCCCGCCCCGTTGTGGCCGATGAAGCCGTAGATCTCCCCCGGGGCGATGTGTAGGTTCAGGTCGTCCACGGCTTTTTTCTCGCCGTAGGCCTTGGATAAATGTTCAATTCTGAGCATCTCGTTCTCCTCTATTCAGCAGCAGTCGGATTTCATTGGCGGCTTCCTCCGCCGAAACGGCGTCCGTGTCCACCCGCAGGTCGTGGACCTCCGTCTCAAACCGGCCGTATTTCCGCTCCAGCATGGCGGCCACCGGGGCGGGCAGATTCCCGTGCATCCGCGCGGCAAACCGCTCCTTGATGGCGGCAAGGCCCGCCGTCACCAGCACCCGGACGCAGCCCTCCGGCAGCAGGGCCAGCTGGTCCTTTTCGGAAATGACGTAGAGGATCGTCTCCTCGCCGCGCAGCTTCTTCTGGAACAGGGCCGCCGCCATGCTTTCGCTTTTGGCCAGCTTCAGATAGTCCTTTCCGCTGAAAACCTCTGCGGAAAGCGACGGGGCCAGCGCCGCAGCGATGGTGGATTTCCCCGTGCAGCTGTCTCCGAATAATGCAATTACCATGATCGTTCGTCCTTTCTCTCGTTTCACCGGCTCCCCGGCCCGTCTGTGGGGGAGGAAATCAGCGTGATCTGCCGCTGACGGCTCCCTTCCTTCACGCCGATGTCCATATACTTCAGGGCCGTCTGGTTGATCTCCGTCAGAAAGCCGGTGAATTCCTCATCCGTCAGGGTCAGGGTGCAGGTGGTCATCAGCAGCATATCCCGCCTGGGGTCGGCCCCGCCGCCGGAAAAATATCTGGCAAAGGAGGCGCTGAGGCCCAGAAGCGCCGTCTGCACCGCCGTGCCGTCGTCGTCGATCTCCAGGGCGCTTCTGTTCAGGCTGTAAATGCTCTCCACCGTGCCGCGGATGCGGTTCTCCCCCACCACCGTGAGAATGCCGTGCTCCGTCAGCAGCTTCATGTGCCGGTACAGGCTGGCGCCGGGAACATCCGGCAGGGCCTTCCGGATCTCCTTGACCGTGCCGGTTTCGTGAAGCAGCAGATACTGAAAAATCCGCTGCCGCACGGGATTCATGACGATCTCCGCCAATTCCATATGGTACTCTCCCCTTTCATCGTTCTACGATTCTATTATATTCTCATTTTTGAGAATGTCAAGGTATAATTAGAAAAGTGTCAGAAATTAGCCGGGTAAATTCCCCGCGAAAACCAAAAGAAAACCTTGAAACCGTTGTGGTTTCAAGGTTTTCTTTTGGTGGAGATAAGCGGGATCGAACCGCTGACCTCTTGAATGCCATTCAAGCG
>OJPS01000548.1_pt1 | contig 31451 bp, 31 predicted proteins | sample 1598551 | NCBI WGS metagenome assembly OJPS01 (sample SAMN03922488, study PRJEB24848) | human gut metagenome | isolation source: stool sample | host: Homo sapiens | place: Germany | collected 2011-05 | reverse complement strand
GCAAGCCGTGTCTACTTTTTCTTGCCAATTTTGCGCAACTTATTATACCTTATCATTCTACATCGGCAAAATAGGTGCGGTGCATAGTCTACGGTGCAATCGATTCAAAAAGTGAAATGTTTTATATGTATTTCCTATCCGAAAGATAAGCGCGTTGCAGAAATACTTGCTCGAAAACATTGCTGGGTTTCAGGAGACGAACTGTCCCACGCGGTGGACGTTCAGTCACTGCCTATTCGCGTCAAAAATTATGCGCAACTTATTGTACCTTATCACCACGGCCCCCATTGGCAGTCAATGTAGCTGCACGCAGCGCTGTGTCTATGGAATCGTTTTGCACCCCACTGGTGCTGTGTAACAATCACAGCGGCAGAGACCCATGGCCTTCAGGCCTTGTCTGCAGCCATGCTCCGGGCGGGATTGGACTTGACTGCAGCAGTCTCTCCCATGACTGTCCCTCCACAGGCAGGTTGCTACAAGCTTCAAATTTTTTTCTTTTCCCCTTTTCTCACTTTTCCTCCCCCATTTTGCAGAATTCATTGCCATTTCAGAAAAAATAGCCTAATTGTTTCCTCCTGGTAACCATCCCATGGTTTCCTTTTGGTAATTACGGCACAATATTGTGCTTACTTTACAGCTAAAAGTTTCCCGGCTATGATATAGGCAAGAGCTGAGGAGAACGGCCGCTCCCAGGCTCAACTAAAACAAACAATCATCCAACATATCAGGAGGAATTCAAAATGAAACTTGCAGTGATTGGTGCAAACGGAAAAGCTGGTAAGCTCATCGTAAAGGAAGCCGTAAACAGAGGCCTGGATGTGACCGCCGTTGTTCGTGGAGACAATACCACCGTGGCCCAGGAGGTTCTGAAAAAGGATCTGTTCGACCTGACTGCTGCTGACCTGAAGGGCTTTGACGTGGTGATTGACGCGTTCGGAGCGTGGACGGAGGAAACACTTCCCCAACACAGCACCTCTCTGAAGCACCTGTGCGACATCCTCTCCGGCACGGATACTCGACTGATTGTAGTTGGCGGCGCTGGCAGTCTGTATGTAAATCCTGAACACACTGTTTGCGTGGCTGACGGCCCGGACTTCCCAGACGTCTTCAAGCCCCTCGCCGCAGCAATGGCAAAGGCTCTGGGCGAGCTTCGTGCGCGCAGGGATGTCAAGTGGACTTATATCAGCCCTGCCAGTGATTTCCGAGCAGACGGTGCGCGCACCGGCAAGTACATCCTCGGCGGCGAGGAATTGACACTCAATTCCAAGGGTGAGAGCATGATCAGCTATGCCGACTACGCCATCGCAATGGTCGATGAGGCTGTAAATGGAGGCAACATTCAGAAGCGCATCAGCGTAGTAAGCGAATAGCAACATTTCAAAACCAAATTACTAAACGGAACGTTCTAAGGCGTGGCGAGAAAGGAAGCTTCGGCTAGGATACAGGAAAGTCTGTATCCCAGCCGAAGGCTTACTTTATTCCGGCGGACCCTCATGCTCCAAAAAGAGCCCCAGCCTTTTTCATATTCTCTATGACGGGAACCCCGAAGGGACACCGGGACTCGCAGGCGCCGCAGGCCACACATTCCCCCGCCGTGTGAGGCAGGGCGGCATAGTGCTCCCGCACCGTCTCCGGCACCTCCCCCTGGGCCACAGCCAAATGCCAGAATTTGGTGACCGACGCCACGTCAATCCCCATGGGGCAGGGGGCGCAGTGGCCGCAGTACATGCAGTGCCCCTGCCAGCTGATTTTGGGCATGGCAGCAAAGGCGGCTGCAAAATCCCGCTCCCCGTCACTGGCGGTCTCATAGGCCAGGCTGCTCTCCAGCTCCTCCAGAGTCCGGGCCCCTGCCAGAACGGAGGCCACCGCCGGGCGGGTCAGGGCATAGTGGATGCACTGGTTGGGAGTCAGGGCCACCCCTGCCGGGGAGAGGTCTGCCCGGAGCAGGTCTCCGCCCCCAAAGGCCTTCATCACCGTAATGCCCACCCCCAGACGCTGACAGGTCTCATACAGGCGCTGCCGCTCCGGGTCCATGTTCACCAGGGGCTTTTCATAGCTCGTTTCGCTCCAGAGGGCCTCCACATCCTCCCCGGCAGGCTGCAGGTCATAGCAGGGATTGACGCTGAACATCAGCACATCCACAAGCCCCGTATGTACCGCCGCCAGGGCCGCCTCCGGATTGTGGCTGGACAGGCCGATGGCCCCGATGATTCCCCGCTCCTTCAGCTCCCGGGCATAGGCCATCACAGGGCCGGAACAAACCGCCTCCCAGTCCGCCAGAGAGTCCACATAGTGAATCATACCAATTTCCACATGGTCTGTGCCCAGACGCTGCAGCTGATCCTGGAATCCCTCCCGCACCTCTTCGATTTCCCGGGTGCGCTTGTATTGGCCGTCCTTCCAAATGGTGCACAGGTGGGCCTGGAGTACAAATTTCTCCCGCCGTCCCTGGAGGGCCGCCCCCAGGTTGGAGCGAAAGTCCGGATCCGGGGAATACAAGTCTATGCAGTTGATCCCCGCCGCCTCCATCCGGTCTATAAACTCCCTCACCGTCTGCCTGGACTTTCCCACAAAGCCCTCGCAGCCCATGCCAATCTCGCTGACCAAAAGGCCGGTCCGGCCCAGCGTCCGATATTTCATTCCACCGTCCCCCTCACAGGCAAATGAGCTCATAGTCCCGGCTGCCCAAGCCAAGGGCCGCCGCCGTCTCTACCGTGTGGATGCCGTTCCGGGACTCCATCCGCTCAATGAGCGCCGCTTTACCGGGGTCCGGCGACCGGTAGACCGCATCCACACAGGCCTGGTCCAGGGCTACCGGGTCCACGGAAGCAAAGATCCCCAAATCCGCCATTTCCGGCTCCTTCGGGTGGCTGTCGCAGTCACAGTCCACAGACAGCCGGTTGGCCACGTTGATGTACAGCAGGTTCTCCCTGCCCAGATAGTCCATAACCGCCTTGTCGGCTTCGGCCATACACTCCAGGAAAGAATCATGGTCTGCAGTCCAGAGATTCTCCGGCACCCCCACCCCATGGATGTGGGCCTTGCCGTGGGCGGAGGCAATGCCGATGGACATATTCTTCAGCGCCCCGCCGAAGCCGCCCATGGCGTGGCCCTTGAAATGGGACAGCAGCAGCATGGAGTCGTAGCGCTGTAAATGGGCGCCTACAAAGTTCTCCGTCAGATGCTTGCCTCCGTTCACCGGAATCGAAAGCTCCCCGTCCTCATCCATGATATCACAGGGGGCGATGTCCAGGAAACCATGCTCTGCAATGGCCTTCCAGTGCTCCCCGGTGGTGTTCCGCCGCCCGGCGTAGGCCGTGTTGCACTCTACAATGGTACCCTGGAGCTCCTCCACCAACCCCCGGATCAGGGACGGCTGCAGGAAGTTGTGGCCGCCCGGCTCACCGGTTGAAATCTTAACCGCCACCCTGCCCGTCAGGGAGCGCTCCAAGGCATGATACATCCGCTGCAGTGCATCCGGAGAAATCTCCGGCGTAAAATAAACCTTTGCCCGTTCCATCCAATACCACCTTTCAAAGTTCGGAAAGCCCGCTCTCTTTTCTGGAGCCGGGTTTTCTTTTTTTGTATCATACACCTTAAAGTACCCTTTCAGTCAAGCCCTTTTTTTCTCTCCGCGAGGCGAATCTTTCACATCACCTGTTGACATCTCCGGCATTTTTGATTATACTTCTATTTAGATAATCATGTTTTGGGAAATCAAAGTATCTCACGGAGGTTCAGCTTATGCATCCGGATTTTTCAGGAAAGACCCTGCTCATTACCGGCGGGACCGGCTCCTTTGGCAACGGCACCATCGCCCGCCTTCTGGAGACCGGCATCGGAGAAATCCGCATTTTCTCCCGGGATGAAAAAAAGCAGGACGACATGCGCAATCTCTGCCGAATCCGCCACCCCGCCTCCTGGGGAAAGCTCCGGTTTTACTTGGGCGACGTGCGGGAGCCGGGTTCCCTTCGGGCCCCCATGGAGGGGGCGGACTACGTCATTCACGCCGCCGCCCTCAAGCAGGTACCCTCCTGTGAATTTTTCCCTCTGGAGGCCGTCCGAACCAACGTACTGGGCACAGAACATGTGCTGGAGGCCGCCGCAGCCGCCGGGGTGAAGGCCCTGGTCTGCCTCTCCACTGACAAGGCCGCCTATCCCATCAACGCCATGGGAGCTTCCAAGGCCCTCATGGAAAAAGCCGCTCTTGCCAAAGCCGCCTCCCTGGGGCCGGGTCGTACCCGGATCACCTGCACCCGGTGTGGCAACGTCATGGGCACACGGGGCAGCGTCATCCCTCTGTTTCTGCAGCAAATCTCCTCCGGCGGCCCTCTCACCCTGACAGAGCCCTCCATGACCCGGTTCCTCATGACCATGGACGAAGCCATAGACCTGGTCCTTCTGGCCCTGACCCAGGGGCAGCCCGGGGACATTTGGGTTCGAAAGGCCCCGTCATGCACCCTGGGGGACCTGGCCCAGGCCCTGCTGGAGCTCCTGGGGCGGTCCGTTTCCTCCGTCATCCTGGGCGCTCGCCATGGGGAAAAACTGGCAGAAACCCTTCTGACGGCGGAGGAAGCCGCCGTCGCTCTGGACTGTGGCGCCTGCTTCCGCATTCCCCAGGACCGCCGGGATCTGCACTACGGCCTCACCCCGGCTGTCCCCACCGGGCTGGGGGAGCCTTTTTCCTCCGACCGGGCCCTCCGGCTGGACGTCCCCCAAATTCGGGAAAAACTGCTGCAGCTGCCGGAAATCCGGGCCCTTCTTACCAGGGAGGGACGCCTATGAAGGTCTTGGTCACCGGGGCCGGGGGATTTCTGGGCCGAAACCTTTTGGCCGGGCTGGAAACCCTCCCCCTCTCCCGCCGCCCCCAGGTTCTGTCCTGCCACCGGGATACTCCACCGGATCTCCTCTCCCGCTGGTGCCGGGAGGCGGAGTTTGTCTTCCATCTGGCCGGTGTAAACCGGGCTCCCAATTCGGAAGCCTTTTGGGAGGGGAACTTTGACTTCACCAAAGTCCTCCTCGCCCGCCTGGCGGAGCGTCCCTGCCCTGTGCTGTTCGCCTCCTCCGTTCAGGCCGGTTCCCCCACGCCTTACGGTCAGAGCAAGCTGGCCGCCGAGGAGGTCCTTCTGCGCTACAGCGCAGAAACCGGTGCGGAGGTTTTTCTGTACCGTCTGCCTCACATTTTCGGCAAGTGGAGCCGCCCGGACTACAATAGCGCCGTCGCCACCTTCTGCCACCGCACGGCCCGGAAGCTTCCGGTCACCATCCAGAATCCAGGGCAGCTGCTGCATCTGGCCTACGTGGACGATGTGGTGGAGGAGTTGCTCCGCTGCCTGGCCGGTTCCCCCAATCGCCAGGGCAAATTCTGCCGTGTTTCTGAGGTTTTTCCCATTACGCTGGGGGAAATTCTGGCCCTTCTGGCCGCCTTCGCCCGGAGCCGGGCGGAGGGGACCCTCCCGCTGCTGGATTCCCCCTTTGCCGGGAAGCTCTATGCCACTTACCTGAGCTTTCTCCCCCAGGAGGAGCTGCTCCGTCCCCATGTCATGCACGTAGACCTGCGCGGCAGCTTCACCGAGCTGTTCCGCACCCCAGACCGGGGGCAGCTCTCCGTCAGCATCACCCGGCCCGGCATCGTCCGGGGCAACCACTGGCACCAAACCAAAGCGGAGAAGTTCTGGGTCATCCAAGGAGAAGGGATGATCCGCCTTCGCAGTCCCGGAGGGGACATTCTGTCCTTCCCCGTCTCCGGAAGCTGCATCACCGCCGTGGACATTCCGCCGGGCTATGCCCACACCATAGAAAACCGGGGTAGCGCCGATCTGGTGACCATCCTTTGGGCCAGCGCCTGCTTTGATCCCGACCATCCCGATACCTATCCCCAGGAGGTGTAAGCCATGACTCCCCTGCATCTCATGACCATCGTCGGAACCCGGCCGGAAATCATTCGGCTCTCTGCCGTCATCCGGTGCTGCGACCGGTATTTCCGGCAAACCCTGGTGCACACCGGGCAGAACTGGGACTATACACTCCACGGGATCTTCTTTCAGGATCTGGGCCTGCGGCCACCGGACCGGCAGCTCCATGTGGCCGGCTCCCACCTGGGGCAGACCCTGGGGAACGTCCTCTCTCAGTCCTACCAGCTTCTTCAGGAGCTCCGGCCAGACGCGGTCCTGCTTCTGGGAGACACCAACTCCTGCCTCTCAGCCATCTCTGCCAAGCGGCTGCAAATTCCCATCTTTCACATGGAGGCCGGAAACCGCTGCTTTGACAGCCGGGTGCCGGAGGAAATCAACCGCCGGATCGTAGACGTCACCGCCGACTATCACCTGTGTTACACCGAGCATGCCCGCCGGAATCTCCTGGCCATGGGTCTACCGCCGGACCGGATTTTTGTAACCGGCTCCCCCATGCCAGAGGTCCTGTCGGCGCATCTGGGGCAAATCCAGGCCAGTCCGGTGCTGGAACGCCTGGGGCTGGAGCCCCAAGGGTACTTTCTCCTCTCAGCCCACCGGGAGGAAAATGTTGACACAGAGGAGGCGTTCCTCTCCCTGCTGGGCGCCGTCAATTGCCTGGCGGAGCAATACAGCAAGCCTGTCCTGTACGCCTGCCATCCCAGGGCCAAGAAGCGGCTGGAGCTCCATCCCGGGATCCTCCACCCCCTGGTCCGGGTCCACCCGCCTCTGGGCTTTCACGATTACAACCGGCTGCAGCTGGACGCCCTCTGCGTTCTCTCCGACAGCGGTACCCTGCCGGAGGAGAGCAGCTTCTTCCGCACCCACGGCCTTCCCTTCCCCGCCGTCAGCCTCCGCCCCGTCACCGAGCGGCCCGAAGCTTTGGAGCGCGGTGCCTTCCTCCTGTCCGGTGTCCGGAAAGAGCAGGTGCTCCCTGCCGTGGAGGCGGCCATTTCCATGGCCGCACAAAAAGACCTGGGCGCCCCGGTGCCGGACTATCCGGATGAGAAGGTCTCCGGCAAAGTGGCCGCCATTTTGCAAAGCTATGCCACCCAGGACATTCGGAAATGAGGTGTGACCCATGGACTCCCCGCCCATCAGCGTCGTAATCCCTGCCTTTAACGCCGGGGCTTTCCTCCCCGCTGCCGTGCAGTCCGTACTGAACCAGAGCTATGGAAGCTTTGAGCTTCTCATCATCGATGACGCCTCCAGCGACGCCACACCCCGGATTGCCCAGGCCTTTGCGGCTCGGGACGCCCGGGTGCACTACTACCGCAACCCCGCCAACCTGGGAGTGGCCCGCTCCCGAAACCGGGGCGTTGCCCTGGCCCAACACAGCTGGATCGCCTTTTTGGACAGCGACGACCGGTGGCGGCAGGACAAGCTGGCGCGGCAGGTCGCATACTTGCAGATCCACCCTGTGGACCTGGTCTATACCGGCTACGACTTCATGGACACCGCAGGGCGCAAAATTCGCTCCTGCTTTCATGTCCCGGAATCCATTGCCTACCCACAGCTACTCCGTCAAAACCTCATCTCCTGCTCCGGAATCCTGGTGAAAAAGCGGTGGTGCCAGCAGTTTCCCATGAATCCGTCGGTTTTTCACGAGGATTTTCTGGACTGGCTCTCCATGCTCCGCCAAGGGGCGGCGGCTGGGGGCATTGACCTGCCCCTGCATACCGTCCGCATTGGGCGGCTCCGGTCCAAGTCCGGCAACAAGTTGCGTTCTGCGGCAGCCAATGTGCAAACCTATCGGTTTTTGGGTCTCTCTTCGGCCCAAACAGCGTTTTACATGCTCTGTTATCTCCGCCGCAGCCTGGTCAAATACGGGAAAATCTGCCTGGCCCCCCGGCAAAGCGAAGGGGGGCCTGCCCTGTGAACCAGCCCCGCGTCTTGGTGATCAGTCACAATGTTTTTTCCACCGGCAACAACATGGGCCGCTCTCTGGCAGGGCTCTTCTCCGGCTGGGACCCGGACCGCCTGAGTCAGCTCTATTTCTGCCCCGAGGAGCCACAGCTTTCCCTGTGCCGCCGCTATTTCCGCGTCACAGACGGGGACGTCCTCCGGGCCTTTTGGACCCGGCGCCGGCCTGGGAGCCCCCTGGAGTCCGGCGGGGATGCCGGTCCTGCCCCCGCCTCCCTGGGCCCTCTGTACCGGCTGGGGCACACCTGCCGGAGCCCGGTTCCCGGCCTGCTCCGGGACGCTTTGTGGGCCCTGTCCCCCTGGTTTTCCCCTGCTCTCTCCCGGTGGGTGGAGGAAGCCCGGCCTGAGGTCATTTTCTTTGCCCCGGGAAGGTCCGTTTTTTCCCACCGGATTGCCTTCCGTCTGGCCCGGCAGTACCGCCTGCCGGTGGTAGCCATCTGCTACGACGGCGTCTACACCAGGCCCAAGGGCTCCCCTTTGGAGCTTCTGTACCATCGCCTGCGCATGCAATGGGCCCGCCGCCTTTTGGCCGGCAGTCCCTGCCTGTTTACCACCTGCGGGGCCATGTCGGAGTCCTACGCGCCCCGCTTTTCCATTCCCTGTCGGGAGCTCTATACCCCTTACGGACCTCCACCCCCTGCTGCAGGCAGGCCAAATGCCATTCGGTACTTCGGCAACCTGGGCCTGGGGCGCTGGCGGCAGCTGGCGGCCATAGGCCGGGCTTTACGCGCCCTGGCCCTGCCGGGCCTTCCCACAGAGATTGAAATTTACTCCCGGGAGGACTGCCGCCGCCTTCTGCCACATCTGACAGCGGAAAACGGTCTCCGCTTCTGCGGCGCCATCCCGGGCACGCAGGTCGCAGAGCAGATCGCTGAGAGCTTTCTCCTCATCCATGCCGAGTCCTTTGCTCCAGACGATCTCCGGCAGGTTTCCCTCTCCATCTCCACCAAACTGGCGGACTACCTGGCCTACGCCCCCTCCATTCTGGCCTATGGGCCGGAAGGCGCTGCCTCCATTCGCTACCTCCGGGAGCAGAAGGCCGCTTTTGTGATCACCTCAGAGGCCAGCCTGGCCCAGGGGCTCCTGAAGGCCCTGACTCAGGAATCCCTCCGGGCCGAATACCGGGCCAACGCCCGGCGTCTGGCAGCCCAGAACCATGACCCGGACCAGATCCACAGGCTGCTCCACACCGTTCTGGCGGAAGCCGCATGGGGTAACAGGAGGGACCGGCCATGAACGCCTTGCAAAAACGGGAGCTGGAGCTGTTTCAGGCCTTTTTGCAGGTCTGCCGCCAGCTGAAGCTCCCCTATTTTCTGGTGTGTGGCAGCGCTCTGGGGGCCGTCAAATATCAGGGGTTCATTCCCTGGGACGACGATATGGACATCGCCATGCTGCGGCCCGATTACGAAGTATTTCTGGCACAGGCTCCAGCCCTCCTCCCCGGGCACATTTTTCTTCAAAATTATAAAACCGACCCGGCCTTTCCCGCCATCTACAGCAAGCTCCGCCTCTCCGGCACCCTCTTTCTGGAAGCGTCTGCCCGGGACCTTCCCATTCACCAGGGGATTTTCATCGACCTCTTCCCCCTGGACGGCTACCCGGCGGAGCCGGCCCGGCAGCGGCGTCTGGAGCGGCAGAAGCGCCGCTACCGCCGCCTTCTGGCCTCCGCCTTCTCCGGGACCGGGTCTCTTTCCCGGCCCTTGCTCCGCCTCCTGGGCTGTCACCGGCGGACGGCGGTCATTGCCGCCGCCTATGAGCGGATGATCACCCAATACCCTGTCGCCGGCAGCGTCCTTCTGGCTAACCACGGCAATTGGCAGGGAAAGCTGGATTATGCCCCCAGTGAGGAATTCGGAGCCGGCGCCACCGCCCGATTCCAGGGGCTGGAGGTGCGAATTCCCACGGGATACGACAGCTATCTCCGGCGCAAATACGGAGATTACCGGCGCGACCCGCCCCCGGAAGCCAGGCAGGGCCACCGCTGCCTGGCCCTGGACACCGGCTTGGAGGAAATGCCATGAACATTTTGCAGATCAACTGCGTCTACGGCGTGGGAAGCACCGGCAACATCACCCGGGACCTGCATCAGGCCCTTTTGGCCAGAGGGCACCGCTCCGCCGTGCTTTACGGCCGGGGGCCTCTGAGCGCAGATCCCCATGTGGCCCGGATTTGCCCCAGCTGGTACGGCCGGGCCCAGGGGCTTGCAGCCCGGGTTGCGGGGCTGCCCTATGGCCGCTGCATCCGGTCCACCCGGCATCTTCTGGATCGGATTCACCGGATCGGGCCGGATGTGGTGCATCTGCAATGCCTCAACGGGCACTTCTGCAATCTGTACCTCCTGTTGGAGGACCTGAAACAAAGTGGAATTCCCACCGTCCTCACCCTCCATGCGGAATTTCCCTACACCGGAGGCTGCAGCCACGCAGGCCCCTGCAGCGGCTGGAAGGAGCACTGCGGCGTCTGCGTCCGGACCACTCCCGAGACTACCTGCCTTCTGGGAAACCGGACAGCGGCCGGCTGGCGGCGTCTCCGGGGGATTTACGAAGGGTGGAACCGGTTGACTGTGGTGGGCTGCTCCCGCTGGATTGCCCGGCGCGCCGCAGCCTCCTCCGCCCTGTCCGGAATCCCCGTCACCGTCATTGCCAACGGCATCGACACCACCGTCTTTCGCCCCCGGCGGCAGGAGGCGGCCGATCTGCACCGGGCGCTGTCCATTCCCCCGGAAGAAAGCGTCGTCCTCTTTGCCGCTCCCGCCTTTTCCCGGGAAAAGGGGTTTGATCTCTTCCTGGAGCTGGCCCGGTCCTGCCGGGGCCTTCCCCTCCGGTTTCTCGCCGCCGGTGGTCGCTACACCGGCGGGCCCGACAATCTCACCGTGCTGGGCCATGTCTCCGGGCGGGAGCACATGGCGGTCCTCTATACCGCCGCCGACGCCCTGGTCCTGTGCAGCCGCCAGGACAACTTCCCCACGGTCTGCCTGGAGGCCGCCGCCTGCGGCACTCCTGTGGTGGGCTTCTCCGTAGGCGGCGTGGCGGAAACCATTCTCCCGGGGCTGGGAACGGCGGTTCCTCCGGGGGACATTCCCTCTATGCAGCGTGCACTGCTGGAGCTGCCGTCTCCCCTTCCAGCAGCCGTAGAACGGGCGCGGGTCCTGTGGGACTGCCAAAGAATGGCAGAAGACTATCTGGCGCTTTACAGAGCCGTCACCCGTCAGGAGGTCTTATGAAACACCATCCCAGAATTTGGGAGCGCCCGATGCTGCTGTTCCTGTTTCTCTTCGGCCTAGGAGCCTGGAACCGGGCCTGGGTCTTTTTCCTCCTGCTCGCGGCCCTCTCCCTGGCGCTCTGGGGGCTGAGAACGGACTTTTCCCGGTCTGAGGTCCTGCTTCTGTTTTTCTCCCTCTTCTATGCTCTGGCCGACACTTACCATAGCGGCCTCTCCCTGCGGGGCTGCGCCCTGTACCTTCTGGGGCCCTGGGTCTTTTACCGGCTGGGGAAAGCCTATGCTTTGCACACCGGCAACTGCAGTGGCTTTTGCCAGCTACTGGCCGCTCCGTCTCTGGGAATGTGGCTCCACGGCCTTCTAAACTGGCTTGCCCGCCTCCGCTGGCAGGGAGAGGCGCTCCCGGCGCGAACCGCTGTGGACTTCTGGCGGGGGGAGCCGGTCTCCGTCACCTGCACCGGCATGCTCCTCACCGCTGCCGCCGCCCTGGCCCTGGGCAGGCTGTGTTCTCCGGGAAAGGCCGCCGGCAAATGGGCCGCCTTCCTCTGCCTGGGGAGCTGCCTGGCAGAAAGCGCGTATTTTGCCAACCGTACCCTGCCCCTTCTGTGCGCCCTGCTCCTGGCCGCACAGGCCTGGAAATGGCTTCTGCGCCCCACCGGAGAACCCAAGCTCCGCCGGTGTGCCGGAGTCCTCTTTGCCCTCCTCTTCCTGGCCCTGGCCCTCCGGGGGAACCTTTGGGGCCTGCGCAGCTGGCTTCTCTCCCTACCCCTGACCCGGCGGCTCCTGAACCCGGGGGAGGGGCTGTCCCGGCTGGAAATCTGGAGCGCCTTCTTCCGGGGCGGCCGGTGGCTCCGCTTTCCCCTGGGTGGGAACCGGCTCACCCAGGGGTTGCCCTTCACCTGGTTCCACAACCTGTGGCTGGACCTCTACTGCCACGGGGGAGCCCTTCCTTTCCTGCTGTTTTCCGCCTTTACCCTGCTGGAGCTTCGGCACAGCCTTGCCTTTTTCCGCACCATGAAGGCAGTCCGGTGGGAGCGGTCCCGAAATGCAGCGGCAAATCTCCTTCCAGCTCTTCTGCTAAACGCCATGGTGGAGCCTGTGATGGAGGCCAATGTTTACGTCTTTCTCACGGCCCTCCTCTTCCTGGGGGCCGTCCGGGGCCAACGTCTCCGTGCCCTGAAGGAGGCGGAAGCATTCCAACCAAGTACCCTGGCCACACCGTCCAGAGAGGAGGTCCACCGGCTGTGACTCTGACCTTCATTACCAACTACCTCACCCACCATACCAGTCCCTTATCAGAAGCCCTCTATGGCTGGCTGGGGGCAGGCTTCCACTTTGTGGAAACCCGGCCCCTGCGAGCCGGGCGGGTGGAGCTGGGGTGGCAGCCGGAGCAGGACCGGCCCTATCTGCTGCGGGCCTACCAGGGCCCGGAAGTTGCTGCCCGGTGCCGCCACCTGGCCCTGGGTAGCGATGTGGTGCTCCTGGGCAGCGCCCCGGACAGCTGGATTCTGCCCCGGCTGCGTCAAAACCGGCTGACCTTCCGGTACGGGGAGCGGTGGTATAAAACAGGCCCCCCACCCGGGGCCCGGGCTCGGGCCTGGCTGCACCACGGCCGCTTCCGGCGGGCTCCCCTGTACCTCCTCTGCGCCAGCGCCTATGGGGCATCAGACGCCGCCCGGGCCGGGTGCTACCCAGGCAGGGCCTACCGCTTCGGCTATTTTCCCCAGGTCCACTTTCACTGCAAAGGAGCCCTCCTGTCGCAGAAGGACCCAACGGGAAGCACGCTCTTGTGGGCAGGCCGCTTCCTTTCCTGGAAGCATCCTCTCACTGCCATCGCTCTGGCCGGGCGGCTCCAGGAGGCAGCTCTTCCCTTCCGCCTGACCCTTTTGGGTACCGGACCGGAGCGGCAGGCCATGGAGCGGGAAATCCACCGGCAGCACCTGGAGGACCGGGTTCAAATCCTGGGCCCGCAGCCGCCGGCGGCGGTACGGAAGGAGATGGAGCTGGCCAATCTCTTCCTCCTCACCTCGGATTTTCAGGAGGGCTGGGGAGCCGTACTGAATGAGGCCATGAGCAGCGCCTGTGCCGTAATTTCCAGCCATGCCGCCGGCGCCGCCCCATATCTCCTGCGCCACAGAGCAAACGGCTGCCTGTACCAAAGTGGAAACCTGGACGATCTCACCCGGCAGACGGTCTTCCTTCTGACCCACCCGGAAGAGCAGCGCCGAATGGGCGCCGCCGCCTACGACACCATGACCCAGCTGTGGAACCCGGAGGCGGCTGCGGAGCGGCTCCTGACCCTATGCCGGTGCATATTGGCGGGAAACCCCCACCCCAAGCTCTATTCCGACGGTCCCTGCAGCCCGGCTCCCATTCTGCCGGACCGGTGGTTCCCATGAGCGCCGGGAAGCCTGCGGCCAACGCCGTCTGGATCATCGGCGGAAAAATTCTCCTGGCTCTTTTGCACTTGGGGGTAAGCATGACCGCCGCCAGGCGCCTGGGGCCCGGCGGCTTTGGAGAAATCCAATACGCCGCCGCCGTGACAGGGCTTCTCCTGCCCCTGTGCACCCTGGGGCTGCACGATGTACTGATTCCCGAGCTGGTGTTGCACCCTCAGAACAGCGGCGTAGCCCTGGGCTCCGCTCTGGGGATGCGGCTGGCCGCCTCCCTGGGAGTTCTGGTCCTGTGGGGGTTCCTTTTGCAGTGGACGGGACAAGGAGAAGGCGGTTCCGTTGCCTTTCTCTACGGCGTAAGCCTGGTATTTCAGGCAGCGGAGCCTCTGGGAGACTGGTTCCGCTCCAGGCTCCAGTCCCGCTGGCCGGCTCTCATCTCCTGCGCTGCCGCTGTCGCCGCCGGGCTGTGCCAGCTTGGCCTGCTTCTGGGAGGAGCAGGAATCCGGTGGTTCGCCCTGGCCCACGGCCTGGAGGCCGCCGTGGCAGTGCCCCTCCTGATTTTGGCCTACTCCCGCAGTTCCGGCAAGCAACCCCTGCGATGGGATTCCGCCACAGCCCGGACGCTTTGGAACCAGGGGCGGCACTTTCTCCTGTCCGGCCTGCTGGTGGCCCTGTACGGTCAAACGGACCGGCTGATGCTCCGGTCCATGGCCGGGGAGGCCGCTGTGGGCTTGTACGGAGCCGCCGGGTCCATCAGCGCCCTGTGGATCTTTGTGCCCGCCGCTCTGGTGGAAACGGCCCGGCCCCTGCTCCTGGCCCGGTTCCGGCGGGACCCTGCCGGCTTTCGTCAGGGGCTGGCCGCTCTGTATGGCCTACTCTGGTATGGCTCCTGCCTGGCCGCCCTGGTGATCTGCCTGCTGTCCCGCCCGCTTTTGCTTCTTCTCTACGGCCAGGCGTACTGTCCGGCCTGGGGAATTCTATGTGTTGCGGCCTGGCGGCCTGCCTTCTCCTGCCTGGGCATCGCGCGAAGTATTTTTTTGGCAGCGCATCGCCAGTTCCGGTATGAGAAGTACCTGGCTGCCGCCGGAGCGGCAGTCAATCTGGTTTTGAATCTGCTGTTGATTCCCCTCTGGGGGCCTTTGGGTGCCGCCCTGGCCACGCTGCTGGCCCAAGCGGTGGCCAATGTGGGCATGAACTTTCTCATCCCACCCCTCCGGGAAAACAGCCGCCTCCTTCTGCAGGGGATGCGGCCCCATATTCTGCGCTTCCTTCTGGCGGCGCGTAAAAGGAGGCAAATCCATGGAAGACGTCCACCTCACACCCCGTGAACTGCTACGGGCCATCATCCGGCGGCTCCACTGGGTCCTTCTGGCCGCAATTTTAGGCGGCATGTTCGGTTTTTGTCTGTGCCGGTTCTGGTTGCCGCCTCAATACACCGCCACAGGCTCCCTCTATGTCTCCATCCCCGGCAGCGAGTCTGCCGATCCCGGGACCGCCTCCGCGGCCCTCACCGCCGCTCAAAAGCTGGCCAAGACCTGCTTGGTTCTCCTGGAGAGCGACCGGGTTCTGGATCTGGCGGCACAGCAGCTGGCTCCGGACTGCACCGCAGAGGACCTGCGGCCTATGGTCTCCGCATCCTGCCTGGGGGACACGGAAGCCCTCTCTATTTCTGTCTCCCACCGAGACCCTCAGACTGCCACGCTCCTTGCCAACGCCATCCTGGACACCGCCCCGGCTGAAATTCTCCGGATCGTCCACACCGGAAGGATCGAGGTAGTAGACCGGGCCGTTCTGCCGGTTCAACCGGATGCCCCTACCCCCTGGCAGGCCGCTGCCCTTGCAGCTTGCATCACTGGCTTTTCGGCAGGTCTGGCCGCCGCCCTTGCCGGATTCCGGGAGAAGCGCAAGCGCATAGCCCGGCTCCGGCGGCGGGTGTATGTAGATCACGGGGTGACGGAGGGGAGAGCAGATTGAGCGGCATGCAGAACTGGCAGCGAAGAAGGCAGTGGGGCAGTTCGTAAATAAGATTTGGCACTGCCCGTGGTGTTGACAGTGGAAAAGCAACATGCTATAATTGTTGCACTTGCAACTGTTGCGGATGCAACGGTAAGGAGGAGTGGGATATGTCTTTATTGATGGGGGAGTTGGATTCCATTGCCCGGTGTGCCGCCCAGTACCGGTCGGAGCGGCTGGCAGCCCTGGGACTCAAGTCCTGCCATGCCAGCTATCTTATGGGAATCTGCGATTGCCCGGGAATTTCTCAGGAGCAGCTGGCCCGGCGGATTTATCAGAACAAAAGCAGCGTGGCCCGGCAGCTGGCGGTGCTGGAAGAGGCGGGCTTTGTCCGCCGGGTGTGCTGTGACAGCGACCGGCGGGTGACGGAGCTGTACCCTACAGAGCAGGCGGAGGCAGCCCTGCCGGAGATCCGGCAGGTGCTGGGTCAATGGGAGTCCTGGGTAACTCAGGATCTTACCCAGGCGGAGCGGCGCAGTTTGGAGTTGCTCCTGGGGAAGCTGAAGGCCCGGGCAGCAGCCCGAATCGGCCAGGACTAGAGGAGGGGAGTATATGGCGGGCTTGCGCAAATACATACGCCCCTACTATAGCTATATGCTGCTGGCCATGTTCATCAAGTTTTTGGGGGCATTGGTGGAGCTGCTGATCCCCTATCTTCTGGAGACCATTCTGGATGACGTGGTGCCCACCGGCAGCCGGCGGGGCATTCTTCTCACCGGCGGGGCTATGGTGCTCTGCGCCGCCCTGTGTGTCACGGCGAACATTGTGGCAAACCGCATGTCCGCCATCAGCGCCGGGAGAATTACCCTGGTCCTGCGCCACGATCTGTTCCAGCGCCTGGACCGGCTCTCCGCCCGGCAGCTGGACGGGCTGACCCTGCCCTCCGCTGTGTCCCGTCTCACCAGTGACACCTACAATGTGAACCAGCTCCTGGCCCGGATGCAGCGGTTGGGGGTTCGCGGTCCGATTTTGCTTCTGGGCGGGGTGTGTATCACCCTGCATATGGATGCGGGACTGGCTATGGTGCTCATTGCCACCCTGCCCCTCATTGGGCTGCTGGTGTATTTTGTGACCAAAACCAGCGTGCCCCTTTACACCAAGGAGCAGGGGATTCTGGACCGGATGGTCCGGGTGGTCCAGGAGAACATCACCGGCATTCGTGTGATCAAGGCCCTCAGCAAAACAGAATACGAAACCCGCCGGTTTGGCGAGGTGAACCAGCAGCTGTGCCAGGTGGACCAGAAGGTGGGGGGCATTACGGCTCTGACCAATCCTGCCGCCACCCTGATTTTGAACCTGGGTCTCACCGGCGTGGTCCTGGCCGGGGCCTTCCGGGTAAACGGCGGACTCACCCAGCCCGGTGTGATCATTGCATTTCTGAACTACTTCACCATGATTCTCAACGCTATGCTGGGGGTTACCAAAATTTTCATCATCTGGTCCAAGGGCGAGGCCAGCGCCAAGCGGGTGGTGGAGGTGCTGGAGCTGCCGGAGGATCTGACGGTGGCTCCCTCCGCCGAACGGTCCGGGTCCTATTTGGAGTTCCGGGACGTGAGCTTCTCGTATAACCATGTGTCCAATAACCTCTCCCACCTGAGCTTTTCCCTGGAGCGGGGGCAGACCCTAGGGATCCTGGGGGCCACTGGCAGTGGAAAAACCACTTTGGTGAATCTGCTTCTCCGGTTTTATGACCCGGATGAGGGTACGGTCTTTCTGGAGGGCCGGGACATCCGGACCATCCCCCCGGAGGAGCTGCGGCCCAAGTTTGGCGTGGTGTTTCAAAATGACTTCATTATGGAGGGCACTCTGGCGGGGAACATCCGGTTTTGCAGGGAGTTGCCCCAGGAGGAGGTGGATCGGGCCGCCCGGACGGCTCAGGCGGATTACATCTTTCAAAAGGGGATGAGCCATCCCGTGGCGGTTCGGGGCAACAACCTGTCCGGCGGTCAGAAGCAGCGGTTGGCCATTGCCCGGGCCCTGGCTGGAAAGCCGGACATTTTGGTGCTGGACGATGCCTCCAGCGCGCTGGATTACCGGACTGACGCCGCCCTGCGCCAGGCCCTGCGCCGGGAGATGGCAGGCGTAACCCAGGTGATTGTGGCCCAGCGGGTGAGCAGCCTCCGCCATGCGGACCTGATTCTGGTTTTGGAGGAGGGCCGGGTCATTGGCCGGGGCAATCACCAGAGTCTGCTGCAAACCTGCCCGGTGTACCGGGAGATTGCGGAAACCCAGATGGGAACGGAAGGAGGAGAACCGGCATGGAAAACAGATCCGGCGTCCTAGGCGCAGACCGGCAGAACCGACAGAAGCGGGGGGCCTTGCTCCTGCGCCTGTGGCGCTATTTGGGCCGGAACCGGCTGCTTTTGGCCGCTGCGGTGGGGCTTTCCCTGGGCTCCAACATTTTGGCCCTCTTTGGCCCCCGGCTGGCGGGCCAGGCCATCAACGCCATTGCGGCGGGACCCGGCCGGGTGGATCTCCCCTTTGTTTGGAACCGGGCGGCAACCATGGCGGTGTTTTACCTGTTGTCGGCCTGCATGTCCTACACCCTGTCCCAGGTGATGATCCGTCTGTCACGCCAAGTGGTCCGGCAGATGCGGCGGGACGTATTTGAGAATCTGGCCCGCCTGCCGGTGGGCTTCTTCGACCGGTATCAGACGGGCGACATTTTAAGCGTCATCACCTATGATGTGGATACGGTGAACCAGTCTCTGTCGGCGGACCTGTTGCAAATTCTTCAGACGGTGGTGACGGTGACCGTGTCCCTGGGGATGATGCTGTCCATTGCGCCGAAGCTGGTGCTCATTTTCTGCGTCACCATTCCCGCCACGATATTCTTCACCCGGTACATCACCGCCCGGGTGCGGCCCCTCTTCCGGCGGCGAAGCGCCGCCCTGGGGGAGCTCAACGGTTTTACGGAGGAGATGATGAACGGCCAGAAGACCACCAAGGCCTATGGCCAGGAGGCGGCAGTTCTGGAGGCCTTTGACCAGAAAAACCGCAAGGCGGTGGACGCCTACACCCAGGCGGAGGCCAACGGCACCATTGTGGGCCCGGCTGTGAACTGCATCAACAACCTGTCCCTGGCTCTGGTCAGCGTCTTTGGGGCGCTGCTGTATCTGTCCGGTGGGATTCAGCTGGGGGACCTGTCCAGCTTTGTTCAGTACTCCCGGAAGTTCTCCGGCCCCATCAATGAGGTGGCCAACATTGTGGGAGAGCTCCAAAGCGCCTTTGCTGCAGCGGAGCGGGTCTTTGGTCTCATAGATGCAGAACCAGAGCCAGCCGACGGACCGGAGGCCCGGGAGCTGGCCCAGGTGCAGGGAGAAGTGGCTCTGGATGGAGTGACCTTTGGCTATGACCCGGCTAAGCCGGTGATCCGGGACTTTGACCTGCTGGCCCGGCCCGGCGCGCTGGTGGCCATTGTGGGGCCCACGGGAGCGGGGAAGACCACCATCATCAATCTGCTGATGCGGTTTTATGATGCCCAAGCCGGGCGCATTCAGGTGGATGGACAGGAGATTCGGACGGTGACCCGGACCTCCCTCCGCCGGGCTTACAGCATGGTCCTCCAGGATACCTGGCTGTTTTCCGGCACCATTTATGAAAACATCGCCTACGGCCGGGAAAACGCCACCCGGCAGGAGGTGATTGCCGCCGCCAAGGCGGCCCGGATTCACAATTTCATCATGGCCCTGCCCCAGGGCTATGACACAGTTCTCCAAGACAACGGCGCCGGCATTTCCAAGGGCCAGCGGCAGCTTCTGACCATCGCCCGGGCCATGCTTCTGGACAGCCCCATGCTGATCCTGGACGAGGCCACCTCCAATGTGGACACCCGGACGGAGCAGGAGATCCAGGCCGCCATGGAAGCCCTCATGGCAGGCAAGACCTGCTTCGTCATCGCCCACCGTCTCTCTACCATCCGTCACGCGGATCACATCCTGGTGATGCGGGAGGGCCGGGTGGTGGAGCAGGGAAACCACGAGACTCTCATGGCCCAAAAGGGCTTTTACGCCAAGCTCTATTATGCCCAGTTTGCCGGTTGAGTCCTCTTCACGGGGCATAGGCGCGCAGCGAAAACCCGTTCATTCCCGTGACGGTGGACACGTGGGTCCGCCTCTACGCCCCTTTTCGGAAGTACCTGGGAAGTTTGCCAGCTGGGGAACCACTTGCTGCTGCGGTTTTGCAAAATATGGGAGAGAAATCAGAGAAAGCCATACCTTCCCCCAAAAAAGAGGACCGACTGTTTTTCCCTTCATCCATCCTCCCGCTTTCCTTCAAAGGCGCTTCGGAGCTTCTCCAGCGCCTTTTTTTCTATGCGGGATATGTAGGAGCGGCTGATGTTGCATTGCTGAGCCACCTCCCGCTGGGGCAGGGGCTCTTTCCCGTCCAGGCCGTAGCGCAGGGTCAGTACCTTCTGCTCCCGGTCGTCCAGGACCTCCCCCATGTACTGCCGGAGCAGTCGCACGTCCTCCCGGCTGCTGATCCGGTCGAACATGTCGTCATCCTGACAGACCACATCCATGAGGGACAGAGCGGTGCCGTCCTTGCCGGTTTCGATGTAGTCGGACAAGGAGACGTCCGAAGCGCTTTTCCGCTGGCTTCGGAAGTGCATGAGGATTTCGTTCTCCACGCACCGGGCCGCATAGGTGGCCAGCCGGATGCCTTTGCCCGCATCAAAGGTGGACACGGCCTTAATGAGCCCGATGGTGCCGATGGATATGAGGTCCTCCTGGTCAGAGGTCTGGGCGTAGTATTTTTTCATAATATGGGCCACCAAACGCAGGTTGCGTTCAATGAGGATATTGCGCGCCTCCAGATCCCCAGCTGCAGCCTTTTCCAGGTATTCCTGCTCCTCTTTTGCGGACAGGGGCTTGGGAAAGCTGCCGGAGCTGAGGCGGAGGGAATAGAGCATACTGCTCAGCATGAGAATCGCCGCAGCAGAGATCATTTCCTCACCTCCTGCCAACCAGTCTATTCCCGACAGCAAGTCCCTATGTATGCCAAAGGGCAACAGCATTTACTTTTTACAGACCGGTAGGCAGGACCGGCAAAAACGTAACATGCTCCCTTCTGAGCGAAACTGCATATCACGAGCTAAACTTCCCCATTCCTCAGCCGTCACGGCCACGCCGTGCCAGCTGGAAGCATAGAGTCGCTTGCCGCCGGCAAGGGATGAGATTCCATGGCGCTTCGCCCCTGTCCCGGGGGAAGGCAGAACACTGCCGCGCCAATTTCTCGCGGTTGCAAATGTGTCGGGAGTTTGGTATACTCGAGAGGCGGGGAAAGGAAGGATACGCCGTGGGGGAGCGCCCTGTTCCTGCGACCGGGTATCATTTCCCCGGAAGGCGAAGGAGGAGCGACAGACATGAAAAAAATCGGGATGATTGTTGCGGTAGAGATGAAAGCGGTTTTGGAGCGGTACGGAACGCCCCAGGAGGAGAAGGAATATCCAGGCTATCGGGTTCTGGTCTATGAGGCGGAGGACTATATCATTTATGCACTGAACTGCGGGGCAGGAGAGATTGCTGCAGCTGCAGCCACCCAGTTCCTGATCAGCCAGATGCAGGTTGACTTCATCGTAAACTTTGGCGTAGTGGGCGGCCTGACAGAAGAAATGACCAAGACTAAAATGTGTGTTGTGGAAAGCGTAGTCCATTACGACTTTGACACGACAGAAGTTGATGCGGTTGAGGTGGGCAGGTATTTGACATATCCGGACATCTATATCCCAACCACGCCAGACCTGGTGGAGAAAGCAGAAAACCTGCAGCCGGACTTAAAAAGAGTCGTCTGTGCATCAGGGGATAAGTTCATCGGAAATCCTGAAAAAAAGAAGGAAATGCACCGGGTATTTGGGGCAGATATCTGCGAAATGGAGGCGGCGGGGATTGTCCTCACCAGCAACCGCAACCGGGTGCCCTGCCTGCTCATTAAAATCGTGTCAGACAGCGTCAGCGGAGGAGCGGAGGAGTTCCGGCGGGAACTGGAGCATGCGGCGCAGATTTGTCTGGATACTGTGGACCAGATCATTCGGAAGCTTTGATTGCGGGAATGCTTGGCCGGTAATTGCAGCAGCTCAACCATTCATGTCTCCTGGCTGCAAGGCCCCAGCCTTCCCCCGGGGCAGGGCGAAGGGCCATGGGATCTCATCACTTACCAGTGGCAAGTGACTCTACCGTTCCAGCTGGCCCGGAGTTAGCTGCGACGGATGAGAAATGTCCATATCTTACAGGCAGGTAGGCAGGATTAATCTAGAGGCAACGCGTTATAGAATTGTAATCAATTGCATACGGATAAAAATTTAGTCAAAAAGCGGTGAGTCCCCTCCACGAGGCTCACCGCTTTTTGAGAGCTGTTTTTTACAGCCCATTCCTGGTGCATGCAATCAGGTCTATAAGCCGGGTTCTGTCATCGACAGCCATCTATCTAGACCCAGGATTGCTCCTGGGTTCCAGCCACCTCTTGGGGACGGCCGGGCCAGCCTGTAGTCCCACACACGGTGTTGCTCCGGATAGAGTTTACAGCACCCCAATGTTCCCATGGGGCGGGTGCGCTCTTACCACACCTTTTCACCCTTACCTCGCTGGCACAAACCAGGGAGCTCATACTCCAAACGAGGCGGTATCTTTCTGTTGCACTTGTCCTAGGGTCACCCCCGGCGGGCGTTACCCGTTATCCTTGCCCTGCGGAGCCCGGACTTTCCTCACGGGGGGCCTTTCGGCCTCCCCCCGCGGCTGTCCGACCTGGTTGCGGGGCCATTGTACCGCATTTCCGAAGAATTGTCAAAGTTTTTCTCTGACAGCCATGTGTGGGAAGCTCCCCCGCCAGTGCGGAAAAGGGAAATGCCGCTGCCCTGAGTAGACACCCCAGGCAAAGAGTTGAGGCCGTCTCAAGAAATTTTGAGGCGGTCTCAGTCCTTTTCGCTTCTCCGCAGGCCATTCTCATGACCTGCCTCTGACACAGCTTATTTTGCCTTGGTCTCACAGTATAGGCACCGGTAAGTCCGGGTCTTGGGGTCTGTGAGGCGGAATACATGGGGCAACTCCTGCTCCGTAGAGGAGATGCACCGGGGGTTCTTGCAGCGGATCACATTGGTCAGCCGCTCCGGTAGGGTCAACTGGAGCTTTTCTGCCGTCTCTCCGTCCCGGATGATGGCCACCGTGACGCCGGGATCCACGTAGCCCAGAATGTCCATGTCCACACGGAAATCCGTGTCAATCTTAATGATGTCCTTTTTGCCCATCTTCTGACTGACGGCGTTTTTGATCAGGGCCACGGAGCAGTCCAGTTGGTCCAGCTTCAGGAGCCGGTACAGCTCCATCCCCTTTCCCGCTGTAATATGGTCGATGACAATGCCGTTTTTAATGGAATCAATGTTCATTTATTGCACCTCCAGCAGCTTCAGAATCAAAGCCATACGCATAAATTTGCCGTTGAGCACCTGCTTAAAGTAGCAGGCACGGGGATCGGCGTCAATGGCAACGGCAATCTCGTTGACACGAGGCAGAGGGTGGAGAATGGCCAGGTCCTTTTTGGCCCCCGCCAGCTTTTCCGGCGTCAGAATGTAGCTGTCCTTCAGGCGGAGGTAATCCTCCTCATTAAAGAACCGCTCCCGCTGGACGCGGGTCATATATAAAATATCCAGCTCCGGCATCACAGACTCCAGATCTGTGGTCTGGGTGTAGGGAATGCCCTTGTCCTTCATACCCTGCTTCACATAGCTGGGCACCTTCAGCTCCTCCGGGGAGATGAGGACAAACTTCACGCCGGCATACCGGCTCATGGCGTCAATGAGGGAATGGACCGTCCGGCCAAATTTCAGGTCGCCGCACAGGCCAATGGTCAAATTCTCAAAGCCACCCTTCTCCCGGTAAATGGTGAGAAGATCCGCCAGGGTCTGGGTGGGGTGGTTGTGGCCGCCGTCGCCGGCGTTGATCACAGGAACCGAAGCGTTCATGGCAGCCACCAGAGGCGCGCCCTCCTTAGGGTGGCGCATGGCGATGATATCGGCATAGCAGGAGACGGTTTTGGCGGTATCTGCCACGCTCTCGCCCTTGGCAGCGGAGCTGCTCTGGGCCTCGGAGAAGCCCAAGACGTTGCCGCCCAGCTCATACATGGCGGCCTCGAAGCTGAGCCGGGTCCGGGTGGAGGGCTCGAAGAACAGGGTGGCCAGCTTCAGGCCCCGGCACTTTTCGCTGTACTTTTTGGGATTCTCGATGATGTCATTGGCCGTGGCAATGAGCTCGTCCAGCTCCTCCACAGACAGATCCAGAATGTTGATGACACTTCTTTTCATTTTGTACCTCCAATCCAGCTCTCGTCCGAGGGGTTGTCCCGGAAGGAAATGAGCCGGGCAACATCCTGTGGACGGATATAATGTTCCTCTGCCGCCACCTGGGCAATGACGTCAAAATTCGTCAGGCTTACATGTTTCACTTGGGCCTCCGCCAGTCGCTTCAGGCCTTTGGCCATACCGTAGGTGAAGATGCTCACAACGCCCAGCACCTGCGCCCCGGCTTCCCGGAGGACATTGACCACCTCCAGGACGCTGCCGCCGGTGGAGATGAGATCCTCGATGACCACGACCTTCTCGCCGCGGTCCAGACGGCCCTCGATGCGGTTTTTGCGGCCGTGATCCTTATTGCCGGAGCGGACATAGCCCATCGGCAGACCCAGCAGGTGGGCGGCGATGGCGGCGTGGGCGATACCGGCGGTGGCGGTACCCATGAGCACCTCAGCCTCCGGATATTCGCGGCGGACGGTGTCGGCGATGGCCTGTTCGACGGTGTCGCGCACGGCGGGCGCGGTGAGAATCAGGCGATTGTCGCAGTAGATGGGGCTTTTGATGCCGCTGGCCCAGATGAACGGCTCCTGCGGGCGCAGAAAGACCGCACCGATCGAGAGCAGGCCGCGTGCGATGGTTGCTTTATCCATGATGATTCCTCCTGTGTTATGTTCAACTGCCAAGCAAAATGTCCTTCAGTTCGGTGAGGTTTGTCGCGATGGCATCGGCTCCGGCCTCGGCCAGCTCGGTGCGGCCACCGTAGCCATAGAGTACGCCGACGACGGGGAGCCCGGCGGTGTGTCCGCCCGCGACGTCGTAGCAGCGGTCGCCGACCATGACGGCGCGCGCGGGATCGCCCGCCCGCCCCAGCGCGGCGCGGATGACGGCGGCTTTATCGGCGCTCGAGCGGTCGCCGGGCTGCGAGCCGCAGATGGCGGTAAAATACTGCGCGAGGTCGAAGTGTTCGAGGATGCGCACGGCCATCGGCTCGGGCTTTGAGGTGGCGATGAGGAGCGTCAGCCCCGCATCGCGCAGCGCGGCGAGAAAGGCCGCCATGCCGGGGTAGGGGATGTTCTCCGCCCAGCCCTGCCGGGCGTAGTACTCCCGGAAGAGGTCGGTGGCGCGGTCAATCTGCTCGTCGCTCTGCGCGCCGTAGCGCGGGAAGATGAGGTGCAGCGGCGGGCCGATAAACGGCGTGAGCGTGTCCGGATCATGGTCGCCGAGACCGAGCGTGCGCAGTGCGTAGGCCGCGGCGGAGGTGATGCCGACCTTCGGGTCGGTGACGGTGCCGTCGAGGTCGAAGAGAATCGTGTTCCAGCGCATCAGCCCACGAACTCCTTCACGCAGCGGCGCCACGCCGCGACGGGATCGTCCGCCTGCGTGATCGGGCGGCCGACGACGATGTAGTCCGAGCCGAGCTCGCGGGCGCGCACGGGGGTCGTGACGCGCTTCTGGTCGCCCGCGTCGCCGCCGGCGAAGCGCACGCCCGGCGTCACGGTGCAGAAGCCCGCGCCGCAGCGCGCGTGCACGCTGCCCGCCTCAAGCGGAGAGCAGACAACGCCGTCCAGCCCCGCCTCGGCGGCATTCTGCGCGTACTGCAGCACGACCTCCTCGATCGGCCGCTCGATGAGCAGCTCCCGCTCCATACGCTCCTGATCGGTGGAGGTCAGCTGCGTGACGGCGATGAGCATCGGACGCGTGCCGTCGGGGCGGGTCAGCCCATCGAGCGCGGCGGTCATCATCGCCTTTGTCCCGGCGGCGTGGAGGTTCACCATGTCTACGTCGAGCGACGAGAGCGCGGCCATCGCCTTTTTGACGGTGTTCGGGATGTCGTGCAGCTTCAGGTCGAGGAAGATCTTATGCCCACGCGCGCGGATTTCGCGCACGATGGACGGGCCCTCGGCATAAAACAGCTCCATGCCGATCTTCACAAACGGCTTCTCGCCGGAAAAGCGGTCGAGAAACGCGAGCGTTTTCTCGCGGCTGTCGAAATCCAGCGCTACAATGACGTCCTTACCCATGGTGTGCTCCTCCTATGATGTCGTTTAAATCGTTGATTCCGTATGTTTGCATGACGCGGGGCAGATCCGCGACGATCTGCCTGCATGCGAACGGCTCGACGAGGTTCGCCGCGCCGATGCCGACGGCCGTCGCGCCCGCGAGCATCAGTTCCAGCACGTCCTCCGCGCAGCTGACACCGCCCATGCCAACGATGGGGATGGAGACAGCCTCGTAGACCTGATAGACCATGCGCACGGCCAGCGGGAGCATCCCGGGGCCGGACATGCCGCCCGTGCCGTTGGCGAGCAGCGGCGCGCGGCGCTTGAGGTCGATGCGCATGCCGGGCAGGGTGTTGATGAGACTCACGCCGTCCGCCCCCGCGTCCTCGCAGGCGCGGGCCACGGCGGCGATGTCCGCCGCGGCAGGGGAGAGCTTCATGATGACCGGCTTTTTCGTCACGGCGCGCACCGCGCGCGTGACCTCGGCGGCCATCTCCGGACTCGCGCCGAAGGCCGCGCCGCCGCCGTGGACGTTCGGGCAGGAGATGTTCACCTCCAGCCAGCCGACCTGCTCCTCGGCGCCCAGCTTTTCGCAGACCTCGGCGTATTCGGCGACGGAGAAGCCGCTGACGTTCGCCATGACGGGCTTGTGAAAGACCCGCGCGAGCTTTGGCAGCTCCTCGGCGATGACGGCGTCGACGCCGGGGTTCTGTAGCCCGACGGCGTTGAGCAGCCCGCCCGCGTACTCCGCGATGCGCGGCGTGGGGTTGCCGAAGCGCGGCTCGCGCGTCGTCCCCTTGAAGGAGAACGTACCGAGCAGGTTGATGTCATAGAGCTCCGCGAACTCATACCCATAGCCGAACGTGCCGCTCGCGGGGATCACCGGGTTTTCCAGCGGCAGGCCGCAGAGCGTGACGGATGTGTTTACCATACAATCTCTCCCTTCCGCAGGACGGGGCCGTCCTTACAGATGCGCTTCGTGCCGTATTTCGTCTTGCACGAGCAGCCCATGCACGCGCCGAAGCCGCAGCCCATGCGCTCTTCAAAGCTGAACTGGCCGTCCGTGCGGCACCTGTCGTATACGGCGCGGAGCATCGGCTCCGGGCCGCAGGTGTAGAGGTGGGTATAGCCGTCCCCGGCGGCGTCCATCGCGTCCGTGACAAGGCCTCGCAGGCCCGCGCTCCCGTCGTCGGTCGCGATGTGGACGTTCACGCCCAGCGCGCGCAGCTCGTCCGCGAGGAACACGTCCGCGGCGCTGTGGAAGCCGAGCACCGCCGAGACGGCCTTGCCCTCCGCGCGCAGCCGCCGCGCAAGGCCATAGAGCGGGGGAATCCCCACGCCGCCGCCGACGAGCAGCGGGCGTTCACCGCTTCAGGAGGTGTCATAGCCGTTTCCAAGCCCGGTCAGGACGCTGAGCACCGCACCGGGGGCGAAGGCAGTCATGGCCGCCGTCCCACGGCCGAGGACCTTGTAGATCAGCGTCAGCTCACCCTCCGTCCAGTCGCAGACGGAGATCGGGCGGCGCAGAAAGAAGCCTGCGAGCTTCAGGTTTACGAACTGCCCCGGCGCGGTGATGGCCGAGGTGTCCCCCGCGAGACGCAGACGGTAGGTGTCGTGCGTGAGTGGGGTGTTTTCCAGAATGGTCAGGGTTGTCTCTTTCATGCGTCCTCCGTGGGCACAAGCCCGTCGTTGTAGGCAATTTTCCCACCGCAGACCGTCAGGCGGCAGCGGCCCTCGACCTCCCAGCCGGCAAACGGCGTGGCGCGTCCCTGCGAGAGAAACGACGCCGGGTCGATGGTGTATCGGTCACTTAAGTCAAAGACCGTGAAGTCCTCCGCGTGCTCCGTCAGGCCGAAGCGGCGGATGGGCGCGTTGTGCAGCAGCTCCATCAGCCGCGCAAACGAGATGACGCCCTTTTTGACAAGATAGGTGTAGAGCAGGGGGAAGGCCGTCTCCAGCCCGACGATGCCCATCGCGCTCTTTTCAAGGCCGTGGCTCTTCTCCTCGGCGCTGTGGGGCGCGTGGTCGGTTGCGATCATGTCGATCGTCCCGTCGGCGATGCCCTCGAGCAGCGCTTCGCGGTCGGCCCGCTCGCGCAGCGGGGGATTCATCTTGAACCGCCCGTCCTCCTGCAGGTCCGACTCATCGAGCAGCAGGTAGTGCGGCCCCGTCTCGCACGTCACGTTCAGCCCCTCGGCCTTCGCCTTGCGGATGAGCATGACGCTCTCCTTCGTGGAGATGTGGCAGACGTGGTAGCCGCAGCCCGTCTCGCGCACGAGCTCGAGGTCGCGCGCGATGGGGCCCCACTCGCTCTCCGAGCAGATGCCGCGGTGGCCGTGCGCGCGGGCGTAGGGACCGTCGTGGATGTATCCGCCGCGCAGGAGGGCGTTGTCCTCGCAGTGGGCGACGATGAGCTTCCCGAGCCGCTTCGCTTCCAGCATGGCCGCGCGCATCATCCCGCGGCTCTGTACGCCGCGCCCGTCGTCGGAGAAGGCGACGGCCTGCGGCACCATTGCGGCCATGTCCGCGAGCTGCTCGCCGCGCTCGTCGCGGGTGATCGCGCCATAGGGCAGGACGCGCACAACGGCGTCCCGGCGGATGAGCTCCAGCTCCTGCGCGAGGTGCACGGGACTGTCCGGCACGGGGTTCAGGTTCGGCATGGCGCACACGGTGGTGTAGCCCCCATGCGCGGCGGCCATCGACCCGGTGCGGATCGTCTCCTTATAAGAAAAACCCGGCTCCCGAAGATGTACATGCACATCAACGAAACCGGGCAATATCACCAGCGAAGAAGCATCCACAGAAAAAACACCGCCCCCGCAGGAAACACGATCCCCAACGGAAGCGGTTCGATCACCGATCAGGAAATGGCCCGCGCCATAGCTCTGCGCATTCTTCAGTACGACGTTCACTCGGCTCGCCCCTTTCACACAAATTTTTTCTACCATACCATGCCGGCGCCCGCTTGTCAAGAGCCAACCGCCAAAACCGCCGGATTTTCCCGCGCGGCTTGCTGTAGAGCGGAAAAGGCGGTATAATATTATTTTAATAGATAACCGACAGGGGGTCAGGCATGAAAAAACGGATTTGCGCGCTGCTGCTGGCGGCGGTGCTGGTATATATGCCCTACGCGCTGGCGGCGGCGATTCTGACGCCGCTGAACCATCCGGCGGCGCAGGGGACGGCGTGGGCGGCCTATGAGCAGGAAGCGGCGGCGCAGACGCCCGGTGCGCAGCGCGTACGCGTTCTGGAGCACAGCGACGAGGCGCTGCTGTGGCGGCTGCGGCTGATCGGGAGCGCGCGGGAGGAGATCATCTTCTCGAGCTTCGATCTCCGCGCCGACGAGAGTGGACAGGACGTGATGGCCGCGCTCCGCGAAGCGGCGGCGCGCGGCGTGCGCGTGCGCGTCCTCGTCGACGGGATGAACGCGCGGCTGAACCTGCAGGGGAGCGCCGCGCTGCAGGAGCTCACCGCGGCGGAAAACGTCGAGGTGCGGCTTTATAACCCGGTGGATCTGCTGCGCCCGGGCGAGATCAACTACCGGATGCACGACAAGTACATCCTCGTCGACGGTTCTCTCTGCCTGCTCGGCGGACGGAACACGAACGACCGCTTCCTCAGCCGCACGGGACAGGCAGAGAACGACGACCGCGATGTGCTGGTCTACGCGCCGCAGCCGGATGAACACTGCGCCGTGCGGCAGCTGGAGAACTATTTTGCTGCCGTCTGGTCGCTCGAGGAGACGCGCCCTGTGACCGGGGGCGATTCCGGCGGCACGGCGCTTCTGGAGCGCTATGCGGCCCTGCGCAGCGGCTGGCCGGAGGCGTTCGAACCGGTCGACTGGAGCGGTGCGACGACCCCGGTTGACGGCGTGACGCTCCTGCATAACCCGGTCGGCGCGGAGAATAAGACACCGGAGCTCTGGGACGCGCTGGTGCATCTCATGGAGCAGGGCGGGGATGTCCTCGTTCAGACACCTTATTTAATATGCGGCAGCGCGATGTATGACGACCTGCGCGCGCTTGGCGGTGGGCGGGAGCTTGTATTCGTGATGAACTCTGTCGAGGGCGGCGCGAACCTCTTCGGCTGCGCGGATTACCTCGGTCAGAAGGAGAAAATCCTCGGCTGCGGGGTGGAGGTGTATGAAACGCTCTGCGGCCACTCACTGCACACGAAGGCGGTGCTCGTCGGCGACCGGCTGAGCGTGATCGGTTCGTTCAACATGGATATGCGCAGCGCCTATCTCGACACGGAGCTGATGCTCGTGATCGACAGCCCGGAGATCAACGCCCAGCTGCGCGGCGTCATTGCGGACTATCAGGCGAGCAGCCGTCTCGTCCGCCCCGACGGGACGCAGACGGAGGGAACGGCCTACGTCGACGTCCCGCTCCCGGCGGGAAAGCGCGCGCTCTACGGCGTGCTGCGCTATCTCGTCCGCCCGATCCGGCATCTGCTGTGACAGCTTTATATGTATGATAAAAGAGCACCTGCTAAGGCAGGTGCTCTTCTTGCTTATGTAAAATCACGGTCTGTATTCGACCGACTGGATCTCCTGTGAGATGCGTGCGGCGTAGTCGATGACGAGCTGGCGCGCCTGCGCGTAGGACGCGTCGTCCATCCGCGACAGCGGCGCGGAGATCGAGATGGCGAACAGTGGCTTGCCGGGGGTGAAGAATACCGGGGCGGCCACGCAGCGCAGGCCCGCGTTGAATGCCTCGTCGTCGAGCGCGCAGCCGTCGCGGCGCGCCTGATGCAGCATCGCGAGGAACTCGTCAACCGACATGCCGATCTCCTCTTTGTTGTTCTCATAAATCCACTCGATGGAGGCGTCGCTCATGTAGCTGAGGAACACGCGGCCGACGCTGGTGCTGTAAGCCGGGAAGGGGGCGTAGAGCGGGAAGTTCGGCCGCAGGACGAAGTGGCTCTCCGCATGATAAATATGTGTGATGTGGTCGCCGGCGCGGGCGGAGAGGTTGACCGTCTCGCCGGTGAGCTTTCCAAGCTGGTCGACATAGCGGGAGGCGATCTGCTGGAACTGCTGATACTGGCCGCACTTCTCGGAGAGGTTCAGCAGCCGGGAGCCGAGCGCGTATTTCCGGTTTTCGCGGTTCTGCGTGAGCATGCCCACGAACTCCAGACTCTGGATGATGCGGTGGACGGAGCTGACGGGCATGTCCACCATGGCCGCGATATCAGAGATGCCAAGCTCCTGCCGGTCGTTCTGAAAGCAGTCGAGGATGTCAAAGGCCTTCAGGAGCGTCGACATATAGAGATTCTGATTCATAATGAGGGGCCTCCTTTATCGGATGCATCCATATTAGCACAATGTTTTTCTAAATTCAAGACACTGAACGCACAATTTTTCTGAAAAAGTTGCTTAATAGTGGATGTGAAAATATGTAAATCGGAAATGACGTACGATGTGAACACAACAGAGATGCGGGATCCGGCCAAGCCGGATTGCGGCTCCTGAAAAGCAGCAAAGGAGAAAATAGAATGGATTTTACATTGAGTAAAGAACACGAAATGCTCCGCAAGATGTATCGCGAATTTGCGGAGACCGAAGTGAAACCCCTGGCTCAGGAAATCGACGAGGAAGAGCGCTTCCCCAAGGAGACGATCCCCAAGCTGGCCCGTTACGGCTTCCTGGGTATCCCGTTCCCCAAGA
>OJPS01000545.1_pt1 | contig 31490 bp, 31 predicted proteins | sample 1598551 | NCBI WGS metagenome assembly OJPS01 (sample SAMN03922488, study PRJEB24848) | human gut metagenome | isolation source: stool sample | host: Homo sapiens | place: Germany | collected 2011-05 | reverse complement strand
GCTTTATTTTACTTTATGCTTGCAATTTACTTTGGTCTGCTATGCTCATTCCTCACTCCTCACTTAAATCTCCCCTCCGACAATTTTTTTACCCAAAACTGTGTTATGTTTAAACTGAGTTTATAAAACCCTATTATAATATCTTTACAATAACAAAAATAGGAGAAAATATATGCTTAGTTTAAAGGACATAAAAAAAGATTATGTCGTTGGTGATTCCACTGTTTCTGCCCTTAAAGGCGTCAGCATTGATTTTCGTGAGAATGAGTTCGTTTCTATCCTTGGTCCGTCAGGCTGCGGTAAAACCACTCTTTTGAACATTATCGGCGGTCTTGACAGATATACCAGCGGTGACCTTAACATTAACGGCAAATCTACCAAGGATTTCAAGGATTGCGACTGGGATTCCTACAGAAACCATTCCATAGGCTTCGTGTTCCAGAGCTATAACCTTATACCGCACCAGACAGTGCTTTCAAACGTTGAGCTTGCTTTGACCCTCTCAGGTGTTTCAAAGTCAGAAAGACGTGAAAGAGCCGTCAAGGCTCTCGAGCAGGTGGGTCTTGGCGACCAGCTCCACAAAAAGCCTAATCAGATGTCAGGCGGTCAGATGCAGAGAGTTGCCATTGCAAGAGCGCTTGTGAATGAGCCTGACATTCTGCTTGCAGACGAGCCTACAGGTGCGCTTGATACTGAAACAAGCGTGCAGATAATGGAGCTTTTGAAGAGCATTTCAAAGGACAAGCTTATTATAATGGTAACGCACAATCCTGAGCTTGCCATGAAATATTCTTCAAGAATAATCAAACTTCTTGACGGAAAGGTCATAGACGATTCCGACCCTCTTGACAAGAATGTTGTTGAGCCTATCAAAAAGCCTGAAAAAGAGCCTACTAAGGCTGACAAAAAGGCGGCGAAGAAAGAGCGCAAAAAGCTTAAAACTTCCATGAGATTCCTCACTGCGCTGTCTTTGAGCCGAAACAATCTTATGACAAAAAAGGCAAGAACGCTTCTTACCTCTTTTGCAGGCTCTATTGGTATAATCGGTATCGCACTTATTCTTTCTATCTCAAACGGCGTTCAGCTTTATATAGATCAGGTACAGTCTGATACCCTTTCAAGCTATCCGCTTCAGATAACAAAGACCACCGCAAGTATAGGCGAGATAATGAACACTATGGCGAAAAACCATGAGGATTCAGCAAACCACGATAAAGACAAGGTCTATTCTCAGAATGCCATGGGTGAGATGATAAACACTCTCATGGAAGAAACAAAGGTCAACAATCTGGAGAAGTTCAAGAAATATCTTGACGATAACAGCGACCTGAAGGACCTTACAAGCGACGTTCAGTACACATACGCCACTACACTTAACGTTTTTACGGAGAGCGACAGCGGTGTAATGCAGGTCAATCCGTCAACGCTTCTTGAAGATATGGGATATATGTCCTCAACTCAGATGGAAGCAATGTCCATGAGTGGCTCAATGGGTGGCATGATGGGCATGGGTACTGACGTATGGAGCGAAATGATAGATAATGAGGAGCTTATCGACAAGCAGTATGACGTTATCGCAGGACGTTTGCCTGAAAAGTATAACGAAGTTGTGCTTGTAGTCGATAAGAACAACGAGATAAACGACTATGTGCTTTATTCTCTCGGACTTCTCGACCCAAGCTCACTTAACGGCATAGTAAGACGTGCCATGGCAGGAGAGGATATATCCGTTGACAGCGAACAGCACGTTTACACCTATGATGAGCTTCTTGACCTGAAATTCAAGGTCGTTCCTACACCTGATTTCTATAAGAAAAAAGACGGTGTGTGGGAAGATATGACAGGCGATGAGAGCTACATGAAAAAGGCTGTTGCAAACGGCACAGAAATAAGTGTAGTCGGTATCCTGCGACCTGATGAGGACGCTTCCTCTGCTTCCATAAGCGGTGCGATAGGCTATCGTCATGACCTTATGACATATCTTATCGACGAAGTAGATAACAGCGAGATAGTAAAAGAGCAGATAGCAAACCCTGACATAGATGTTTTCACAGGACTTAAGTTCAAAACGGACGAGAATGCGGCAGATACAGACAGCAGTTCAGAAACCGTTTCCGACAGCACAGCCGATACAGAAAGCAAGGCTGACGAAACAGCAGACAGCTCCGACACAGATAAGAAGGCTGGTTTGGTTGCAGGCGACAGCTCTATGGAGATACCTGAGGGAATGACCGAGGAGCAGTATAAGGCTCTTATGGAGCAGAGCGGTGCTTCCGATACAGGCGAGCTTGCAGATATGGGCATGAATGCCATGGGTTCAATGGATATGTCAGCAATTCAGGGCGGTGATATGTCATCGCTTACCGAAACTCAGAAGAAGTATATAGCTTCACTTTCTGACGAGCAACTGGAGCTTATGAAGCAAATGCTCAAAGAACAGTCCGACACAAATGCGGATCAGCTTGCAAACAGCGGAAAATATTCCACTTCAAACTATGACAACAACATGAAAACTCTTGGTTATTCAGTTGTTGAAGACCCTGACAGCATAAATATCTATCCTGTGGACTTTGCTTCAAAGGAAAAGATAATAGATATTATCGACGATTACAACGACAGTGTCGGCGAAGAGGACAAGATAGAATACACCGATTATGTTGGTCTTATGATGAGTTCTATCACCTCTATCATAAACGCTATCGGCTACGTTCTTATTGCATTTGTTGCAATTTCACTTGTGGTATCATCTATCATGATAGGCATTATAACCTACATCTCAGTTTTGGAAAGAACAAAGGAGATAGGTATTCTGAGAAGTATAGGTGCTTCAAAGAGGGATATATCAAGAGTGTTCAATGCCGAAACAGTTATCGTGGGATTTGTGGCAGGTGCATTGGGAATAATTATCTCCTATCTGCTCACAATACCGATAAACATGATAATCGCACATCTTACAGACGTGCCGATAAGAGCTTCAATACCTGTCAGTGCGGCAGTTATACTCATTGCGATAAGCGTTTGCCTGACGCTTATCGCAGGTCTGTTCCCGTCAAGAGTGGCGGCAAAGAAAGACCCTGTTATCGCACTGAGAACAGAATAGTTTATTTTAGATCTCAAGGAGGTAATCACTATGAAAAAGCTTACAGCAGAAAAAATTGACAACATCATGGGTGCAATGAGTTGTATCGTAACAGGTTTTTGTCTTATGGCTCTCATTATGATGGGACATTGCTGATTTTCTGACATTCCCATAACAAATTCCTATATAAACTACTGCCCGTCATACCATTTTGGTTGGCGGGCAGTAGTTTTCTTGTGAATTGGTGTGGTATGGCTTAGAATATTCTATAAACCGTCACAAATTTTACACAATAATAGGTTATTATATAAGCAAAGAATATGAATTAAGGTATCAACACACAAGGATTGTATGCAAGCAGGTTGCGTGCATTGCCGACAGGCGTTCCTTGTGCGGTGCTGCCTGAATAGGAGGGAATAACTATGGCAAAAATTCTTGTAGTCGATGACGAAATTAAAATAAGAGAGATAATCAAAGAGTATGCCGAGTTTGAGGGATATGAAGTAGCTCAGGCTGAGGACGGTATGCAGGCTGTGGAAATGGTGAAAAATCAGGATTTCGATATCATCATAATGGACGTTATGATGCCGAAGCTTGACGGCTATTCAGCTTGCAAGGAGATAAGAAAAATAAAGCAGATACCTGTTATAATGCTTTCCGCAAGGGGCGAGGAGTATGACAAGCTTTTCGGCTTTGAGATAGGTGTTGACGATTATGTAGTAAAACCGTTCTCGCCAAAGGAGCTTATGGCAAGGATAAGGGCGGTGCTTAACCGTGCGTCAGCTTCTCAGCGTACTGAGGACGTTATAAGATACGAGGGATTAGAGATAAACTTTACAGCCCGTGAGGTAAAGATAGACGGGGAGAAGGTTTCCATGACTCCGAAAGAGTATGACCTGCTTTTCTATCTGGTGAAGAACATGAACATTGCGCTTTCAAGAGAGAAGCTTCTTGAAGAGGTATGGGGCTTTGATTTTTACGGTGACGACAGAACTGTGGACACTCACATAAAAATGCTGAGAAACAGCCTTGGAAAATACCGCAATCTTATTGTTACTCTGAGAGGAATGGGATATAAGTTTGAAAAGATCCAGTAAGCTTGCAGAAGTCAAGGAAAAAGTCAGCAATAAGACGGCGGAGATAAAGGCGAAAAGAAGTCTGCGGTCATATGTGTGGATGTATTTTATCTTCTTCACGGCTTTTATTCTTATTCTTATTTGGCTTTTTCAGTATTTTTTCTTGGAAAGATATTATCAGTCGGCGAAGATAAGAGATATTACAGACGCTGCAAATCAGATAATCCAAGCATATGGCACTGACGAGCAGGAGGTAACGAACCGCTCGCTGGCTTTTGACAACAGCCTTTGCATTGTTATAACGGACGAAATGGGCAATCCTATTGTGATGGAAAACAACATGGGAGCATATTCGCATCTTAACAAGGTCATAAACAAGGGCTATGGCATCGGACTTTTCAAGATGATATCTAAGCTAAAGCAGTCGGACGATAACTACATCACGAAAATTGCTCAGAATGAGAATTTCAAGAGCAAGGAGATATTTTACTGCACATCTATCTACACTGATGATTCGGATAAGCAGGCGTATCTTTTTATTGAAAGCTCAATAGAGCCTATAGATTCCACTGTAAGCATTATAAGAGAACAGCTCATTTATATCACTATCATACTTTTTGAGCTTGCTTTTATTGTAACTATGTATATCTCAAAGCGACTTTCAAAGCCTATCGTTGACATTACGAACACGGCGAAGAAATTCGGTGAAGGGGATTATACGGTGGAGTTCAATGGTCATGGCTATTGTGAGATAGAGGAGCTTTCCACGGTGCTTAACAATGCCAAGGACGAGATACAAAAGGTATCGGAGCTTAGGAAAGACCTTATTGCGAACATATCTCACGACCTGAGAACACCGCTCACTATGGTAAAGGCTTATGCGGAAATGATAAGGGACTTGTCGGGGGATAATCCTGTAAAGAGACAGGAGCATATCCAAGTCATTATCGACGAAGCTGACAGGCTTTCAAGTCTGGTAAATAATCTGCTGGAGCTTTCAAAGCTGGAGTCGGGTAATGCGGAGCTTAAACTCACGGACTTCTCTATTGTTGACAAGCTCAATGACTGCATGACTCGATATCAGATACTCATAGAGCAAAATGGTTATGATATCAAGTATATTCCAGACGAGGACAGAGTGATAACGGCGGATATTGCAAAGCTGGATCAGGTCATTTACAACTTTATAAACAACGCTATAAACTACACAGGTGACAATAAGGTCATTCGTATCAAGCAGATAAACAAGGCTGATGCGGTTCGTATTGAAGTAACAGACAACGGAAAGGGCATTTCCAAGGAGCTTCTGCCGAAGATATTTGACAGATACTATCGTGACGCAAAGGTAAAGCGTGACGTGGTAGGCACAGGACTTGGACTTTCCATTTGTCAGGAGATACTCAAAGCCCACGGCTTTGCATACGGTGTTCAATCGGAGGAGGGCAAAGGCTCGACCTTCTGGTTTGAAGCAAAGATCGCAAAGCAGGAGAGCAAGACTGTTCAGAAAATGGAGAGCAGGCTTTCGCTCAGCGGGCTGGAGGAAAAATAGAGTAAAATATAAGAGTGCATTATCTGAGGTGGTAATGCACTCTTTTTTTATTATATCAGCGTCTGCCATGGTGAAATAACAAAGTTGGGTTTATAAATAATGATCCATGAGCGGCAATAAAAAAACCGCCTTACATAAAGTAAAGCGGATCGGGTGCAGGGGCACGCCCCTGAATTTGTAAAAGTGACACACAAATTATCACAGCGGTGACTTTGTGTGTTTACAAAAACACTTGATGGGAAATGCCCGCCACGGCGAAACAATGGTTGGGTTTTAGATAAAATTGATGAGCGGCAATAAAAAATCCGCCTTACATAAAGTAAAGCGGATTGGGTGCAGGGGCACGCCCCTGCTGGTGGAGGTGAGGAGAATCGAACTCCTGTCCGAAAGCCTATCCCCACGAACTTCTACGAGTGTATTCTGTTATTGCGGAAAACTCCCATTCCCTTGCACAAAGGCAAACAGACACGCCTGTGTGTTTGGTAGGCTGTGATACATCACAAGGCTACAGCCGTCGCTTTGTAACGTTCACCACTGATCGACGCCTTTACCAAAGCCGTGGTACTCTAAGGCAAGACGAGCGCTGACTTAAGCAGCAGCTAATTCAAAATTATCGTTGTCGTCTAATTTTAAAACGTACGCCGTTTAAAGAGTGTGCGCTCCTCTACTCGCTTATCGTGCTTCAAAACCCCCGTCGAAACCTTTACACCCCCATGTTAGTTTCGCTCTTTCATGGCACGCTCTATGTCACGCTGTGCGGCTTTCTTTGCCATGTCGTCACGCTTGTCATAAAGCTTTTTACCTTTGCAAAGCCCAAGTGCAAGCTTGACTCTGCTGCCTTTGAAATATAGCGACATCGGGATAAGCGTAAGACCCTCCTGCTGTACCTTTCCGAACAGCCTCAGTATCTCACGTTTGTGGAGCAGCAGCTTTCTCTCACGGCGTGGATCACGGTTGAAAATATTGCCGTGTTCATAAGGGGATATGTGCATACCCTTGACCCACATCTCTCCGTCCTCGATAGAACACCAACTGTCTTTCAGATTGACGCCGCCGTTCCTTATAGACTTGACCTCTGTTCCCACAAGCTCGATACCGCACTCTATCTGCTCAAGCACGAAATAATCGTGACGTGCCTTTCGGTTGTCGGCAATCTGCTTTGTGCCTTTTTTGTCTATCGCCATACTGCTCACCTCCCGTGGAATATTATTATAACACCATTTCATGCCTTTGTCAACAGGCAAAGAGTTCAAAAAATTGTACAAATGGTCGTAATGTTTAGATTTTTACACATCTCTGTGTGTGCTTATGTGCAAATTCGAGTATTGAAATAGCTTTGATGGTGTGATATAATATTAGGTGTGAGAAATAGTTAGTTGAAAGATGAGAGAAGATCTGTTATGAAAAATAAGAAAATAGATATGTTAAACGGCCCGCTTGTGGGCAAGATCGTTATTTTTGCACTGCCCCTTGCATTGTCAAGTATTTTGCAGCAGCTTTTTAACTCCGCTGACCTTGCGGTGGTGGGCAGATTTGACAGCGACAAAGCCATGGCGGCGGTTGGAAGCAATTCTTCATTGGTGAACCTTATTGTAAGCCTTTTTCTGGGGCTTTCTGTCGGTGCAAATGTCGTGGTGGCCAGGCTTATAGGTCAGGGGAGAAAAGATAAGGCAAACGAGGCTGTACATACGGTGGTGCTTTTGGCGGTCATAAGCGGATTTATCATACTGGGTGTAGGCGAGATACTTGCACCGATACTCCTTGGCATGATGAATGTGCCTGACGATGTTTTAAAGCTTGCAACGCTGTATCTCAGGATATTCTTCTTTGCAATGCCTTTTATCGAGATATACGATTTCGGTTCGGCAGTGCTTAGGAGCAAGGGCGACAGCACCCGACCTCTTTACGCTCTTATCACCGCAGGCGTTATAAATGTTATTCTGAACCTTGTGTTCGTGATCGTGTTCAAAATGGGTGTGGCAGGCGTTGCAACGGCAACTGTTATATCAAATTTTTTCAGTGCCTGCATGATACTTTACTTTCTTACCCACGAGGAGGAGATGCTAAGACTTGATGTCAGAAAGCTCAGGATACGCTGGGAATATCTCCTCGGTATCATAAAGATAGGCTTGCCGGCTGGTTTGCAGAGCATGGTTTTCTCACTGTCAAACGTTGTGATACAGGCGGCGATAAACAGCTTCGGTTCAGACGGTATCGCCGGAAGCACAGCGGAACAGAATTTTGAGTTCATGGCATATTTTGTGATAAATGCTTTCGCTCAGACTGCGACCACCTTTACAAGTCAGAATTTTGCGGCTCAGGATAAGGAACGCTGTAAAAAGATATACAGGCTTTGCACTTTTATCGGGCTTGCGAGCTGTCTTGGGCTGAGTCTGATATTCCTTATTGGCAGACACCTTTTTATACAGATCTTCTCAACGGACGAGAACGTTATACACTACGCAATGATAAGAATGTGGTCAGTTTGCCTGCTGGAGCTTCTTACGGGTGTTTACGAAATATCGGGCGGCTGTCTTAGGGGAATGGGTCACTCTATGACGCCTGCGGTCATAACTGTGCTTGGCACCTGCGTGTTCAGGCTTGTGTGGGTGAACACGATTTATGCGGCTCACAGAAGCTATCTTATGCTCATGATAGTTTACCCTGTTTCCTGGGTGATAACAGGCACTGCGGTAACAGTGGCTTACTTTATCATACGGCGCAAAGAGTTTGCACAGATAGGTAAACGCAGGGCGGATATTATTTGATAGACAGGCGACAATTTAGATAGACGTGGGAAGGGGCAAACGCTGTTCGCCTCTACAGAAAAAGATAAATTTACACTCTGAAAACTTTAGGATTTTCGGAGTGCAGATTTTTTTGAAAAAAGTCGCAACTGTCCAAAAAAAGTTACCACAAATGGTTTTTAGTGTGATATAATACATACATCAGGAACGAACAAAGACTTCTGCACACTCCTTCTAAATTGTTTAAATTGTGTTTTATTTGTTATCTTATGATGTTTACTACTCTTTTGTTTGATTTTGTTTTGGTTTTTGAAACTTTGCGATGTTTTCATAATACCCCTTTACTGTGTTCCTGAGAGCAGAAGTCATTTTTTTACCGCAGTTCTTTTTGAACTGCGGTATCTTTTTTTATGTGTTACATAAGCTTATAAAAACAGGCGTCATGCTTTTGATACAAAGCCTTTTCGCAGAAGGGGGATAAGTATTCCGCCAATGGAGTTGCCAAGGGACATTATAATAAGGTAGCCAAAGGCTTTAATGCTCCATAAGTCTGCTATGGTAAAGAAATACATATTAGCGACGCAGTGTTCAAAGCCACTGAGGATAAAGACCACAACGGGGAGAAATATTGCAAGTATCTGTCCCACAGGGTTTTGGATAGTTTTATAGCCGTCTGCGGCAACGAACATAAGTATTCCGCAGAAAAAATGATAGGATAAAAACGCTTGTGATATTATCCCCAAGCTTTATATTGCAAAGCTCTGTGGCTTTGTCGCTTATGGTGGATATGCGTGTTTGGGTAATAAGCAGGGCGGAGAGAACGGCTCCTGCAAAATTGCCGAGCCATATTATGCCAAGCTCACCGAGATAAGAGGGTTTGTTTTCAACTGCATATCCGACTTTTCCTGTGAAGAGATTAAAGCCAAAGGACAGTATCACAAACAGTCCAATGCCGAAAAGAAACGCTCCCAGATATTTGTTAGGGCAGGACAGATAGACTGTTCCGCCTATGGCTATCGCCGCGCCTGTGAGCAAAGAACGCAGAAATATGTCGATAATTTTCTTCATGTAAATTCTCCTATAACTTTTTTGTGACAAAGCACTGTGTTATTATACTATATTATAATGGCTGTTTCAACAAAAAAGTGGCATTGTTTACACTTATTTTGATTTTTGTTTCCAAGTAAGCCGTGGGTAACATGAGTTTTGTGACATATTTTTTTGCAATATGGGAGATATGCAATGTGAAGAATAGTCAGAACAGATCCAGCATACTGTCGAGATAAATTTGCTCTCTGACCTTTAGCTGATGTTCGGGTTTTGTCATATAGTAGAGCAGAAATTCAAGTATCAGGGCGCTTCCAAGGCTTCTGCCCTCTATTTTGAAGTTTGAAAAGCCCATTGGGAGATAGGCATTTTGGATATCCTCTATGCTGATAAAGGCAGGGCTTTCCATGGCTTTTGAAAAGCGGTAGCCCTCTGAGGCATTAGGTGCTTTGCAAACATGGTCGGGGCAGTTTTCACCGAGATTTTTGTGGCTGACGTTTTCATAGCAGTTTTTTCGGTCTGCACAGCCTATATAACAGCATTCGTTGCAAAGAAACTCCACTTTGTTTTTCTGCTCAGTGGTGAGATCGGAGAGTTTATCCAGGGCTTTGTTTAGGCGAAAGTCGGGGACTACATAGGAAAAATCGTCATTATCAAGCTCGTTTACAAGCTGAGAAAACTCGGTGAGGACTTTTGTGGTAGAGGACACAAAATAGAGGTGGGGATAATTCTCTTTCAGATATGAAAGAAGCAGGTCGGAGCATATTATCACGCCATTTTGTGGAAGCGGGCTTTGGGAAAACAGTCTGCAAAGGTCGTTGCACTTTTTGTCTGAAAGGTGTTCTTCTCTTAGCAGGGAATTGCTGAAGGTCAGCCGTGAGGAGATGTTATATTCTTTCATAAGGTCGAGGACTTCTCGTGGAGAATGTTCGCCAAAGCCTGCTCGTCCGCCACCCCATATACAGTCGGCAGGTGCGCCATAGACAGAGCCTATTTCGCACCAGTCATAGAAATAATCTCTATGGTCACGGAATATGGGAAGGAAAGCGGCGTAAAGGTCATAAAACTCGAAAAGCCCCGGCAGGTGGTAATATGCTTTATTGGTCATGTGGGGTCACCTCTTTTTTTATCATTATAGCATGGTGGGGGTGGGAAGTCAAAGTTATTTTTCCATTACTACTATCTTGTTTGAAATATTGCTCACAGGCTTTATCTTTTTAAGAAGCTTTGGTTTTTCATTCATATCCATTTTCCTTCCTCCTGCGGTGTCATCTGGCTAGTTGTGACTAACTCGTCTTTTTTTATGATAGCACATTGAGGGGGGAAATGTCAATAAAGGTGGGGCGGATAGGGGAGTTGGGGCAGAAAAATACCGATACAGGGGAGCTGTATCGGTGGATATATCTGAAGTTAGTTATTGTTATATCAATAATCTCCCAATATCATTAGAATGTCTTTACCGTATTTTAGGCATTTGGCATCACCAAAGCCTTTTATTGATTTTAGTTCTTCTAAAGTTTGAGGATTAGTTTTTATTATCTCTTCAAGCTGAGCATTATTAAAAATGAAATATGGCTTGATTTTTTCCTTAACACTTTGTTTGTAGCGATAGTCTTTTAATGCTTTATATACAGGTGAATTTTCAATGCTGTCAAAATATGTGTTTTGAATTGGCTCTTCCTTTACAGTAACTGTTTTTTCCTCATTGACTTCAAGCTGATATTTGGCAGTATAGTCAGTAGTATTTGGAATGCTGCTTTGCAGAAAGAAATCAGCCAATTCTTTCATTTGCTTATCTGACATATTTTCGTTTCGGCTTTCGTCATTCAGTCTTTTTATATAGCTGTTAAGTCCGTCAACTTTAACTATCTTGGATTTTATATCCTTAGGTGCATACTTCATGTCAATTATAGTTTTTGGATTAGCTAAAACAACTACTGACTTATATGTATCGTCAAAATAATGTTCAAAAATAGCCTTGGTGAGTAAGCCTTTAGTGTTTCGACGCTTTTCTTTTAGCATATCCAAATGACGCTGATTTTGAGTTATAGGGCTATATATACCTTCTTTATGATAGCGTTTTCCAAATTGAATGGTTCTAGTGAAATCTCCCTGATTATTAACAGTAATATTTCCATAGAGGTTTTTGCACTCAATTATCAGTATCACTTTTCGTGTGATTACTATATAGTCTATCTGCGTTGTAAGTCCATTTTCTTCAAAGAAAATATCGTGAAGAATATACATAGGCATATGACTGTTTTTCAGCTCAAACATCAATGCCTCTTCGCCTTTTATGCCATAGTAAACAAGTTTTTTGTCCTGTTCTATTTGTTCCTTGACACTTTCAGGTGCAAGCTTTGAATAAAAGTCCAGCTGCTCAAGTTGTTTTTTCGCACTGCTGTCCTCTTTTAGTACCACAGGTTCACGAAGTTTATCAAATAATCCCATATAATTTTCCTCCGATAGTTTTTTAGATAGTGTTATTATACCATATTCCGTATGTCATTTCAAGTATTTTACTTTGCAATGTGGTACAATTATTGTAGTACTACACAGATTAAAAGGGCTTGACTTTGAGGGCTGTTGAAATATTGCGGATAATGTGATATACTGTCAATAAACGAAATACCGCAGCAACGATAGGTCGGACAATGTGCTTGTCAGGTTTTCTTCTTTCGCAAGGCTAAGTGAGGCTTATCCTAATTATTTTGCGGATATAGGGGAATTTGTTGGCGTTGTAAAGGGGTACTTGAAGTGAGATACATTACAGAGGTGACGGCAAAATGACATACCATTATTATGGCGACAAAAATGCTGATATTGTTCTTATCCAGCCTGTGGGCGACCATGATCTGCCTGAGATAGAAAACGAGGTGGCAGAGATAAAAAAGCTCACGAGTGTGGATTTTCAGCTTATTGCGGTGAAGGTCGAGGATTGGAACGATGAGTTATCGCCTTGGAACGCTCCTGCGGTGTTTGGCAATGAGGGCTTCGGCAATGGAGCGGAAGACACTCTGGCGGAGATATTAACGCTTTGCTCGGACAAGAGCAAGAATTATTACATTGGCGGATATTCTCTGGCAGGGCTTTTTGCCTTGTGGGCGGCGTTTCAAACGGAGAAATTTTCAGGCGTTGCGGCGGCTTCTCCGTCGGTGTGGTTTCCTGATTTTGTGGGGTATATGAAAGAGAATAAGATAAAATGCGACGCTGTTTATCTCAGCCTTGGTGACAAGGAAGAAAGGACGAAAAATGCGGTCATGTCAAAGGTGGGCGACTGTATCCGTGAGAGTTATGATTTGCTGACGGGGCAGGGTATCGAATGCGCCCTTGAATGGAACAAGGGCGGGCATTTTAAAGGGCCTGCTTTGCGGACAGCTAAGGGGTTTGCTTGGGTGATGAACGGAAGATAGGGGAATGGCAATGGACAGGGAAAAATGTAAAACAGGCTTATGATATCGCAAAACTAAGAGACAGGTCGATCAAGGGAATAAAAGAGACAATATATTTTGACAACGCATCTATTGGCGTACTTTCAGAGATCATTACAGAAAACAACATTGTTGTTGCAAGCTCCAATAATGGTGCAGTGCAGAATATCGTAAATGAGCTTCCACTTACCAAGGAACAAATCGACCAAAAGTTTGTTGAGGAGCTTAAAGGTGCTGACTATTTTTGCAGTATCGCTCTCAAATAAAGCCTGTACTCACAATGGATTCAAACATTCTGAATATGCTTAGAGAATATTTTGGAGTGACTGAAAAATATTTATCAAATTCCGCATCAACGCAGACATTGACTGAATGTTGCCGCTACCCGTGCAAAAAAAGAATTTTATATTGTTGGAGATAAAAAATTATATCTGAATTGCGGCGGTGATGTGATCACTGAAACCTATGAGGTCATTTCAAAATACAAAAAGCAATATCCAGAACTTATAGATGACGATGTAAATTCCGTAATGGAATATAATAATGACATTACGAGAATAGAAGGAGTCATAGCTGATGTAAAACGCGGTAAAAGAGCAAAATACGCAGAGGTTACGGGATATGATAATAAAACATATACCATTGATGAAAACATTTTTTCTCAGACCATTAATGCTGAAAACATAATAAGTAAGGGAAATCATATTTCTTTTGTTATTAAGTCTCAAGGCCCAAAGCGTACATATATAAAGGATATAATGCTTATTGCTCCATAATTTTAGAGGTATATTCACCTTTTTTTACTTGTATAAAATATATGCCCGTCAAACAACGCTGATACGCTGTTTGATGGGCTTTTTGCGTGGCGGAACTTCTAAATTTGGGATTATAGCATGGCGGGGGTGGGAAGTCAAAGTTATTTTTCCATTACTACTATCTTGTTTGAGATATTGCTCACAGGCTTTATCTTTTTGAGAAGCTTGAATATTGGGATAAACTCCGCCATTCCCTCGACGAGGCTGTGGTCTTCAATGTGGCGGAAGTTCGGTAGAAGCTTTGCAAGCTCTTTGCCGTCCTTGACGCCCCATGTGAATTTGGCTTTGCTGCCCTCGATCGACTTTTCTTTCATACGCTTTACCATAGTGGGGCTCATTGTCTCGACCAATACGGTGACGTGGTCAAAGCGTTTGCTTATGACGTCAAAAATCTCCTTTACTTCCTTTTCTGAGAGGTACATAGTCAGACCCTCGATAATGACGATAGCAGGGGCATCATGCTCGGTTATTTCTCCGCTCCAATCGTCCATGGCGGACATTGCTATCTGGGATATCTCGCCTGATTCAGGGAGAAGCTTTTCTCTTACGGCGATAGTTTCGGGCAGGTCAAGGTTATACCAATTGGTGTAGCCGTTCATTCTGTAACAGCGTGTATCAAGTCCGCAGGCGATATTCACCACCACTGCGTCTTTGTTTTTTGCAAGATACTTGTTCGCAAGCTTATCGAGGACTATTGTCCTTGCCACAACGCCGCTGTGCATTGCTGAGTCCTTATCGGCAAGTGAAAAATCATAGTTTATCTTATCTATTATCTCCACGGCTTTTGTATCTTTTATCGCACCCCTTGTTTTGGTTTCTTTTGCACGGGCATACACGGTTTGCAGCATAGTTTCAGGCACGCCTGAGAGCTTTGGTTTTTCATTCATATCCATTTTTCTTCCTCCTGTGGTGTTATTGAGATAGTTGCAACTAACTTACTTTTTTATGATAGCACATTGAGGGTAAAATGTCAATAGAGGTGGGGCGGATAGGGGCGTTGGGGCAGAAAAATACCGATACAGAGGGGCTGTATCGGTGGGGGTCATGTGAGTAAAGGGGTGAGAAATGGGAGGTCGTAGGTTAATGAGTCCATACAATTGCTGTTGCAGTAAGTATTTTTTTCACATCACCAGCACTGCATTTTTCACGTTCTGCAATTTCCTCGTATGATAAATATCTATTTAATTCTTTATCCATGTGCATTCTATAATCAATTATTTTATTTATAAATTCTTCTGTGTACTCCATTAGATTGAAATATTCTCTCATTTCTCTCATTACTTTGATTTCCTCCCATTTTTGATTAAAATGATCTTTAAAAAATCCTATTTATAAACACACTTTAATACGGCACATATCTCGTCTTATCATTATCGGTTACGTCTAAATTATCTTTTTTATTGGATGCCTAATGACAGTTTTCCATTTTTCAGGGACAACTCTCCTTGCATCTGAGAGATAAATTTCATGGTGTAACCTTGTCTTAGTTATGTCATTGACATATCCGTTTTTTTCTAAATATTCATCAATTAGAGCAATAGTAGCTGGTTCATCATCAAACGAACCCAAGTGCATTATTTGAACACATAATCCCTCGTCAATTGTCATTAGCTCTGCTGACGAACAATCTAACTTTTTCTTTTTAGTTGCTGTTTCAACTGCCCATTCAAAGTCTTTTTGAGTTATAAATTCAGGTAAACGGATAACAGATATCCAATTGAATGATGCCTTATCAGTATAGTCTATACCGTCTATGCCGTCCTGCCACCAAAAACCCTCAAGTGGTGGAACTACATATTCAAAAAATCCTTCAATTTTATGATCTGTTTTATAACTCATTTTCAGTGTATAAGCAACAGCATATAGCACACTAATTGCTTGTTGATATGCTCCACATACTTCATTTGGGTCGCCTTTTCCTCTGATTGCAATATAATTTGCTTTAGGAACAGTTACAATTTCTGGCTTGTTTTTAGGCATATAAAATTCTTTGTACTCTTTCTTAAAATCAAAAGCCATGATTACCTCCATAAAATATAATCTATAAATACGCTTTAATACGGCATAACCCCGTTTTGTCCTCGTCGGTTATGTTATTAGGACAAGTATATCACATTTTGAAGTGATTTTCAAGGGACTGGTTTATTTTGTCAACATAAAACTCCCTGTCTGTTTCAAAGCAGTATGCGCACAGCCGTCCACCTGAGGCACAGCCACAGTCTATGGCTATGTGTCCGTTGGCTTTGTAGGCTTCGGGTCTGCCGTGGTTGGGGATATTGGCGGTAGGGGTGTGACCTGTCACAAGGAAAGTATTCGGGTCGCTGAAATAGCGTTTTGAATAGTCGGCACGCTCCCAGATAAGCTGGTGGAGGGTATATTCATCAAGGGGCTTATCCTCGCTAAAGCCCCCAAGACCTGCATGGGTGAGGACAAAACGTTTGCCGTTTATGGTAATATCCTCATACATTGAGAAGCTTTTGAGAAACTCCATAAAGTCCATGCGGTCGGCTTTTGAGAGGGAGATAAATTCGCTGAAAGTGGGTTTGCCTCCGCTGGTGAGCCAATCTATCAGGTCTAGCCGTTCGTCTTTTGTAAGCTTGCTCACATCATTTTTTATAAGGTGGCGGAGATTGATATAGGCAAGGTGTTCGTGGTTGCCGAACAGCGGGATAACATTATCACGAGCCATGATGTCGTTATAGATCTCCATAGGTTTTTCGCCCCTGTCGCAGATGTCACCTAGGATATAGAGGGTATCGTCCTCAGAAAAGTTGATTTTTTCGAGAAGCTTAATATACTCCTCATAACAGCCGTGAATATCAGATATTGCATATGTCATAAAAGCACCTCGCTGGGTTTGGGGTCGGGTTTCTTGTCTATTCTATTATAGCATACTTAGGGGTAAAATTGGGGAGGTTTGAAAAAATTTTTACCCATTGGCATAGAGTTCGCTTCAAGTTGCATAATGGGGATAAGCTCATGGAACTCTTTTGGCTTATGTTATCTGAGTGAACCCTTGGTGCTTATAGGCGTTGTCACCACCGCAAGGTCTGCCACGCTGCTTTTCAGTGTGGCGAGAGCCTGTGGTGTTGTGTGACCATTATTTTGATAATAATTTAACTGTACCTTTATAAACTGAAATTTGTCGAACGAAAGAAAGGTTTTTGTTGTTTACTGATCATGTAAAATCATTGTTCAAATATGCAAGCGTACTTTGGATCTTCTGTAATTAACTTCTTTTCCTTCTCTGGAAAGGAAGTCGCAGTCTTTACTAAAAAGCTTGGCTCACATACAATTACTTTATGACCTGACGGATTTACAGATTTCAACAGTGATGAAGTAAAATGCTCATCGTTATTCTCATCATTTATGCTCTTATTATTCCGTTCTTCCCATCTTTTGAATTGTTTAATTTTCCATTGTTCAAATTTAATATATTGCTCAAACGCTGAATCAAAACAGTCCATTGCAACTTTATGATCTCCGATATTATTTGCGATTTTGACGCATCTCATATCTATAAAACATAAGTCACTGTGAAATCCATGGCATTCAGTACCTACTATTTTATCAAACAACTGTCGAGTCAATAAAAGAAGCTCCAATCCTTCTCGACTATTATTCAGCTCATTATTACACACTATCGCTTCATCAAGTGATTTTTGAAAAGCATGAAGAAGCTCTAACACTGCGTCTCCACGATATTGTTCAGCCCTTTTCTCATCATTTATACTGCCGATACTTCCTAAATTCCCCAGCAGAACTTGTCTGCACAATTCAAGGTCGGGCTGTTCAGATGCTTTCTGCTCGGCTTTTTCATATTTACCAAGGCAGGAATATACGGATAATAACGGAATGATGCACGATTGGTCATGAGGCAATAATTTCTCATACAGTTTAGCGGCTTCTTCCCAAAAGATATTTGGCTCTTTGCCTTTATTTTTCCAACCTTGCTTATGTAAAGCAAAAGCAAGCTTGGTCTTAAAATCCACTCTGTCTGGAAACTCTTCAAGCCCTCTACGCATTAGGGCAATACACTCTGTCATATCATCGTTATTATTTATCAGCCATTGAGCCTTATCATTATATTCCTGAATAATTCTGTTCCTGTCATTATTATAGCCAAACAATTCATCGATTGATATATGGAAATAGTTAGCTATCGATGGGATCATCTCCATGTCCGGATAACCGCCATTTGCCTCCCACCTTGAAATGGCTTGTGGCGTAACACCTAAGGCGGTGGCTAGGTCCTCTTGCTTCCTTCCTGTCACCTTTCGCAGTTCTTTTATTTTCTCACCAATTTTTACTTGCATTTAAATACCTCCGAATTATTTTATCACCGGTGTACGCTAATTATAGCATAGAGATAAACTCAGGTCAATTATCAATTCGTTGTTTCGTACTCAATGGTTCGTTGCTTTATAAAAACGTCCAAGTGGGCAACATCTCCCGACTTTGCCACTAAAAAATAATAAAATGGACAGAATAAGCAACTGTCCAAAAATTGTTACCACAAATCTAAAAAATATGGTATAATATTAGAAATACAGTTTGGAGGTGTGATTATGGAATCTGGAAAAAACAACAGAAACAAGGAATTGCTTGACGATTATATAGGCTACAAGCTGACAACAGAAAACAGCTCTCAGCATAGTTCGTTCAATCTCAAAGGAATCGTTGTCGCTGTGTTGATCATCATAGGGATAGCCATGATCTATGATGCCCTGCGCCCCAAATGCGCACACTCCGGCTGTGACAATACTCCTGAAGAAGGCAGCTGCTACTGTTTGATACATGACCCTAAGTATTACAATAATAAGAACAGCTATACTCCAGCATTCACAACTGCTACAACATCACGTCCGAAAACCACTACGGCAAGTAGTTCAGCTACCAGAGCTACCCGTAAGAATACCAATAAAACCTCAACCAGTAAATCTGCTGAGTATGATGCTCATGATTATGACGACCCAGAGGATCTCTATGAAGATCACTATGATGATTTCTATGACTACGAGGATGCAGAGGATTATTGGGAGGAGAATAATTGACTCGTTTTTCATACAAGAAAAAGCACAAACGCAAAAGACGTTCCATTTGGATAAAATGAAACGTCTTTTGTTTGATAATAGTTTTATCGTAGTCCTATAAACAGGAGAATGTAATGTCTACATGACTAACGGATAAATCTATGAGATATTGTCCCGTATATTCTACTTTCTAAAATCTCTGGGGCTGCACCCGTAGGCTTCTTTAAAGGCTTTTGAAAAATAGCTGTGATCGTCAAAGCCGCAAAGCCCACAGATAGCATTTATCGAGTCAGATGTGTTTTTTATCATATATGCCGCATTGCACAGACCCCAGTTATAGGTAATGGAAAATAGTCTTAATAGGAAAGTGTATATCAATATAGTTTTTTTATGTGGATTCGGTATAGCTTTAGACTATGACTAAGATTTTAAGTACAACACCTAAATGACCTGTCCGTAATTATCCTAGCGAAGATAAGCCCCAAAGGCAGAGCTAGTATTATCAGCAGGGCAGACGCAAGCCATGACGCAGATGTTTCAAGGGACATGACACCCAAATTATAGAAAGCCTTGTAAAGATATAATCCCGGAACCATTATGACTATGGACGGAACGGTTATGGATATTCTCGGATAGCCCACATACTTTTTCAGCAGCGAGGCGAGTATGCCTGCGGTGAATGCCCCCACAAACGCAGCAGCTGCCGGAGGAAATGAAACAAGGTCAACAAGTTCCAATCTCAGAGTGTTTGCAAGTGCACCTATAACTGCCGCAGAGGCTGCAAGCTTGACAGGGCTGTTGAACATAACGGAAAATCCGAAAACCCCGCAGAAACTTGCCGCAAGTCTGAACAGTATGAACTGCCATAAGGTAAGGTGCAGAGGCAAAAAGTCCATTGGCGTAAGGTGCAGGATAAGTGCCATTAACCACGCCGTCATTGTGGCTACAATTATAATGATGAGGGCGTAGGTCAGCCGCTCGATGCCCGAACGCATATCGAGCTTTGAAAGGTCTATGCCGCTTGTGATGAACGGAAAACCAGGTATAATAAAAAGCATTGCACATATGTAGCCTGCCTCATGCTGCATTTTTATATTGAAAAGTATTTTCGCAAGTTCAAACAGCCCTGCATATGATAGGCACGCCGCCGATACTGAGGCAACTATTCCAAGCACAAGGGTAAGGTGGTGCTTTGTGAATTTGCTCCGCACATAATTGCCAATGCCTGCACCGAAAAATGCACATATCATCTCGGTCAGTCCACCGCCAAGCAGGAATGTGAACGCTCCGCAGGCAAGTGCCGCCGCAAGGCCCAAAACAGGCGGCGAGTAAAGTCCGTGTATCTTTTCGATATCGTCAAGTTCATTGTGGACCTGTTCGCAAGTCAAACTATCGCAGCGGCCGACAAAATCGTTGATGAAATTTTCAAGACGTGTTAGCTTTGAATTGTTTACTCCCGTGTTAGTAAGGCAAAGAGACTGCGAAAAGCAAGCCTCGCCGTCAAAACAGGTGTAGTTTATGGACATGAGCCCGATATCTGCTGTGCAGGTCAGTCCCATACATTCCGACATGGTGTTCATGGAACTTCTCACACGCCACGCTCCCGTTCCGCAGGAGAGAAACATCATTCCCACCCTGCCTATAACAGAGGCTTTTTCTTTTAGGCTCGCCTTTGATACTGGCTCGTCCTTTTCGGCGTCTGTGAAATCGTGCCATGGGATATCCATGTGATTTTTCTTAACTATAGTTTGTGACATTCAGTATCACTTCCGTTTTTAAAGATCAAGGCTGTCTGAGCCTGCTTTTTTCATCATTTCCTCACGGCAGGCAAGCACAATGCCGTCTATCTCGCTGAGGTGCATGAGCATTTTCTTTTCAAACTGATGAACAGGCAGTAAAACGCCGATCTCATCAAATGATTTTCCAGCCTTTTCGCCTGTTTCTTGTCCGTAATAGACCATTGCAGTTGGGGCAGTCTGCTGTATCTTGTGGAAAGTATTCCATATAACATCATAGGTCTGAGCCTCGGAAAGTCCAAGCTTTACAGTGTCAGGCAGGGCGTAAAGTATAAGCACGCCACGTCTTTTGTCAACACGCTTTTCCTTAATGTTCATTCCGTCGGTATAGACCCTCATAAGGTCATATCCGTCTGCAAGATAAAGCTTTGAACGTGGTGCACAGCTGTGGTTTTTGTACACATCACGAAATTTCTCGAACTCATGCTTTGTGACAAGCTTTTTCTTTTCTTCAATGACATCGCCTTCAGGGGTCGTAAGGAGTTCAGGATTTTTTCCGGCTTTTCCGTGAAAACGCTTTGGTATAAGGTAAGCCTCTCTCAGCAGATCGAAAAGACTTCTTCCACAAAGCTCCAGCAGAAGTGCACTTATATCACCGTTCGTATATGCGGTCAAAAGCACCTGCACAAGATGTTTTGGGTCAGGATCGGTCTGCATATCGTCGTCACTAAGGTGATCGTAAAGCACGCTGCTGAGCCTTTCGCAAGCTCCTTCCGATGCCATTATCCTTGAAAAAAACTGTTCGACTTCATTTTCTTTTGGCAAAACTGTAGGCATATTATTATCTCCTTTCATGTATGTCATATCTCAGCATTTGCAAACATATTACACTTTTTCAGTATCATTTTTTGTATCTCTGTAGCGGCGGCATTGAGTTTTTTGTCTGCATTTTCTGCAAGAACGATGCTCCTCTTTGGAAACTCTTCATCAGTTTTCAGAATATAAACATCGCCGCTTTGTGCCATTGGTTCAGGTATAAGACCTATGCCAAGGTTGCTTTTCACAAGCGGCATTATCTGATCGGCAGTTGCGACCTCTATATCCGGCTGAAAATCTATTCCATGCTGGAAAAAGAAATCGGAATAGAAATCATATGTCCTTGTGTTTCGGTTAAGTGATATTATAGGGTGGCTGCAAAGTTCCTCAAGAGTGAGCGTTCGCTTTGCAAGATCCTTTAGCTTTGTGCTGCATATGATAAGTTCACGGAACTCTCTGAGCTTATGAAAATTCAGCGAGCCCTCTGTGCTTATCGGCGTTGTTACCACAGCGAGGTTTGCAATGCCGCTTTTGAGAGCAGTCAGTGCCTGAGGGGTTGAATGGTTCAGCAGCTTTATTTTTATTCCCGGATATCTTTCATGGAACTCATTGAGAAGTGGCAGCATAACGCCGTGAAGTGCGGTCTCCGTCACACTTATGGTGACAGTTCCGCTTTGCAGGTCGTTGGCTTTTGAGATCTCATCTTCGCCCTCTGTAATAAGTTCCACCGCCTTTGAGATGTGCTCGTAAAGTATCTCTCCCTCAGGGGTAAGCGTGACGCCGTTTTTCATTCGATTGAAAAGTGTACAGCCAAGTTCTCCTTCGAGTATTTTTATCACCCTTGTGATATTAGGCTGATTTGTGAGCAGCACTTTTGCCGTTCTTGAAAAGCTGCGGTTCTTTGCGGCATAATAAAATATCTTATAATATTCGTAATTTATATTCACTTTATCACTTTCTTGCTATATCAATATTTTATATCTTGCATATAAATTATATATTTGACTTATATATCTGAGATAATTATAATGGAAAAAGGAGAAAATTAAAGTGTATAAAAATATTTTTCTTGTTAATTTTTTATGAAGGAATATGATAAAATGATGTTACGATCAAGAAAACAAATGTCTGAAACCAATATGCTCATGATACTTCTGACCATATCAGGGGGCTTGCAGGACGCATATTCGTATTTTGTGCGAGGTGAAGTTTTTTCAAATGCACAGACGGGAAACATTGTGCTTATGAGCACATATGTCGCAAAAGGCAACTGGCACAGGGCGTTGCACTATCTTATACCTGTGCTGGCGTTTGCAATGGGGATTTTCATAGCCGAGCGTCTGCACGCACGTTTCAAGGACGTGGGATTTATACATTGGCGGCAGATAATAGTTTTCACGGAAATGGTGCTGCTTTGCATTGTGGGGTTTATACCGCTTGGCGGTTCATACGATTTTGTTGCGAATGCACTTTCATCATGTGCCTGTGCAATGCAGGTGCAATCGTTCAGGAAAGTAAATAGTTATCCATACGCAAGCACGATGTGCATAGGAAATATGAGAAGTGCAATGGAATCCATAAGTGCATACATGAGGATAGGGGACAAGTCGCTGCTTAGGAAATCGCTGCAATATTTTCTTACGATATTCGTATTTGCCTGCGGTGCAGGAATAGGCGGAGCATATTCATTATACATAGGCAATGAGTTTATATGGATATCTTGTGCATTGCTGCTTATATGCTTTGTGCTTATGTTTATAAAGAGTGAGAATGATATGATGAGGGAGGATATGTAGGGCACATTTCGGTTAGTATTGTATTATAAAGGTCAAAAGCCGCAAGGTCAGACATCTTTTTTGCTGGTTTGACTTTGCGGCTTTGATTTTGATATAATGAATAAAATAGTTGCAGACGGGGTAGACAGACACCTTGTAAATGTGGAGGAGCGTAGAATTATGATCGACAAAAAATATTATGAAAAAGCGGCAAGGTACGTTGGGACGAGGCTTTGACAGATGTGATCTTTATTTTTATAGGGATAAATGATTTTGTGAGGGAAATTGAAAAATTTTTTCGCTGCCCCATTAGACAAACCTGATTTTATGTAGTATAATTATATAAAAGACAGGAGGAAAAGCTATGTCAAACTTAACGATCAGATTTTATTCAAATTGCCTGCGGAGATATACCACGTTTAAAATGTACCTGCCAAGTGACATAAGGCAGGACTGGGGGCAGACAGATACGAAATACTCGGAAAACAGCACCAAAACGCTTTTCTTGCTGCACGGTTTTACAGGCGACGCAGAAAACTGGGTGCCTGAATATCTTTCGGACAAGTATAATTTTGCGGTAGTTATCCCCTCGGGCGAAAATTCTTTTTGGCTGGACGGACGCTCGACTGGTCATCAGTTCTGCAAATTCGTCGGCGAGGAGCTTGTGGACTATGTAAGACGAGTTTTCAGACTTGCGAAAGACGGCAGTGAAACATACATTATGGGTCTTTCAATGGGCGGATTTGGTGCGCTTCATACAGCATTTGCATATCCAGAAACCTTTGGCAAGGTTGCGGCATTATCTTCGGCTCTTATCGTACACGAAGTCGCAGGAATGTCAGAGGGGCAAGGCAATGCCACAGCGAATTATGAATATTACAGAGAATGTTTCGGCGAAACGTCTGAGGTGCTGAACAGCAGGAACAATCCCGAATTTCTTATAGACGAACTTCAGCGAGAGGGCAAAAATATCCCAGATATATTTATGTGCTGCGGTACAGAAGATTTCCTGCTTGAAAACAACCGTGATCTTCACAAATTTCTTGAAAGCAGAAACGTTTCTCACGAGTATTTTGAAAGCAAAGGCAACCACGATATGATTTTTTGGAGTGAGTATGCTGAAAAGGCGGTCGAGTGGATGTTTGAGGAGAAGTAAGAGCGGTGATGTCTTTGCGGTTTCTTATGTGATAATATGAAACACAAGGAACCTCATACAAACTGCACAATATAAAAATACCCTTTGAGAAAGGGATTTCTCCTCTCTCAAAGGGTAGGTTTCAACGAAAATGTAAGCCACTATTGTGAAACAACTCGTAAGAACGTCACTTGTTTACCGCTCTTTTTTCGATCTCTGCTTCAATGATTGCCCCCATTTTTTTCAGTACAGGTCTTGAAGACCCTAATATAGTCATGTTTCTTAACAAAACTGGGATGTTCTCCAGCCCAATATCGTATTTAAAGAATTGGTCAATGGTCGTCCATAGCTGTTTTTCACAATCTTCTTTTCTATAATCGGACAATGAAATAAGAGCAAGGCAATAATAATATCCGGCAATATCAAAACCCGTCCAATACTTGTCATCAAAAGGTGGGATATACGTTTCCAAAAGTTTTAATACAGCGTCGACCGTTTTTTCTTTCTGTGCAAAAGGAAGCATGCGCTGATATTCTTTAAGCGTAACAGGGGCGTGTGTCGTTTGAGTTCTTTTTTTGCACAGTTCCCATATTTCCTCGTTTGATGTGCCGACCTCTTCGGCAGCTTCCAGCAAAGGCAATGTGATCTTAGATCTCCAAATTGTTTCGCCCGGAAACTTTGGACCTGTTATTACAAATGTTTTATTGTTTTTGACACAATCAACTAGATATGCTCTTTCTTTTGCGAGGTACTCACGTAATTCAGATGCGGTTGGAACTTGTTTCTTTCCCATGTGCTTCTCCTTTAAATTTTAGTTTATTTTTTCTATGAATCCTAATTATATTTCTGCTTAGAAAATGGGCAACCCATATTCTGAATTGCCCATTAATTCAACAAACTATCTTACTATGTTTACTCCAACGTCTTCATCGTAGGGAAATACCCACACCGCCTTTTTATATCTTTTCAAAAGCTCGCAAACCCTTGATTTTACTGGATTTGCGACGTTTTTGCTTTTTACAAAAGTTTATATATTCTCGCAAAACCTACGCCATTTTGGCGTAAAATTGGCGTAGGTGGATATGGTGGAGTGGTGGGATTCTACTATAAAACAGTTTAGATTTTATTGGGCTGAAAAAATTAAACAGCTTTTTTAGAATCTATCTTTCAACTCATCGTTTAAAAGCTTTTCTTTAATGATAATAGTGTTCTGCCATTGATATTCTCGCTTGACAATTCGTAGATCTCATCTAACTCAAGCATTAAGCCAGTGGGGTTTCGCCCTATTATTACATATTGGTTTTGCGCATCAAAAGCAATATACTGTCTCATTTTATCGTCCAGCAGAATATCTGCATTATCTATCACAAAAAGTTTGCCTTTTGAATTTTTAATCGAAGCTTTGTAATTCTTTTTCTGGTCAAGATAATTAAAACATCTTATTCTTTTATCATTTGCAGACAGTTCTTCAATAAAAGAATAAAGAGCGGATTTGCCAACTCCTGAGTCGCCTGTGATAAAAGTAACGTTGTAATCGAGATGCAGATCAACGATGAACGAGGTGTGGGTAGTATGGATCTCTTGCATCACGATCGGTTTAATCTTCATCGCTCCACCACTCCTTCAATTCTTCATAATCATCTATTTCTCTGTATTTCTTCTTACTCTTATCATACACGTTCACTCGTGTCATATCAAATGATATAAGAGGATAATCACAACAGATTTTTCCTTCATCAAGAGAATAGATCATATCAAGAGCATTATCTCCACATTCTCTGATGTCAAAAACCTTATCAGGATTGTACATTATATTCAATACCGTCTTGCAGCCACTGGAAAGCTTATCAGTGTTCAGCGTTGTCCCGTCAAAACGTGATTTAATCGTATACGGCCCGGTCAATTCAGCGTGGTCAATTTTTTCAATTACTCTATTTGCCCTATTATCCAGCATTTGAGCAGTATATTTGTTAAAATAAACATCGTTCAATTTAACAGTTTCTATTGATTTGGGTATCTGACCGTGTTTATATATTGTAATCATTTATTACCTCTCTAACTGCAACATATCTTTTAAAATGGAACACTGATAAATTTGTCTTGCCTTATCTTCTGAAGAAAGCCTGTCTGTATCCAAACCGCAAATGTCGTGCTTGCCATTTCTTGTGTACATTCTGCTTGCGTTTTTATGAAGTTAAAACAATTTTCACGTCAGATTGGTTTTGTCAACGTATATATCCTGTTGCAAACAACGCTGAAAATCCACATCATTAGGATTAACGTAGATGCCCATACAGCCTGCCTCCTTGAAAATATTTGTTATTCCTATTATACCATTTTTCTGCGGGGAAAGCAAGCTGAATCGAAATAACAGCCACACCCTGTGCAATCAAATCAACACAGAGTATGGCTTGTCTATTATTATTTTTTCATTGCATTTAAAATAGAATAAATATTTTGTTCGGATAAATATCCGGAAGGGATATGGCTCTTGTTCTCGTGATACTCAAGATTTGCTCTGCCATTAGTTTCTGCCACCAGCAATGCAGTAAAAAAACGCTCCCAACTGAAATACTTTTCACAATCTATATGTTCTGCCGGGTCAGCCAAAATCTCTTGAACATTATCGTTACGGTCAAAAATCGCCGAGCGAAGAATAAGCCATTCAAAACTTTCCGGCAAAAAAAGATCGATCTTATTATTTGATACAGACCTTAAATACATAAGCTCTTTGATTTCTGAACCAAGTGCCGCAGCGTCGGCTATTACAAGAATACGCTTACCTTTATGCTGTTCCAGTAATTTTACAATTCCGCTCTTTCCGTTAGAACTGATACATTCGAGATCGTGATCTTCAGTTGCTTTCTTAAAAAACTGAAGACCCGACCTGCTGTCTTCAACGATTACAATATCATACGGAAATGCTGATATATCATTTTTTGAAATGTTCTTATATATCTTCTCGAACTTCGGTTTTGCACCATTTTTATGGATCTTCCTGATAGCATCTATGCTGTATGGAATTTGCGCCAACGGCTCTCTTGTTACAAGAACATAATAATTATCAGAACCCTGAATCGCTTTTGCAAACTCATAAGAAGATAGAAATGGTGTACTTTCTTCAACAAAAACAATGCTCTCGTGGGTATTTTCAAGAATGGTTTCCCAATTAGCATTTGACAATACAAGGCAAGGTTTACTGCACTTTAAAATTACACCACTTTGTTCACCAAGTTCGGAATAGTTTCTCACCATATTGATGAGTTTCGTTTTTCCAGTGCCACTGTCCCCTGTCAATATCGTTACATTTCTCTCAAGAGTAAAATTAAACGTTATGTGCCTGTTTTTTATTTGTATTTTTATTTTACCCCTCATTTTCTTCACTCCTCAGATATCTATCTGCAAGCATCAAATATTCAATTGGGTCTGTAATCACTTTTCTTTTCCCTTCATTTATTATTTTCACAGAAAAAGACTTTCCAAAGTCCATCAAATGATGCAATGATACCGTAATATCCTTGTTTTCAGCCATTTCAAGCAGATACTTTGAGCAGTTATCTCCGCAATTTGAAATATTGAAGATCTTTTTAGGCTGATTATATATCAGCAAAAGAGTCTTAACGCCCGCTGACAATTCCGTTGAATTAAATTTGCCAAAAATATCGTTTTCTATAAGATCAGGGCCAATTACAGTTGAGTCATCAATATCCTTAATGATCTTTTTTGCAAATGGTTCCATGACCCACATTTTATCATACTGATTTGCATAATAGACCTCAGTATTGTATATTTCTTTAGGGTGTTTTCCAAAAAATATTCTAAGCACAACACCATCTCCTTATAGCTATTATTCACAAGCGAAACAGACGTATACGCCCATACAGTCTGCCTTCTTGAAAAATTTTGTTATTCTCATTATACCATTTTTCTGCGGGGAAAGCAAGCAGGATCGCATAAAAAACAAGTCACACCCGTGCTGTCAAATCGGCACAGAGCGTAGCTGTTATCTTGATGATAATTTTGTTGTACATCTATAAGTTGGAATTTATCTTTCAGCAGCAATCAGTATAGCTCTGCAAGGCGAACCGTCCGCACCTGATAGATTTAATGGTGCTGCGTTTAAGAAATAAACTCCCTCTGAAACTTCTGCTAAACGTATCCCTTCAAGCAATACAGCGCCAGCTCCTAATAGGATAAGGTGTACTTCCATCGGAGCATTTTCAGGACCGACAGTTTGAGATTCATTACCAAGCAGTAAAATGTTTGATTCAGCAAACACTTTAGCTGCCTCCGAGGAGACTTCTGCATCTCCCTTGATAAGGATCCTCTTTGCCGCTTCTGAGTTCTGTTTTTTCGCTTTTTCAAGTATTTCCGTGGCATCATCGGCAGATACGATCCCGTGATGTTCTGCAACATAAGCCATTCCTATAAATGTGCCTAAACTTACGGAATCTACAGTTTTTCCGCCTTTGATAAAATGAAACGGTGCATCTATATGCGTGCCGTTGTGAGCGCACATACTAAATGCAGTCAAGTTATACAAATCATCTTTTTCCATTGAAGAAAGCACCCTTTTTTCCGGTGTCGGGTCGCCTGGATATACCTGACAGCAAAAAACCTCTTGGGAAATATCATAGATTTTCATTCATATTCTCCTCCGCAAATTCCGATTTGCAGAGCAGTCACGCCCTACAGTATACCCTTACATTATACCACATCCGCCCCGAAAAAACAACCCTCTGAAAGGAGTATTTCCCATGAATATTTTCAGCCGTCTGTTCCACTCAAGGGACACTCCTACCAACAGCTACGACAGCCCATCCTACACCTACTTTTTCGGACGAGTGCACAGCGGCAAGCGTGTGGATGACCGCAGTGCCATGCAGCATACCGTTGTGTATGCCTGCGTAAGAGTGCTGTCGGAGGCTATCGCACAGCTGCCACTTCATTTATATCAATATACCGAAAACGGAAAAGAGCGAGTGCCGATGCACCCGCTTTACTTTTTACTCCATGACCAGCCAAACCCCGAAATGACATCGTTCATCTTCCGTGAAACGCTGATGTCCCACCTGCTGATTTACGGCAATGCTTATGCACAGATTATCCGCAACGGACGTGGTGATGTGGTGGGGCTATATCCTCTGATGCCTGACAAAATAAAGGTTGACCGTGATGAGCATAACAATCTCATCTACATTTACAGTCGATATGATGAGGCGAATCCTCATATCAAGGAACAGGGCGACATCACGCTCCGTGCGGAACAGGTTCTGCATATCCCTGGGCTTGGCTTTGACGGATTGGTGGGATACTCTCCTATCGCCATGGCGAAAAATGCAATCGGCATTTCCCTTGCCTGCGAGGATTATGGGGCGTCCTTCTTTGCAAATGGTGCTTCACCATCAGCTGTGCTTGAACATCCTGGAGTAATCAAAAATCCGGAGCGTGTTCGTGAAGCGTGGCAGAGAGCTTATTCCGGTTCAAATGCACACCGCACTTGTGTGCTTGAAGAAGGAATGAAGTACACGCCAATCTCTATTCCAAATAACGAGGCACAATTTCTTGAAACCAGAAAGTTTCAGATTGAGGAAATTGCCCGTTTATACAGAGTACCGCTTCACATGATTGGCGACCTTGACCACGCCACGTTTTCGAATATAGAACAAATGTCTCTGGAATTTGTGATGTATACGCTGTCACCGTGGCTTGTGAGATGGGAGCAGTCGCTGATGAAAGCTCTGCTGTCGGATTTGGATAAAGGAAAGTATTTTATCAAATTTAATGTTGATGGACTTCTCAGAGGTGACTATGCCAGCAGAATGCAGGGCTACAGTGTTGGTATTCAGAATGGTTTCTTATGTCCTAATGATGTAAGAGAGCTTGAAGATATGAACCTCATTCCCGCAGAAAAAGGAGGCTTTACCTACATGGTTAACGGCAGTATGACACCCCTTTCGTCGGCAGGGGCTGCTTATGCAAAAAATATCGAGAAAAAGGAGAATAACGCAGAATGAAAAAATTCTGGAATTGGATGAAAAACGAGGATACAGGAGCAACAGAACTGTATTTTGAGGGACCTATCAGTGCTGAAACATGGCTCGGAGATGAAATCACTCCCGGACTCTTCAAATCGGAACTGGAGCAGCACCCCGGAGATTTGACTGTTTGGATCTGCTCCCCGGGCGGAGACGTGTTTGCTGCGAGTCAGATTTACACGATGCTTCGCAACCATAAGGGCAAAATCACAGTGAAAATCGATGCACTTGCCGCATCCGCTGCATCCGTGGTAGCAATGTCAGGTGATGAAACATTTATCAGTCCTACCGGAATGCTCATGGTGCATGATCCGGCGTGTTTTGCTTCCGGAAATAAGGCAGATATGGAAAAAGCAATCAAAATCCTCGAAGAGGTCAAGGAATCCATCATCAACGCCTACGAGCAGAAATGCCATCTCAGCCGTTCAAAAATTGCAAAAATGATGTCGGAAGAGACTTGGCTGAATGCGAAAAAGGCGTTACAGCTTGGCTTTGTGGACGGCATTCTGTTCGCAAAGGAAAAGATGCCGCAGGCTGAACCGGAAGAGGAAGAAGAGTCCGCTGATGAGGAACAGGAATCCGAGGATGATGAAAAATCCGAAGAGGACGAAGAAGAAAAACAGCCGCCGAAGGACATGGTAAGCTTCAGCTACACGCCTGCCCGAACAGCGGCTTCTTTTATGCAGAAGGTTTCTGCAACGCAAACAGGTACACCAATCGCCCAGCTCGATAAGAGACTGGAACTGCTGAAATACTAAGGAGGATGATATTATGACTATTCAGGAACTTCGTGAAAAGAGAAACAAGGCATGGGACACTGCAAGGGATTTTCTCGATTCCAAGCGAAATGCAAGCGGTGTGCTTTCCGAGGAGGACAGCAAGACATACGATGCCCTTGAAGCCGAAGTTGTGAATCTCGGCAAGGAAATCAAGCGTATGGAACGACAGGAGCAGATTGATGCGGAGATGAACGCTCCCACCTCTGCACCTGTTGTATCCACACCCGGTGCGCACATTGACGCACCCGAAAAGAGAGGTACTGCCTCTGCCGAATACACTGCCGCATTCTGGAACAACATCCGCAACCGTAATTTTGCCGATGTGAGAAATGCTCTGCAGGTTGGTGAGGATTCCGAGGGTGGCTATCTCTGCCCAGATGAGTTTGTGCGCCTGTAAAAGGCGATGTTTACAGTAGATTAGGCTCTACACCGCA
>OJPS01000529.1_pt1 | contig 32188 bp, 30 predicted proteins | sample 1598551 | NCBI WGS metagenome assembly OJPS01 (sample SAMN03922488, study PRJEB24848) | human gut metagenome | isolation source: stool sample | host: Homo sapiens | place: Germany | collected 2011-05 | reverse complement strand
CTTGTCAAAGTTTCGTTGTTTAATTTACAAGGTGCACGCTCCATTCGCGGAACAGTACGTTATTATACACGCATCCCAGGAAATGTCAAGCGTATTTTTCAAAGTTTTTTTGGTCTGTCACTTCTTTCAGTTTCATCATCTAAAATCCGCCCTTAGCTGTGCACAATATCCACATTCGCTCCTCTTTCACCTTATTTTGTTAAAAAACATCATCCTCAGCGCGCTGCAAAATCTTCCAGCCGCGGCTTTGGATAAATTGGCGGCTTTTCCAAAGACTAAGTGCAGTTTATCGAGTATAAAAGGAGTTTTGATAGATGAAAGCAACCGGAATTGTCAGACGGATCGACGACCTTGGCCGCGTTGTCATTCCCAAGGAGATCCGCCGCACCATGAGAATCCGCGAGGGCGACCCGTTGGAGATCTACACGAGCAAGGACGGGGAGGTCATTTTTAAGAAGTACTCGCTCATGGGCGGCGTGGACGAGTTTGCCGCACAGCTGTGCGACACGCTGAGCAAGTCGACCGGCACGAGCGTGGCCGTGACCGACCGCGACAGCGTCATCGCCGCGGCGGGCAGCGCGCGCCGCGACCTTATCGGCAAGCGCATCAGCCCGCAGCTCGAGCAGATCATGGAGGACCGCGGTATCTACCGCGCCGTGCCGAGCGAGCGCAGCGTGTTCGTCACCGAGTCGCTCGACCGCTACTGCGCGACCATCGCCGCGCCCATCATCTCCGAGGGCGACGCACTCGGGCTCGTGGTCTTCATCGGCACCGAGGGCGAATCGGCCGCAGGTGAGACGGAGTACAAGCTCGCGCAGGCCATCGCAGGCTTTCTCGGCAAGCACATGGAGAGCTGAAAAAAGAGGACGGCTTTAGCCGTCCTCTTTTCCTATATTATATAGTATCGCTCACTTTTCGCCCAGCGCGGTAGAGCATCGTCACGATCTGGGCACGGGTGCAGTTGTCCTGCGGCAGGAGGCGATTGTTGTCGCCCTTGAGCACACCCGTGTTGACAGCCCAGTCCATCGCCTCGAGCGCATAGGACGAGACGGACTCGAAATCCGCAAACTCGCGCGCGGCCATGCCACCCTGCGTCGTGTCCATTCCCTGCGCCTTGGCGAAGCGGTAGAGCATCGCCGCGACCTGCTCGCGCGTGACGAAGTCGTTCGTGCCGAAGCGGCCGGCGAGAAGTGCACCGCGTCCGTGCCGGTGACGATGCCGCCCTCCGTCGCCCAGAGAACCGCGTCATAGTAGTACGCGCCCGCGGGGACGTCGACGAAGAAGTTGAGCATCGTGTTGTCGTCCATAAACGTCGCGGCGACGGTCACGGGGCTGGACGGCATGGTGAAAGTGTACTTTCCGCCTCCCTGGTCGGTCAGGTCGAGCGCGCTGCCGTTCTTGTCGGTGACCGTCAGCGTTTCGAGCGCGTAGCCCTTATCGGGCGTGACGGTGACGGTCACAGTGCTGCCCTTGGAGGCAGACTTTGGGCTGACGGTAACGCTGCCGTGCGCGCCGTCAGAGACCGCAACGTCATAGTGCGGCGCGGATGGGGCAGTATGGTTGCCCTGCTCAACAGTCAATGTGACACTCATCGATGCTATATTTATCTGACTGGTCTGCTGAGCATCTTCATAGCGGTGGTGGTTCTTTCATATCTCTTTTCCAAAAACAGCTTTACGGCGGCGCGCAGCATCTTCTGCTGCGTCAAAAGTCCGCTCGCCTGCTTGCCGCGCAGCAGCATATCGATCACGCTCCTCAAAGTTTACTTGTGAGTGTAGTCACATAACAGCATGGTCCGCCGCTTTCCGCAAGAACGAACTGTGTAAATTTTTGCCCCTGCCGATATAAAAGAAGTGCGGCGGTCGAAGGACCGCCGCACTCTCTCATTTTATTTTCCTTTACAGCATCGCAAAGCGCTGTGCGCCCTTCGTTTTGAGCCAGCGAAGAAGCAGCGCTGTCACCGCGAGCGTCACCGCCGCCGCGATGGCGAGATACGCAGCCGCGCCGAGCTTCCACCCCTGCCAGAGGTAGAGCCCCGCGAACACGATGGCGTAGAGCCAGCCGCCGAACAGCGCGATCGTCACGGCCAGACTTTGCTTGATGGGCATGAGCTCGCTCGTCCACGTCAGGTTTGCCCGCGCGACGCCGAGCGTCAGCCCCAGGCACGCAGAAAACGCGATGTACGCGAGTGCCTCGGCAAAAACGAGCGGCAGCGCCGCCGTCACAGGCAGGATAAACGCCATGCAGGCAAGCGGCACGAGCGCTGGAAGGGCCGTAAGCGCAAGCTGTACCTTGAGCTTTGCGCGAAGCACCTGCCAGGGCTTGACGGGCAGCGATTGCGCGAGCCAGAGGGACTTTCCCTCGAGCGAGACCGACGGCGTCGCCATGTCGTTCATCGACGCAATGGCGCACACGCCGGTGCAGAGCAGCACCTCCGCGCAGCCGCTCTGCGAGGTGAAGGCCTCGTTCAGCAGCGACACGACCGTTCCGCCCTTCCACAAAAGCAGGATGCCCGAGATCGGCAGCAGCAGGATACCGAGGCCGCTGTTGAGCATGTAGTTCGGGCTCGCGGTGAAGCGCGCGAGCTCCTTGCCGAAAAGTGCCCCATCGATGCTCCGGCGCTTGACGGCCTTTTCGCGGTACACAGCCTTGCCCGATGCGCCCGACGCGGTCGTGATCTGCAAAAAGCTGCGCGAGAGCAGCGTCCACGTCAGCGCAAACAGTGCGAGGATGACCGCCGCGCTCAGCAGCATCGCTGTCACATCGCCCGTACCGGTCAGGCCAAAGACGTAGAGCGGGTGCGCCGCACCCTTGATCTTCTCACCGTAGACCGCGGCGTTGGCGACGAGCTGCTCGATGGCCGTCTGCGCCTTGAAGACGAAGAAATAGTAGATGGCAAGCCCCGCGAGCGAGACGATGACCGTGATGAAGCTCTTGTGCTTGAGCTTACGGCTCACCTTCGCCACGACCCAGCCCAGCGCGCACGAGAGCGTGAGCACGAAGATTGAGATGAGCGCCGTCAGCAGCACGCCGCCGAGGAGCGCCATCGGCGCCGTCGAGACCGTGACCCAGTAGACGATGACCGCGGGCAGGATGACGACCGCGGAGTACATGAGGCCCATGAGATAGACCGTCAGCAGCCGCGAGGCCATCAGCGTCCGCACCGGGATGGGTAGAGACAGCAGCAGGTCGTTGTCCTTAGCGAAGTACAGGCCCGAATACGTGTTGAACACGCTGCCGAACGCGCCGAGAAAGATGGCAAGCAGCGACATGAGTGCAAAATAGAGCCAGCCCATCCCCGCCTGCGCAAGCGGCGCACAGAGCGAAACGGAAAGCCCCGTGAACATCCCGCCGATCAGGCCGATCATCAACGCGGCAAAGAGCAGGATATAAGCGATAATCCCCGCCGTCGAACGTTTTTTATTGGTTTTGGCATTATAAAAGTAGCTGCGGAAAATTTCCATCAGCTGCTTCTTGACGAGCGTTTTCAGCATGATTCGCCCTCCAGCTCAAGGAAGACCTCCTCGAGCGAGTCGTCGCCCTTGACCTCCTCCATCGTGCCGGAGCGGATGAGCTTGCCGCCCTTGATGATGGCGACCTTGTCGCAGAGTTTTTCGGCCACCTCGAGCACGTGGGTCGAGAAGAAGATCGCGCCGCCCGCGTCGCACACCTCGCGCATCATGCCCTTTAAGATATGTGAAGCCTTCGGGTCGAGGCCGACGAACGGCTCATCCATCAAAATGAGCTTCGGCTCGTGCAGCCACGCCGAAATGATGGCAAGCTTCTGCTTCATGCCGTGGGAATAGGCCGCGACGGGCTGGGCCAGGTCGGTCGTCAGCTCGAAGAGGTCCGCGTACTTGCGGATGCGCTCCTGCCGCGCGCTTTCCTCCACACCGAAGATGTCGGCGATAAAATTGAGGTACTGGATGCCCGTCATAAACTCGTAGAGGTCGGGGTTATCCGGGATGTAGGCGAGCATCTTCTTGCAGGCGATGGGATCGTCCTGAATGGAGTGCCCGCCGATCGTGATCCTGCCAGAATCGAACTGCTGGATGCCGACGACCGACTTGAGCGTCGTGGTCTTGCCTGCGCCGTTGTGGCCGATGAAGCCGTAGATCTCCCCTGGCGCGATGTGGAGCGACAGATCATCCACGGCTTTCTTTTCGCCGAAGGTCTTGGTCAGGTGTTCAATATAGAGCATAAGGTTCTCCCTCTTTTCTTCTTGCAGCCATTTCGAATATCTTTATGATATCAAAATAATATCATGTGATTTTCAACTGTCAAGAGCCATTTTGCAAATGTCAAGTTTGCTTTACTCGCAGGATAGCACTACTGCTCCGATTTGTCAAGTCCGCTTTACATTTTATCTTTGTGATACAGCACGAGCGACACAATACCCATCACCGCCGCATACAGTACGCCGCCAACGGCCCAGATAAACCAGCTATACTGCGGCTGGCCGTTTCCCCTGGGGCCGAAGGTGTAGAAGAGGAAAATTGCCGTCACGCTCAGCCAGTAGATGAGCGACACTGTGCTCATTACGCCGCTGCGCGCCTTCTTTTTGCGCGTGTAGTCGCCCTCCTCGAGCAGCTGGTCCATCGCGCCGGTGTACGTTCCGCTCCAGACGAGCACGCCCACGCCGCAGGCGACCAGAAGCAGCAGCGCATCCACCGCCGCCGCGGCGTAAACATCCGCCGGAGCGACGCGCACGAGCAGCGCGGCGACATCGGACGACGCGAGACCGACCCCGAGCATCAGCGGCACGACAGCAAGGATGCACAGCACCACGCCGAGGATCGTACAGCGCGAGGCGGTCGGCTCATAGGCCTTGCGCCGCTCGCGCACCATGCCGCTCACGCCGTACTCGGTCTCAAACGGCTCTTTTTCAAGAAAGTCGAATTCCTTCGTCTTCGCCCCGCACGAGAGGAACATCCCCACCGCAATGGCGACCAGCACCAAAATGACGCTCACGCCGAGACCTGCGGCCAGATCCTCCGAAATACCGCCCAGGCCCGCGTCCGCCATGGCGGAGAGAAAAATGATCACGACCGGCGAGATGATGCACATCGCCACCGCCAGTGCGATCTTCGGCGCGCAGGCCTTGCGCAGCGCAAGGCATCGCGCCGCCTGCTCCATCGTCACTCTCCGCAGCGGCGTTTCGTCCGCCTCGGATTCGACGAACTCCTCTTCTTCGAGTTCGTCCTTCAATAAATAGTCGGTGCTCACGCCAAACAGCCGGCTCATCTGCACCACCTTGTCAAGGTCGGGCACGGACTGCGCGCCCTCCCACTTGGATACCGACTGGCGCGTCACCCCGAGCTGACTTGCCAGCTCCTCCTGCGACCAGCCCGCCTTTTTGCGCAGCGTGATGATTTTATCCGCTAAGATCATATCGTCTTCCTCCTGAATTCTAAGGCGCGGTCCCGCGCCGTCTGGATGGCGTTATCATAGCCTATTTCGCGGTTGCGGGAAAGAAAGCGCACTGTCAAATTTGTCAACCGGCAGTTGCAATCCTTGATTTTTCAAGGTTTTTCCGCCGTGCGTTCCTATTACCCTATGTATCTTCGTCATGATATCATACCGCAGCGCAGAAAAAAAGAGCGTCCCGTACAGGACGCTCTTTTTAAGGTTTTTTCACACACTTACACGACGGCGAAGAACTTGACAAGGAACAGAGCGGAGATCACGTAGGTCAGAACGCTGACGTCCTTAGCCTTGCCGGAGAGCACCTTGACAAAGGTGTAGGAGATGAGGCCCAGGCCGATGGCGTGGCCGATGGAGCCGGAGATCGGCATACCGATGAGCATGATGGACACCGGCAGCATTTGGTCCATGTCGCTGAAGTCCACATTTTTGAGGCCCTGGAGCATCAGAACGCCGACATAGATCAGCGCGGCGGAGGTCGCAGCGCCGGGGATGACGGCGGCGATGGGGGCGAGGAACATGCAGGCGAGGAACAGGATGCCCGCGGTGAGCGCGGTCAGGCCCGTGCGGCCGCCCGCTTCCACGCCGGAGGCGGACTCGATGAACGTGGTGACGGTGGAGGTACCGGTGCAGGCGCCCGCGACCGTACCGATGGCATCGGACAGCAGGGCTTCCTTCATCTGGGGCATGTTGCCGTCCTGATCGACCATGCCGGCGCGGGAGGCCGTACCGACGAGCGTGCCGATGGTATCGAACATATCGATCATACAGAAGGTGATGACGAGCGTGATGGCGGTGAACCAGCCGATGTTCACAAAGCCCGCAAAGTCAAACTTGAAAAGCGTGGTGGAGACCATGTCGGCGAAAGGCGGGACAAAGCTCGCAGTCGCGAGGCTCGCAAACGGATTGACATGCAGGAAGATGGCGCTGCCCGCCCAGTAGATGACGGACGAGAACAGCATGCCGAGCAGCACTGCCGCCTTCACGCCCTTCTTGGCGAGGACGACCATGACGAAAACGCCGAGGAACGCGGTCGCGACGGTCAGGACCATCGCATCGTAGCCCGAGCCCATGTTGCCCTTGATGATGCTGGGCGTCAGCGCGCCGAAGAAGTCACGCATCATGTAGAACGGGCCGCCGTTTTCAGAGTAGATACCGACGTTGGAGCCAAGGCCCACGTTCATCAGCATCAGGCCGATGGCGGGAGCGATGCCGTAGCGCACGCCGAGAGGAATGGCCTCCACGATCTTCTCACGCACCTTTAAGAGCGTGAGGATGAGGAACACGATACCCTCGACAAGGATGATGACGAGCGCCGCCTGGAACGCGGACTCGTACTCGCACTCGTTGATGACCGCGATGTTGGCGACGACCACCGCGAAGAAGCTGTTGAGTCCCATGCCGGGCGCCATGACGAACGGCTTGTTGGCGAAAAACGCCATGCAAATCGTGCCGATCGCCGAGGCGATGCAGGTGGCAAGGAACACACCGTTCCACAGCGGCGTACCCACTGCAAAGTTGGTCAGCAGGTTCGGGTTGAGCGCGATGATGTAGGCCATGGTCATAAACGTGGTAAGACCGGCAAGGATCTCGGTGCGTACCGTAGTACCGTTGGCCTTCAGCTTAAATAGCTTTTCCATGATTTTCTCCCTTTCTTTTTTGTTTTTCCGCCCGCTTCCTAACAAAAAATTAGGAAGCAAAACAGATTTTCAGTCAATATTATAAACATCCCGACAAGAAATTGCAAGTGTTCTGTTTATTTTTACCACACTTTCTCACTCCGCGCCGAGAGTTCCGCCGGTTTCTGTTGTGTTTTTGTTTGCTTTGCGCTATACTATATTTAGTAAAAATTTGCATTTTGGGAGGTGCATGCCGTGAAGCTGATGGTTTTAGACGGCAACTCCATCATCAACCGCGCCTATTACGGTGTCCGTCCGCTCACCACGCGCGACGGGTTTTTCACCCACGCGATCTTCGGCTTTCTGACGATGCTCGGCCGCTTACTCGACGAGGAAAAGCCCGAGGCGCTGTGCGTCGCCTTCGACCGCCGCGAGCCGACGTTCCGCCACCTCGAGTACGAGGGCTACAAGGCCACGCGCCACGCCATGCCCGAAGAGCTCGCCATGCAGATGCCGGTGCTCAAGGACGTGCTCGACGCGATGAACATCCCCCGCTACGAGCTCGCGGGCTTTGAAGCCGACGATCTGATCGGCACGATCTCGCGCAAGTGCGAAAGCGCAGGCTGGGACTGTGTCGTCGCCACGGGAGACAAGGATTCTTTGCAGCTCGTGACCGGGCACACGACCGTCAAGCTCATTTCCACGCGCATGGGCCAGACCACGACGAAGGACATGACGCCCGAGAGCTTTCGTGAGGTCTACGGCTTTGCGCCCATCCACATTGTCGACCTCAAAGCCCTGATGGGCGACGCGAGCGACAATATCCCCGGCGTGCCGGGCGTTGGCGAAAAGACGGCGATGGCGCTCATCCAGAAATACCAGAGCATCGACGAAATTTACCGGCTGCTCCCCGATATCGAGGCCAAGCCGAACGTCATCAAAAAGCTCACCGAGGGCGAGGAGAGCGCACGCCAGAGCTTCCACCTCGCGACCATCGTGACGGACGCACCACTCGAATTTTCTCCGCAGGACAATCTGCGCAAGGCGCCGTCAGACGCGCTCTATCCGCTCTTTATGAAGCTGGAATTTACCAAGCTCATCGACAAATACGGTCTCAAGCCGCCCGCCGACATCCCCGCCGCCGAGGAGCCGGTCGACCTCACCGTGACCGCCGAGGCCGTGACCACGGTGGAAAAGGCCAAGGAATATCTCTCGCTCTTCCGCAAGGCGGAGCACGTGACGCTGCTGGCGCTGCCGGACCTTTCCGGCGTGATCGCCGACTTCGTTGCAGGCGAATCGACCGCCGTCTCTGCCGAGTTCTGCTTCAGCCGCTACGAGGGCGACTGGAACGCGCTGCTGCGCGCCCTGTTCTCGGATGATATCAAGAAAGTCAGCCACAACGTCAAGGACCTCCAGCGCACGCTGCTCGAAAACGACCTTCCCATCGAAGGGTTCATTTTTGACACCGCGCTCGCAGGGTACCTGCTCGACGCGACGGCGGGCAAGTACGATATCGCGTCGCTCTTCGCCGCCTACTTCCACCAGACGCTTGCCGAGCCGAAGCACTTAGATCCAGACGCTTTCTCGATGCTCGGCGACATGGCCGAGGCCGAGACGGCGTTCCACGTCTATACCAGTGCCGTCGATGCGCTGTATGAGGCCTTTGCCCCCGAACTTGAGAAGCGCGAGCTGCACGAGCTCTATTATGAGGTTGAACTGCCCCTCTGCGCCGTACTCGCGCGCATGGAGCACGCGGGCATGCGCGTGGACGCGAACGCTCTCGCGGCCTTCGGCAGCGAGATGGAAGTGCAGCTCAAGACGCTCGAGCAGCACATCTATGAAGAGGCGGGCGGGCCGTTCAACATCAATTCCCCCAAGCAGCTCGGCGAGGTGCTCTTTGAACGCTTGCAGCTCCCGCACGGCAAAAAGACGAAGACCGGCTGGTCGACGAACGCGGACGTGCTCGAAAAACTGCGGTGGGAGAATCCCATCGTCGAAAAGGTTTTGCAGTACCGCCAGTACGCGAAATTCCGCTCGACCTACTGCGACGGTCTTTTGAAGGTCATCGCGCCCGACGGGCGCATCCACACGAGCTTCCAGATGACCGTCACGGCGACGGGCCGTTTGAGCTCGACCGAGCCGAATTTGCAGAATATCCCCACGCGCACGCAGCTCGGCAGTGAATTCCGCCGCATGTTCGTCCCCGCGGACGGCTGCGTGCTCGTCGACGCGGACTACAGTCAAATCGAGCTGCGGCTGCTCGCGCACATCGCGGATGACGAGGCGATGAAGCAGGCGTTTCTGACCGGTGAGGACATTCACACCGTCACGGCCGCGCAGGTCTTCGGCGTGCCGACTGATCAGGTCACCAAGCAGATGCGCTCGCACGCGAAGGCCGTGAATTTCGGCATCGTATACGGCATTTCCGCCTTCTCGCTCGCGCAGGACATCGGCGTGCCGGTGTACGAGGCGAAGGAATATATCGAGACGTACTTTGAGCGCTTCCCCGGCATCCGCCGCTATATGGATGAGGTCGTCGCGCAGGCGAAGGAGCGCGGCTATGTCGAAACACTGATGCACCGCCGCCGCGCGCTGCCCGAGCTGGCGGCGAGCAACTTCAATACCCGTTCGTTCGGCGAGCGTGTCGCGCGCAACATGCCCATCCAGGGCACAGCCGCGGACGTCATCAAGCTCGCAATGGTGCGCGTCGACGAGCGGCTGCACAAGGAAAACTTAAAGGCAAAGCTCATTTTGCAGGTGCACGACGAACTCATCGTCGAGTGCCCGGAGGAGGAAAAGGAGACGGTCGCACGGCTCCTCACCGAGGAGATGGAGGGCGCAGTGCACCTCTCCGTTCCCCTGACCGTCGAGGCCCACTGGGGCATAAACTGGCTGGAAGCCAAATGACCGGAGGAAACCAATGGAACAGTTAAAGAAAAAAGTCCGCATCGTGCCGATGACGAACGAATATTTGAATGACGTTGCCGAGCTTGAGCGCACATGCTTCTCAAACCCCTGGTCGCGCAACATGCTCGCAGAGGAGCTTGAAAACGCGTGCTCGGCCTTCTTAGTCGCGCTGGATGCAGAAAACGGCAGCGTCGTCGGCTACGCGGGGCTGCTCGCCGTCGTGGACGAGGGCTGCATCACCAAGATGGCCGTCCGCCCCGACTGCCGCCGCGGCGGTGTGGCGGGGCAGCTTCTCGACGTGTTTATCCGCTTCGCCGAGGGCAGCGGCCTTGCGTTCTTGACGCTTGAGGTGCGTGAGAGCAACTATGCCGCCATCGCGCTGTACGGCAGCCGCGGCTTCCGCGGCGAGGGCCGCCGCAAAAACTACTACGACCACCCGAAAGAGGACGCCATCATCATGACGAAGGAATTCGGCGCGGCAGAAGCGGAGGCGCAGCAATGAAAATTCTCGCTTTCGAGTCCTCCTGCGACGAGACTGCCGTCGCGGTCGTCGAGGACGGGCGCAAAATCCTCTCCGACGCCATCGCGTCGCAGGCCGACCTGCACGCGCTCTACGGCGGCGTCGTGCCGGAGATCGCGTCGCGTAAGCACATCGAGGCCATCGCCGCGCTGACCGATCAGGCGCTCAAGGAGGCGGGCGTCGAGAAAAAAGACATCGACGCCGTGGCCGCGACCTACGCGCCGGGTCTGATCGGCGCGGTGCTCGTGGGGCTGAACTTTGCCAAGAGCGCGGCCTACGCGCTGAATGTGCCGCTCATCCCTGTGCACCACATCCGCGGCCACATCGCCGCGAATTACTTAGCGTTCCCAGAGCTTGAGCCGCCGTTTCTGGCGCTGTGCATGTCCGGCGGCAACACGCTCATCGTCGACGTGCGCGACTACACGGACTTTGCGCTCCTCGGCGCGACGCGTGACGATGCGGCGGGCGAGTGCTTCGACAAGGCCGCGCGCGTGCTCGGCCTTCCCTACCCCGGCGGCGCGGCGATGGACAAGCTCGCCCACGAGAGCGAGGGCGGCGTCTACGAGCTGCCGCGCGCGAAGATTGACGGGTGCCCTCTCGATATGAGCTTTTCGGGCCTCAAGACCGCCGTCGTAAACCTTGCCCACAACGCCGAGCAGACGGGAAAGCAGCTCGACCGTGCGGCGCTTGCGCGCGACTTCACGCAGGCCGTCGTCGACGAGCTCGTCCCGCGCGCGATGCTCGCCATGCAGCAAAGCGGGCGCAAGGTACTCGTCGCCGCAGGCGGTGTCGCCGCGAACTCGTTCATCCGCGCAGAGCTCGAAAAGGAGTGCCGAAAGCACGGCTACCGGCTCTACATGCCGCCGCTCAAGCTCTGTGGTGACAACGGCGCGATGATCGGCGCACAAGGGTATTATGAGTATCTCGCCGGCGCGCGAGCGGATTGGGCGCTGAACGCGTATGCGACGAGAGATATTGACGATCCTATCGTCTGAGGGTTTACAGCGCGGCAGCGCTGGTTCTTATTCCCCTGCACCGTGCAGGGGTGCGTTAAAGGGGGCCATTCTCTTTCCTCGGAAAGAGAATATCCCCCTTTGACCCCCAAGAGAAAGGGACTGATTGGCAGTCTCGGGCTTGACAGTCTTTATGCCTCCGGAATGAAATGCCTGCGCGCGGCAGAGCCGCGTTTGCCCCTGCTATACGACTTGGTGTGCTCCTATTATCCGCTGCCGCTCTGCCAGTCTCGCGGTAGTGCGGCCTAATCACCGTCTATCGAAGCATTCCACAATGCGGCGAGCGTCAGCAATGCTGCATTCGGTACGCAGTCTGCCGCCGTTCTAACGTCACTCGCGCCTCACGGTAGTAAGGCGCGGTTGCTGGATATGTCGAAACGCAGAGATTCATGGCGAAGCCATGTACACCGCACCCGATTGCGCAGCGCGTGCAGTTATTCGAGCCTCAGGCTGCCAATGTGCGGGGTCAAGGGGCACGGCCCCTTGCGTTCTCTTGGAGGTCCAAGGGGGCCATTCTCTCACGTGAGAGAATGGCCCCCTTATTCCGTGCAGCGCCCGCGGCGCTGCTCTCCCTTGCAGACTGCAAGGAGTCTATTCCATCTTGCATAATTCCACGATTATGGTAACAAATCGAATTTCTGTTCTGCCACAAATTTTCCAATTCCAGAATTATGTAAATTTCGACACACGCCTATCTGCACAGTATGTTTTCCACTCCGCGGAAATCAAATCAATTTTTCCCTGTCACATCAGTGGATTTTGAGAAATCCACTGATGTGGAAAACTCTGTGGAAACTGTGGATAACTCACCGTAGAATCTCTTTATTGAATTTATTATGTTAATCTGTCAGTTTCGATCAAACATTGCCGCATCGCGGCGGATTCTGTCGGGAACGCGGCTACTTTGACGGCTTTTCGCAACTTCCGTCATGTCTGCTGATTTTTATTTTTGCCGTTCTGCCGAATCACAAGAGCCTTTCTGCACACGCATTTTGCAGAAGCTCTGCAAAATATACTATTTGTATAGAAACTGTAAAGGGCCTGTCGAAAACTCGGCAGGGTCTTTTTTCAACACGGTGTTTCAAGGCCGTAGCAGCCGCTCACGGGGTCTAAAAAGAGCGGCAGGTGCGGTGGGCGATACGTAAACCAGACGAACGTAAACAGCAGCGCCCACAGAAGTAGAAAGCCGATGAGCTGCATCGCACCCCCGCGCAGCGCGCCGTCAGTCAACAGGCGGTAACTCACAAAGTACAAAAGCGCGTCGGCGAGGAAGAAGATCGTGATGTTCACCCAGTCAGGGAGCTTGCCGAACATTCCCGTCAGCGTGTAGAAAAGCGCCGGAATCGAGACAAGGCCCAGCAGGATGCTCGCCGCCTTGACGGCGAAGAAGTTCCGGAACGCCTCGGAAAACACAATAAACTCCACCACCGTGAACACGAGAAACGGGATAAACAACAGCTTCATGTGCTCCCAGGTCGACTCGTTGATCGCCGAAAACGCCGCGACCACACGGTTCCCACCCGACCATTCGTAGACAAAGTGCAGCAGCGTCCCGAAAAGGCCAGTTGCGATAAAGCCGACAATCTCCCATCGGCGCAGCTCCCGTTTCATGCTCCGTCCTCCCTTTCCGCCCCGGTCAAGCCGGGCAAGCACTATAGTCTATGCGGGAAAGAAGGGCTTTATACAGCAAAAGCCGCCCTAAACGGGCGGCTCTTGCATTTCTTCTCTTATTCGGCAAATCGCGGCACGATGACGCCCGCAGGTGCGTTCTTCGTCAGCTCGAAAGAGTTCCCATCAAGTTTGTGGATCTTCTTTGCCTCATACAGCGCCAGAAATTCATCGAGTGTGCCGATCTCAGGGTAGCCGTGCGCGCCGAAGCGGTAGTGCATCGGCACGAGCACGCGCGGCGCGATCGCGTCCGCGACCTTTTTTGCCGTCTTCGCGTCGATCGTATAGTACCCGCCAACGGGGATCAGCAGCGCGTCGCAGCCCTTGACCGCCGCGAGTTGCTTCTCATTCAACTCATGGCCAAGGTCGCCGCAGTGCACGACTGTCAGACCCTCGGTGCGCAGGATATGGATGGCGTTCTCGCCGCGAAGTGAACCTTTCTTGTCATCGTGGAACGTTGAAACCGTCTCGACCGTAAACGGGCTCTCCGATTTGTCGCGGCCCGAGAGCGTCACCGCCTCCAGAAAGGCGTGGTCGCGGTGGCCGTGCGAGCACAGCGCCTCGTCCGCCTCGATGTGCAGCGCGGGATACGTCTCTACATAGTAGGGGTCGAGCACGACGCGCCAGCCCGCGCTCTCGACCACAAAGCAGGAATGGCCCAGCCAGATGATGTTCATGGTGTTTTCCTCCTTAATTCCGCGTCATTCCAGCTCATCGAGCGTCATGGAGAAGCTCTCCATGCAGTTGACCATGAAATAGTCGAGCTCGGGCATGTGCATCTCGCTCAGCGCGCGGCGCGTCTGCTCCGCAGCCTTTTTGAATTCCATGTTGCCCGCCTTGAGCTCTTCGACACACTTGATATAGGCCGACAGCTTGTCCGCCGCCTTGACGAGCTTTTTCGTCGTCTCGTCCTCGATCTTGATAATCGGTTCATAATCCGCGCGCAGCTCCTGCGGCAGCATGGAGAGCAGCTTGTCGCTCGCCACAGCCTCGACCTTGCGGTAGGCGTCACGGATCTCGGGGTTATAGTACTTGATGGGCGTCGGCATATCGCCGGTCAGGATCTCCGTTGCGTCGTGGTAGAGCGCGGCGACCGCCACGGCGTTCGCGTCCGTGGGCAGACCGAAGACACGCGTGCGGATGAGCGCGAGCGCGTGCGCCAGCACCGCGACCATGTGGCTGTGCTCCTGAATGTTCTCCTCCTCGGTGTTGCGCATGAGCGCCCAGCGCTTGACACAGCGCATGCGGGAGATATAGGCATAAAAATGGTTGGCCATGCGTTATTCCTCCAACTCGCCGCGAAGACTGCCGCCGTCGACCGCCGTGATCTTCACGTTTTTCACCTGATTGTGCAGGCCTTCCTGCGCGACGGATACCTCCATATAGTTTGGCGCGTGGCCCGCGCTGCCGCCCTTGCGGTCGCGCTCGAAGAGCACGGGGAAGATCTTGCCCACGCAGCACGCAAGATACGCTTCGTGCATCGTCTTGGCGACAGCCGAGGCGCGCGCAGCGCGCTCTTCGCGCACGGGCATGTCGATCTGGCGCATCTCCGCAGCCTTCGTGCCCGGGCGGATGGAATAAGGGAAGACGTGCATGTCAGCAAAGCCGACGCGCGCGATGAAGTCAAGCGTCTGCGCGAATTCCTCCTCTGTCTCCTCGGGAAAGCCCGTGATGAGATCCGTCGTGATGGCAGGGTCGTCAAAATACTGACGCAGCAGGTCGCAGGATTCCATATAGCGCGCCGTATCATATTTGCGGTTCATACGCTTTAAGGTCGCGTCGCAGCCCGACTGCATCGAGAGGTGGAAATGTGGGCAGAGGTAAGGAAGCTTCGACGCCCGCTTGCAGAATTCCTCCGTGATGGTCCGCGGTTCGAGCGAGCCGAGGCGGATGCGCATGTCGCCGCCCTCGCGCGCGATGAGCTCCAAAAGGTCGATGAGTGAGGTCCCGTCCTTGAAGTCCGAGCCGTAGGACGAAATTTCGATGCCCGTGACCACGATCTCACGGTAGCCCTCCTCACGCAGCGCTTTCACCTGCTTTGCAGCTTCGTCCATCGGCAGCGAGCGCACGCGCCCGCGCGCGTAAGGAATGAGGCAGTAAGTGCAGAAGTTCACACACCCGTCCTCGACCTTGAGCATCGCGCGTGTGCGATTCACCATACCGCCCGCGGGCAGCACCTCAAAATCGCGCCGCTCCCAGACGTTATCGACATCGACAATAGGCGTTTTGTCCTGTGCCGCGCGCTCCAGAAGGTCGATGAACTTCGCGCGGTCATTTGTGCCGGCGATGACGTCGAGCCCGAGCTTTTTGACGTCCTCGGGATGCGTCTGGGCGTAGCAGCCGCAGGCGGCGATGACCGCGCTCGGGTTGCGGCGCTGCGCCTGACGGAGCATCTGGCGCGACTTTTTGTCGCTCACCGCCGTGACCGAGCAGGTGTTGACGACGTAGGCGTCCGCCGTCTCCTCAAAATCCACCAGTGTATGTCCGCGGTGCAAAAACTCCTGCTCGAGTGCCTGCGTTTCATATTGGTTCACCTTGCACCCGAGGGTGCAGATCGCAACTTTCATGTATGTTTGTATCCTTTTCCGCGATTTGGGCGGTAAAGTCCCGCTTTTTTTCTGCCGTTTCCGACGTAAAGCGTCCGCCGCCCTTGCTTTTTTATTTTTATATTGTATAATCATTTGAGCATTCTGACAAGACCAAAGAAAGGATTTTCCCGATATGATCTATCTCGATCACGCGGCCACCACCCCCGTTCCCGAAGAGGTGGCGCACGCCGTTTACGATACGCTGGTTTCTGGCTGGGGCAACCCCAGCTCGCAGTACCCCATCGGAAAGCAGGCGCGCGACGCTGTCGCCGCGGCGCGCGAGACGATTGCCGCCGCGCTCGGCTGCAAGAGTGAACAGTTCGTCTTCACCTCCTGCGGGTCGGAGAGCGACAACTGGGCCGTCCGCCTTGCCCTGCACCAGAACCGCCACGCCGGCAAGCACATCATCACGACCGCCGTGGAACACAGCGCGATTCTCGAGACCTGCAAGGCCCTCGAGCAGGAGGGCTACTCCGTCACGTACTTAAAGCCCGACAAGAACGGCGACATCACCGCCTCTCAGGTCGAAAGTGCGCTGCGCGACGACACCGCGCTCGTCACGATGATGCTCGTCAACAACGAGACGGGCTGCATCTTCCCCGTGGCCGAGGTCGCGCAGCTTCTGAAAGCGAAAAAGTCCCGTGCCCTGCTGCACACCGACGCGGTGCAGGCCTTTTTGAAAATTCCGTTCCGCGCCGACACGCTGGGCGCGGACCTCATCTCCGTCAGCGCGCACAAGCTCGGCGCGCCCAAGGGTATCGGCGGCCTGTATTTGGGCGAGCGCATCCGCGCGCCCAAACCGCTGATCTTTGGCGGCGGGCAGGAGAGCGGCCTGCGCTCCGGCACAGAGGCCACGGGCCAGATCGCAGGCTTTGCCAAGGCGGTCGAGCTGCGCGCAGACCATCTCGATGAAAAGCTCGCCCACGTCGCCGCCATCAAGGCCTGCGCCGAGGAAAAGCTCCTCGCGCTCGACGGTGTCGTCCGCATCGGCGACGGGACCGCGCCGCACATCCTGTCGATCTCGCTCGTCGGCTACCCGTCGGCGAATGTCGTTACGGAACTTGGCGCACAGGGCATCTGCATCTCGGCAGGCTCCGCCTGCCATCGCGGGCAGCTGAGCCACGTCTACCGCGCGATGGGCCTTGACAAAAAGACCGCCGCGGGCGTGCTGCGTGTCAGCTTCGGCCCCGAGACGACGAAAGAAGAGATCGACGCACTCGTCTCCGCGCTCAAGGTGCACCGCGACACGCGCTTCCCCATGCTGTAATTCCACGATTCGAGGTTATTATGTTCTCCTATCTTCACCAGCCCAAGGGCTTTTACAAGCATCTTTTTCTACTGGCGCTGCCGGTCATCGTGCAGAATTTGATCACCACGTCGCTCGGCTTTCTCGATACGTTCATGGTGGGACTTCTCGGCAGCGATCAGATGTCCGCCGTCACGGTGGCGAACGTGCCAGTCTTCATCATCCAGCTCGTCGTCTTCGGCCTGCAAAGCGGCTCAAGCGTGCTCATCAGCCAATACTGGGGCCGTGGCGACCGCGAGAGCATCAACCGCGTCATGGGCATCGGCTTTATGATCGCGGGCGGCGTGAGCGTGCTGTTTGCCGCCATTCTGTGCGCGTTTCCCGCGCAGGTGCTCTACCTCATCACCGACAATCTGACACTCGTGGAGCTGGCCGAGCCGTACCTGCGCATCGTCGGCTTCTCCTACATTTTCAACTCGCTTTCCTCCATCTACATCGGCATGCAGCGCAGCATCGAAAATCCGCGCTTCGGCATGATCGTCTTCGCGATCTCGATGCTCTGCAACACGCTCGGCAACTATGTGCTGATCTTCGGCAAGCTCGGTCTGCCCGCGCTCGGCATCACGGGTGCGGCGGTAGCGACGCTTCTGTCCCGCGTGGTGGAGTTCGTCGTCGCGTTCTCCTACGCGTTCCGCTGCCGCACGATGCCGCTCATAAAGCACGCCATCCTCCGCCCCGGCATGGACATGCTGCGTAAATTCCTGCGCTACAGCGCGCCGGTGCTCATCAATGAGACGCTCTGGGGCACGGGCTTTTCGATGATCACAGTCATCATGGGCCACATGGCAAATAGCAGCGATCTCATCGCCGCCTACACGCTTGCGGGCAATATCGACAAGCTGATGACCTCCGGCGTGTTCGGCATCGCGGCGGCGGTATCCGTCATCGTCGGCAAGGAGATCGGCACGGGCAACTTAAAGGGCGTTTACAACATCGGCCGCGCGCTGTGCTTCACGGCGTTCGCGTTCGGCATTGTGCTCGGCCTCACCGAATACACGATGTTCGTGACGCTGATGCGCCCGTTCGTCATGCCGCTCTTCTCGCTCTCGGCGGTCGCTGAGCGGCTTTGCAGTGTGATGCTCATGTGCTATGCCTGCGCCATCCCGCTGCACAGCTTTTCAACCACGATGGTCGTAGGCGTGCTGCGCGGCGGCGGCGACGTGAATGCCTCGCTTGTGATCGACAATTTCCCCCTCTGGTGCGGCACGCTGCCCATCATGTGCCTTTTAGGCCTTGTGCTCAAGGTGCCGAACGAGGTCTTCTGCCTCTGCCTGATGATCGAATACATCATCAAGTCCCCCATCGGCCTTTACCGCCTGCACTCCGGCAAGTGGATCCACGACATCACCCGCATCGACGAATAACAAAAAAGCGGAAGGGCGCTGCCCTTCCGCTTTTCCATTCTCATTGTCAAGTTTTTACCGCGCGCTCCCGCCGCATTTCTCTCAGCACCGGCACGCTGACACACAGCGACGCCGCCGCAAAGAACGCGATGCCGACCATGCGGTTCACGCTGATATGCTCGTGGTACACGACGACCGCCAGCGCCGTTGCCAGAATGGGCTTGACGAGATAAACGAACGACGCCTCCGTCGCAGAGGTGTACTCCGTGATCTTCGCCGTGAGCAGAAAGCCGATGGCCGCGCAGCCGATGCCGACATGGCACAAAAGCAGCGTCGTTTTGAGCGTAAAGCCCGTGAAAAACGGAATGCCCGCGAATATCTCCAGCCCCAGGCCGCTGTAAAGCGCACCGACCGCCGGAATCTCACCGAGCAGCAGCAGGAAAAGAAGCTCCAGACCGCCGATGAGCATGTTGAACGTCGTGATCACGAGCGCGCCGAGCCGCGGCAGACGCAGCTTGCAGAGCGTACCGTAAGTGGCAAACAGCAGCGTGGCGGTGATGATCTCCAAAAAGCCGCGCAGGCTGATCTCAAGGTGCGCGGGATTGAGGATGAAGAGAATGCCGACAAGCTCCACGCCGATGGCCAGCAGATGGTTCTTTTTCAGCGGCTCATGCAGGATGAAGTGCGCCAGCGCCACCGCGAACACAGGATTGCCCGAGTAGATAATCGATGTAGCTGAGGCGTCCATGTGCAGCACCGCCATCTGCAAAAGCGACATGTGCAGCGTCACCGTCAGAAAACCGAGCAGTGTGAAATAGCCCCAGTCCGCCTTTGTAAGCTGGATATCCCGCTTTTTGAGGTCGTTCAGTGCAAAGGGCATCAGCGCAGCCGCGCCGAGCAGCACACGCTCGACTGTCACCTGCATGGGTGCAAACGCGCCGCCGAGCGCCTTGAGCGCGACCTCCGTCGTGGAATAGAGCATCGCGGCAAGCAGGATATAGAGATATCCCCGTTTCCGATCAGTCGTCATCTTCTTCCTCCTGTGCCTCGCCTTTGGCGAAGCAGCATCATTGTATGCCCCGCTGTGTTAAAATGCAATCCCAATCCGCTTTGTTCGGACGAAAAATGCCGCCCCGAATCGGGGCGGCATTTTGATTGCGGAACAGAAAATTACTTGGCAGTCTGCGCGGCCTTCTTGCTCTCCCACTTGGTCACGCAGCAGGCGCAGGAGATATCGCCCGTGATGTTCAGGCAGGTGCGGCCCATGTCGAAAAGACGGTCGATGCCGTAGATGATCATGATCATATCGACGGGGATGTTCATCGCCTCGAGCACCATAGCGAGCATGATCATGCCCGCGCCCGGCGTACCGGCGGTGCCGATGGAGGCAAGCGTCGCGGTGACGACGATCGTGACCATCTGGCCAAGGGTCAGCGTCATGCCGCAGCAGGTGGCAAGAAAGATGGTGGCGACGCACTGATAGATGGCGGTGCCGTCCATGTTGATCGTCGCGCCGAGGGGGATAACAAAGGAGGAAACGTCGCCCTCCGCGCCCAGCTCATCCGCGCACTCCTTGCTCAGGGGGATCGTGGCGGCAGAGGAGGTGGAGGTAAAGGCGAAAATCATCGCGGGGGATGCCTTCTCGAAGAAGGTGAAGGGGCTGATGCCCGCAAACGCCTTGGCAGAGAAAGAGTAGCAGAGGACTGCATGGACGATGTAGCCGAGGTACGCGCAGCCGAGCACCACGGCAAGAGAGCCGAGGATCTCAGGGCCCTGCGTGGCGACGACCCACGCCATCATCGTAAACACACCGATGGGGCTGAGGGCAATGATGAACGCCATCACGCGCTCGATGACCGCATAGAGCGTGGAGACCAGGTCCTTGGCAAGCTTGCCCTTTTCGCCCGCGGCAAGGATGCCGCCGCCGAACATCAGGGCGATCACGATGACCTGCAGCATGTTTGCGTCGGTGAAGGATTTCCACATGTTGCTCGGGAAGATGGCGACCAGGGTATCCATGAAGTTGGCGCTGGTGGCCTTATCCCAGACCGCGCCGTCCTCCAGCGCGAGCGTGGGGAACCAGCCTGCATTGTTGAAGAGGTTGGCGAATACCAGGCCGATGACGCAGGCCGCGGCCGTGGTGACAAGGAAGTAGGCGACCGTCTTCCAGCCGACGGAGCCGACCTTCTTCATATCGCCCATGGAGATGATGCCGTCGATCATCGACAGCAGCACGACGGGGACGACGATGAACTTGAGGAGGTTGACGAAGATGGTACCGAAGGGCTTTAAGTAGTTGGTCGTGAACTCGGGTATTCCCAGCATATAAAAGGCATAGCCGGCCAGAATACCGAGCAGCAGCGCAATTCCGATCTGCTTCGGCAAGCTTAGTTTTTTCTTTTCCATGCTCCACACACACTTTCTAAATGAAAATCCCCCATTTATAGGCATTATCAATAGGGGTCACACTTATTGTACTGCATTTAATTTCATTTGGCAAGGGTTTTTGCAGGAAAAATTTCGTTTTGCTGCCCGCATTTTTGCACAAAAATGATGGATATCTTTCATGTAAATTGGTCAAAATTCCGGCTTGCAATCTTGCCTGCTTTCGGGTATTCTTGGTCAGACGACAACAAACGAACAGGAGGAACGACCCATGATGCTCTGCACTGCGCCGAAAAAGAAAAATTCTTCCGTTGGTATTGCTGTTTCCGTTTTTATTGATATTGTTTCTTTTGACCGGTAAGTTTTCTTACCGGTCTTATTTTTTGCCCACGCGGGGCCCAACCATGTTTATTCAAATGAGAATAAAAATAAGAAGAAAGCAAAGAGGGAAAATCACATGAAGAAAGATCTCGGACACGAAGCCATCTACGACGCCCGACAGCTGGGCACCCCCAGAATGCTGATCCTGGGCCTGCAGCACATGTTCGCCATGTTCGGCGCGACGGTGCTCGTCCCCATTCTGGTCCAGGGCTACGGCCTGCCGCTCTCCATCCAGACGACGCTGCTGTTCGCCGGTCTCGGCACGCTGCTGTTCCACGTGTGCACCAAGTTCAAGGTCCCCGCGTTCCTCGGCTCCTCGTTCGCCTACCTCGGCGGCTTCTCCACGGTCGCGACGATGCCCGCCTACGAAGGTCTCGATCCCGAAACGAAGCTCGCCTACGCGCTCGGCGGCATCGTGATCGCAGGTCTCCTCTACCTCGTGCTCGCACTCCTCTTTAAGGTGCTCGGCGCGAAAAAGGTCATGCGTTACTTCCCTCCCATCGTCACGGGCCCGATGATCATCATGATCGGCCTGAACCTCTCCGGCTCCGCCATCAATAACGCCTCCACCTGCTGGTGGCTCGCCCTCGTCGCTATGGCCATCATCGTGGTCGCCAACATCTGGGGCAAGGGCATGGTCAAGATCATCCCCATCCTGCTCGGCGTCGTCGGCTCCTACATCGTCGCGGTCATCGCCGGTCAGGTCAACTTCTCCGGTGTGAGTGAAGCAAGCTTCCTTGGTCTCCAGCAGTTCGTCATCGCCAAATTCGACGTCTCCGCCATCCTGGTCATGGCCCCTATCGCCATCGCGGCTATGATGGAGCACATCGGTGATATCTCCGCCATCTCCTCCACCACCGGCAAGAACTTCATCGAAGACCCGGGCCTGCACCGCACGCTCGTCGGCGACGGTCTCGCCACCGCGTTCGCCGGCTTCTTCGGCGGCCCTGCCAACACCACCTACGGTGAGAACACCGGCGTGCTCGCCCTCTCCAAGGTCTACGACCCCCGCGTTGTCCGCCTCGCGGCCATCTACGCCATCATCCTGAGCTTCTCCCCCAAGTTTGACGCGCTCGTCAACTCCATCCCCGCGGCCATCGTCGGCGGCGTCAGCTTCATCCTCTACGGTATGATCTCCGCGGTCGGTGTGCGCAATATCGTGGAAAACCAGGTCGACCTCACCAAGTCCCGCAACCTGATCATCGCAGCGGTCATGTTCGTCAGCGGCCTCGGCTTCAGCTCGGTCGGCGGCATCACCTTCACTGTCGGCGGCGCGGCCGTCACCCTCTCCGGCCTCGCCATCGCGGCCCTGTGCGGTGTCATCCTGAACGCCATCCTCCCCGGCAACGACTACGAGTTCGGCGTCAGCGTCACGGGCGACAAGTCCGCCGACCTCGGCAGCTACTAAGAAGCAAATTTCAAAATCAAATCAAAAAGGAAGCGGCACGCGCCGCTTCCTTTTTTCGCTTCTTCGTGCTATACTCTATCCAAATCCTTTGCAGGAGGCATCATTCATGGAAAGCATCAAGCCCGGGCGCTACCGCCACTTCAAGGGCAAAGAATATGAGGTCCTCGGCGTCGCACGCCACTCGGAAACCGATGAGGAGCTCGTCGTCTATCGCGCGCTGTACGGCGACTTCGGACTCTGGGTCCGGCCCGTGAGCATGTGGAACGAGGCCGTTGAGCGCGACGGCAAGACGTTCCGCCGCTTCACCTATATCGGCGAATGACGGGCTATACGCTGATTCGCGCCAAGCGCCGTACGATGTCCCTGCAATTGGACCGCGACGGCCGCGCCGTCGTCCGCGCGCCCTACGGCGTCAAAAAGGAATTTATCGACCGCTTCGTCGCCGAGCACGAGGGCTGGCTTACCCGCGCCCGCGAAAAGCAGCAGGCGCGCCGCCTTGCCCATCCCGAGCCGACGGACGAGGAGCGCAAAGCGCTCATCGCGCGTGCGAAGGAATACCTCCCCATGCGCGTTGACTATTGGAGCGGCATCATGGGCCTCACGCCGACAGGCCTCAAGATCACGTCCGCGCGCACGCGCTTTGGCTCGTGCAGCGGGAAAAACAGCATCTGCTTTTCCTGGCGGCTGATGCAGTATCCGCGCGAAGCCATCGACTATGTCGTCGTCCACGAGCTCGCGCACATCCGCCACCACGACCACTCCCCCGCGTTTTACGCGCTCATCGAGCGCTACATGCCCGACTGGCGCGAGCGGATGAGGCTGCTGAAAGAATAAAAAGAGACGCTCTGCAGGCGTCTCTTTTCATCATAATATGGTAGTCCGACCTTCTCTTACTTGTTGAGCTTCCGCCGGAAGTCCTCGCCTTCGGCGGCATACTCCACTTTATAACCCTGCTTTTCGGCAAAGCGGGTGGCGATCCGGCGCGCGCCTTGAACTCCTTGCTCGCAACGCTCATGATGAACGCGCTGAGCACGAGGCCAATGATCTCAGGGCGGACATACTGCACCTTTGCCGCGCTGTGCAGGCCCACCGCGCCGGAAATATCGCGCAGAAAGCACGCGATGCAGAAGCCCATGTTTGTCGGGTTGCCGAGCGCCGTTAAGATGAGCGCCGCAAGGCCCACTGCGGCGCCCGCAATAATGACGCCCAGACGTACTTTTTTTATTTTCTCCAATTTTCCTTTTTTGATCGTTGACAAAATCAACACTTTTTGTCGAAAACCAGTATATCGGTTTATCTTTTGAAAAACAAACGGGATACATAGATGAAAGAGGGGGAACCATCGTTTTTTCGATGGTTCCCCCCTCTTTTCTTCAAATCATCAACTCGTAAAAGCCGTCGACCTCCAACCTCTCCGCCTCGGTCAGCGCGGCGAGCGCGGCGCGGTCCTGGACCTCCGCGCGCCACGACATACCGCAGTCCGCCGTCAGCTCACGCGGGACGGGGATGAGCCGCCCGGGCAGGCCCTTCGCCCGGCAGAGCTTTTCCATCGCGATGGCCGCGGCCGTCGTGTGGAAGGTGATGACGAGCCATAGCTTTTTCTCTCTCATGTTGCGATCTCGCGGAGCGCGGTGACCGCGGCGTCCGCTTCCTCTTCCGTATTATACCAGCCGAAGCTGAAGCGCACCGCGCCCTGCTCCTCAGTTCCGAGCGCCTCGTGCAGGCGCGGCGCGCAGTGCGCGCCCGGGCGGGTCGCGATGCCGTAGTCCTCGGACAGGATGTCCGATACCTCGCCCGAGCCCATGTCGCCGATGTTGAGCGCGGCGACCGCCGTGCGCTCATGGTCAAAATCGCCGTAGAGCGCCACACCCGGAATTTTCTCGACGCCCGCGACAAAGCGGCGCAGCAGCGCCATTTCATGCGCGTGGATGGCCTCAACGCCGGTCTCCTGCAAAAAGTCGAGCGCGGCGTTCAGCCCCGCGATACCGTGGCCGTTGAGCGTGCCCGCCTCTAGCCGCGTCGGCATCTGCTCGGGCTGCTCGTGGAGATAGGTCTGCACGCCCGTGCCGCCGACCTTCCAGGGGTTGATGTCCACACCCTCGCGCACGCACAGTCCGCCCGTGCCCTGCGGGCCCATCAGCGATTTGTGCCCCGTGAAGCACAGCACGTCGATGTGCATCTGCTCCATGTCGATGGGCAGCACGCCCGCGCTCTGCGAAGCGTCCACGATGAACAAAAGGTCGTGTTCGTGCGCAAATGCGCCAATGCACGCCAGATCCAGCGTGTTGCCCGTCAGGTTCGAGGCGTGCGTGCAGACGACGGCGCGGGTACCGGGACGCAGCAGCCGTTCAAAATCGGCGTAGTCGATGTTCCCCTGCCGGTCTGCGGGAACAAAGCTCAACTTGACATTGTTTTCCCGTTCCAGCCGGTAAAGCGGTCGCAGGACAGAGTTGTGCTCAAGGTCGGTCGAGATCACATGCTCGCCCGCGTGGATGCAGCCATGGATGGCGATGTTCAGCGCCTCGGTCGAGTTACAGGTGAACGCCACGTGGTCAGGCCGCTTGCAGCCAAAGAGCGCGGCGAGCTTGCAGCGCGTGTCGTAGATCACGCGCGAGGCGGCAAGCGCCTCCTCGTGCGTGCCGCGCGCGCTGTTGCCGAAGCTCCCCATCGCCGAGACCACCGCGTCGATGACCTGCGGCGGCTTTCGCAGCGTGGTCGCCGCGTTGTCAAGATAGATCATCTTACGGACGGACGACGCGGTCCGCGCCGCTCATCTTTTCGACGATGACGTACATGTTCGTCACCTCGCCGACGGCGAGCTTTTCCTTGAGGTCGTAGAAGTTGAGGCACGTGCCGCAGCTCATGATCTCCACGCCGCGCGCGGCCATGCCCTTGAGGTCTTCGAGAGACTCCGAGCCCTCGCACGTCAGCTTCACGCCGCCGTTGTAGCAGAGGATGGTGTCGGGCAGGGTCTCCTGCTGGCTCAGGGCGAAGACGAACGCCTTCATCAGCGCGCCGCCGAGCTCATCATTGCCGCTGCCCATCTTGTCAGACGACAGCACCACGACCGTCTTCGGCTTGCCGCAGGTGTAGCACTCGCCGCTCTGCTCCTCCACCTTGGCGTTTTCCCCCACGGTGATGGTCACGCGGTACTCGTTTTCGCCGAGCTTTTCGGTTTTGGACGTGCAGCCCTTGCTTGCGGCCAGCTTGCCGAGGTTCTGCACCGCAGTCTCGTTGTCGACCAGCGTTTCGACCGTTCCGGCGCCGCCGAGCTCCTGCATCGCCTTCTGCGTCTTCACAACAGGGATGGGGCAGGCGTCGCCCATGGCATTGACTTTGATCGTCATTTCTATCGCTCCTTTGATGGGTTTGCACCCGTTATTTCTTTCTAACTATAACAGATTCCGCGCGAAGTGACACAACTTTTTTCTCCCGCCGCGAATTTTTTCATGGTTTTTCCCGTTTTACCGTGCTGTTATCATTGATTTTTTCGATGGCAGTCTCCGCCTTGCGCCGTTTGCAGCAAATTGATAAAATGAGAAAAAGTTTGTATCTTTCTGCGCGCTCCGCGCTCTAACAGGCAGAAAGAAGCGGAAAGGAGGCCCTGCATGGACGAATTTGACGAGATCTGCCGGCGCTGCACACCCGTTGTCTACCGCTTCCTGCTCTCGCTCTGCAAGGACGCCTCCCTCGCCGACGAGCTAACGGCGGAGACGTTCTATCAGGCGTATCTGCACATCGACACATTTCGCGGCAACTGCCGCGTCGAATCGTGGCTCTGCCAGATCGCCAAAAATGCCCTCACAAAAGAGCTCCGCCGCCAAAGGCGCGCCGTCCCCTTCGAGGAAACGCACGTGCTCGCCGCGCCGGACGACATTTTTGAGCTGCTGGCCGACAAAGAACAGGCCATGCGCATCCACGCCTCCCTGCACCGGCTCAAAGAGCCGTACCGCGAGGTCTTCACGCTGCGCGTGCTCGGCGAGCTGCACTTTCGCGACATTGCCGACCTGTTCGGCAAATCCGAGTCCTGGGCAAAGGTCACATTTTACCGCGCCAAGGACAAGCTGATCGAAGATATGGAGGAACACCATGAACATTGACTGCCGTGTCATCGGCGACCTGCTACCGCTCTACGCCGACGAAAGCTGCTCGGACGCGAGCCGCGCTCTCGTGGACGATCATCTCAAAACCTGCCCCCGCTGCCGCGAAACGCTCGCGCGGATGAAAAGCGAGCAGTTTCTCCCCGCCGCGCAGGCCATCGACCCGCCCGCCGTCGCCGACTACGCGCAAAAGGTCAAGCACCGTCGCCAGAAACGCGGCACACTCCTGACTGTCGGCGTCATCGTCCTGATCGTATTGCTCTCGCTCGCCGCCGCTGCGTGGATGAACCTTGTCCGCGCACAGCACCCCTACATCCCCGTGGTTGAGGAGAGCGTCTGCAACCTTGCAGCCGGAGAGGTACAAACCTTTGCCGACAGCTGCGACGGCCGCCGTCTTTTTACGAACAGCACGCGCATCGCCGTCACCTTCCGCGCGGATACGCCGCAGAACGGCACGATCACGCTCTGGAACATCACCGATGTCACAAAGCCCTACCCGGCCATGTTCTACGAGGTCGACGGACGCACCGCGCGCTGCGAATTCACGAATCTTTCCTCCGCCGAGCGCTATTTTGTCCTCTGCGACGGTCTTTCCGGCGACGTGACTCTCTCCGACGGACGCCCGACGGACCTTTGGGAGAGCTTTCTCGATCTGCTCCACACCCTCTTCCCGCGCTGACGGCGAAAACACGGCGGAGTTGACAAAGGCGTTTCGCTTCTCTACAATAAAAGCAGTTTTTCAAGGAGGAGGTGCGCGCCATGAACGACAAGCTGCGTCTCACGCAGATGACAAAGGCGGCGGGTTGAGCCGCCAAGCTGGGGCCGGGTGCCCTGACAGAAATTCTTGCTGACCTGCCGAATGTGTCGAATCCCGCGCTTTTAGTCGGCTATGACAGCAGCGACGACGCCGCCGTGTACCGCGTCTCCGACGAGGTCGCCGTCATTGAGACGGTCGACTTCTTCACCCCCATTGTGGACGATCCGTATCTCTTCGGTCAGATCGCCGCGGCGAACGCGCTGAGCGACGTGTACGCCATGGGCGGCGAGCCGAAACTCGCAATGAACCTCCTGTGTGTGCCGAACTGTCTGCCGAAAGAGGATATCCGCGCCATTCTGGAGGGCGGACATGCCAAGGCCGTCGAGGCCGGATGCGTCATCGCGGGCGGCCACACCATTCAGGATAACGAGCCAAAGTACGGCCTGTGCGTCACGGGATTCGTCCATCCCGACCGCATCCTCAAAAATGTCGGCGCGCAGCCGGGCGATGTGCTGGTGCTCACCAAGCCGCTCGGCAGCGGCGTGCTCACGACCGCCATCAAAGCAGACCTCATCTCCCCCGCCGCCCGCGACGCGGTTTATGCCCACATGGCGACGCTCAACAAAAAAGCGGGCGAGGCCGTGCGAAGCGCCAAAAATGTCCACGCCTGCACCGATGTGACGGGATTTGGCCTGCTCGGTCACAGCTATGAGATGGCGAGCGGCAGCGGCGTTACCATCCGCCTGCACGGCGCAACGCTCCCCCTGATGGACGAGGCGCGCGATATGGCTGAGATGGGCATCATCCCCGCGGGCGCTTACCGCAACATGGACTATGTGAAGCCGCATCTTACGGTGCTGCCCACGGCGCAGCAGGTCTTCCTCGACCTCGCCGCCGACCCGCAGACCTCGGGCGGCCTTCTCGTCGCGCTCCCGCGCGAGGACGCAGAGCCGCTTCTTCGCGAGCTCCAGACCTTCGCCCCCTGGAGCGCCATCGTCGGCGAAGTGAGCGAGCTGCGCGCCACCGCGCTGGAATTCGACTGATCCAAACGGAACGCAAGCAAAAAGGAGCTGAATGCCTTTGTCCCCCCCTGACAGGGGTAACAACTAATTCCGGGGATCCCCCGACAGGTTATCGTGTTTACGATGCCTGTCGGGGTTCTTCTGCTTTCAGGGGTTGCAGGCTTTCCATGTCCTGATGCTGTTTGTCTATGAAGCCGATGCCGTTGTAGTAGATCTCCACGGTCTGCGGCGCGTGTTTAGACCACTTCACCTCTTTTTCGTGCACCACGATCTTCTCAATAAACAGCCGCAGCAGTTCCGGCGTTAGTTCCGTAATGTCCATGTACCGCTTCGCCTTGTCGAGGAAACCATCCGTCCCGCTCACCGTTTCCCGCAGGCGTTGGATGTCAGCTTCTTTCTGCGGGATACCTGCGGCGATTTGATTCTGCTCCTCCGTGTAACTGCTTGAGAGCATTTGGAACTGCTCTGTAGTAATGCGGCTAAGCACACTGTCCTCATACAGCTTCTTGAAGATGGCATCCAGTTCGGCTTTCCGCTTCCGCATGGCGGCCAGTTCTTTCTCCTGCCTGCGAATTTCACGCTGGATCTCGGCGGACTGCCTGCTGCCAATATAGGCGGCAAATTCTTCTGGACGTTCCCGTGCCATGGCCGTTACCCTCCGCAGATCCTCCAACACCACCTCATCCAGAACGCACTCCCTAATATAGTGGCCCGTGCAGGCTTCCCAATCCTTCTTGTAGGTGCGGCAGGTGAAGTGATTGTAGCTGGCGGACATGGTATGTGCCCGGTGCAGCACCATGTTGGAGCCGCAGTCGGCGCAGAACACAAGGCCGGAATACTTGCTCTGTTCTTCCATCTTTGTCAGACGGCGCTTGTTCTTACGGACTCTCTGTACCACGTCCCAGACCTCCCGCGTAATGAGGGCGGGATGGGTGTTCTCAAAGACCATGCATTCCTCTCTTGGATGTTCGACCCGCCGCTTGTCCTTGTAGGATCTGCTGCTGTGCTTCATGTTGACGGTATTGCCCAGATAGATCTCGTTCTCCAGCAGATTGGCAATGGCGCTGTCTGACCAGTTATACGGATGTGCTGTATCCAGACAGGTGTGCGTGATACCGTACCTGGTGTAGGCGTACATGGTGGGCGTCAGGATCTGCTCTTTCTTGAGAATGCGGGCAATTTGGCTGGGGCCACTGCCGCTGGCGCACATGGCAAAGATCCTGCGGACGATGGCTGCCGCCTCCTCATCCACTATCAACTTCTTCGTGTCCGGGGCCTTTCGGTAGCCGTAAGGCGCTCTGGACCCCAGCCGTTCGCCCCGTTCCGCTTTGGCCTTCAGCACCGCACGGATCTTCCGGCTGGTGTCCCGAATAAACCACTCGTTGAACAAATTCTTGAACGGCATAAGGTCGTTGCTCTCGCTGCTGTCGGTATCCACATTGTCATTGATGGCGATGTAGCGGACGCCGAACATGGGGAATCGTTCCTCGATGTAGAGCCCCGTGTGGAGCTGATTTCTACCGAGGCGGCTGAGATCTTTGGTCACAATGATCCCGATCTCGCCGTTTTCCATGTCTGAGATCATCTGCTGGAACGCCGGTCTTTGGAAGTTTCCTCCCGAAAAACCGTCATCCACATAAAAGCAGGGGCTGGGGAAATGGTGATCTTCTGCGAACTTCTGTAAAATGGCTTTTTGATTCTGGATCGAGTTCGAATCGCCCTCTATCCCATCATCCTGGCTGAGACGGCAGTACAGGGCGGTTTTCCTGATTTGGTTTGACTGATTCATACAGTCCTCCTTTTCTTTGTCAAACCGTTCAGAGCATTGCGACACCACAATACCCCGAACGGCCTGAAATGTCCAGCACTTTACGCGCACAGCTTCCGATGCTGAAAGTCCAGTTCTGCCAGGGCTTTCAGCTTGTCCTCCACGGTTTCACTGCCATGCCGGGAAAACACGGAGATGACTCGAATCTCCCGCCCGCAGGCTGTCTGCAACCGCTCCACGGTGATATGATGATTGTCGATGGTGATATTGGCTTTTTGCTCCATAGGCTCTCCTCTTACTCTTGTTTACTGAGTTCGCCCACACGCCGCCTGTGGGGGCCTCTGCCGGAGGGGATGGGCAGGGACGCTGCCCATGCGGAAGAACGCCGCACAGGGCGGCACGGGGCGAACGGGTGGGTGTTTACCAACGGCTTTGAACTTCTAAACCGCTTTCGACAATGTTGCCGAAAGCGGTTTTCTGTTTTTTCAGATACCCCCTCACTACCCTTCCCGAAAAAACAGCGTGGTGAATACCCCGGAATCAAAAACTCCTGCAAAATCTTTAAGGCCAAGGGTGTGCAATAGACACCCTCGCCGTCCAATCAAGGGTGTCTTATTGACACCCAAGGTGAAAAAAATCGGCAGACAGACCCTTGTAAAGTCTGTCTGCCGATGGTAACATACCGCAAATCGAAGAAGGAGGCTCGGAACATGATGTATGCTGTTTTATCATTGGGGCTGGCGCTGTTGGGAGGGGTTATCCGTCTGGCGCAGGTGTTACGGCTGTCCGTACCGCTGCTGTACGGGGCATTGGTTATCACAGTATTCCGCACGTGGTATCTGGTCCATACCGCTCTGGCGGACGGCATTTTCCTTGTGCTGGTGGGTCTTGCGGCGCTGTCATGGGTGGTGACGCCGATTCGAGCGGTGCGGGAGACGATCTGGTAAAGTAAGGGTTGGCAAGATTGCCAACCCTTACTTTCAGACAACCTTGTCAAAAAGTCTGACCGGGTTCGGTGAATTCACCGAACCCGGTTTTCAGCGTCTACCGCTTTTGACAATGTTGTCTGAAGCGCTTTAGGGCAGTCCGCTGTGATTGGGTTTGGCAATGAGCCGAACCTGGTTTTTGCACTCACTTTCCGGCAATGCTGCCGAGAAGTTCCCGCCCGCAGGCGGCATGGGGGACTGGGGATTTCCCCAGCAAGCGCGTTTGTCATACAAATGCTATGCTTGCGCCAACGCCGCCACAGGCGGCGTTGGTATCTCAAAGGTGCCGATAATACTCCTTATGAGAAAATCGGCGATGAAGTGCGGTCGCTGGCGGATGAGGTACCGTTTGACATCCCCGATTCGTGGGAGTGGGTGCGTATTCGCTCCTTGGGAGAGATTGTGCGCGGTAGCGGCATAAAGCGGAACGAAACAGTTCAACAGGGTCTCCCGTGCGTCCGCTACGGTGAGCTCTATACAACCTATCAGACATCGTTCACTTCAGCTGTTTCATTTATTGCCCCTGATCTCTACGAGAAATGTAAGCATTTTTCGTATGGCGATGTGCTCATGACTCTTACCGGCGAGAATAAGCCGGATATAGTCCAGCAGCTTTTCTTGTCCGTCCATCCTGATACCCCCGTCAGATTGATTTTTTCCATGATACCATATCTGGGAGTATGGAGCCAGAGAAACCGGCGATTTTCTGCTGGTAAATTCTACGCATTTAGAGCGGCACTATGGCGGGGATAGGATAAAACACTCACATACCTCGCCGACTATGCGGGAAAAACCTTGAAATATAGGGCTTTTTAAGGCCCTAAATGCGTAGGTTGGTGCTTTGTTGCGATATGCTCCACGGTTACGGTGTATTGTTCATATTCTGTTTTCGGGAATCTTTATGAAATCTTCAAAATTGCCCGGTATGCTATCCGTAAAATCAAAGAAAGGACTTGATTATATGGATATGATTTTGAAAACGACTGACCTCTG
>OJPS01000522.1_pt1 | contig 32386 bp, 47 predicted proteins | sample 1598551 | NCBI WGS metagenome assembly OJPS01 (sample SAMN03922488, study PRJEB24848) | human gut metagenome | isolation source: stool sample | host: Homo sapiens | place: Germany | collected 2011-05 | reverse complement strand
AAAACCATTAGGTTTTTTAGGTTTTTTGAAAACCATTAGGTTTTTTAGGTTTTTTGAAAACCATTAGGTTTTTTAGGTTTTCATAGTTTTAATATTTATTTTTTAGGGTCGAATATTTTTTTTGTTCCAGCTCCTACGTAAATCTTATCGCTTTTGTTCTCGACCTCGTGTTTGTACTGCGACATGTATACACTCATGTCGTTTCCATACTGGTCCGGGGTCCTCCGGTCGGTAATAGTGAATCGCAGGTACTTTTTCCCGGTTTTCGCCGAGGTCCATATGCGCTCCTCGGGAATGTCCGAGATGCACACCGTGATTTTTATCATTTCCATCGCTTTCTTCGCGTTTTAATGTTTGGGACATCTATCTGTCCATCTTTTGTGTTATCTTCGATTTTTGGGCCGTTTCCGTGCGATTCACGGGCATTCTCGTCCGGATCGTAGTGTCGGCACCATTTCGGCATGTTCGGAGTGATCAGTTTTGTCGCCGGACAATAGAATGTGCCCGAATGCCATTTAGACGTATCCGGGCACATCCGGCATCTATTGCAGTCGCTTGTAGGGTTACTCTTCATCATCGACCCGCGCGTTATTGATCATCACCCGCAGCCATTCCGGGAAATCCAGCTCGTTGACGATTAGCGTGCCGTCGATATTTATACACGGTATCCGCCCGGTTTTCAGCCATGAATAAACCGTTGCCGTAGGCCGCCGCGTGCGCCGAGTCAGCCATTTTACCGAGTGCAGAAGCTCTGTGTCAACTATCATTTTTCAGCCTCCATTACTTTAGCCGCGACGGCCTCGGCCTCGCTTTGGCTGTCCGGGTATTCTATTTCGGTTTCAAGGGTTATCTCGTCGGTCTGCGGCGTACCCCCGTCGAATTTCATGGCCATCGCCAATTGCGTCATAGGCTCGGAGCTGAACGGATCGATAATAGCACCCTCGCGTATCACTCGCTTTGCTACTGTCTTATCGCACATAACGTCGAAACTCGTTCTCCACATGCCCGTATATTCGTCCCGGAAATTCTTGGCGTTGTACGATTTCGAATACCGCTGCCCCCAGGCTTGCAGCTCCTCAGTAGTCATATAGACGTACTTTTCAAAGCCCGTAAGCAGCTTGATGTATCCCATATAACCGACGAGGATGTCCCGGGGGTGCGGCTCCTGGTTGTACATATATTCGCCCGTGAATGGGTTGTGCGAAAGTATATCGCCATCGTACACCCGGGCCGTTTCCAGCCGCGAAATAGTCCCCGTTCGGAGGCCCAGCTGCTGCAAGCCACGGCGCATGATCTGGAATGTACACTGATCCTTGTACGGGATCAATGCCGATTGCGATAGGTTGGGGTCGATGCTTAATTTCGTGCAGGCCGCGACCATTGCAGAACGTACTATTGTCGCAGGGTCGCACTTCATCAACCCCGATTGCATGGGGTTCTGCATGGCCATCAGAATGGTTTGCATGAAGCGCGGGGCGTTCTGCTCCCCGAGGGCTTCTATAAACATGTCGCGCATGCCTCCGCGGGATAGCCATCCCTTTACCGTGTCGTAGTTCGACCGCGTTACGCTTGCGGTCGCCGTCGAAATAGTCGCGGCTTTTGCGGTCGCCGTTAGTTCCTTATTGTTCATTTTTTCTTTTTTTCAAAATGTTTAACTTCCTGTATGTCGTTTTACCCAGATATTCGCCGTATAATTCGGGGTGATCCTTTGCGAATCTCTCGGCGTCGAAACGCTTTGCCGAAAAGGTTTTGTATGTCGCAATAGGCACGCCGTCCAACTCTAAAGTATCGCGATCGTCGAAAAGTGCTTCTATCTGGCATTTTAAGGCGTCAAATTTCGCCTTGGCTTCGTCGGCCGCCCGTTTATATACCAAGGCCTTTTCGTACAGCGATCGGGCCTCATATCCGACCTTTTTAACCCCGGGGACGGAAACAGGGGCGATAAGTTGCACATCTTTCCCGTTTATCGGGGCCGGCTGCTCGCCTCCGATAATATAACGTTCAACCCATTCACACGCCTGCCGGATAATTTCGGCCGAAAAATCCGCGTCGTAATGTATCAGGCGCGTTTTCATCTGCTTCGAACCGTCGTTGATAGCCAGATACGCCGCGGGGCGCTCCATGACGGCCATTTGAAATTGTACTTGCGCAAACCATTCATCCGGGACGGTCGTATCGTCGTCGAAATCGACGATAAGACGCGTGTCTTTTATTTCGAGGATAGGCCGAGGGCCCGAAATACCCGTATCTTTCGAAAAGATTTCGCGGTCCGGTGCTACCTGGATATATTCGGGGTATTTGTCATTGTGAAAGACGGAGATTTCCCCGCTTTTCTTTACGACTTTTAGGCCTGTTTCCTGTTCGAACCAGCGCGATATGCCGTCCTCCATGAACTGGCCGCGATAAAGGGAGGATTTAGGCGTTTCTTCCTCCCCAGACTTAACCCGCAGCCAGTATGCAAGCGGCGTTTCGTAGGGGTTCAGACCTAAAATAGTGCCGATATTAGACCCCCCGACCATAAATTGGCCGTTGCGGTATTCGAGCCATTCGGCGCGGCTCTTAAAGACTTTCTTTCGTATCATTTCCGGTTTTTTTTAGTAAAAAAGTTTCGCGAATTCATCCAGCTCATCCCCGTTAAGGCTGTAGGCCTTTGTCAAATCTCCGGAGGGGTCAAAATCGTACTGCTTGAAAATGCGAACGCTCCAAAAAAACACGCTATCAATCTGCCCTAATTCGTTGAATGTCGCCTCCCCGGAGACCTCGACGGAGTAAAAAACACCCTGCGTATTGGGGTCCGTTGCGGCCTCCTCTTTGAATTCCTGACCGTCAAAATAGCCGTTACCCTCGATTTTATCAGACAGCCCCGCGACGATGTCAAATAATGCCCTTGCGGATATGTAGTTTGTAATCATAGCATTATGTGTTAGTTATTTTCTAATTTGTCTATATATTTCATTAGCCTGTCGCAATATGCCGCGCCCGATTTTTCCCCAAGAAACGGAGATAACACGAGAACAGACACCAATAATAGCAGGGCGAACAAAACTAAAAGATTTTTTTTCATGGTTCGAAAAGTTCGTTTATAATACGCCGCGTGCGCCCCTTGAATCGGGGCGACAACGCAACGCGGAAAAACGATAGAATTAAAGCGGACAGGGCAACGACGGTCGCAAGCCCAGATAAAAGCGCGTCCATATCTGCCTATCGCGACAATTTAAGCAGAAGATCGCATGCCTGTTTCAACGCCCGCGCCTGAACATCGAGCCATGATTCACGACTGTTCGGGGCTTTCTCCCCGCAATTAGTCCGCACGAGTTCCGAAGGAGTACACAACGCGCGTGCTATGTCGCCATCATAAATCAGGGCGCTACCTCCCCATGAATACGAATACCAATCGGAGGCCCCGTTAAGAAGAATTTTCTCCGTCAGAGGAAGCAAGCGGCCTTCGTATTCGCAATATTCCTCGTATTTGTTCAGGAGGTCAAAGGCATATAATTTTACGCCCTTATCCCATGCACTACGAGCTTTAACATTTTCCAAAGTCGTCCGGATGTCTGAAATAGTTTTCATAGCTTTAATTTTTTTAGTGTTGTTTGAATTATAAAAGGGTTTTTTATCTCCTTTTCTGTGTTACAAATATAGAAAATTTTCTAACAACTACCAAATATTATTACTACTTTTTTTATTCTTTTTTCAAAAAATATATACCCCAACACAACAACCACTATACTATACTACTCTACTACTCTCCTCTACTACTAACAACCTACTACCTAAAATTATGTCTAATCAATCAAGGTAAAGATACGCGGCCGTGTGTGCGTGCGTACGTGTGCGGGCGTGTGCGTGTACGTGTGTGCGCGAGTGCCTGGGCGGGCGGCTGGGCGTGTGGGCGGGCGCGCGATGGTTCCGGGAGCTGCTCGGAGGAGGCGGGGCGGAGTCGGTGGGCCGTGGGTGCTGGCGGTTCCTGCGACGGGGGGAAGTTCATGGAGCGACGGGGCGGTGGAGATGGGAACCGGGTGCAGAGCGGACGGGCGACGCGGCACGAGCGAGCGAGCGAATGCGAGCGAGCGCAAAGGACTGACCGGGGTAAACAGGGGGCGGGGGGGGGCCCGGTTAGTCATCTATTTTTTCGGGCGGGGAAAAATTTTGGGTTAAGTTTTTGGATTTTAGCAGGATTGTTTTTACCTTAGTAGCGAGAAAAATAGTTTAAGAGTTATGGGACAGATTAAGGAGAGTAGTTGTAGTTTGGGCTTGATGTCGGGTAATCCGACATTGTTTGGGGTTATTTTGCGGGACATCGAGTCTGGAGTTACGGGTACTATTCTTGATGTAAGTTCCTCTTTGAATTAGGTTTTTAGTGCCGGGCGATTCTTTTTAAGGGTGTTCGAGTTTTTCCAGGGCGTTATAAATTCCATTCTCCATAGTTCGGTTTTTTTCTCGTTCAAGATATCCCCGGCCTTTTTCTGGCAGTTCAGGTTTTCTGCATATATTTTTTAGTGATTGTTTGAGTGCTCCCGGGTTTATTCTCGGGAGTTTTTTTGTTAATTATTCGGGATTTACGAAAAAAAGATTAAGTTTGCAGTAGAAAATGTAAAATATCATGAATTGCAAAGTCATAACTACGGGTCGAGTTGCTTGCAGATGATGACTTCATAGCTTCACTGAAAACTAAACTAGGCATCGGATAATATGGCACGGATAGCTGAAATAATCATTAACATCGGTTGCAAACTAAGCGAAATGTTCCAAACGGTTTATGGCTGGATCGCTGCGGCAGGCATTTTCATCGTGAATTTCTTCGCCGGCTACGAGTGTTCGATACATGCTGTTATCGTGTGTGTTCTCCTTGATACGATATGGGGAATTGCGGCTCAGATCAAGCGGGGTCATTTTGCACTTTCGGAGGTTGGTAGGCACGGGTTGTTCTCGAAGTTTGCGCTGTATGCTTCTGCTATCGTGGGTTTCATCCTCATAGAGCGCATGGCTGGCATCGACAGTCAGATAACTGTTATCGCGATCTGTTCTATTATCTGCCTTATTGAGTTGTGGTCTATGGCCGGTTCGGCGTTAATCGTTAATCCGAAGATGCGATTCCTGCGTATTTTCCGGCAGGTTTTGGCCGGGGAGGTCGCGCGCAAGATGCAGATAAGCGTCGAGGATGCCCGTTCATACCTTGACGGATGTTCGGGGGATGTGGAGAAATCATAATATTTTTGAGATATGAAAAAAACGGTTAAGACAGGAATCATTGTTGCGGCGGCTGTTGTTGCGGGTATTGTTTTGTTCAACGTTCTTCCGGGGGATGTTCGCATTGCGTCGACTCTTTCGGCCGGGGCAGGCTTCGTCGCGGGGATTGTTGCCAAGGCGTGGTTTGATTCTAAAATCATGTAGACGCCATGATCTGGATAGCGTTGAAAGATTCCGCAGTGCATATCGACGACAATGCTCTTCAGCGGATAGAGATCAAGGAGGACGAATACGGCCATTTCGTGGACCTCGCGGGTATAGCTATGCTGCGCGCTGAGAGCAAGGAGAAGTGCTATGATGTGTATAATGCCATCTGCGAGAGTCTCAAGCGCAAGCGGGGTTTCATAGACATCAGGGAGTATTAGAGCATGGAGACGGATTTTTTCAAGAAGAATTCCCCTGAGGAGCAGGGAGCGGGTCCGGAGAAATCTCCGTCCCCGGATATCGACGAGGACGACATCCGCGAGGAGGTTGCCCGGGACATCCGGAATATGAATGTTTCTCCGGCACATGCCATTCTTATCTCCATGGGCATCCTTGAGGACATGGAGGTCTGCCGGAGGGTCGTTATGAGGAGCAGTTCTAATAAGACTATATACCTGTATGCCAACAAACTGTCTGTTTTGAAGCAATATGCCTCGATATTCAAGGATTCCGTTGCCGTCACGAAGACCGCGAAGGTAAGCATCGACGCGGAGGACAGCTCGGGAGCTGACGGGAATTTCGACGGCGCAGAGATTACTATACGGCGTGAGTAGGCTGAAACTTGACATACCGCTTAACGACAAGCAGAAAGAGATGTACAATCTTCTGATGGGGGGCAGGTACTCCGAGGTGCTCTTCTACGGTACCTCGCGCTCGGGAAAGACGTTCCTCATACTGTACTTCTTCGTTGTCTGTGCGGTAGCTTTCAAGTGCAACTGCCTTGTCATCCGCAACACGCTGACGTCCCTTATGATGGGTATGGTCAATCAGACTATGCCGGCGGTTCTTAATGCCATTGCCCGGTACAACGGCATCTCGAGGTACGAGAATATGACGGTCAAGGGGTCGAGATTCGCGTTTTTCGACAAGAAGAACAACGTCCTGAAGTTCTACAACGGGGCCTATATACAGTTCTCGTCGCTGCGGTCTACCGGCGACGGGGGCGCCTCGGTATCCTACGACAAGATACTCTCCACGGAGTGGGGACATATCTTCGCCGATGAGGTCTCGGAGATCGACTTCTCGGCCATAGAGACGCTGTATTCGCGTCTGGCTCAGAAAACGGCAATAAATAACATGATACTCTTTGCCCTGAACCCCACGACGGAGCTGCATTGGACCTATAAGAGGTTCTTCGAGCACAAGACCCTCGACGGGAACCCCATAGACGATGCCACGGTAGCAAGGATGTACAAGATGCACTTCTCGGCCGACGACAACAGGCAATTCGTCTCCAAGGGTTATTTCGAGGGTTTGAGCAGGCTCAGCACGACGCAGAGGGCCCGGTTCCTCGACGGAGAGTATACCCGTGTGGGGTCTGGGAAGTATTTCCGGAATTTCACGTGGCACACGAGGCCCGACATTGCGAATATGGTCGATGCCGTGATATATACAGACCCCTCGGCAAAGGATTCCTCGACGAACGACTTTAAGGCAACGGTGACGCTCATACGCACGCGGGATGCGCGGATATGGTTCTGGGACTGCCGGGCCGTGCAGGGCACGTCTTACCAGATGCTACAGAATATCTACGAGCTTTTCCGCAAATGTCCGATACCTCCCAAGGTCATCATCGAGAAGAAGCAGCTGCCTTTGGACTTCAACATCACGCTCCAACGCTTTCAGATGGAGAAAGGATGGACGGCCCCGATAATCTGGGACACCATGAACCACGGAGACAAGTTCACGTGCATAGAATCTACTTTGGAGCCGCTTGTCAACTACGGGAAATTCGTGTTCTGCACGGAGCTTCAGAAGTGCGGCGTCTACGAGCAGATAGTGCATCAGTTCGTGATGTTCTCGAACAAGAAATCTACTAAGGACGTCAAGGACGACATCCCGGACGCATGCGCCAAGGGCGTTTCGTTCCTCAATCAGGGTATCGTTCATGCGTCCATAGACGCCAATAGCGACGTCGTATTCTTCAAGAGGGGAATGCTTACATCTACGAAACAAATACTCAGCTGATATGCCGGTTTTAGCAAAAGCAACCTACAACACGGGCTCCTACGTAGACGGAGCCGTCACAGACCCGGAGAGCAACCTCGGGTGCATACTTGTTCCGATACACTCCTCAATGACGGAGTTGTATATCCGGCCCTCTACGGCCTATGCTGACACACCCGCTACGTTCGATGTCTACATCCGCGATTCCATGTCGCTTGCCTTCGACCAAGTGGCCACGGGCGTCACGGAGTACGACATCGACCAAGACGATATGCGGCAGATCAACGCCGTGTATGTCAACATCACGACCGAGACCCCGGACGGTATGACGGGCGCCGCATTTGCTGCTACCGCCATCTCCGTGTTCGAGAGCCTCATGTATTTCACGAAATCCTCGCTATATTTGTACATCACACAACAGCAGTTGTATCAGTTCGAAAACATGTACCACAACTGCGTATTGGATGCATACAAAAGCGCCGTCGGTAAACTCACCGCGCAGATCGGGAACCGATTCAACATGGAGGGTATGCTCTCCGTCACGGACGAGGAGCAGAAAGACGACACCATACGGTGGATATTGCAGGTCCTCACGGTGTACAATATCTGCGCCCCGAGCCTCAACATCTCGGAGCCGTTGGATATGGCCTACAAGGAGGTTTATCAGACCATTCAGCGGCTAAAGGGCGGCATGGTATCACTCGAAGAACCTGCTCCCTACCGCAATGACAAATACGACAGCAACGTCGAAGTAGTAACAACACGAAGCAGTTATATAGGCTGATATGGCAAAGTTCGAATTCCCGAAGATTTCTCCGTTCCAGGTCCCGCAGAATATCGGTACCGACGGAATATACTCCCGGTACCTTTTCAACAACTACCGCATGGAGTGGAACCCGGCGCTGTGGCGCAGGGCCATAGACCGCGCAGTTCAGTATTCGGACCTCACGTATCTCGATGCGCTCTATTCGTGGTGCTTGCAGTCGTCTCCGTTCCTGTGCTCGCAGATCAACAAGCGGCTCATACCGCTCAAGAAACGAAACATCGTATTCGGCTCCGGGACGCGGGAGAACAGAAGCCTCACGGACAAGCACATACGCAACAGCTTTTGGTTCAAGAGGTTCATACGTTACGCATGCCTGTCGCAGTTCTACGGCGTAAAGTGCTTCGCCATAGACCCCAAGAAAAAGGAGGTCGCGGACTTCCCGCTTCGAAACCTCGACATCTTCAACAAGGGGCTTCGCTATCAGACCTACGACTACAACGAGGTTGTACAGGCGTCCAAATACGACAATATGTTCTTCTTCGAGCCCGAGACGGATCAGGACTTCCGCCTCGGTCTCCTACAGCCCATATCCCGGGCTATGATAGGCATCGTCGAGACGTTCGTGAACTGGCAGATTCTCGGAAAGAGGTATTCGTTCCCGATGACAACCATCGGCTATGACGCCAACAATGACCAAGCCAAGAAAGCGGCCCTCGCAGTGGCCCAGAACCTCGACATGCTGACCATTCCCGTCATCCCCAAGACCAATGACGTTATGGCCCCGGGAAAGTCTACATATTCCGTAGAGGTCAACCCCATACCCACGCAGAGTACCGCCGACGCATTCCGCGTGTACAAGGAGTACATCATAGAGTATCGCTCGGAGATCATGCAACTCGTTACCGGAGGTACGCTCCTAGGGGCTACGGAGAAGAACACCAACTCCGAGCAGCTCGCGGAGATTCATTGGAACATCTACGAAGACATCCTCAATGCGGATTCCGAGATGGTCCTTGACATGCTCAACTCCGAGGAAGTGCGGCATAAGCTCGCTATAACCCTCGATGACTACAACATCGAGAGGTCGAAATTCATAGAGATTCCCGACAAGACCATCTCCACGAGCAAGTTCGTAGACATAGGGTCCATGATGGCCAAGCAGGGCCTGAAGTTCAGCAACGAGGCGTTCCGACGCGTGGGTCTCGACCCCGACGACATCAAGGGCGAAGAGCCTAAGGATACGAAGTCCGTCGCTGAAAGGATATTCGGGCGCAAGAAGCAAAATAGCACCAAAGATGAAGGGCAGGGCTGAACTTCTGAGGATGATGCAGCGGCTTCGCAATGTCGCAAACGGGCAGCTTCCGGTGCTCCTCGCGCAGTCCATGCAGAAAGAGACGGCGCAGAACTTCCGGGAGGAGGGGTACGGAAATGACGGTTCTTTGCAGAAGTGGGCACCCCGTCGATTCGAGAAGTCGCTCAAGTACAAGAAGCTGCAATACTCCGGGGCTATGCGCAAGTCCCTGAAGGTGAATATTCGCAGGATGGGGAACAGACAAGCTTCCATAATCTATGGTTCTGATGACCCCGTATTCCGCGTGCACCAGATGGGAGGCCCTACGATGCCGAACGGATCGCATGGCGGGGACATGGGATTCCGCAAGCCTCCCAAGTCATCGAAGCCTGTGAAAATCGGCGGCGCAAGGGTCAAGGCTCGTCCCATGATCGGCTTCGGCTCCCGGTCCCGAAAATGGTTCACAGGGGTTATAAGGCGGGAAATAGACCGCGTAATTCATCTTTAAGGCTCCGAGTATTTGCATTTGAAAGAATAAAAAACTAAGTTTGCAGTGGGTATGTACGGGGACGTGATGGACATATTGATAAAGACGCTTCGCGGAGACAAGGCTCTGAAATCCGCGAAAGTGTCGGTTCTCGCTGTATCTGTCGATGAGACGCAAACCGTGAATACACCCCTGCCTGCCGTCGCCATAGCTTTTGATGAAAGCATGGACGCCGAGGTATTCATCGGAGGGATGGTCAAGGACAAGCTGTCGATACGCCTGTGTGTGATGGTCGACCTCACGAACTTCTCGTGGTCGCAGGACGGAAGCGAGCAGTCGCGGATGATGTCATTGGCGCACAGCGTCCGTAATGCCGTTGAGAAAGCAAAGGGCACGAAAGTTTTTGACGAGTTGTATAAGAAATACGACTTTTTCCCCATATATCAAGGATTCAAGACATATCAGCGCATAGGAATGCGCAAGGAGTTCCAAAAAGAAATATCGGTCGTGGAGATTGTTTATCAGACCACAATGCTCGACAAGTCTCTCTATGCCGAAACCAACCCGACCTGCACGGTAGAGCAAGTGGATATTACGGGTTACTCCGGGAGTGACTCGGATTTGACAACATCAATAAAAGTTAAAAATGGCTAAGATTACAGACCAAGTGGTCTCCAACGAGACGCCCAACGATCATGGATATGTGGTCCTCAGCAGCGGCTTAGACTGGAACCGCTATCGGAAAAACCCGATTTTTCTGTACATGCACGACTGGGACAAGCCTATCGGATTCCTCTCGAACATCCGTAAAGAGGGCGATGACTGGCTTGCGGATTTCAACTTCGATGAGATCACGCAGATATCCAAAGATGCCGCTGCCATGTATCAAGCCGGGACCCTCCGCGCGGCGTCCATCTCCGGGAAAGCCTACTACTCCGAGGTCGATGGCATTCGCTTTGCCACCCGATTCGAGGTCTACGAGGTGTCGTTGGTATCAATCCCCGCAAATCCCGATGCCGTAAGTTCGAGGCCCGGGGACGATAAGACCCTTGCCGTTAGCTTCCTGGCGGACAGCTCGGAGGAGATCGAACAGCTGTCGTCTACGCACAGCAACCTAATCAAAAACTATTTGCGTAACATGGAAGAAAAAGAAAAGATTGAAGCAGCAGCTACGGTTGAGCCTGAGGTGAAGCCGGAAGCAGAGGTTGAATCTTCCGAGAACAAGGAGGCTGAAGAGCTTTCTGCCAGCGACGAGAAAGCTTTCGCCCGATTCATATCGTGGTTCGAGAGCATGTTCAAGAAAGAGGAGCAGGATGCTCCCGTAGAAAAACTCGCCGCCGAGCAGGAAGAGAGCCTCTCCGAAGAGAAGGAGAAGTTCGAAGCGTCGAAAGAGACCTCCCAGAAACTCGACATCGAGGAGGCAAAAGAGAAGATTCAAAAAACATCATTCAAATCAGACATGGAAAACATGACCATTCACGAGTATCTCCGCACTCCCGCTGGGCGTGAGAAGTTCTCGGAGATGGCTCGTTTCTCGGCAAACCGGGAGGGCCTCTCGAAAGACCAGTGGGAACAGGACCCGCGCGTAGACCTCATCCGTGAGTTCGTACATTTCGCCGCCAAAGACCGTGGATTCATGGCTGCGATGGGAGACGTGAAGTTCTCGGCTCCCGGCACCGCAAATCAGTACGGCACCCTCGCCGACACCGTTCACCGCATGGAAGCATTCGCTTCGGGTCTCGACTCGATGGATTTCGTACAGACGAACCCCGACCTCGCCAAGATCGAGTGGTCGACGATGCTCTACCATGAGCTGTTCCCTGATGAGAGCTGGGCCGCGCGCATCCCGCGTCTCGCCGCCGAGGATGTCGCAGGCATCATTTGGGTGAACTCGGCAATCAAACCCAAGGTGTACTTCGGAAACCGCGCTCCGCTGAATGCTGGGACTTCGACATACGACGACGAACCCGTTGGCATCCCCATGAAGCTGTTCGCACTGTCGAACATCACGTGGCAGCAGGCCAACACCGACCTTCTGGCATACGACGACAAGGCTCTCGGCATGTCGGAGGCTCTGCGCTGGCTGGCATTCCGCGCCCACAACTACTACATTCAGAAGCTCGCAGAGGCCGCAAGCGTTAAGATTGCGACTACGGGCGAATCATTCGCTTCGGCAGGGCTGTTCCCCGACAACACCTCCGCCGCCGGGAACCTCAAGGGTCTGAAACCCGCGGATATTCTGGCTCTCCAGACCGGATTCATCAATCAGAACTACGTGATGGAGACGTTCGCCGCCGAGATGGTGCTGCCCGCGATCATGAACCAGCAGCTGCAGGCCGACGCACAGCTCGTGAACCTGCTGACCAAGAACGCCGGAGCCATGCGTCCCTCGTTCGCGGAATACTCGGGATTCACGATCCGTCCGCGCTCGGGCACGACCCTCTACGACACCGCATCGAGCAAGGTCGTAGACCCCGAACTGTACCTCGACGGAAAGATCAGCGACGACGGCACCGTTCCGTCATATACCGCTCCGAAGTTGGCCGCTACGGCGTACAGCGTGGCCCTCGGATTCATCCCGTCGGAGGCCATCATCGGTATCGGCCGCACGAACGTCCACATGGTCGCAGACCCGTCTAACTACGGTTGGACGATGTCTATGGACATGCGCACGGGAGCTGCAGCAGGCCGTAAGGGCGGACTGGGCATCGGTCTCATTCACTACGCGGTTAACAGCTAATCTTTCAACAACCCGGAGGGGCTTCGTCCCCTCCGGTATTAAAAACTCACTATTATGTCCGAAAAACAAAACAACCACGGTTACTCCGAGCAGTATTTCGTAAACCTCATGGATATGTGCCTGCGAAACGGCACAATCTATGCCGTTGATGACGGCAATCACTACGCGGATGAGGCGTCGGCAATAAATCGCTGCAAGGACGCCCTCAAGCTGCGTCAGATCAAGCGTTACGCCAAGATCACGGCCGAGACATGTCCCACGTCCTACGAGGAGTTGCAGGACATGATGATCTCGGTAGACGGCATCCCTGCCGCCCCGGCTCCCTCTGTCCGCGAATCGAAGCCCATCAACCTTGACAAGGCCAAGAAAGCTTTTGAGGAGCGGAAGGCCAAGAGAGCGCGAAAGGCTGTCAAGGAGTAATCTCAAGAACGAACTTATCATGTCAAAAACAGGTGTAAGTGTAAAACTCCAAGATTCTCAGCTTGGGACTTTCCAGCCGAAAGTCGGGAACTGCATGCTCTTCTACGGCAAGAGCGGCGGCACAGCATCCACGGCTCCGAAGCTCGTTACGTCCGTTGACGCGTTCAACGCATGGGCAGCAGGAGATGCCCCCAAGGGTATCAAGGACGACGCATTCCTCAAGGCCGAGGTTGAGACGTTCTACAAGAACGCACCCACGGGTACGTATCTGTGGATATGCGTCGTGAAAGCGACGGATTCCGACTTCGTGACATCGAATGCCGACGCCATTAAGGCCGCAATCCGTGCTACGGGAGAGGCTGATTTCGACAACCGCCCCCGCATCGTCGGATTTGTCTCGGACGTCAAGGGCACCGTGTCGTCGACTGCCATTACCCCCGCATCCCTGCAAACGATGGTACAGAGCATCGATACCATTTACGACGCTCTGTTTATCGAGAGCTACCGATTCACGTCGGTAGTCGCTTCCGACATCGACGCATCGTCTATGCTCGATGATGCGGCGACGAAAGCCCCCGACTGCTCGAAGTACAACGCTCCGGCCGTCGGCGTAACGTTCACCACGGACGTATACACAACGACGACGGACGCATATGGAGCCATTGTATCATACACTACGCAGAAAGACGTCTGCGAAATCATGGGTATTCTCTCGGCCATTTCGCTGGGGCAATCCATCGGCTCGTGCGCACGTCCTGCGGTGGCTACTACGGCATTCTTCAACGGCGGAGCATCCGCGGTGCCTGTAACGTCGTGCGTGCTGGCAGATTATGACGCAATGGGCGACAAGCAGATGATCTTCCATCGCATACGCCCGGGACGCGGCATCTTCTACAACGACGGAGCCACGTGCAACGACGCTGTGAACGCTCTTTCGAAACTCGAATACTCGCGGCTTGGAAACGCCGTATGCGACGATGCGGAGTATTTCTTCACGGGAATCCTGAACACGCAGGCTCCCGTTGAGGCGAACGGAGACTTGAGCAAGCTCTACGCTACGCAGATCAAAAACGCATTCTACAACCAGTACTGCCTGCCGCGAATTACGCAGGGGCAATGCTCGGCCATCAGCGTGGAGGTCGGCGCCAAGAACAACGACTTCGTAGGGACCAAGACCATCGAGGTTACGATCTCGATACAGCCGTCGCCCAACATCGAGCAGGTAATTGTATATGTAATGTACGTTAAATCCGTAGCATAGTATGGCATACAATTCATTAATCGTATCGAGCGCACAGACGCAGATCACGCTGTCTACGGGGTCGAACATCTACAACATCGTTACCGGTGTTCAGCTTTCCGTAAACAAGACGCAGGATGTGACCGAGATTTTCGCAATCGGGTCAAATCCTCCCATCGGAATCAAGAAGCTCAACCAGCGGTTCAACGGCTCCCTGTCGTTGCAGACCGGAGAGTATGAAACCATCATCGACGCCATCAACGCGACGATTCAGACCGGATTCATCGCTTCGCTGCTCGATCTCGGCCCGTTCTCGCTGGGATGGACTATCGAGATGAACGACCTCGTAGTCCCGAAGTCCATCATCTACTCTCTGGACAACTGTATCGCCGCTTCGGACGGCTATTCCGTAGACCGGAACAGCCCCGAGACGAACACGTCCATAGACATTCAAGGCTTGGGAATAACCCGAACCGTACTGAATCTTTAGAAGTGAAACCCGGGGGCGGGAGCGATCCCGCCCCTTTCTAAAATCTTAAATTATGTCCGAAAACACCATGACCCAACAGGTCGAAATCAAGAACTACACCGTCCCCGTGCGGTATTTCACCAAGAGCGTCCTCAAAGGAGGCAGGTATGTCGAAAAAGAGGTCTCCGAAGATATCGAGATCGGAATGCTGGCCCGCACATCCGCGGCACACACGAAATTTGCTTCCGAGCTCTTGCAGTCGGGAGGCGGAGACGCCGAGCACCAAGGTCAGATCGCCGTGAAATTCGCGTCGATGATGATCGTGGACGACAAGAAACGCGACGCCATCACAAAAGATCAGATGGCATGTCTCGATATCTTCTGGTCTGAACCCGTCCAGAACGACATCGAACGTTTTTTATCGACTTGGGGTATCGTTCAAAAGATGCTTCGCGATGCCCCGGAGCAGACAGAAGAACCCCGGTAGAGCGCGTTATGAAGTGGGGGGAGCGTGACCCCTCACTTCTCAAACGGGCTCTCATATCATACGTTTTTCATGAGCCGATAGCCGCCGTTGCGGAATTCTCCGCAGAAGAAATAGACAAGTGGTCCGACGCGGCGCTATGGATCATCGACAGCATAATGTACGCACCGTTTAAGTCCAAGAAATAATGGCCGACCAAAGATACGAGATAAAACTTGACCTCAAGGTAAATGACAGAGAGCTCCGAGATGCCGAACGTCGAATAAGCAGGCTCGGAGCCGCTGGGGGAGCCGGTGCTGCTCGGGGAACGAGAGCATCTGCGACTTCCGCATCCCGATACAGGCATATACCGGATTGGGCGAGGCCATACGCCGGCAGAATGGCGGTTTTATTTAGCAAGAGGGCCGGTGCAAACCGAAAAAATTTTCTTGAGCGCGTAAACGATACGTTTAGCCGCTTCGACAGGTTTAAGCGAAACTTTATTCCGAACCTGTTTACTCCTCAAGGATTAATAAGGAATATTAAGGGCCTTGGAGGGGTCATTTCGAGCCTTAGCAAAGCGGCAGGCGCAGCAGTGCCTGTTCTTGGAGGAGTTCTTACGGCATTTAAGGCATTTATAGGCCTTAAATTCTCCCAAAACATTATAAGAGGCGGCGCGCTGATTTTCGGTACGAGGGCTCTTAATTCTCAAGCATTAGGCAGTGCGGCATCCGACATCATGCAGATGCGCATGGCTGAAAAGGGACTTGGAGGGTATTATCCGGAGGCTATTCGATCTGCGACGGATATTGCAAGCCAATATGGATTCAGCCGCGTAGGCATGCTGAATGCCATAAACATGTACTCCGGATTACGAATCGGCGAGCGCAAAAAACTTTCTTTCGAGGAGGCTAAAAATCTCGCGCAGATCGCAGGTAAAATATCGCATTTAGGCGGCATAGCGTTCGAAAAAGTAAACACCAACCTCCAGCAGCTGTTTGGTCAGACTACTCCCAGCTCGCGCGACCTCCGAGAAATGGTTGGGCAGGCTCCGTTCTTAGGGAAACTTGCCATGCAGATGATGGAGCGTAGCGGCAAGCGCGGGGATTATCGGGAATGGCTCAAAGACAAGAAGAATCTGCTTGACGTGCTCAATGAGTTTGACAAACTCGTAGAGACATCTCCCGTACTTAAGGCTCGCGGTAAGATAGCTCTTGCCAAACAGGACTTTTGGATCAAGCTCGCAGACGATCTGTCCCCCTATTGGGACGTAATCGCCGAGGCCAACAAGAAATTTTATACGTGGCTCGGGGATAAAATCGTATCATGGGTAAAAAATATTGATACCAATTCTTTGTCTGCTTCGTTTGATAGCATGATAAAAGACCTCAACACTTTCGTCAATGCCTTGCACGGTATAGCATCATCAATATCGTGGATTGCAGATAAAGTAATAGGCATTTGGACCGCCCTTGGGGGTAGATGGGTCTCCACAACCAAAGATGGACGCCAGTATCGCGCTATTGTGCCTATTCGCCGTTATATGTCTGCCAGACAGCCAACAGGGAATAATCCTTATATTTATTATCAAGAAAAGGGTTTTAAAGGCGAACTTAATGCGAGGTATATGTCGGCGGAAGACGTATTAGCCGAACAAGAACTTTATCAACAAGGTATTGCAGATAATTTTCGGCTTGATTCCATGGGCTATGTTTCAGCAGCGGCAAAGGCCCGGATTCCAGCTGATTCCGCGGCGAATATGTATGGCAAATTCAAGGACGCATTTGAGGCCGAAAGGAGAAAATTCGTCAAGCCTTTTGCTATCGATAGTGTCACGATCGGGACAATTTATGACCCCGCCAAAAGAATGGAAATTCCATGGAGAATACCCAAAGATATATCAGGAATGTTGGACCCTGATGCCATAAGAAAATGGTATGAACAACTAACCAAGTTAGCCTCGCTTGGCGGGGGAGGCTCTAATCTGAATACCGACGATGAATTATCCAACATAAGCAAAGGAGCTCGGTCCCTCATCATCAATTTCAACAGGGAGATAGTAAATATGCCTGTGAATATCGCCAACGTGAACGACGGAGCAGATCTCGCGCAACAGGTCAGCAGCACGCTGTATGACGTCATTGTCCGCGGACTCAACATATCACTCAACAACGCAACGGGAGCAATATAATGAACACGAGGGAAACACAGTCTACGCAAAATGAATTCGACCGCGCAATAACCCCGGCATTGGAGGTTGGGTCGCATCAAATCGATACGATACGTACCGAAGTAACCCATGATGTAAACTTGGCTATGCATGCCACGAAGCTCGTGCTTTCGGAGGCGGGCGTCATGCGCGTCCTTATTCAGAATGGCGGCAACGTGCGAATGGGCGACAAGCCCAGCCGGGCCGAAGCCATCCGCGCGCTTGGCGGCAAGCGATCTTACAGCGTGGCGACGTCAGACCGCTTGGAGGCAGAAAATCAGGCGTTGCGGGACGGATATGATACTCCGTCTTTGGATTCGGTGTTCGCATGCGGAGATTATTGGATGCCCCTGTCTATCAGCTTTGCAGTGCGCGCTAACAAGGTGCTTGACAATAGCCAGCTTGTGGATGGCCCGAGCGTCACACAAAGGGTTTCCAAAAGCCCCCGTACCGTAGACGTTAATTTCAGCATCGAACGCCGCGAGACGCCCTACAATGCCGATAATTTGGCCTATGTAGAGGCGACAGCCATACGCTATTCGCAGGATGAAACAACGGATAAACAGGCCATATACAAACTTACTCGGGTGCTGGCAGACCTATTCGAGAATAACGACGTGTTCCAAGTCAAGAACCCGGTCCTCAATGATGAAATAGGCATCAGCTGGGCTGTAATGACCGATTACCGCTTCTCCCCGGACCAAGGGTCTACGTTCGGGAGCGTTTCGTTCACCTTGCAGGAGGTGAATGTCAACGACCCTCTGCTGTATCAGAGCGATACGCAGGTCCAAAGCGGCGGTGTTCCTACATCAAAACAGGCGGCAAATGGCTGAGAAACGCATAACCGGAAACTTTTTCGCCTGCAACAATGAGGTGTTTGTCGAGGGGAAATCCATCGGCAAATTCGCGTCTATCGAAATCGAGCATGACCGGAAAGACATTGCAGAAACGGCAACTATCGAGATGCCCTTCTACTCTATTGCCACGGCCGCCGCAAAAGAGACATCCGGTAGTTCCATCGCCGTAAAGAGAGTGGGCAAATACTCGACGACGTATGTACGCATAAATCCCGACGATTGGAATATCAAGGTAGGAGCTTCCATACAGGTCTATGGATGGTACGAAGATAATGAGGCTTTGGGTCAGAATTTCGACAAGCTGCTGCTGTTCGACGGCTACATCCGCTCCGTAGAGGGAGGTTTCCCGACGCGCATCAAGTGCGAGGATTGCAGTTTTGCGCTGCGATTCGGGACAGTCAATCAGTCATTCACGTCCGAGACCAAGATTGCGGCATTATTGCAGTCTATGTGCGACATCTCCAACGAAGCATTTGCCAAATACAGGAAAGACAACGGGCTTACGGCTCCTGTCCCGAAACTCGTTCCGGACGGGAAATCAATGGATTCGGGATTTGTGCTGAAACCAGCCGCGGCGGTATCTCCGTATGATGTTATTTCGCAGGTAGTTGTCGGGATGTATAAACTTTACAGCAACGTGCACACAGATACGGATGCCGCCGGGAACTCCGTAGCTTACGTATATGCAGGTCTTGGAATCTCCGATTCGAACGCTCCTGCTAAAAGGCTCGATACGTCGGTCAATGTCATAGGACGGAGCATCACCCCTACTGACAACCTTTTCCGCAATTTCAGGGTAACGGTGCGGTGGATAGAGGACGGGGGGCTTAAATCATACTCCACGGGCTCCGATAACGGTATCCCTTACGAGATGCCGCTTATGCCCGGCCGGAACTCCTCGCAGATGAAAACAACGGCGGAATCAGCTCTCTCGGGCCTTAGAGTGAACCGCAATAAGGGCACGATTACGACGCTCCTGTATCCGGAGGTCAAGATGTTCGATTACGTGGAATACACGGACACGATATTCTCTACTTTGTCGGGACGTTATTATGTCATTGGGCGCAAGATAACATGCGGAGGGTCGCGTGGATTCTATCAGACGCTCACGGTTACGGATGAAACTCTTTTATTCTTAGGATAATATGAATCCGCAGGATTTTTATAACGAGATGATGAGCATCGGCGGACGTCTCAAGCAGATGTTCGATACCGCCGGGGCCACAAGTTTCATTTACGGGAATGTCGTATCCGTAGACAAGGATACCGACACTATCAGCGTGCGCGTTGGCTCCGAATCCGGGGACTTGGTGATTTCGGACATAAGCCTCGGACCTGATTCCGGGGCCAGCACGTGCGTTGTTTCTTATCCGGAGGTTGGGTCTCTTGTCGTCATAGGCCTCCCGTACAAACAGCCCGAATCGGCGTTCGTGGCCCGATTCTCGAGTCTCGATTCGGTGAAGATCGTATTCAATCCGGAGGCCAAATCGGGCGACGAAGATACGATAACGGCAAATAATAACGAAGTGAAAGTTATGCGCGGGCGACACTCTTGCATAATTAGCAAAGATTCGATACATTTGTCAAGTAGAGGCGGCGCGTCGATTATCATAGAGGATGATCTTATAGTGATGAACGGCGGGAATCTGGGAGGTTTGATAAAGATTGATCCTCTCGTTTCGGCGATAAATGCTATGGTTTCGACGTTTAATGCTCACAAACACGCGTCTGTTGGTGCGGTGCCAGATACTCCTATGACGACGCTGAAAAAGGTTTCCATAGAAGATGACTTAGTATCACATTAGCTATGAAAGATATACTCTTCGACTTCGATATCAACGACATCTCCGTAAGTGGCGGAGACTTCATGGTCACGGAGGACGCCTCCCGCCAGAACGGAGGATTGATTCTCATGAAATCCCCCGTGAATATCTACGAGCCTCAAACGGGCGTCGGATTCGAATCGTGGTCTCCGGAGAACTCGCAGGAAAGTGCTCTCGACCTCATCTCCGAAGCCAAGAAGCAGATACTCGCAGACGGGGCCATCTCCGTTCGCATGTCATTGACAAACGATCAAGTGGAAATTTCAACGGCATACTGACATGGCAAAATATAAGATACGCTTGGGCGAAAGTCTGATAGACGTCTGCTATAATACTACCGGAGCTATGTCGTCGATCGACGCTGTTATGGATGCCAACGACATCACGACATATACGCCTGACCTTGTGCCGGACACGGAGATCACGGTCCCGGATGTCGTATATAACAGCGAGGCGGTGCAGGTAGCCAATACGAGGCCGTTCACGAGCATCTGCGCCGTAGATGACGCCGAGATAGATGCGATGATCGCCGAACTTGTAACAGAGCTGGAACCTCCGGCCTCCACTCCATCTGTGACAATCAGCCCCGAATCTCCGTGGACATCGGATGCACAGGCGGTCACAATAACCAACAACGGCAATGTGTCGCTCAGCGTCATATCGCTTCCCGATTTCATCAGCAAACCTACGCTCCCGTATGCTTTGGGCATTGGTGATTCTCTGAATGTGAACGTCACGTCAAACGGAGAGGCGTCAACCCGATACGGCACCATATCGATGGAGTATACAGATGCGTCCGGCGCGACTATCCCGTACAGGGTGCAAGTATCACAGCAAGCCGGAGGTGAACTTCGGCAGGTCATCATCGTGGCTCCACCAGGCAGCGGCGTTTCTACTGACCAATACCAGTTCGAGTTCGTTATAGACGGAGGTGCGGATGATTTCTTCGTTGATGCGCCATTCAGCTCCGATTCAAAGGCGTATATATCATTTGACGAGATTCTTATGCAAGGCCACGTTGATCTTAACACACATGTGGGGTCCCAACTCATAATATACTGTATAGATATTGGCGCTACCGGAGAAGCTCCTATCGATGCTTCGGGAGACATTGAAGTTGAATTAAACTAACAGGCACATGGCAACCATAGACACTATTCGAGCGTCGATAGCGAAGCTCATCCCGGAGTTGAACAATACGAGTTCTTCCTCCATCGTTACCCGCATCTCGCAGACATTCGCGGCGGTAATTGACACTATTTTGCTCAACATCTCCAATTCGGAGACCGTCATAGAGACGTCGGCCCGAACTAACAGGGTTGCGGGGGCCCAGTACTACATAGACATGGCTTTGGCGTTTCAGTATGGCGATCCGCTGGTCATTGTAGACCAAGCTACGTTCCGTTACGGGTACAGCACCATAGACCCGTCCAAGCAGATTGTCAAACAGGTAGCCGTGTCAGCCAACGTAAAGGCAGCGGAGGTCAACGTTAGCGCATGCACGCAGGATAGCAACGGCAACAACAAACTTCTTACCGATGAGCAGTCAACGGCATTGCACGACTATCTGCAACAGCTGGCTCCCCTTGGAATAGGCATTAATGTACTGACTCCCGAAACTATTTCGACGATAACGGCGACAAAATTGTATATTCGCTACAATCAGTCTTACTCGCTTCCGGCAATCAAACAAAGCGTTAAAGATGCCCTTGTGTCCACGCAGGGCATGCTCATAGGTTATAACGGTGTGTACGTTAACGACATCGAGACCGCGCTGGGGGCAATAGATGGAGTCCGGGATGCGTATTTCGACACATTGACATACGATTCCGGGACGGCTCCAACGAACGGAGTGATAACTCCCGCTTCGGTGTTCTTCAATTTTGATGCCAAGCTTATTGACCTTTCGCTTGTCCAATTCGATGCCGTATGATACGAACTCTGAACATCCCCCGGCACTTGTTCAACATCCTGCGTCCGCAGTATGCCTTGAACTATGTCACGTATCAGCTCAACCGTCTGTATCGGGTCCTGCTTGCGTGCCTTTATCCTTTGGTTGCGCCCGAATCCAAGTATGAAAGGGCGTGCTCCAAATATTACGCTCTGGCGGCCAATGACGGCAGCGCGGCATCTATAGCGGCGTATCTGAACTATTATTACGGTCAATATGGCCAAATAAAGTTTGGAATACCTCCGACATCGTATCTGACCGTGTATTCGTATTCATATCCGACGGGCGGCCCTGTCGAGTTCAGCACATACGGCGGCGGCGATGCTGTGCAGATATTCACTGCTTCGGCGTCCGTCCAACTGCTCGCGTCAACTATATACATCCCGCAGGAGCTGTCTAATTCGGCTGAATATTCGGATTTCTCGGCCGATGTAAATGCCCTGCTTGTGATGGGCGTCAAAGCAACTATAAAAACTTACTAATATGGGAGTAATCAAACAATTCAACAACGTAGACGGCGGCAATCAAATCTATGTCGACGACTTCAAGAACATATCGGATGCCGCGCACAATGCGTTGGCGGCTCTGCCGTGGACAAGGCCCGTGGCAATCTGCAATGCGTTTATAACGGGAGACAATAATGGTTTATCGATAACCCCGGCAACACTCGTTGCCATCAATGGCGTTGTATTCGGGTCAGACATTACAGCTACGGTTACGAATACCCAATATCTGTATGCCGTATGCGAGTATGACACAACGACCCCTCGGACCGATTCGATGGGAGCGCAGTACTATCAAGCCGTTACGCGGAAGCTGCGTGTGTCCGATTCTCCGCTTCCGTCCACGGCCCTGTCAAACGCGTCTGTATTCCCCGGAATCGGAACGTATCTGATCATGTCCCCCGGCTTCTCGTTCAACTCCTCCGTTAAAATGTCTGGGTCGAGTTTCGCTCCGTTCGCAGCCGATATTGTCGGGAACGGATACGTGACCAATCAAAGGCTTGCCGACGGGGCTGTCAGCAAAGGTAAAATAGGAGACAACGCGGTTAATTACGAGAAAGTGGCAGCCGGAGCTGTCAAGCATATTATAGGTCTGCCTGAAGCTATATCTTTGAGTGCTACGAAGTCTCTCTCGAACGAGAATATATATATTTTTAACCTAATCGACAAAGCCTCTTCCGGTACTACTCTATTAACGCTCAACCCAACGAACCTGCCTGTTGGTACGACGGCCGATGTTTATATCGCCAACACATCCACTGCTAAGACCTACAAAGTCAAAGTTATGGCTCCATCGGGTAGAACGGGGTCTCAGGAGTACACAATAAATGCAAATGACATAATGCACCTGTCCATAACGCGCGTGACGCCGACGTATGTGTTCGTCGCAAGAAATGCTATAGAATCGTTTGGGGCCATTTTTTGATGTCCCGCTGTGAATATAAACCCCCGACCGAGTAACATTGGCCGGGGATTTTTTTTATCTCCACATCGCAAACCGTCGCCGGACACGCACATATCCGTAAATGCGCTGCCAAGCGTACGCTTCTTTCTCGAAAGAGATATTGCGGTAAGCGTTGCCTTTCATGAACAGCCGAACGACCCATTCTATCAGGTAGCATAGGTAGAATCCTACATAGAGCAGTTCTTTCATCTGCGCCGTGTGTATCGCTTCGTGATTGATGGTCGTTGCCGACAGCGGACGATACTTTTTGCGGGCGAAGATTACCCCGAAGAGGTTGATTGCGGCAAATCCCGGGAATGGGATGATGTTGTTGTAAATAATCTTCATAGCGGTAATTATTAAAAACTCCACAGCACTACGCCTGCCTGCACCCCTATTGTCGGCTGAAAGCCCTGCGGCGTGTATCCTACACCAACCCCGGCCGTCACCGCGAACCTGCTGCGTTTCGTAACGGTTCGGGTAATGGTCCGGTTGTAGGTCTCGATCCAATCCAGCCGGGGCGCCAAATCCCCGATAACCGGGCCCGACACCCGGGCATAGTAGGTAGAATCCCGGTATTCGAGCGTGCGCACCGGGACTTCCATCTGCACGCTGTCGGCGCCGCTCGCAGCCTCGACAACACGCACCACCGTATCCGCGGGGGCAAACAGCAGCCTCGGTACATTCACCCGCACTAACCGGTCGGAAAAACTGACAGGTTGCGGCCTTTCGTAGAACACGGTATCGATACGCACTTCCGTTTGAATTTCTACCGAGGACACTCCTCGGCGGTACCCCCAGCCAAAGAGCAGCGCCCCGGCGACGAGTGCAGCAAGCAGATATATGACTGTCCGTTTCATCCCTTGATGAACAGTTCCCAACCGGCCTGCACATCGAACATATTGGCCTCGACGCCGTTCTCCACATAGGACATCGACGCAACGATGGGCACCATCACATCGCGGTTCGTCGTGGTGATCCGGCTGTCGGCAGGAACTCCCGAACGTTCGGCCACGGTACGGATATAGGCGTCCGTGTGGTTCTCCTCCGAGGGCGCCCAGCGTCCGATCATCTTTCGGATGGTGTCCAGCCCGTAGTTGCGCTGGTAGTTGTTCAGCAGCTTGAAAGCGGCCCGGTATCCGTATGCCACCGTCGTAAACTGAGCGAAACGGCGGTCTTTAGACGGGACAATCTCGCCCTGCCACGGGTTGCCTCCCCGTGATTTCTCAATGTTGAGCGGGTTGTTGTTGCTCAACCCACGCGGTGTTTTCGTGCTCATATGTCAATATCGATTAAGTTTCGTTTCAGAATGCGCTTCAGGACGTCCCAAAACATCTCTGTCCCGAACCGCATTACCTCGTTCTTGTTCGTCATAGGCGTACAGTTGACAACAACCCATCCCATCGCGTTGGCCTCAGCGAACTTCTCGTACTCATTGGCCAAAGCTGTAGGGTTCGAGTGCCGTCCGAATACGTAGTTCCCGCCGTTGATCTCAATGGCAACCTTTGCCGCCTCGCAGGCGTAATCGAACCTCCACCGTCGCTTCGGGTGAAACTTGAACTCCGGCGTCCATTTCAGCCCCGTTGTCTGCTCCAATATCTGCTGAACGGCATCCATCAGCGGGGCATCAGCGAGCGGTTGCAGAACATATAGTAGTGATACAACTCGGACGCAATCTGCGTGAGGTCGTTCGAAGCGGCTCCGTCCCATGCCCCCTGCTCGTCGTGCAGGTTGATGAAGTCGATGATCTGCTTCAGCTCGGCGCCGGTTCTTGCCACGTCCGTCTCCCAATTCCCGGCGGCCTCCGCCTCGCTGATCTCCGAACGCTCCAAGAACTGCGACATCGTATGCACCGGGATGCCTCCCCGCTGTACGATGATCTCCGCGGCCTTGTCTGCCGCGTCGGCCAACTTCTCGTAAATCTCGTTCAATCGGGGATGCCATCCCTCGTACTTCGGCCCCATCAGAAGCCAATGACGCGCGCGAACGTTCTGCGCGCATACCGACAAATCGGCGACAATTCTGTCAATCAATGCAAACTCTTCCATGATACTTGCTTTTTGCAAATATAATCATTTTTCGATCATTTGATATTCACATTCAGAATATTGTCTATCCCGTAGTCCTTGATCCCGCAATCCGAGAGCATCGACGGTATGGCCGCCAGCTCCCGGGCGGGAGCAAAGTCGTACCGGCACGTCAGTTCCTTGTTGAGAGCCCCGATCAGCCTGAGCAGCGCCAGCACGATGTTGTATGCCCTTTCCGGCGGCTGGAGCATCACGCACGACTGAATCCTGGAATAGGTCTCGTCCATTTTGTCGTTGTACTCGCGGCCGGCTTGCAGGCTGATCCGCGTCAGCATCCGGTAGGCGACCGAGTGCACTCGCTGGACGATCTCCACGGCCATGTTGTATCGGCGCTTCACGGCGTGCCGGAGGATGCCCGCCTCGGAGAGTTCATCCCCGAGGTCGAGCATCGCGTAGTTGAGGCACGCAATAAAGGTCAGCATCCGCACGGCCTTTCTGTTGTATTCCAAGTCTTTTTCTGTCGGCTCCGACGGCTGGGTGCTTCTCCACACCATTCGCTGGATAAGCAACGCTTCCTTTAGTCTCATCCCAAGAACTTGTTAATGAAATACACCTGACCTTTGCCCGTTACTTTCGTCGTGCATGAGACCAGCACAGAGCCGTCTGATTTGTTGATGGCCGTTTTCTTCACCTCGAACAACCCCATTTCCATTGCCCGCTGGGTAGGCTGGTTGTAGTACTCTCCTTTCGAGCAGAGATAGCCGTTTTTACGGAGCCAATCAAATAATCGGTTTTGACCGATATTGACCCCGTTCTGCTGGAGTATCTTCGCAAGTTCGGCCACCAGGCACGAACGGTCGGAGGTCGCCACGGCGTCGGCAAACAAGGCTTTCGGCTTCATAGCCTCGTTCTGCTCTGCGAGTCGCTGGCGGGCGGCGCGTTCCTCTTTCAGATTTTGTAGGAGCTGTATCGCAAAATCCGGGTTTTCGATCATCTTTTCAATAGTATCTGGCGTCGCGTAGGCACCATGCTTGCGTATTGATGGCAGAACTTCGGACGTGACCCATTTGCGGAAAGGCTTGGCCGTTGGAGCATCCGAGCGAATGACGACATCGTACAAACCAGCTTCGGTAATATACGTCATCTGCTGGATGCCGCCAGGCGTAAGGGTCGGAATCAGATTCCGGTCCTCTTCGTCGATACGTTCAGCTACTTTATGCGGAGATGTAAGCCCCAGCACTTTACATACATCCGTAAGGCAAAACATTGGTTCGTTATTAACTTCGGCGACTCTTACGTCTCCGAACGATTCGTTTTTGAAAATTTTAATATTATTCATAATAGGTAGTTTTTAGTCTAATCCAAATGTGGAGAGATTGTTATTTTTAAGTCTTCCCAACTCTTCGGCCAAGGCGTCGGCGAGGCCGACCGCATTTCGGGCATACTCCCGTACTTTCTCAATCGTTTCCATGTCTATAATTGTTTTATTACATATACAAATTCTTCTACGGAATAGCAGGCGGCGAGATCGTACTTTTCGCAAAATCTCATCTCATCGTCGTAATCGACAAGCCAATATTCATACTTGTTTGCCATTATCGCCTTGTGGGGAAGCCCTGATAATATGGCATTGCCCCTCATTAATCCGGCTTCGACCATAACCATGTGGAAATTAGGATCGCCAGAGAGGTACAAATACGGCTGATTGAACAATACTGCTCCTTTCATAAATATTTCGAGATTTTGCGAGATTCTCGCTATTTCAACAGATCGAATTCGTGTGCCTCTACCCACGGATTACCGTCCCATGTTCCGCGATCGGAAACCTTGTCGATCAACGCGGCGAAGGCTTCGCGGGGAGTGTCTTTTAAAATGTCTCCTATTACAAAGTGGGTTGGATGTATGGGGAAATTTTTTGGAAAGTTCGGCGTAAATTGCCTGATCCCTTCCCGTAAACACTCCTCGTCCGAAATATCCTGTAACCGCTCGCACTTGATTCTGGTGATGCGAATTTGGTGGGGCATAAGCTCTGCTTTGGTGAACATCTTGTTATCCCACCCTGCAAGGTCCTGCACGCTTTCGATGGATATTTTATGCGCTTTGGCCACCTGGAGCAGAAACGTATCGACATCCGGATGACCGGCGGCAATCGTCGAATATCTCTGCGCCACGGCCACGACTTCGCCGACCTTGTAGCGGGTATACTTCGAGTGCCTGACATCAATAAAATCCCCGTATTCGTTTTCATAAACCAAGGTGTCGCCCCTCGTGTCCCACGTAAGTCCGAAGAACTCATCAGGAATCAACCTCCTCGTCATGGTCTTTCGACCCTCGATCACCGCCTGCGTCAAGCCGTAGCGGTCGTTAAACATGATCTTTTTCATGGCTTACATTGATATTAATTGTACCACTTCGGTTTTGGGAATCTTGTGGTGAAGGTTATTTCATTCACTTCTTCGCATTCGATCATATAAGCCTCCGGCCATAAATCATTTATTTGCTCGGCATTTTCGGCATAGGCGACAATAACGAAAGAGTCGACGCTTTCGCCCGTACACCAATACGGATACTTGATTGGCCATTTAACTGGCCGATAATCGTTACCGCAATCTTTGAATTTGATATAGAATCTTGCTCGTATCATTTCTCCCTCTTTTTGAAATGTTCGATAATCTCTGCGACCGTGGCCTTGTGAAAAACACTCGGAAAAAATGTCGTATGGTCCATCGTGTCACGTTTGATCACCCAATCTCCCTGTCTAAGATCGCACCAATACGGAACGTCGCAGACATACCATTGGTTCAAATCGTTCTCGTCATTCATTGCCGCCAGCGCCTTGAACAGCTCGATGTTTTCGCCGCAGTCGTATGACGGGTACTCCTTGTCGGCGTCCTCCGCCTTGAACCATCCGACATTATACCCGGTGTCACCGTCATAATCCGGAATGCCGTGCACCTCGTAGTCAATTCTATTCCGATTGGTAGCGCCGCAATGCAATGTATTCCAGCCGTCGAACAAGCAACAACAGCATACCATGTACCCGATTCCTTTCAGCCATTCGGTCATTTCTTTACGCTTCCCTGCATTCTCGATGCGGACAAAGCACGTGGTGGTGAATTTCATCCTATTCTTGTCGTTTTAGATTGTTTGTCCTGTTGATCTCCGCGGCAATAGCCTCGACGGTCTTGCCCCGGCCTCGGCCATTGCGGCGCACACGTTCTATTTTCTGGAACCGCCGAATAACTCCCGTTGGTTGAAGGTATTCATCAAGACCTGAATAGGCGACAATCTCATTGAGCCATTCCTTTACGTCGAATCCATCCGGCGGCCCCTGCCAAATACCGTCAATTAAAAAGTTTTTCATTCCTCGGACAGTTTTTGGACGAACAATCTCAAATCTTCACACAGTGTAGGATCGCAATCCCGACCAGCCCCACCACAACCATCCTTGTATACGCAAGAGGACTTGAAGGCCTCTACCGATTTTTGCCGCATCTGTTCCTCAGCCTCCCGCTCGGCGAGTTCGGCCGCACGGGTCATTGCCACCCGAAGTTGCCATTTGGCGTGGTCGGTCATATCTACCGTGAGATGATCCATTAACCCGTCTATAAATTCCTTTGCTTTTTTGCTTTTCATGGCTCAATCATTTTCATCGTTATCGTCATCGGGATAGCTCACATCCTCATAGTTCACGCAGAAGTCGAGGTCCGGATTATCATCGAATACTCCTTTGGCTCGGCATTCTTCGTACTTTCGGCAGTTATAGCAATGACATTCGTTTATTGGTCTGTTGATTTTCATTTTTCTCTTCCTTTTAGCTCCACAACGCGGCGGAGGATGTATTCGTCGGGATATGGAATATAAGATAAGGAGCCGCAGCAAGCATCGAGTATCTTTTTATCTGTTTTCATCCCTTGTAATTTTTGAATTCAACACTCTTAAAAATCGCCCTGTGATTGCACCAGCGGGCCAATCTTTTCTGCTCATTTGTCGGTTCGACGTTGTTATTGAAATCCCGGTATGGCTGGGCAAACGGGAGTACGCCCAATTTGCGCAGAGCGTTGATCCGCTCCAACGCCTCATCGACATCTTGTATCAGGCAATAGACGAAGATGCGATAAGGTTTAATGCCACGACGCCTCAGCTCTTGCACGCATTTCGTTACCGATTCTAACTGCGACATTCGGTCGCAGGCAAATCGAATTTGGATTGTCCATTTCACACGTGCCAGCAAGTCGAGGATGTAGGGATCATCGCACGCACGCCGGGCATCGAGCCCCTGGTTGAAATCAACCGAGACTCCCATCCGGACGATCTCTTCGATCTGTTCCAGTCCGAAATCTGACGCCAGCACGTTGTTGTCGAGTAACACGGCCCGGTGCTTGTCGCCGAGGAATTCCCGGAGCGGAGACGATGGCCGGATAGCTCCCTCCTTGTGCGGAACGATACACCACGGACAGCGGTTCGGGCATCCGCGCGTCAGAAAACCGTAGGCTTCGTTCACTCCGTACAGCGAATAATCCGGGCAGATATGCTCGATCTCCTCGGGCAACACCGTCGTGTAGTCCCGGAATCCGGTGCCGCCACGAATCACCTCGCAATGGTAGATGTCCGGACAATCAGCCGTGAAGGTGAAGACCTTCGACATGTAAACTCGGTCGTAACGACCGAACATCGGATCTGCGAACTCCACGCTGTCACCCTGTGCCTTATGCCACGCCGACCACTTCATCAGCGCGAGATTCGGGAAATGATGCCCGTCTATGTCAACCAAACCTATTCGCATAGTCCGTATTTCAACATATTCCTGAATATCCCCATCATCGGAGCCTTTACGATACTGTTCCCGGCCAGCTTGTATTGCTGCGTATCGCTGATTCCCGCAGCTTGTATCTTGTCGATGTCGCCGTCCGAAACATCCATCAGCCGCAAACATTCTCGGGGCGTAAGGCGGCGGATGCGGCCTGCATAGGCCAGCAAATTGTTCTGCTCCCACGCACTTCCTGTAATCGTCCCGGGAATATCCGCTTCGCCGCCTTTGTTGAAGCCGCATCCCCGAATCAGGATTTTTGGTTCGAGGCCGCCGCCCAATTTCGTCGTTATCGTCGGGCTGATGCCGGTCGGATCGTATACCCGGTATTGCTGTCGGTTCCAGGCCGTTTCCTTTGTCGCACCGATCTGAATAGGCTTGTCGGATATGAAGGTACCAGTCCAATTTGCGCAACCGTTCGCTGTTAAACACATTGCCACTTCACCGTTGATAGCCGTATATTTCCCCAACTTCTTTTTGACGTAATTTATCCCGCGCTCGTTCAAAAAATACTTCTCGTCTACCTCCAGCTCCAGCACATCTTTCAGCCGCTTTTCCAACCGAACCGGATGCGGAAACTCATACCAGCATCCGTTAAGAATGGAGAGCATAAACACACGTTCCCGGTTCTGCGGCACGCCGTAGTCTTTGGCGTTGAGTATTTCCGTATAATTGACATAACCGAGCGAGCGAAGCCACGATTCCCATTTGAGAAACAGCGGACAGTATTTCCCCGACACGAGGGCTTTCACATTCTCCATCAGCAGGAATTTAGGACGCTTGGCCGCGATCGGCCGACGGCATTCCCATAACAGAGATGACCGGGTACCCGAACCTTCTTTGAAGCCCTTCTGTTCTCCAGCACTGCTGATGTCGGTACACGGAAACGAGTAGGTGAACAGGTCGAAGTCCGGAACGGCGTTCCAATCGATTTTCGTGATGTCGCCGTAATTTCGGTCTACCAACTCCGGAAATACTGCATTATGGGCTTTGATCGACCATCTGTCGATCTCCGACCAGCCTACGCACTCGTAATTCGCACCTATATCCCGGAGGGCCATAAGTTGGCTGTCGTAGCCGGAAAAACTTGTGAATACTCGTAATTTCATGGTCATTCGCATAACAACTCGTAATAGCTCGCCGCAAGGCTGTCTTTCCCGCCCGAAAAGGTAACGATGACTTTCATAGCCTTCCCTCGTTAATACTCCACAGCCGCCCGGCGGTCGATGAAGAAGTGGATACCCGGAGCACACTCGTTCCAGCGGTCATCATCAAAGTCAGGGACCTCGACGGTAGCGCCGACCGCATACACGAAGTTGTTGTCATGGTTCGAATGAATTGCCTCGATGTCGGCTTTGGTTCCATCGACATTCTGAATCTCCGCCACATAGGCCTTGTCACAGCGACATTTTTCGCCTCCAGCAGAGCTGCGGCGGGCATCCTCCGGGATTTGCAACTTCACGATATACCCCGAAGCCTTTTTCCATCCGATAAAACTGCCGTCGGTAGGACAAGCCATATAGATACCTCTGGCTCCGTACAGGTCGGCGTCGCTCAGGTCGGCTCCGTACAGGTCGGCTCCGGACAGGTCGGCCCCGCTCAGGTCGGCTCCGGACAGGTCGGCTTCGCTCAGGTCGGCTCCGCGCAGGTCGGCTCCGTACAGGTTGGCTCCGCGCAGGTCGGCTCTGCTCAGGTCGGCTCCGCTCATGTCGGATCCGCGCAGGTCGGCTCCGATCAGGTCGGCTCCGCTCAGGTCGGCTCCGGACAGGTCGGCTCCGCTCAGGTCGGCTCCGCGCAGGTCGGCTCCGTACAGGTTGGCTCCGCGCAGGTCGGCTCTGCTCAGGTCGGCTCCGCTCATGTCGGATCCGCGCAGGTCGGCTCCGATCAGGTCGGCTCCGCTCAGGTCGGCTCCGGACAGGTCGGCTCCGCTCAGGTCGGCTCCGCGCAGGTCGGCTCCGTACAGGTTGGCTCCGCGCAGGTCGGCTC
>OJPS01000517.1_pt1 | contig 32625 bp, 33 predicted proteins | sample 1598551 | NCBI WGS metagenome assembly OJPS01 (sample SAMN03922488, study PRJEB24848) | human gut metagenome | isolation source: stool sample | host: Homo sapiens | place: Germany | collected 2011-05 | reverse complement strand
AGCGCGTCCTGTGCCTCGGAAAGCGCGGTTTCAAAATCTTTTCCATAGCTGATGCAGCCGGGCAGGTCGGGGAAATAGACGGAATAAGCGCCGCCCTCTGCAGGTTCCAACACCGCAGGATAGGTGAGTTTTCGCATTGCTGTTCACTCCTTTTCTGGCGGCGGGGCCTATTTCAGCCCCGCCTGTTTTTTGATGCTCTTTAGCGTCCCTGGCGGGATGTCACCGCCGTGGGCAGGCACCGTGACTTTTCCCGGCTTTGTGGGGTGCTTGAGCTGTATGTGGGAGCCTTTTGTCCGTCCATCCACTTCCCGCCAGCCATCGGCGTGAAGCAGCTTTAGGACTTCTCTTACTGTCATTGTACTCCCTCCTTACAGTATATATTATACTCCTTTTTCATACTCCTGTCAATAATTTTAGGAGTATTTTTTATACTCTTTCTGCCGTTTTTCAATCCACGCTCCCCGCATGGGGAGCGGCCTTTGGAGGCACCCCTTACTGCCGGCCGCCCCTGGGCTTGCCTTTCATGGCTGCTATGATGCTAAGCATCTGCTGTGCTGCGCTTTCCGTGATGTCGTTTTCAATGTCGATATACTGCGACAATTCGAGGCGGGTAGCCTCTGTAAGCGGGTCTGCCTCCAGCGCCTCCTGTGTTTCCCGCGCGCGGCGGCGCTTCTTCAGCTCCCAAGAGAAATTGACGCCCTGCGCCTGGGCCTCGCCGCACATGGCGTCCACGAATTCCTTTTCACCCTCGGGCTTGCCGCCCTCCATGGTCATGATGCCTTTGCCGGTTGCAGCGGCCTGGAAACCGTAGTATTTCCTGCCAGCGTTCACCTCATCACCTACGGCTCCTTTGCTGGGTGCACCAGCCTGAAAAGCCTCTATTTTGAAGGAAACAGGCCATATATGGAAGACGAAGAGGAATTTCGGGACGCTGCCGAGGATCTGACCGTCTATTACATAGAGGGAACAACCGGCTGGGACGAGGCTCCCTGGAACCAATATCCCCAAAAAACCTGGGAGAAAGCGCCGGATCCTCTGTATACGCCCTATCCTGTGGAGAACGGAAATATTTATATAAATACAACCACTGGATTTGTGGTGGGCGTAGACTCAACCGTTACAGCCGTTGACATTCCCAACCAGGTTGGGGGCGCTGCCGTCATCGGAATTGAAAAAGAGATTTTTGTACACTGTCCTGAACTTGTGCGTGTCACAGTTCCCGCCACCGTCACGCAGATTCAACTTCCCAACTTCTACCATTGTGATCTACTGACCGAGGTTCAGGTTGCCGCCGGCAACCCCAGCTATAGCAGCTTGAACGGCGTCGTATACAATGCTGATAGAACCGAACTGGTTTGTATCCCCGGTGGCATCACCGGAGCCTACCAATTCCCGGAGACGGTAACCAGCATCCACCCGGACGCACTTTACCGAAGCCGCATTACCTCCATTACCATTCCTGCCTGTATCACAGACCTCCCCCAAGGTGTGTTTGTAGATTGCAGGCAATTGGAAGAGATTCAGGTAGAGGAGGGCCATCCCAGATACCAGAGCATAGACGGATTCTTATGTGATAAGGATGGGACTCTCATAGCCACACCAAGAAAAATTGGCGGAACTCTGGAGCTGCCCGAGGGCATCCAGGCTTTGAGCTCCGAATCTGTCTATTGCCTGAACTTCCATAATGTGCGAATTCCAGCCAGTGTAACAAAGATGGAAACCCACGCCATAATCGGTTGTGACGCATTAGAAAACGTATACTTCATGGGCGATGCACCGGTAGTCGTCGAGCAGGACGCCATTTTTAACTTCTCAATCCGGATGACAATCTTTTTCCGGGAAGAGGCCCAAGGTTGGTCCGCCCCCACCTGGCAAGGGTATGATACTGCAGTCTGGGATACCTATCCCGAATATCCCTGGACAAGTCCCTTTGTCGACGTGCGGCCAGGCCAGTGGTATTTCAACAGCGTTGGCTTTGCTGTGGAGCATGAACTGATGGATGGCATGGGCTATGGAAAGTTTTGTCCCAACGACACTATGACCCGAGGCATGATGGTAACGGTTCTATACCGGCTGGCTGGAGAGCCTCAGGTTTCCACTGGCGAAAATCCCTTCTCCGATGTGAGCATGGACCGGTACTTTGGAAAAGCTGTCCTCTGGGCCAGTCAGAATCAGCTGGTTCTGGGCCGTGGTAACGGGATTTTTGACCCTGACGGAACCATTTCCCGGCAGGATATGGTAACGGTTTTCTATCGGTACGCAAAACTCATGGAATATCGTACAGATGCAACCGGCGATTTGGGCAAATTCCCAGATTCCGACCGGGTATCTGGCTATGCAAAAAATGCCATGGCCTGGGCTGTAGGAGCTGGTCTGATCAATGGCATGACAAGTGGTAATGCCTGCATATTGTCGCCCACCGCAAGCTCCACCAGAGCTCAGGTCGCAACCGTATTCCAACGGTTTGTAGAACAAGTAGCATCGTAATCAAAAGCAAGCACAAGGGCCTGCTGCAAGGCGGAGGCCAGAACCGGTTCTACAGGAGACTGTAGCAGCGAATTCTGGCCTGCCACCTTTGCAGCAGGCCCCATTTCATATGAAAAGCGGCAATTATGGACAGGCTTCCTCCCCTTTTTTCTTCGCTAGCTCCAAAATCTCCGGCATCTTCTCCAAAATCTTCCCATAATTCTCCCGGACATGGGGCCGGAGGCAGTGGGTACAGTCCTTGACCCCGTTTGCCGTATAGCGGAAGCTCCCCCCGCACCGGTCGCCCAGTGCGTACAGGGGACAGTAGCAGAACAGGCAGCTAAAGGTCTCGGGATCCGCCCCCGGGTGACAGGGGTAGAATTCGCAGAGCTTGTTCTGGAAAAAATCGTAATGCTTTTCCTCCATAGGGGGACCTCCTTTGTGGCGGGACGCAGGACTGGGATTTCGCAAGATGGTACCATATTCTCCCCGAACCCAGTTTGAAAAGCCAGCCTGTGAACCCTTCCTATTTTGCTTCATTATAACAGACCCCTCCCTGTCTGTCCAGCAGAGATCCTTCCCACCCAGGGCGGCAGCCTTTCCTCCTACTGGACTGGCGCGGCAGCGCCCGGCCTGCCCCCGGGCAGGGCGCCGAACGACGTGAGGCGGATGAGGAACGGGCGATATCTGGCAGACTGGTAGGCAGGATCGGCAAAAATGTAACATGTTCCCTTCTGAACGGAACTGCATATCAACCAGCCAGGTTTCGCCCTTTCTCATCCGTCAGCCTTCGGATGCCAGCTGGAATCATAGAGTCACTTGCCACTGGCAAGTGATGAGATCCCATGGCCCTTCGCGCCTACCCTGGGGCAAGGCAGTCTCTTCAGGCCGTTCTGCATCCCCAACCGGCATGTCGCAAATATGGCACCCCCATGTCCCGGAACGGAGACAGGGGGTGCCATATTGACAGAAAGGACCGGGTTATACCAGAAAAACCATTACTTTTTCTTTAACTCGATCGTCATCTCGCCGCCTTCGGCAGGGGCGGTGGTAATCGTGGTGGTGTCGCCCTCGTAGCCCTCGGGAAGCTTCAGGGTGTGGATCTCGTAGGCGTAAGGGGGCAGGGTGAATTCACACACGCCGTTTTCGTCAGACTGATAGGTGGCGCAGGTTGTATCATCGCAGACCTGGCAGGTGACACCTGCCACAGGCTGACCGTTCTGGTCCACATACTTGACGGTATAGGTGACCTCGGACGAGGTCGTGGCAGACGTGGTGGGCCGGGCCGTGGTAGAGGGCTTGGTGCCGTCAGCGTACTGCCAGGAGACCGTGGCATTGCCGTTTTCATCTGCCAGGGAAGTGGCTACCACTTCGTTGACATTTTCCTCGTTGGCAAAAAGGATGACTTGCATCAGCGGCGTCTCGCTGTCCAGAGCGTTGTACAAGCACATACTCGAATCGCCGTAGCCAGTGGTCTCTATGCTGTCAATGGCGCTCTGGAACGCATAGCCCTCCTCCGTCTGGCAAGAGAGCACAGCGGGCTGAGAACCGTCATAGTTACAGTACATGAAGAGCGTCTCAGGGTCCACGTCAGGAGCCAGGGTCAGCAGAACATCTGCAGTGCCACCGGGCACAATGTAAAAAGTGGTGTTCTCAGGCAGTTGGCTGGGGTCGTCAAAGACAATCTCCTTGGCGTCGGGATTGGTGACGGTCAGCGTAGTGGCATCGCCGAACAGGTAAGTGGGGTTGGCATCTACCGCAGCGGCAGCGGCATCGCCGGAAAGTAACTCGATGGTGTCAATCCACAGGGTATCCTCACCGTCTTCGCTTGCTTCGTCCTTGCAGTAGGCAACCGATACGGTGTATTCCCCATCGGCGTCGAAGGCGTAGGCGTAGGTCGTCCAATCGCGCTCTCCGCCGAAGCACTTCACGGTCTCACCGTTGACGCGGATCTGCATCAGGTCAAAGGTGGCTTCGCTGGATACCTTGAAGGTAACGGCCACCGCGTCGCCGGCCTTGGCGTTCACCGTGGCGTTCACCACAGCCTCGCTGCGGTTGACCTGATGGTTGGAGGAAGCCACCACAGCGCGGCCGTCCTGCTCCCCCGCCACCATGGGCCAGGAATACTCATCGGTATCATTGGTAAACACCAGAGAGCCGCCCTCTGCATTCAGCGCAGACGCCAGCTCCGCCTCGGAGGAGGGCTCCACATTGGGCTTCGTGCGAGGAATGCCGTACTGCATGATGGACTCGGTGTAGTCGTCCCCCAAAAACAGCTCAAAGAGGTTGATAAAAGAATCCGCATCAGACTGAGAGCCGGCCTCCAGGAAGCAAATCGTACCGAACCGGTCCACCACGATGGAGGTGGGAATGGAATCCACGCCAAAAGCGCTTGCCAAATCCGGCGTGTCCTTTGCCACAGGGAAGGTCATACCCTTCTCGGCAGCATACTGCGCCAGCACATCGTCAGTATCCTCGGGTTCGCAGGAAAGGGCAATGACCTCTACCCGGTCCTGATACTGCTCATACGCCTGCTGCAGGAAGGGGAACTCAGCGCCGCAGGGGCCGCACCAGGTAGCCCAAATATTGATGAGCACCATATCCTTTTCCTTCAGCACTTCAGACAGAGTCACAGTCTTGCCGTCAAAGGTGGTGACGGTGAAATCCTGTATCTTGTCGCCCATCTGATAGGAAACCGCTTCCCCTTCGGTGGGAGCAACTGTCTCCTCGGTGGGAGCAGAGGTCTCAGGAGCGGAGCTCTCGGGGGCCGGCTCACTGGTGGACTGCACACCGTCGGTATTCTTACAGCCGGCGCACAGGAGCATTGCCAGCGCCAGCAGCAGGCAAAGCAGCGTTTTTGTATGTTTCATATTGTTTTCTCCTCTCGTCGCGTCTATGTTATGTGAGAATAGCACAATTTATTTTCCCTGTCAAGGATTAGAACGAGAATTTCAGGATCACGGCAGCATTTACTTTTCTGCATATAATTGTATTAAACTTCTCTTGATGCAGATAATCTATTGATTCATCCTGTCGGCAGACCTTGCGAATTCCCGAGACTGCAAACAGCGCCCGGCCTGCCCCCGGGGGAAGCCAGGGATGTTGCCGCGTCAGGACGGAACAAGGAAATGCTGTCTCCCTGGTCTGGATGGAACTTTTTGTTGCGTGAAGCCGCACCGTGTGCTATAATTCATCCATCAAAAAAGAGAGGAAACGGATGATGAAAAAGCAAATGCAAGCGATACGCTGGGTCATGACGCTGGCAACCATTTTGGTTCTGGCGCTTTTGGCCTGGCAGTGTGTGGACATCTATCTGGAAGGCAACCGCCCATCCAATTTAGATGCCAACGGCGTGTACCGCTCCCCTGTATTCAGCGTGGAAATTGTGGAAGCACGTCTGCGGCCCCTTCTGCCTGTGCTGGCGGTTTATGGACTGATGACCCTGGGGGCATTGATCCTGCAATCCACCGGCAAAGGGGTGAGGCCCCGGGGCTCCCATTCCCCCGAAGACCGTTTGCACCTTCTGAAGGCCCATGTGGCTACGCTTCCCGATGAGGCAAAAGCCCTGGAGCGGCAGCGCCGGGTCATCTGCATGGCTGCTGCCGTGGCGGTGCTGGCCTGCGCCGTGCCGTGCCTGGTCTACCTCCTTGACCGGGAGCATTTCACCTCCTGGGATCTGGAGCAGGTGATGGGGCAAATGCTGCTCCACGTGGCCCCCTGGATCGCAGCCGCCTTTGCAGTGGTTTTCGCAGCTTCCTTTGCCTGCGGCCGCAATGTGAAGCGGGAAATCACGGCCCTCCAGGGCCATGTGGGAAAGGCAAAGCCGGAAGCTCCCGCCCCCCGCCGGATGCCCGTGGGGGCTCTGCGCGCCGGCCTGTACGCGGTCGCCATTGTGTTCATCGTGCTGGGTGTGATGAACGGCGGCCTGCAGGATGTACTGGTGAAGGCGGTCAATATCTGCACGGAGTGTATCGGCCTTGGCTAAGCTCACCCATTGGCTCCGGAATCACCTGCCCACCCAGCGCAGGCTCATCCAGCTCTACGCCGCCCTCCTTTACAATGCCCATCTGAAGGGCTATATCTCCGGCAATATCTACACTGGCAGCACCAAAAGCGTTTGCGTGCCGGGCTTCAACTGCTATTCCTGCCCCGGGGCCGTGGGCGCGTGTCCCCTGGGCGCTCTGCAGAACGCCATTGCCTCCTCCGGCAGCCGCACGCCGGTGTACGTCCTGGGCATTCTGCTGCTCTACGGCATCACCCTGGGCCGCACCATCTGCGGCTTCCTGTGCCCGGTGGGGCTGCTGCAGGAGCTGCTCCACAAAATTCCCTCGTTCAAAGTTAAGAAAGGCCGCGTCACCCGTGTGCTGAGCTATCTGAAGTATGTCATCTTGGCAATTTTTGTGATTCTGGTTCCCCTTTGGTACGCCCTGCAGAGCTACCCGGTGCCCGCGTTTTGTAAGTACATCTGTCCGGCGGGCACCTTTGAGGGCGCCATCGGCCTGCTGTCCAATCCGGCCAATCGCGACAAGTTTTCCATGCTGGGCATCCTCTTCACCCGCAAATTTGTGATCATGCTGATCATCGCCCTGGCCTGTGTGTTCATTTACCGCGCCTTTTGCCGCTTCCTCTGCCCCCTGGGCGCGATTTATGGCCTGTTCGCCAAAATCGCCGTGGTTGGCGTCAAGGTGGAGGCTCCCAAGTGCACCAGCTGCGGCCGCTGTACGGCGCAATGCCCCATGGATATCCGCCGTGTGGGCGATCATGAGTGTATCCACTGCGGCCGGTGTATTGACGTCTGCCCTACAGGGGCCATCTCCCTCAAGGCCGGTCGCATCACCCTCCGCGGTCCACAAACCGATGCCCCCTCAGAGCAGCAGCGGCGTGGCCGCCGTATTCGCCTGGTGGCCTGGGCCGTGGCTCTGGCGGTGCTGGTCGGTGCGCTGTGGTATTTCAACCGGCCCGAGCCTGCCACGCCGGCTCCCGAGACCCCTGTGACCACAGCCCCCGTTGAGGACGATACCCCCGTGGGCTACGAGGTCGGGATGCGCGCACCAGACTTTTCCGTCCCGGTGTACGGGGCGGATGGGAGCGTCTTTACCCTGAGCGAGCACCGGGGCAAGCCGGTCATTGTGAATTTCTGGGCCACCTGGTGTACCCCCTGCTGCGGCGAGCTGCCTTACTTTGACGAAATATACCGCACCTACGGCAACGACGCGGCAGTGGTGGCCATCCATTCCGACCTGGTGACCGACGATGTGGAGGCTTACCTGGCAAACTATGATTATCAGCTTCCCTTCGCCCTGGACGAAACCGGCTCGGTAATCCAGTCCTTCGGCGGCTCCACCATGCTACCCCAAACCATCGTCATCGACGCAAACGGCATTATCGTCTACAACGCCGTTGGCTCTGTAACCTACGAGGTCCTGGAAAACCTGCTGTCCCAGGCGGAGGAATCCGCAAAATCCTAATCAGGACCACAAAACGGGCCGGAGAATTGGAAAAAGCTTCCAATTCTCCGGCCTGTTTTCATGCTGCTGTCATAAGCTTCTGCTAAAAGACGAGCTGGATATGATCAAACGTCCGGCTCAATTTCTTTAAAAGCGCGGCCTTCATGAGTAAATTAAAAAACAGCGCATTCCTGTTTGATACACTTCCTCTATCAGAGGCAAAGAAGACAGGGAACATGATACCGCATAAAAATCCTGGCAGTGAACGGAACACCGTGCTGCCAGGATTCTGTGATGACGGGTCAGAAATTCTGCCCTGCGCTTTCGTCGAAATGCTTGTTGATCTGCTCCGTGAATTCCACCGCTGCGTTGTAGCCCATTTTCTTCTGGCGGTTATTCATGGCGGCGGCCTCTAGGATGACGGCCAGGTTGCGGCCGGGGGTGATGGGGATGGTGATTTGGGGGACCTTGACCCCCAGAATGTCGATACACTGCTCATCCAGTCCCAAGCGGTCATAGATTTCGTGGTTGCTCCAGGGAACGATGTTGATCACCAGGTCGATGACGTTCTCCCCCTTGATGGCACCCATGCCAAAGAGCTTTGCCACATTGATGAGGCCGATGCCCCGGAGCTCAATGTAGTTCCGGATCAAGTCCGGCGCGGTACCCATGAGACTGGTGGAGGAGATTTTTTTAATCTCCACCGCATCGTCTGCAATGAGCCGGTGGCCCCGCTTGATGAGCTCCACAGCGGCCTCACTCTTGCCGATGCCACTCTCCCCCACCAGGAGCAGGCCCTCGCCGTACACGTCCACCAGGACGCCGTGGCGGGTAATCCGGGGAGCCAGGGCGCTTTTCAGGTAGGAAATCAGGCTGGAGACCATGTAAGAGGTGGTCTCCTGGCAGCGCAGAATGGTGATATCATGCTTTTTGGCCATTTCCACGCAGGTCTCGTCCGGGTCCATGTTCCGGGCGATGATGAGGGCGGGGATTTTAAAGGAAAACAGCCGGTCGAATATGATGCTCCGCTGCTCCTGGGAAATTTTCCGCAGGTAGCTCATCTCCACATTACCCAGTACCTGCAGACGCATAGGCTCAAAGTGGTCGAAGTATCCCGCCAGCTGCAGCCCGGGCCGGGAGACGTCCTCCACCGTCACACGAATGGATTCATAGTCACTGGACCGGTAGGCCGGGGTCAGCTGAAACTCCTGTACCAGTCGGGTCAAGGGCACGCTGTAGGTGTCGATCATGACTGTCACCTCATTCCAATTTTCACAAAATCGATTATACCGAATTGCTCTGGGAATATCAACCGGATTTCAAAAAATTTTGGTTTTTTCCCGTTTTCCCCTTGCAATTTGGGGCCACATCTGATATTATATGGGCTGTGTCCGTTCGGATTCGTCCGGCGATTTTCCCATGGATTGGAGGTGCAGCTAATGGCTAAGTGCGATATTTGCGGCAAGGGCGTTACCTTTGGCATTAAGGTCTCCCATTCCCACAGACGGTCCAACAGAATGTGGAAGCCCAATGTGAAGCGCGTCAAGGCGATTGTCGACGGTACTCCGCGCCATGTATACGTCTGTACAAGATGTCTCCGTTCCAACAAGGTTGAGCGTGCCATCTGATCCCACCCCTGCCATAAATTACGGCATAGCCTGTTCGGCTATGCCGTTTTTTATAAGTCCCCGCTCCCCGGAGCAGGCATAGGCATACCCCTAGGCTAACCCCGCTAATCGGCCAGAATTATGCAAAGGCACTGTAGGAGCGCACAATGTAAGCCCGGCAGTGAAATCTTCCGGTTTCTCCAGATTCCCGGCAAATTCCCGCAGATTTCCCGGCAGGCGCACGCTGTGCGCCCCTACAGGGGGTGTACCATCGCTCCCGTCTGCCCCCGAGGCGTAGGGTGCGGCCTCCTGGACGCACCCTGCGCCGCTCCCCACAGCTGGTCCCTGGAAAGCCGCTCGGTGCTCGTCTGAACGGTATTCCTATGCTCCCAGAGAAAGGCCGATGCGCTCAAAACAGCTCTGTCAACTGACAGAACGCCTCAAGCCGGGCCTCCCAGGCCTCCGGATTTCCGAAGCCGTAGGCGGCCCAGACGAAGGGAATCCCGGCCAATCTGGCGGCCTCCAGGTCCCCCTGGGTGTCGCCCACATAGGCAGCGCTGGTAATTCGGTTCCGCTCCATCACCAGGCGTATGGTCTCCCCCTTACACAGCCCGGTTTCGCCGAAGCAGGCATGGTCCCGGATGAGGCCCCCCAGCTTTCCCTTTTCCAGCAGCAGCTCAATGTAGCCCTTCTGGCAATTGCTGACGATAAACAGCCGATGGCGGCGGGAGAGCGCCTCCAGGGTCTGCCGGACCTGAGGATAGAAAATTTCACAGGGGTCATCCTGCATCACCCGGTCCTCCCAAGCCATGCAGGAGTTCATGAGCCTCCGCCGTTCCTCCGGCCCCTGGTCCGGCAGAAAGGCCAGGGCAATTTCGTCCATGGTTTTGCCAAAGAGCGGGCGAATGCCCTCTGGCGTACAGGTGGGCTCCCGCCCCGCCTCCTCCAGAGCCAGGTTCCAGCCCCGTACCACCAGATCCACAGAGTCCCACAAGGTCCCATCCACATCAAAAATCAAGCTCTCCGGGTTCATGCCGTCTCCTCCAGATCCTTCATGGTTTTCCGGAATTGGCAGGCAAAGGTACACACCGTCGTCAGCACTGCCAGGGTGTCCGCCACAGGCTCCGCCAGGAACACCGCCATGACCTTCTCCTCTCCCGTCCGGAACAGAAGAGGCAGAATCAGGATCAGGGGAATGAGTAAAATAATTTTTCGTAAAACCGCCAGAAACAGAGACGTTTTGGCATTGCCCAGGGCAATGAAGGTCTGCTGGCAGGCGATCTGGGCCCCGAAGATGACCGAGGCCGCCATATAGATCCGCATGGCCCAGGCGCTGTAGGAAATGAGGGTTTTGTCCGTGGCAAAAATCGACGCCAGCGTCCCGGGGAACACCATAGCCAGAAGCCACAGAAGGGCGGAATAGCTCAGACAGCAGATGAGTAACAGCCGGAAGGCCGATTTCACCCGCCGGGCATTTTTTGCCCCAAAGTTGTAGCTGATGATGGGCTGCGCCCCCTGGGTCAGGCCCTGAAGGGGCAGCATGGAAAACTGCATCACGCTGGCCAGGATGGTCATGGCTCCCACCGCCAAATCCCCGCCGTAGCGCTGGAGGGAGGCGTTGAAGCACACAGAGATAACGCCCTCCGTGGACTGCATGATAAAGGGAGACAGGCCCAGAGCCAGACACGGCCCATAGAGCTTCCAGTCCAGTCCCAGGTTCTCCCGCCGGATGCGCAGGCCGGTCTTCTTCCCCAGAAGGAACCGCACCACCCACAGGGCGGACAGGCCCTGGGAGATGATGGTAGCCAGGGCGGCCCCTGCCACCCCCATCCCCAGGCCCAAAATCAAAACGGCGTCCAGAATCATGTTGGCCACCGCGCCAATGAGCACACTGACCATGGCCACAGAGGCAAATCCCTGGGCGGTGATAAAGGCATTGAGCCCCAGGGCCAGCTCCACAAACACCGTGCCCAAGGCATAGATTTTCATATACTGCACCGCATAGCCAATGGTTTCCTCACTGGCCCCAAAGGCCATCAGAAGCGGCCGACTAAAAATCAGAAACACCACGGTCAGGATCAGACCCGCCGACACCGCACCAGTGACGCAGTTGCCCAGGATCTTCTCCGCGCCCGCCCGGTCTCCCCGGCCCAGGAAAATGGAGGCCCGGGTGGCCCCGCCCATGGCGGTGAGGGCCGCAAAGGCGGAAATGATCATAATGAGACTCATGCACACCCCCACGCCGGTAAGGGCCGTCCGCCCCACCACGGGGATGTGGCCGATGTAAATCCGGTCCACCATATTGTATAAGGCGTTCACCAGCTGGGCGGTGATGGTGGGCAGAGCCAGCCGCAGCAGCAGCTTCCCCACGCTCCCCTGGCCCAGGTCGCCGGTTTCTCTTTGGTTCATACCCGCAAGCTCCTCCCTGATCCTGGTTTCCGGCTTGCGTCCTCAGCCCGCCGGGCGTGAGCTGGGCGCTCCAGCTTCTCCAGCGCCACATTCTCTTCCATGGCTTCTATCGTTCCCATTTTTTTCATCAATTTCTCCTGCCTCACTCCGGGTAGCAGATGTGGGCCTCATCCAGGCGCAGCAGCGTCTTCTCCAGGTACCGGCCAGCCAGAAGCTTTGCCATGGGCAGGTTCATGTCCAGGTAGTTCCCGCAGTCCCGGGCCGCAGCGCCGGGTACCGGCCCCTCATAGTCCCGGATGAACCGGAACATAGCCTGGACCAGCTCTTCCACATCTCGGGGCTCCAAATCCCCAGCCAGCAGGAGATAGAAACCGGTGCGGCAGCCCATGGGGCCAAAGTACACCGTCCGGTCCTTCCAATCCGGGTCATTGCGCAAATAGGTGGCCCCCAGGTGTTCTATGGTGTGGATCTCCGCCGTATTCATCACCGGCTCCCGGTTGGGGGCCGTCATCCTAAGATCGAAGGTGGTTACCGTCTCAGCCCCCATTCGATCCTTCCGGGACACATACAGCCCCGGCTCCAGGGTCAGGTGATTCACCGTAAAGCTGGCAATTTTCTCCATATGCTCATTCCTCCAGAATGTATCTCAAATCCTGCACCGTGGTGGCAATCCGGTCCGCTCCCGCCGCCTCCAGCTCCTGCCGGGAGCCATAGCCAAACAGGACGCCGATGCAGGGCAGGCCATTTTCCCGGGCGCCAAGCACATCATGCTCCCGGTCCCCCACCATAACGGCGCCCTGACGTCCCTGCTGCGCCAAAGCATAGGCCAGGACGCTGGCCTTGGTGCACCGGCTCTCGTCCAGGGTGCTGCCGGCAATACAAGAAAAAAAACCGGCCAGCTCAAAATGCTCCAAAATCTCCACCGCCATATGTTCCGGCTTGGAGGTGGCCACCACCAGGCGCTTTCCCCCCTCCCGGAGCCCCTGCAGCAGAGCCGGAATGCCGGAGTAAACCGCGTTTTCAAACTTTCCCCGCTGCTCATAGTACTCCCGGAAGAGGGCCACCGCCTGCTGGGTCTCCGCCTCCGTCATGGCCTCATACCGCCGGAAGGAATCCCACAGCGGGGGGCCAATATACCGGTTCAGGCTGGGCCGGGAGGGAACCGGCCTGCCCATGCGCGTCAGGGCGTAGGCCACAGAGTTGGTAATCCCCGGGCCTGAGTCGGTCAGAGTCCCATCCAGGTCAAAATAAATGGTTTCGTATCTCATAAGTTACCTCACCCGTCACAGTTGGCCGCATCTATGGCAATGACCAGCAAAAGACCGGCCAGCTCCTGGGTCCGGTCCCCGTATTCCAGCACGTAGGTATCGCCCCAATGGAAGGGCTCTTTGGAAATGGTCATTACTGTGCCGGCGGGGGACGTCACCTGATAGTCCCAGCCCAAAAAGTCTCCTTCCACCTGCCAATTTAGGTAATCCACCTCGTATCGGGGGCGGAAGAGGGTGAACCGCTTGTCCACACGGCCCAGGCTGCGGCCCCGGGCGGAAATTTCAAACTTAGGCATCATTGTAAGCAGGCGCTCCTGGATCAGCCCCACTTCCTCCCCGGTACCGTGCTCATACACATGAATCCGGTGTCCCAGAGTCCACACTTCCGCCTTCACATAGTACTTAGGACTCCCTGTCTCGTCATATACATCATACGTATCGGACCAGGAGAACACCCGCTGGCGAATCAAAAGCTTCATTCCTTCGCCTCCTTTTTCCCATATCATACCGCAGAGCCCACCAATTTGCAAGGTCTAAAGGCTGCGCCCCAAAGGGACAGCATTTACTTTTTTACGCTGGCGCACTGGAGCAGCTGGCATGGACATAAGTTCACCAGCTTCAGCACTACTACCTGATATGCAATGGAGGGACAGCTCCCTGGCTTCCCTCTTTCCCCCGGGGGAAGGGCGAGCGCGCCCATGCAAGGTCGGCGCCTCCTACCAGCCTGTCCTCTAAAAATGAGCCTGTGCAAATCGGCGGTCCGTTGCGGTATATTGTAATGCTGCTTTGCTTTTCCCCAGCTCTTGCTGTGCAAACGTCCACAAGGGGCGGACGCATTTCCGGCAACCTCGACAAAAAATGCACCCAAAATTTGTGACTTTCTCCAATTCTGAGTTTTCCCGATTGACTTTCGGCAGATTTATCATATCATAAAATGGATGTAGCAATTTGAACGATGCCCCCGGAGAATTCACAATCTCGTTTGGGCAGAAATCACAATTTCAAAGGAGCTGGATTATGATTCAATCACTGGAATCCCTCCATCGCGCCGCACAGGAGCGAGGGAGCAGAGTTCTGGCTGTAGCTGCGGCCCAGGACGCAGAAGTGCTGCTGGCTGTGGACGCTGCCAGGAAGCTGGGAATTGCCACAGCTATCCTGGTGGGCGACGAGGAACAAATTCGTGCCATCGCCCAAGCTCATGGCATTCCCCTGGAGCCCCACCGGATTCTCCCAGAGCCCGATAAAGTCCAGGCATGCCGCACCGCCGTGAAGCTGGTCCGGGACGGACAGGCTGACGCGGTGATGAAGGGCATTGTAGACACCTCCATCATTTTGAAAGCCGTGCTGGACAAGGAAATCGGCCTGCGGGATGCACCGGTTCTGTCCCACGTGGCCTTGTTTCAGGTTCCGGGCTACGACCGCCTGCTCTACGTAACCGACGCGGCCATGAACATTGCCCCCGATCTGGAAGCCAAAAAGCACATTGTATCCAACGCCGTGAAGGTGGCCCACGCCCTGGGTAACCCCAATCCCATTGTGGCCTGCCTGTGCGCCGTGGAGAAGGTAAATCCCAAAATGCCTGCAACCCTGGACGCCGCAGCTTTGGTAGAGGCAAACGCAACAGGCGCTCTTCCCGGCTGCACCGTCATCGGCCCCCTGGCCCTGGACAACGCCGTCTCCCCCGAGGCCGCCCGTCACAAGGGAATTACCGATCCCAATGCCGGTCACGCCGACATTCTCCTGGTTCCCAACATTGAGACTGGCAACGTGTTCTACAAGTCCATGGTCTTCATGGCCAAGTCCCAGAACGCCGGCCTCATCGTGGGCGCCAAAGCCCCCGTGATCGTCACCTCCCGGGCGGACAGCGAGCAGACCAAGCTCAACTCCATTGCCCTGGCTCTGGCCGTTGCGGCTACCAACCTGTGATGAAGGAGTACGTATATGGAAGAATATAAAATACTGGCCATGAATTTTGGTTCCACCTCCACCAAGGTCGCCGCCTATGAAGGGGACACCCAGCTGCTGCAGAAGGTGTTTCACCACAGCCCCGAGGATCTCCAGGGCGTCAGCAGCATGGAGGACAACGCCGCCCTGCGCAAGCCCCTGATCCTGAACTATCTCAAAGAGCAAGGGGTGGATTTAAAGGAATTTGACGCCATTGTGGGCCGGGGTGGCCTGGTGCGGCCCCTTCTGGGCGGCACCTATGCCGTCAACGAAAAGATGCTGGAGGATCTACGCAGTTGCACCTACGGCACCCATGTATGCAACCTGGGTGGCATCCTGGCTGCGGAAATTGGCCAGGAGCTGGGTAAGCCCGCCTATGTGGTAGATCCCCCTGTCATTGACGAAATGTCCGACCTGGCCAAGCTCTCCGGCAGTCCGGACTTCCCCCGCCGCCCCCTCTTCCACGCCCTCAACCAGAAGGCCATTGCCAAGCGCTACGCCACCGAATACGGTCTCTCCTATGACTCCCTGCGCCTCATCGTGGCCCATATGGGCGGCGGTGTCACCGTGGGCACCCACCTGTACGGCAAGGTCGTAGACGTGAACAACGGCCTGGAGGGCGACGGCGCTTACACTGCCGAGCGGCCCGGCAGCCTGGCTGTGGTGGATGTGCTGCGGGCAGCCTTCAGCGGCAAATATGGCACCACCTTCCAGGAGCTTCGGGAGTTCTTCACCTTCCACTGCGGCCTGGCCGCTTACACCGGCACCAACGACGGCCGGGAGGTGTCCCGCCGGATCAAGGAGGGCGACAAGGAAGCCGAGCTTGCCTACCGGGGTATGGCCTATCAGGTTGCCAAGGAAATTGGCGCCGCCGGCGCCGTGCTTCAGGGCAAGGTGGACGCCATTTTGCTCACCGGCGGCTTTGCTTACGACTCCATGCTGATGGGCTGGATTAAGGAATACATCAGCTACCTGGCTCCTGTGTACATCTACCCCGGAGAAGACGAAATGCTCTCCCTGGCTCAGGGCGCCATCCGGGTTCTGAAGGGTCAGGAGGAGGTCCAGGTATATTGAAGCGCATCCAAATGATTACCGGCCACTACGGCAGCGGAAAAACCGAGTACGCCGTAAACCTGGCTCTCCGGCTGGCAGCGGAGGGCAAAAAAACCGTCCTGGCCGATCTGGACATTGTCAACCCCTATTTCCGTTCCTATGAGCAGACCAAGCGGCTGGAGGCCGCCGGCATCCGGGTCATCGTCACCTCCTGCGGCGGCGTGGCGGACATTCCCGCCATCAACCCGGCAGTTTTGTCCGTGTTTCAGGACCGGAGCTGGACCGGCGTCCTGGACATCGGCGGCGACCCCATCGGCGCCCGGGTTCTGGCTCGCTTTGCCCCCCAGATTCAGGGGGAGGAATTTGACCTTCTGTACGTCCTCAATGCCAACCGGCCGGAGACCCGGAATGTAGACCGGGCCCTGGCCTACATGCAGGGCATCGAGGCCGAATGCCGCCAAAAGGTCACAGGCATTGTAAACAACACCCATCTTTGTGGCGAGACCACCGCCGCAGAAATCCTGAAGGGCGCGGACCTGGCCGGCCAGCTGTCCCGGCAGACGGGCCTTCCCGTCGTCTGCCACGCTGTGGAGCGTCGGCTCGTGCCTCAGGTTGAGAACACCTTGATAGAACCCATTTTGCCAATGGATCTCTATATGAAAAAACCCTGGGAAATCACCACTTGTGAGGAGGAACATCTACTATGGCCGGAACCGTAACCTTCCGTCGGGACAGGTGCAAGGGCTGCGAGCTGTGCACCCTGGTCTGTCCGAAGCACATCATCGTCATGGACGAATCCACCACCAATCGCAAGGGATATCATCCCGCCACGGTGCGCCCCGAAGACATGGAGAAATGCGTGGGCTGCGCCAGCTGCGCCAAAATCTGTCCCGATTCTATCATCACCGTAGAACGCACATAAGGAGGATCCTATGGAGAAAGAACTGTGGAAAGGCAATGAGGCCGTTGCCGAGGCCGCCATTCGTGCCGGCTGCAAATACTTCTTCGGCTATCCCATCACCCCGCAAAACGAAATTCCTGAATATCTGTCCCTCCACCTGCCCCAGGTGGGCGGCTGCTTCATCCAGGCTGAGTCTGAGGTTGCCGCCATCAACATGGTCTACGGCGCTGCCGGCTGCGGCGTCCGGGCTATGACCTCCTCCTCCTCCCCCGGCATCTCCCTGAAGCAGGAGGGCATCACTTATATGTGCGGCGCGGAGCTGCCTGCTGTCATCGTGAACATGATGCGCGGCGGTCCCGGCCTGGGCACCATCCAGCCCGCCCAGGGCGACTATTACCAGGCCACCCGGGGCGGCGGCAACGGCGACTACCGCCACCTGGTCTTCGCCCCCGCCACCATTCAGGAGGCTGCGGACTATGTCCAGATTGCCTTTGACGTGGCCGATTACTACCGTAACCCCGTCATGATCCTGGCCGACGGCATGATCGGTCAGATGATGGAGGCCATTGAGTGGCATGAGATTCCCAAGCGGGAGCTGCCCCCCAAGACCTGGGCCACCACCGGCACCAAGGGCGAGCGGGAGCCTAACGTGATCAACTCCCTGTACATCGATCCCAATCTCTGCGCCGACCACAACGAGCGCCTGGCCGCCAAGTACCGGGCCATGGAAGAGAATGAGACCCGCTGGGAAGAAGTGAACACGGAAAACTGTGAAATCCTGTTCGTTGCCTATGGCACTCCCTCCCGGATTACCCGGGCCGCCATCCGCCTTCTGGAGAAAGAGGGCATCAAGGCCGGCCTCCTGCGGCCCATCACCCTGTGGCCCTTCCCCGGCAAGGCTCTGAAGAACATTGCCATGCAGGACAGCGTGAAGGCTGTGGTGGATGTGGAACTCAGCATGGGCCAGATGATCGACGACGTGAAAATCGCCCTGGAGGGCTGCCGTCCCGTGTCCTTTGTGGGCAAGGCCGGCGGCGTGGTTCCCACGCCCGCCGATGTGGCCGCCGTGGCGAAACAGGCAATTGGGAGGTAAGAAAAATGGCGATTGTATACCAGAAATCCAAGGGTCTGACCGATGCAGAGCTGCACTACTGCCCCGGCTGCACCCACGGCATCATCCACAAGCTGGTTGCCGAAACCCTGGAGGAAATGGACGTCCTGGGCAACACCATCGGCGTGGCTCCCGTAGGCTGCTCCGTGTTTGCCTATAACTACTTCAACTGCGACATGCACGAGGCCGCTCACGGTCGGGCTCCCGCCGTGGCCACCGGCATCAAGCGGGTCTCCGCACCGGGCACCATCGTCTTCACCTACCAAGGTGACGGCGACCTGGCCGCCATCGGCACGGCAGAGATCATCCACGCCGCCATGCGTGGGGAGAAAATCACCACCATCTTCATCAACAATGCCATTTACGGCATGACCGGCGGCCAGATGGCCCCCACCACCCTGGTGGGCCAGAAGGCCACCACCGCCCCCTTGGGCCGCCAGAAGGATCACTACGGCTCCCCCATCCGCATGGCCGAGATCATCAGCACCCTGGAAGGCTGCGCCTATGCCACCCGGGTCTGCGCAACGGATATCCCCAATCTGAATAAGGCCAAGAAGGCCATTCAGAAGGCCTTCCGGCTGCAGCAGGAGGGCGCTGGCTTCACCTTCGTTGAGGTTCTGGCCTGCTGTCCCACCAACTGGGGCAAGACGCCGGCCGCCTCCATCGAATGGCTGAAGGAGAACATGATTCCCTACTTCCCTCTGGGAGTTTACAAAGACATCACTGCGGAGGTGAAATGACATGACCAATGAAATTATGATCGCCGGTTTCGGCGGACAGGGCGTCATGGCCATCGGCAAGACTCTGGCCGAGGCAGGGATGAAAGAGGGCAAGGACGTATCCTGGCTGCCCTCCTACGGTCCGGAAATGCGGGGCGGCACCGCCAACTGCTGCGTGGTCATCTCCTCCGAGCCCATCATCTGCCCCATTGTTCTGGAGCCCACAGAGCTCATCGCCATGAACCTGCCCTCCCTTTTGAAGTTTGAGCCCACCGTGGTTCCCAACGGCACCGTGTTCGTCAACAGCTCCATCATTCAGGAGAAGGTCCAGCGTACAGACCTCCGGGCCATTTATGTCCCCTGCCTGGAGATTGCCCAGGAGCTGGGCAATCTGAAGGTTGCCAACATGGTCATGCTGGGCGCCTACATCGAGGCCATGGGGAACTTGGGCACCGAGACCATCAAGGAGATGCTGGTGCACATGTTCACCGGCCCCAAGGCCAAGCTGGTAGACCTGAACATTGAGGCCCTGCGCCGGGGCGCTGCCTGCGTCCGGTAAGGGGAAGGGAGTACGACTATGGATCTCGACATTCAAATCATCAGAACCAAGAGCCCTAAGGAGAAGCCCCAGAGTGAGGCCAACCTCTCCTTCGGTAAGCTGTTTACCGACCACATGTTCCTGGTGGAATACACCGAGGGACGGGGCTGGCACGACGCCCGGATTCAGCCCTACGCCCCCCTGGCCATCGATCCGGCCTCCCCTGTGCTCCATTACAGCCAGGAGATCTTCGAGGGTCTGAAGGTCTACCGCCGCAAGGACGGCGGCCTGCAGATGTTCCGTCCCCTGGAAAACGCAAACCGGATGAACCGGAGCGCCGACCGGATGTGCATGCCCCAGCTGGACCCGGAATTCCAGGTCCTGGCCATGAAGACCCTCGTAGAGCTGGAGCAGGATTGGGTCCCCCATGCAGAGGGAACCTCCCTGTATCTGCGGCCCACCATGATTGCTGATGGCGCGGAGCTGGGCGTCCACCCTGCTCACCACTTCCTGTACTACATCATCTGCTCCCCCTCCGGCTCCTACTACAAAAACGGCATGGCGCCCATCCGGATCCACATTGAGGACCGGTATGTCCGCGCCGTGAAGGGTGGCACTGGCGCCGCTAAGACCGGCGGCAACTACGCCTCCTCCCTGAAGGCCACCTTTGAGGCCCAGGCAAAGGGCTACGACCAGGTCCTCTGGCTGGATGGCAAGGAGAACAAGTACGTGGAAGAAGTGGGCGCCATGAACATGGTATTCGTCATGGATGGCAAGCTGGTTACCGCCCCCACCGAGGGCAGCATCCTCCCGGGCATCACCCGGAAGAGCATTCTGCAGCTGGCCCAGGAGAAGGGGATTCCCGTGGAAGAGCGGCCCATCGCCGTGGAAGAGCTCTTCCAGGCCCATGCGGAAGGCCGCCTCACTGAAGCCTTCGGCACCGGCACCGCTGCCGTCATCTCCCCCGTGGGTGAGCTGGCCTACCGGGACCGGTCCATGATCCTGAACGAAGGCAAAATCGGCCCCGTCTCCCAGGCCATGTATGACAACCTGGTGGGCATCCAGCGGGGCGATCTGCCGGATCCCCACGGCTGGGTCTATCCCATCGGCTAAGCACCCGGCCTGTCCCAGCATAGTTTCCTGACGCCTCAAGCGGGAGAAGTCGCCAGCTTTGCGACTTCTCCCGCTGTTTCTAAACGCACTGGAGTGGTAGCGCCAGTACAAAATAAGGAACGCGCTCTCCTTAACCACGCACCTACGCCTCCGGCGCATAGATTAGCGTCCAGAATGCATATCCATCCCATTTTGTACCATACTTTTCCTGTACCTGGGGACACAGGCCCATGGACAAACTTTGACCCTACGGAGGTGTACAACTATGTGGCTCCTCTATGCCTTTGGCTCTGCACTCTTTGCCGGAGTCACTTCCATTCTGGCCAAATGTGGCATCCGGCAGACGGATTCCACCGTGGCCACTGCCGTCCGCACCATTGTGGTGCTGGCATTCGCCTGGCTCATGGTGTGGGTGGCGGGGGCACAGTCCCAGCTTTCTACCATTGCCCCCAAAACCTGGCTCTTTTTGGTTCTGTCTGGCTTTGCCACCGGGGCATCCTGGCTCTGCTATTTCAGGGCTTTGCAGCTGGGCAGCATCAACCAAGTGGTCCCAGTTGACAAATCCAGCGTCATCGTCACCATCCTTCTGGCATTTCTCCTGCTGCACGAGGAAATCACCCCGGCAAAGGCTGTCGGCGTGGTTCTCATTGCCGGCGGGACTTATGGGATGCTGGAGCGGAAGCCCACCGCATCCGGCCAGCCGGTCCGGGGTGGTCGTTGGCTTCTCTACGCCATAGGCTCCGCCCTGTTTGCAAGTCTCACATCCATCCTGGGGAAAATCGGAATTTCCGGTGTGGAATCCAACCTGGGCACTGCCATCCGCACGGGTGTAGTGCTGCTCATGGCCTGGATTATGGTGTTCGCCGCAGGGAAACAGCACACCATCCGGGAAATTCCAAGGCGCGAGCTGACCTTCATCTGCCTGTCTGGCCTTGCCACCGGCGGCTCCTGGCTTTGCTATTATAAAGCCCTGCAAGACGGCCCTGCCAGCGTTGTGGTCCCCATCGACAAGCTCAGCCTCCTGGTCACCGTTGCGTTTTCTCACTTTGTGTTTCACGAGGACTTGTCCAAAAAAGCCGCGCTGGGGCTTGCTGCCATGGTAGCCGGCACGCTGGTGATGCTACTCCCCTGATTCTGCCCCCAGAACATCACATACGCACATTTGCAGAGCCACCGGGAATTCCGGCAGCTTTGAGGGTGTAGGGCGCAGTTTCCAGACACGCCATCAGGCCCCGTTTTCCCATGGGGTTGGGCAAATTCCCACTGACCTGGGTGCAGCGCGCCAGGGATGCAGCACCCCACTTCTCCTCAGGTCCAAGCCCGGTTCCCCCACGTCTCATAAAACAGTGCCGGGCCGCAAGTGCCCAACGCATCAAAAATGAGAGACCACGGCCTTTTGTCGGCAGACCGTGGTCTCTTGCGATATATCTGTGGGCCCCCTGGGAGCAACGTCGGGTTATCCGCGAAATCCTCCGCAGCATCGTCACTCGAAGCCCGGTGGAAGGCGCTCCACGCGTCCATATCATAACATACTCTCTGTGCAAAATTGGCAGAACCTTAGCCCATGGGCATCACAACCTCCCGGGAGGCCTCACCGCCTCCAGCTTCTAGTCATATTGTACCATAGACCCCCTGGTAATTCTTGAACACTTTGTGAATTTTACCCTTTTGCCAGGGGCTGAAAGGTCATAACCGCCTCCTGATACCGGGAAAAGGGGACAGGGTCCACCAGGGTTTCCCAGGGGAGCCGGTCCGCACCGGCGCAGCTGGGGAAGCAGGCGCGGATCACCGCGCACAGGTACTGGGCCTTGTCCCGGATGTGGGTTTCGTGAAAGGCCTGGGCGTAGGCCCCCTCCTCCCCGGCATAGAGGTACTCCAGAATCCGCCCCCGGTCCTCCAGGGGGTAGCTTCTGGAGTAGCTGTCCAGAAACCACACCTCCCCCTCATCCAGATCTTTTCCTGCCACGGTATAGGCCGGATCGTGGACCTCCACCCCGCTTTCGTCAAAATAGGAGTAGAAATAGGCCCCCTCCCCAGGAGTGAAGTACTCCCAGTATGCCAGGTAGTCGATCCCATCCTCCCGGAAGCAGGCCTCAATCCGGTCCTCCATCACATGCATAAATTCATGGGCCAGGCTCTGCTCCAGGTAGGCCTGGGACCTGGTCTCCAAGAGATCCAGATTCATGACCACAATCCGCACCGTGTCCAGCTTGGCCGTAAAGCCATAGACCGCAGCCACACTTCCGGTCCCGTCGGGCGACAGGGCGCCGGAAAGGTACAGCTCCAGCCGCTCTACCGGCGCCGTCACCATCTCCTGAAACATCCCTTGGGGATACCGCTCCGTGAAGCGGTTCACAGCCTCCAGGGCCAGGTAAATGGTGACAGGGTTTTCCTCGGTCCTGCCCACGTAGCCGCTGGCGCAACCGCCGTTAAAATCTGCTCCGGACTGACCGTAGTACACCTGGATGCCCGTTCTTCTCCCCACAGCCGCCGCCGTAGCCCGGTTCCGGGCCTCCAAATCCCGGATGGTGAGCCGTTCGCAGCCGGTCTCCTCCGGCTCCTCCTGCCGGTAGTCCCACCGGTACAGTCTGGTGGCCCCTTCCGTATACAGGGCGTATACCAGGGACTCCTCCGTCAATGCCGCTCCCACGCACTGGGGCGCCAGGCGGCTCCACCGCCTTGGACTCCAGAGGTCCCAGATCTCCAGCCGGCCGTCCTCACTGGCCAGGAGCGCCTGACGGTCTGTCATATCCCGGAGGGTGCTGGTCTCCTGGCCGGGGAACCGGTACACGGCCTCTCCCCCCAGGGGCCGCACCAGAAGCTCCTCCTGACCGGTGTACACCGCCGCATTTCCCGTCTGCCACAAAAGGGCGGCGTTATCCCAGGCCCGGTCCGGCAGCAGCTCCCCGGTCCGCCAGTCCAGCCAGGCCGTGGTCTCCTCTTCCCCCGCGCTCCAGATCAGGAGCCGGTCCTGACCGAACCCCACCAGGGCATGCTCCTCCCCCTCGGGGAGCTGATACTCCTGCCGGACGCCGTCACAGAGGTGCACCCTGCGCACCAGGCCCGTCTCATCCAGGGCCCACAGGTATCCGGTATCCTCCAGGAGCCACTGGCTGCCCCAACCCTCCTCCTGCCGCTGAATCTGAGTCAGACCGCCATCATACCAAAAGGTCTGTCCCCTTTTCTCATCCAGCAGCGCCACGGTCCCGTCGGGCAGAAGGGCCGCCTCATACTGGCCATCCGGCAGCGTCTGCAGCCCCAGGAGCTCCCCGTCCTCCAAGTCATACAGAACCGCCTCACAGGCTCCCGTGTCCATGCGATACACCGCCAGGCACCGCCCGTCCCGGCTCTTCAGGCACTGCAGAACGCCAGAGGCTGGCTGAGGGAACTCCATCACAGCCGGCTCCTCAGGCCCAGAGGGAGCCGCTGAGGGCTCCGGAGGCGTCCACGCGATCTCTGCTGGAGGCTCCCCCATCTCCTGCCGCTCCTGAGGCGCACAGCCCCCGCACAGGGCCATTGCCAGCACCAGTAGCGCCGCCAAATGTCTTTTCACTGAGCTTTCCCCCTCTCCTCCCTATCTGCCTCCCGGCTTTGCAGGAATATTATAGCACACCCAGGAAGGAAATAACAGAGGTTTTACCCCGCCCCCAGGGCAGCAGCATTCCCTTTTTCCAAACCGGCGCGGCAGCACCTTGCCTTCCCCGGGGGAAGGTGGCCGCCGCCAGGCAGTCGAATGAGGAACGGGGATATCTGACAGGCTGGTAGGCAGAGTCGATTAAGACCCAACATGTTCCCTCCTTAATAAAACTGCATATCAACCAACTAGGCTTCTCCGTTCCTTATCAGTTAGCCTGCGGATGCCAGTTGGAATCATAGAGTCACTTGCCACCGGCAAGTGATGAAATCCCATGGCACTTCGCGTCTGCCCCCAGGGGAAGCCAGGGGTGCTTCCGCGTCAGTATGTCTTAAGCGCAGCCACCTTGCATGGACGCCTTTCCCAGGTCGTTGGTATCAGGAGGAGCCTGCTGCTCCACTTCTACCTTCGTACATTGCAGCAGAAAATATAAATTTCTTTTTCTCTCTCAATCTGCCGCATTGCTGTATTTCTTCTCCGGCCACACTTCAGCTCATTCCTACCTCACATTTCAAGCACTCAGGAATTACGCGAAAAACTCGTCTTTTTCCCCAGAAATTGTGTTTAAAGCCGTCTTCAGATCTCATCCGGCTTTTAGAAATCTTTTTCATTTTTGACCAAGCGGCTTTCTGCTTTCTTCGAATAAACAAAAATTCCACTCCATTCGACTCTTTGCATTGGCGATTTTCTGTGCTATAATAGTTACCAGCCGTTGGAAAACCGGCTGCTAGAGAAGGAGGAATGCCCATGCTGCGTGTTTCCATCTGCGATGATGATGTTGCCACCCTGAGCCAGCTGGAAGAGCTGGTTCGCCAGTATCTGGACCCCAGGGAGCTCTGCCTGGCAACCTATTCAGGCTATGGAGAGTTTCTGACCACCCGGCAGTATGTAGACCTTCTCTTCATGGACATTGACCTGGGCGACGGCTGCGGCATTGAGCTGGCGAAAGAGGTCAAAAAGACGGACTCCGGCACCTGTGTGATTTTTGTCACCGCCCACCCGGAATATGTGGAGGAGTCCTTCGAGGTCGAGCCGGTCTACTTTCTAGTCAAACCCATCCGGCCGGATTCCTTTCATCGGGCCATGGACCGGGCCATGGAGCATCTGGCAGCCGAGCGCCAGGAAAGCCGGCTTACCGTCACCTTTCAGAACCGGGTCAGCGCCGTAGCCTTGCGGGACATTTCCTACATCGAATTCAGCGTCCGCAGCGCCACCATCCACGCCGGCACCCGGGTTTTGCGAACCTACGAGAAGCTCTCCAGCCTCCAGCAGCGGGTGGACAGCCGTTTTATTCAGTGTCACAAAAGCTATCTCGTCAACATGGATTACGTCATTGGCTTCCAGGGCAACACCCTGGAGCTGTGCGGCGGTGTGGAAATTCCTGTGAGCCAATCCCGGGCCAAGGTCACCCGGGAGACCCTGCTGCACCATCTGACCAGGGGGATCTCATGAGTCCCGTCTGGAACCCGGCCTTTGATTTGGGGATCGGGATTCTCCTTCTGTACCTGTGGGTCAAACGGCGGCAACGGCCCTATTGGCAGGGCTTTTTGGGTCTGCCGCTTATGCTGGCCCTGCTCACCTCCCTCAGCGCCTGGGCCCCCAAGGATACGGCTTGGCTGTTTCCCTGGGTCACCGCCGCCAAGCTGCTGGCCGCCCTGGCGCTGCTGGCTCTGTGGACCCGGCTTTTCGTCCGGATCCGGTGGAACATGTGCAGCGACTGGCCCTACCTTCTGGCAGGGCTTTTCTTTCTGGTCCTTGCCTATGCCCTGTCCTACCTGCCGTCTTTGCCCCTTCCTGTGGCGGAGCTCCAGGCGCAGAACAGCGTCCTGACCCTTCTGTCCCTGCTGGTCTTGGGCTTTTTGCATCGCCAGCACCTGTATCTGGGGCGGCCGGCCCTCACCGTGGGAATCGCCCTGCTGATTCTGGCCACCCTGTTTCTATTCTGCTGGGGCTATTATCAGCTCCCCCCGGAGCAAATGCTGGAGCAGCTGCCCTATTTCCGGTGGGTGCCCCTTTTGTTGCTCAGTGGTATTTTGCTTTTAGAGTTGAACGAAAACCGCCTCCGCCTGGCCGCCCGTCAGGCGGAGCTGGAGGCCTTTGAAGCCAGCCAGGCCCAGCAGTTCGCCCATTACCAGCAAACCGCCGCCCACCTTCACCAGGTCCGTCTGGTCCGTCATGACATTTACAATTACATCCAGGCCGCTCTGTATCTCTCCCGGGACGGAACACCCCAGAGCCGGGAGAAGGCCATGCACCTCATTGAGCAGGTATACACCGCCCTGGACAGTCAGGAGGACAGCCATGAACTATGAGCACACAGAAGCCCTCATTAAGCTGCTCAACGGCGCACTGGCGGCATATATGTGGACCTACCTGATCCCCATTGCCGCCCCCAAACGAAAAATGCGCCGGGCCCGAACCGTGTATGCCCTCTTGATTATGGCGGTCATGTTCCTCATCGACTGGAGCTTCCACCTCCTGACCACCCATTTGCACCATGCCGTGCCGGCGGCCCTGCTGCCCAGCCTGTCGTTCCTGTCAGGAATTTTGATTTACCTGATAGCGCTGCCGCTTCTGTCCACCCTGATGACAAGCCAGCGGCCCAGGCGTTGCTTCGGCATCGGAGCCTTGGTACTGCTGACCCGCTGTCTGTCAGATTTTCTGCTGCTGTTCTTCTGGTTTCTCTGGTTCCCGGACCGCCCCCTGAAGATATCCGCAGCGCTGCTTCCTTCCGCCACCCGGGTTGTGATGATGGTGGCGGTGCAGTCCGTCATGTACCTGCTGCTACTGTGTCTGCACCTGGTCTCCCGGCCCCGGGAAAGCCGCCGGGTGTGGTACCTGATCTTCTTTCCCATCTGGGGGATCTGTGTCTCCAATGTGCTGCTGTACTTCCTGATCCGCCGGTGCGGCAGGCCCGTTACCACCACGGTGCTGCTGTGTACCGTGGTGTCCAATCTGGTATTGGTCATCAGCACAAACCAGCTCCTCCGCTTCACCGATCAGTATTTTTCCTATCAGAAGCTGCTCCAACGCCACGCCCGGTCCGTAAAGGCCAGGGCCATGGAGAAAGATTATGCGGCCCTCAGCCAGGCCCAGACCCGGGAGCTGGAGGAGGTCTGCGAAGACATTCGCCACACCCTCCACGATGCCTTTCCCCCAGACGGGACCCCGGCTGCCGGCCCTGCCCAGGCGCTGCTTCAACGAATCGCCCAGATCCCTCAGGTTTTTTACTGCGGCAATCCCCTGGTGAACAGCGTCCTCAGCCTGAAAAGCCGCCGGGCTCAGGAGCTGGGCATCCACATGGAGATCCAGGTGGGCCACATGGACACCGGCCAGCTGCAAAACATGGAACTCTGCTCCCTTCTTGGGAATCTGCTGGACAATGCCATAGACGCCTGTGTGCCCCTGGTCCCCTCGGGAGAGCCGGTCATTCTGGTGAATCTTCGCACCCAGGGCCGCCTGCTGGCCCTGGCCGTGGAAAACCCGGTGGCCCGGCAGCCACAGGCCAACACAGCCGGGGAGTACCCCACCACCAAAGCAAACCCGGAGCGCCACGGCTTGGGCCTTCAGAGCGCCCGCCGCATCGCCCGGCGGAACCATGGCTGTCTGCTCACAGAACTGGGAGAGGGTACTTTCCGGACCATTGTGATGCTGAATACGGGATTTTTGCCCAACTGATACGTGAACTTTTTGTAAACAAAATAATAACATTTCCGCCAGGCGTGACCCCGGAAAAGGCCTCTTTTTTCACAGCCCTCTTGGTTGCGCCTGATCAAAAAGCCAGGAAATTCCACGTATATGTAGGAATTTCCTGGCTTTCTGTCGAACCGGCAACTCATAGGGAAGAGCCCGTCTCCTGGTTCAGAAAAAATTTATTCATACTTTGTTCACGTATATGGCACCAGAGGTCTAATTTAGGACTTGACTTTTTAGGCGGATGGAGGTAGTATATAGCAGCATTGAGCTTCACCCATAGTGAAGCCATGCAAAAAGTTATTGGAGGAAAGAAAAATGAAATTCTGGAAAGCATTCTGCGCCCTTTGCCTGGCCCTGACTATGGCCCTGTCTCTGGCCGCCTGCACGGACAGCAAAGAACCCACTGAGCCCTCTACCGAGCCTGTTGCCGAGAGCACTGCTCCCACTGAGGAACTGACCGAGGCTCCCACCGAAGCTCCCACGGAAGAAGCCACCGAGGCTCCTACCGAGGAAGAGACTGAGGCTCCCACTGAGGAAGAGACCGAGGCTCCCACGGAAGAAGCGACCGAAGCTCCCACCGAAGAGTCCACTGAGGGCTAAGCTCCTTGCACATACACGGGAGGAGAAGTATGAAATTCTGGAAAGCATTTTGCGTTCTCTGTCTGACCCTCACCATGATCCTGTCTATGGCTGCCTGTACAGGCAGCCAAGACCCTACCACCCCCTCCACAGAAGCGCCGACCAGTGAAGCCGCGCTCTCTACAGGAGAGGCAACGGAACCCAACGCCATTCCTGCCGACGGTTCCGAGCTGGGCGAAGGGCAGCACAGCTTCACCTTCCAGGTTCAGATGGCCGATGGCACGGCATATCACTACACCGTTCACACCGATGAAGAGACCGTAGGCGCCGCCCTGGTGGCCCTGGGCCTCATTGAAGGCGAGGAAGGCTCCTATGGCCTGTACGTCACCACAGTCTTGGGCACCACCCTGGACTATGACGCAGATGGTTACTGGTGGGCCCTGTCCGAGAACGGCACAGACGCCTCTGTAGGCGTGGACAGTCTGCCGGTCAACGATGGCAGCACCTACGCCTTCACCGCCACCAAAGCTTGACTTACCGGGTACCTGCCGGAGGCGTCGGGATGGAACTGCCTTCCCGCCGCCTTTGGCAGGGTTCCCTTTGCCCCTACCCCATTTTTTTCGGGACTAGCAAAAAAACTCTTTACAAACAGGCTTGTCTCTGCTATAATAATTCCGCTTTCACGAGTACGCGCCGGTGGCTCAATGGATAGAGCATCGGATTCCGGTTCCGAGGGTTGGGGGTTCGAGTCCCTTCCGGCGTACCATGACGAATCCCAATAAGGGGCATAGCTCCTTGTTGGGGTTCTTTTTTTGCCTTTCGCGCGTCCGGCTTCTCGCCTCACGCGCTTTTGCCATTCTTCCGGCCAAAGGCTTCAAGATAGGCGTCCTTTTCCGTCTTGGTCATGTGAGGCAGCTCCACATGACCAATCATCTTGTAATAGATGTCCACCCGCTGCACTGTCTCGCCTTGTATCTGCTCTTTATGGTAGACCACAATTTTATCTATAAAAGCGCGCAGCAGCTCCCCTGTCAGCTCCGTTGGGGCGGTATACCGGCGCACCAGCTGTAAAAAACCATCGGCGTTCAACTCATGCTCCTGTTCCTCCTCCACAACCTGCCGCAGATGCTTTAGCTTTTGACCAAGCTCGGCCTGCTCGTCCTCGTATTTTTCGGACAGCTTCCTGAACCGTTCCTCCGTCAGATTTCCCAAGATTTTTTCCTCGTACAATTTTTCGTACAGCAGATCCAGCTCCTTGTCTCTGGAAAGGGCGGCTTGGTATTCCAGCTGGTTTCGCCGCTGCTGGATCTGCACCTGCCTGTAGTGCTCATCCACGACGATCTTGACGAACTCATCTTCGTAAAGCCGGGCAAAGGAAATCATTTCTCTGAGATTCTGCAGCACCAGTTGGTTCAGTACGTCCACCCGAATGTGATGGGTCTTGCCGCACAGGCCGTTGCCTGCCCGTTTGTTCCGGCAGGAGAAATACTGGTTGTCGGGGTTATCGTGGGTATACTTGTAGTTGAGATTCGCTCCGCAGTCGGAGCATTTCAGAAGTCCGGCAAAAATGCTTTTCTCCGTGTGCTTTGGCGCGCGCATTTTCGTGCCGCCAAAGGTTTTTTGTACGGTCTCCCACTGATCCCGGGGGATCACCGGCTCGTGGACATTCCTTGAGATTTCCCAATTCTCTGCGGGATTGTCATAGCGGGTTTTCAGTTTGTAGGATTTGCTGTAAGTACGGAAATTCACTACATCGCCCACATACAAGGGATTCATAAGGATTTTTCGCACCATGCTGGTATCCCACAGGTATTCTCCCCGCAGATGCTGAGGAGCGGTTTTCCGAAGCCCCTTTCTGACGGCATATACGGAAGGAATCAACACCTTATCCCGCTTGAGCAGCTGGGCAATATTTGTGATACTGGTTCCGTTTAGGCGCATGGCGTAGATCCGGCGTACTACAGCAGCGCCTTCTTCGTCCACAATCCAGTGCTTTGGCTCCTCTGGATCATGGGTGTAGCCCATAGGCGGCGTTCCAATGGCGTAGCCCTGCTTACTTTTGAGTCGTAATGTAGAGCGCATTTTCCGGCTCATATCCTTGGCATACCACTCGTTCATAATATTGCGGAATGGGGTAAAATCATCCTCGCCCAGGTCGCTGTCCACTCTGTCGTTAACGGCGATAAAGCGCACGTCATGCATGGGAAATACCGTTTCCGTCAGCTGTCCTACCTCCAAATAATTCCGACCCAGTCGGGACATGTCCTTGACCAGCAAGACGGCCACCTGATCCGCTTCCACAAGGGCCAGCAGCTCCTGAAAACCACTGCGGTTCATGGTGACGCCGGAAACGCCGTCATCCGTGAATACGCGGATGTTTTTAAATTTGTGCTGTTTGGCGTAATTCATCAGCAGCGTTTTTTGATTGGAAATGCTGTTGCTCTCGCCCTCCAGATCATCATCGCGGGATAAGCGCAGATAAAGCGCGGTAATTTTTTCCTGTTTGCTTGGCTGTACCATGTGTCCTCCTTCCTGTCAGCCGGAATATTGTGCTGTGACCCTATTCTACTGTAGGTACATCCCCCTTGTCAAAGGTACAAACGGCATCCCTCGCTTTTTCAGAAAGCAGCTGTACCATTTTTTCCTGTAGAGTGGAACCTTCTTCGGGAAAAACGGCCCGTATCTCATAACAAACCGCGCCAATGCGGTATCGGGTAACATCCGGTAAATCGGAACTGTTTTTCATACGGCTACATTCTCATTCATACGACCCGCGCAGGCCCAGGCTGATGGCAATAGCAGCATTTATAGCAGGAAGCTGCTTTTCTCCCAGCCGGCCAAGGTGTACGCGCAGCCGGCATTTATCTATGGTACGCAGTTGTTCCAATAAGATTACAGAGGGCAGCCGCAAGCCGCTCTCTGGGCCAATCAGGCAGTGTGCCGGCAGCGCTTCCTTGCCGGCCCTTTGCTTTGTAATGGGAGCGATAATCACCGTGGGGCTGTGTTGGTTTCCAAGATCATTCTGGAGAATGACCACGGGACGGACGCCACTCTGCTCTGAGCCAATGCCCTGTCCCAAATCCGCCAGATACACATCTCCCCGGAAGCAAGCTCTGTTTTTCATGATACAGTTTCCTCCCGTTCACAAAGTACCAGCACCCGCCGGTCATTGGGGTAAGCGCAGGTCAGTAAGGTCAATAAATCGCGTCCCGGTTGGATGAGAATTTCCTGTGTTTCATAGGCTTCTACGACCTTGACCTCTACCACCTCGTAGGTCAGTGTTTCCCAAGGGTTGGTAACAAGCACCAAATCACCGGGAAGCAGCTTCTCCACAGGCCGAAACAGCACCGCGCCCCGCCAACTGCGGTGGCCCGCTATGGTGCAGTGGGTATTTTCGCCGCCTATGGGCAGGGAGGTCTGCCCCACCACCGCGCCGCCGCGCTCCAGATTTTCCTCGCTGGCCCCCAAATAAATAGGCGCTTCCAGATCAATGGCCGGAATGGACAAATATCCGAATGCCTCCGCCTGCCAGCCATAGTCCGCCAGGCGAACAGGCGCGTCCTCCATAGTCCGGACGCTTATGCTTTCCTGATTTGTTTCTAAGAGCAAACGATTATAGGCTTCACAGGCATCCCAGAGGTCGGAAAAAGGACGTGCCGCCTCTTGATTCTTCTCTGAAAACACATCATCCGGACGGAAATAGGATTCCAGGCAGGCAATTTCCTGCCGGTACGCCTCTGCTCGCTTTGCCGTTTTCCAAGGGCTGTACAGCAGCAGCCCAAGGCCGGACAGCAGAAGGGCCACACACAGAAAACGCAGGATGATCCGCTTCTTGTTCATGTCCGTTTCCTCCCGCGACGCTTTTTTACAAGCAGCATGATAGCCAGCCAAGCTGGAATCACAAGCAGGAAAAGAATCAAGCCATCCCGGATGCCCTCCCAATACTTGGCCATCCAGGTAGATTGCTTTGGTTCCGTTCGCGGGAAAGCAATCTCATTGGAGGCGCATTCTTCCGTTTCCGGTTCGATTCGATGGCCCCGGACCAGGAGACGGTGGGAGTTGACACCGTAGGGAGTGCAGGTGACCAGGGTTACATAATCTTGCTCCCTATCAATTTTCAGAGCGTCAATTTGGTAAGGC
>OJPS01000468.1_pt1 | contig 35068 bp, 38 predicted proteins | sample 1598551 | NCBI WGS metagenome assembly OJPS01 (sample SAMN03922488, study PRJEB24848) | human gut metagenome | isolation source: stool sample | host: Homo sapiens | place: Germany | collected 2011-05 | reverse complement strand
GGGTTATGACAACGCATTCAACCGTGAAGAAATATATTTGAACATCGTGATATATACGGATATACTATTTGCAATGTAAATTCGGCCAGAAAGGTATTTGAGATGGAATCCAAGAAGGACGCAACTCCGTCCAAGAAGCGCGTGTTGCTCACCCTTCCCGTTGAGCTCGTGGATTATCTTACCGAGGTTACCGAGCAGACCGGAATGAACAAGTCCGGGTATATCGGCGTGCTTTTGCGCAACCAGATGCTTCATGAGCGCGAGGATCGGGCTGGCGATGAGGAAAAATAGGCAGAAAAAAAGACTCGCAGCCGCCAAGCAAATGAGTCTTTCTTTCCGACGTGATATCGATTTGTCAAGGACATCATACCATAGTACCTTCGGTTCTACCGCTGGTTTTTGTGGATGTACCTTGGCAGATGATGCTGTCGGCTAGAGGTCGTGATAATCATGACCAGCTTGGCCAACGCTCTGGCTGCCGCCGTCGGCAGTCAATCTGAAAAATCGAATGATGCCCCTGCGCCGTTCGTGTTCCAAACCGAGCTTTCGGTTGGTGGAGGCAATCTGGGTACTTCCGCTGCAGCGCCTGTGCTGCAGCGCCCCGTCGCAACCCGTGAGCTCAAGGACTATCCATGGCTTCTCGTGCGCCTCGGTCTCGTTTCGGTGGTTGGCAAGACGATGCCGAATGGGCGCAAATGCTCGGTCGGAACCGTTATCCTGCTCTCGCATATCGGATCTGGTCTTTCCGAGCTTCGTGAGTCAACGGCCGTCGAACTTGATATCGATCGGTGCCGAGTGAGTACAACCATCAACGAGATGGTTGGTTGGGGATGGGTCGTGCGCTCGGAAAGCGGGGCTCTTTCGGTTGACTTTGATGAAATCGGTAACTTTGTCGGCATGTCCAAAAGCGAATTGATTAGCGGTCAGTTCCTTCACGTGCCGCGATTCATGCTTGCAAGTGATGCGTTCCACGATGCAGCCTGTGTCGTGTTCGGCGACCTCGTGTCCCAAAGTCTGCTGGACCACCCCCGCGGCGCGATGAAGAACCCGGAGCTGGCAGAGCTCCTGGGTATTTCCGTCTCCGCGCTCCAAAAGGCTAGGAAGCATCTTGCCGAGCAAGGTTTCATTGAGCTCAAGAAGCAGGGAAAGCAGGTCGTGCCGGAAATCGCGTCGGGGGCCGCTGTTGCTGCGGTCCGTCTCGAAGATGACCGCATACGAGCACTGGAAGCGATTCTCAAGAAGTCGAGAAAGAGAAACAAGTAAATGCGCACTGATGCAACGTTGCATCAGTGCGCATTAAGGGATAAATCTAGATATTTTCTAGAAAATATCTAGAAAATAGCAAATTATTCAACTGCGTATTCATGCAACGTTGCATTGGTACGCAGTAGGAAGGCCAAATATGCCGTTACCAACGAAACTCCCGTCCAACATCGAAGCAGAAAAGAAAGTGCTGGCCGCCGCCATGACGAACCGCGTTTCACGCGTGGAAATCGTGGCAAGTTGCACGGAGTCAGATTTTTTCTCTCCGTCGAACAGGACGATCTTCAAGGCGATTTGCGATCTTGATGCGAAGGGTATCGGGGCCGACTGCGTCTCCGTCATCGATGGGCTTCGGAGCAGCGGAAAGCTCGCTGCCGTCGGTGGCGAGGCATACGTCATCGAACTCATCTCGGACGACTTTGCTCAGGCGTCGTATGAGCACTACGTTGACATCCTGCGACGTGACACCGCTCGCCGTAATGTCATCGCCGCGACCGCTGAAGTAACGTCGCTAACCAATAACCCGCCGATAGACACCGCGGAATACATCTCCGCAGTCCAGGACACCTTTCTCGCCGCGACCGAGCAATCCGTCCCAAGCGATTACAAGAGCATGGAAAGCGCTTTACGCCTCGTCCTCGATTCCGCCGAGGCGACCAGGACGGGCGGAGCGACGGACCATGTCAAAACTGGATTCTCCAAGCTCGATGAGCTTATCGGTTCGTTCGAGCCTGGACAGCTCATCGTCCTCGGCGCTCGGCCAGCGGTCGGTAAGAGTGCTTTCGCAATCAATCTGGCAACATCGATCGCAAGCGTTGGTACGAAGGTATGCCTCTTCTCGCTGGAGATGACTGCTACCGAAATAGGACAGCGCATACTCGCGAGCGCGTCGGCCGGCGCTTCAAGCGGCTTGACCATCGGAGCCATCAGGGATGGGCTTATCAAGGAGGGCGACCGCGCCCTGGCTGAGAACATCGTGGCATCCGTGAGTGCTCTGCCAATCGACATCGACGACACGCCCGGAACGACCGTCGCGTCCATTCGCGCCAAGGCGAGGCGCATGCTTCGCGGGCAAGGAAAGGGAATCATCATCGTCGACTACCTGCAGCTGGTTGATGATCCCAAGGGAAGCAAGTTCGAGAGCAGGAACGTTCAGATCGGCAAGATCTCCCGTTCGCTCAAGATCCTCGCAAAGGAGCTTAACGTTCCTGTCATTGCGTTATCCCAGCTTTCTCGGCAGGTTGAGAATCGCGTCGGAAAAGTGCCCCAGTTGTCTGATCTTCGCGACTCCGGCTCGATCGAACAGGACGCCGATATCGTTATGTTCTTGGACCGTTCAGCCGACGATCGAGAGGCGAACATGGATGGACGTCCGGCCAAGGGCATCGCGAATGTCATCGTTGCTAAAAACCGAATGGGGGCGACCGGGACTGTTGAGTTCGTCTTCAAGCCGGAGTACTGCCGGTTCTACGTTGCCGCAAGAAACGTAGCGCGATAATGCGGTGTATTGTGTACTCATGCAACGTTGCATGAGTACGCTTTTGCCCAATTTCTAGAAGATCTATCGCAATAGATGGATTGAAAAAGGGGGATCCATATGTATGGACCGGTGAGCAAGGACGGGCCGTCGATGGAGTTTGGCGAGGTCGGCGAGGAGATCAAAGATGAGGCACGGCGCCGGGTGGTGGAAGAAATCGTCGCAAAGCTCAAGGTCGATGCCGACGATGTCGCCGAGATCACTGGAACCCCGGTCGAGGAGATTGATCCTTTCTGGAGCAAAGAGAACCAGAAACACCTAGAGGTAGCTGCAGAAAGGCTTGATTCCGGTAAGGGAGAGATGCACGAGCTCATCCCTTTAAATGACTGAAGCCGCCCCTACTAGGGCGGCTTCAGCTGCTGGGAGAAAACCCCAAACTGTTTCCATCCGCGCAGGGCGCCGGCTCTGCCAAGCCTATAAGCGCTCCCGTGCGCTATATACATCCTACATTCTTATAGGCTTTCTTTTAGTACAAGCTTCATAGTTCAACCTGCAATTGTCCCAATGAATTACCTGCAATTGTCCCAACGCAGCAGATAAACAGTATAATTTCTCTGTTTAAGAAGTGGGGTGCACTAGTGAATAGATATATAGACCGATGCGTCGATCGGCTGATCGAACGAGACCTCGTCATTTTCGGCGCGGTACTTGTTCAGGGACCGAAATGGTGCGGGAAGACGACGACGGCGCACCGCTTTGCGGAGTCATCGCTTTCTCTCTCCGATCCCGCTGGCGGCTTCGCGGCGCTTCAACTCGCTCGCCTCGACCCGGCTCAGGCGATAACCGGTGCGACGCCGCGACTCATCGACGAGTGGCAGGAGGAGCCGAAGCTATGGGACGCAGTGCGTTTCGAGTGCGATGCGAGGGGAGGGGAACCAGGGCAGTTTATCCTTACCGGCTCGGCGACGCCGAACGATGCGGACCGACCGATGCACAGCGGCGTCGGGCGCATCTCCCGCCTGCGGATGGACACCATGACGCTTTCCGAACTTGGCGTCTCGTCTGGTGCGGTTTCGATCGGTGCGCTGTTTGCAGGCGATCCCGTTAAAACATCGCTCGGGTCCATCGATGGCATCAGCGGTGTTGCCGATATTCTCTGCCGCGGCGGTTGGCCTCAGGCGGTCGGTAGGACGACCGCCGAAGCGATGCGGATATCGGCTGCCTATATCGATGGCGTGTGCGAATCCGATATCTCAAGAATCGACGGAGTGAGACGCGACCCGGAAAAGGTCAGGTCCCTGCTCTGCTCGCTCGCTCGCAACGAGTCGACTCTTTCCGGCACGAAAGCCATTGAAAGGGATCTGGACGGCGACATATCGAAGAACACAATTGCGAGTTACATGGACGCGCTGCGACGGATCAACATCGTCGACGACATCCCGGCGTGGCACCCGGCGCTCAGATCCCCGGTGAGGTTGCGCCAGGGCGCTAAGCGACATCTCGCGGACCCCTCGCTCGCCGTGGCGCTGCTCGGCGCGAATCCCAAGTCGTTGACGGCCGACCCGAAGACCCTCGGCCTGCTCTTCGAGTCCATCGTCCTGCACGATCTCAAGGTCTATGCGGCGGTCAACGACGCCTCCGTCTCGCATTACCACGACGCCGACGATCTGGAAGTCGATGCCATCGTCCACAGGCGCGACGGGTCATGGATCGCGGTCGAGGTCAAGCTGGGAAGCCCGCAAGTGCCGGAGGCATCCGAGAACCTGCTTCGCCTAGAGCGGAAGCTGGTCGAGCGCGGGGAAAGACCGCCTGCGGCTAAGCTCATCGTCATCGGGTTCGGGATGCCTACCCACACGACGCCGGACGGCATCACCATCGCACCCATCGATACGATCGGCATCTAGCGCGCAGCGTATCGGCAGCCTCTCCTGCCATACCTTTCGGTACACGCGGGTGATTTGCAAGTACCGACTATTAGCTGTATCGTCCGCAAGTCCTGTCTAATAGTCACTAATAGTGACGGTCAGGCAACGAGTTCGGGCTATTAGCCTTAATGTCTCCTATCCTCGGCCTGCTTCTTCTTGCATTGAAGCCTGAACCAGGTTCAGCTGGCATGGTTAAAAACGGGGGCGACGCTTTTGCGTCACCCCTCGTCCCGGCCGGTTGCTTTAGTTGTACACACGGTAGTTACACTTGAACTGGGTTATGTGTCCATAGTTGGAGCGGTACCAACCCGACGTATAGCTGATTGCCTCTGTGCCTAGATAGTCGTAGCCCTTGTTGTAGCGAAGCTGACGGTAGGTCGTGTCGTACTCTGCTACGTAAAACGTGTCTCCAGAGAAGGCTTTGTACCGGTCCTTAACCGTCGAAGCCATGTACGCGGGTTCGACATCGCCTTTCTCCCCGTTGAGCGCATAGACGGGTGCCGCGATTCCGCATAAAGCCGTTGCCACGAGGATGGCTTAGACAGCCATGCGCGACGCATTGGACTTCAGCTGTTCAAATAGTTTCATGTCATTCACCTCCCTCGTATGTATCGAGGTATTCCTGCTTGAGCGTCTGCGAGGACGACTTGATCTTTTCCACGAGCGTGCCGGCCTCGATGAAGTAGAACGAGTTGGTAAGGTCTGCCAGGTCGTCGAGTAGATGGCTTGAAATGAGCACGCTGCGTCCCCGCGCCACCTCGCTGCGCATCGCGTCGCAGGAGGTTTTCCGCTTTCCCGGATCGAGGCCGTTCAGCGGTTCATCGAGGATGAGGTACGGGCAACCGGTCGCTATCGCCATGGCAAGCTTTACCTGCCGCTTCATTCCTGTCGAGAGTTTACGGGTCGGCTTGTCGAGATATGGGGAGATTCCGAGGGAGTCGCAGAGCGAGTCGATGTCGGCGGCCGATTTCCACGCCTCCCTAACGAAAGCAAGGTGCTCGATGGCCGATAGCGTGGGATAGAGATCCGCGCTGCCCGAAGAGCTCAGGTAGACGAGTTCTGCGAATTCGGCTGATCGGCGTTGGCAGATTCCGTCTGCCGCCAGGCTTCCCGAGCGGATGCGGGTGGGAAATTGGCCCGACAGCGCTTCAAGAAGGGTGGTTTTCCCCGAGCCGTTGGGAGCAACGAGGCCCGCCGCCGTTCCCGGGCTCAGGAAAAGCGACCCGATTGAAAGTATCGTCGTGCTTCCGTATCCCACGCTCGCGTCCAGAAGCTCGAGCCCATGGTGCTTTTTCGCGGGTCCAGGCTGTTTGGGGGAACGTGTCGCAACGGCGCCGACCGCAAAAAAGACCGCGACGTATGCCAGGGCCACGGCAAGCATCGATGCGCTGCCTGAACCGGAGCCAATGAATTCTGTCGGGAAGCATCCCACGTAACCCGTTGCCTCGATAGGCGAGAATACGGCCAGCGGCAGGAGATTGAGCGCGGCGTTATGCCCTAGTGCCGAATCGGACAGTAACGGGAATGCCGGGGCCGCGACAAGCAGCGCTGAGGCAAGGGGGCCCGCGAGGACGCGCCTCGTTGCGGTCGATAGGACGGCGGAGCAAACGGATATCAAGGTTCCGCCCGCAAGCAGCGCGAGAAGCAGGGCTGTGAAGACGTTTCCCGCGGTCGTGGTGGCAAGCGCGCCGTCATGGAAGAGGGCGATCGGGTACCCGATTTGCCCGAAGCCGTTTAGGGCCAAGGCGTAGATACCCCCGGGCGCAAGGCCGGCGAGGAGCATCGCGGTCCCCGCGGCGATTATCGAAAACACGATCTGGATAAGGCGCCGGAATTTGGGCACGGGCGCCTTCGCCGCCAGGGCCCCGGGCCTTGTGGCGCCGAGCACGAGTATCGACGAGAGAAGGAAGGGGATGAAGGGAAGGAAAGACGGCGCCGTGGCAATGGCGTAAGGCAGGAAGGAAAGGAATGGCAGGTCGCTTGCGGAGGCCGGGATATCCGTGATGCCGGAGCCGCTCAGGGCACGGCAATATGCGAGCGCCGCGTCATTGGTCTCTCGGTCTCCCACGATGGACCCGGATTGGAAGCCTTCGCCCATGAGCGCGTAGTAGCTCTCGGCAGAATCGAGAAAGGCGGCGTCGGTTTGAGCGGCAAGGGCGGCGTTCGCGTATCTTGCAAGCTCCGCGTCAGCTTGCTGCTCTGGAGATAGGTCTGTGCCGCTGGCCTGGGGCGCGCGCGTATTGAATGCGTCGACAAAGCTCTGCATGCCCTGCTTCATAAAGAAGGGCCCGTAGATGGGTGAATTGAACGCAATGGGGACGGAGAAGGCTGCAGCGAGAACGAGCGTACAAATCCATACGGCCCTGTCTCTTAGGATTAGTTTGAGAAGAAGTCGACAGTACATTTAGAAGCACCTACATTTCTCAAAGCATCGTTAGATTGATAATGACAGACCGAATGAAGACGCGTGCGATGGGGGCGAGGCGAATGGCTGGGCGGTATCGATACGCGGGTTCAACGGCATCATATTGACCACATAGATTATTAACTTGCATTTCTAACAGTTAAGGAGACGGGTGCTTTCCAGCACGCTCCTTCGATGATGCCTTCCGCTAGTTGCTATGCAGGTTTCAGCCAACAAAGAATGTGCCCGGGCGCTCAGGTTCACCGTTAGCGTTGGCAACATATGAGATGGGCCAGACCCTTGCCGCGCGCCGAATGGGCGAGAGATGTCGGGCTCCATGTTTATTCCACCTGCTTGTTATCAACCAGTCTCGCAAAACAAAGGAAAATGACCCACGGATTACGGACTGGATTCCGGCGAGGGAGTGGAGCACGGATTGATCGAAGAGGAATGACGCTCTGCTAGAATCAGCAGCGCTGTCGGCAGCCCTTGTGCCGGGCAGAGCCCTCCATCCGATGGGAGGTGATGCCCATGACCGATTTCACTGAGTCCGTGAAGCTCCTGACTGCTATGGTCTCGCTCCTCACGGCCCTTGTCGGCCTTTCCAAGGCACTCAAGCAGGGCTCGAAGCCCAAAAAGAAAGGCCACCGTCGCTAAGACGATGACCCAACTTCATTAAGCAACGGCTCTGCCCAGCTCACTACAACTTGGGCTGCCGTCGGCACCATTCTACCCGCTTGACATTGCTGTTGTCGATGCGCCGTATCAAGAATCCACGGCAGCGCTCGTGGTTGCAAAACGGCCTAACAAATAGCGGCTATTAGTCAGTTCGGCTGTCTAAAAGGCCTAATAGTTGCCAATAGTGGCTAGTTGGCAACGGATTTGGGCTATTAGTTCTAACAGTGCCTATACTATGACCCCACAAACGGGACACGGTTTTCTGCCCGCACGAGGTTTTAAAGTTTTAGCTGGAACAATCCGGCAGATTGGAGCACAGAACATGAGGTTCGAACGCCTCATGTCGCTCAAAATACGTCTCCTCAATTGCGCAAAGGAGAACGGTATTTAGCGACAAGGAGACAATGGAATGATCTGGTTCACCAGTGACACGCACTTCGGGCACGAGAACGTCCTGAAGTTCACGGACCGGCCGTGGGAGACGATTTGGCAGATGAACGATGCCATCGTCGACAACATCAACGGCAGGGTCGCCGTGGATGACGAGCTCTACATCCTGGGGGATTTCTCATTCAAGATGACCGCCCAGGACGCATACGGGCTGCGTAAGCGGATCGCCTGCAAGCGCATCCACCTCGTCCCGGGAAACCATGACAAGGACTGGACCCAGCCGGCGGTCGCGGGCTCGTTCACCGTGGAACCGCCGATCTGCGTGCTCAAGATCGACGGGCAGAAGATTGTCCTGTGCCATTACCCCATGGCCGACTGGCAGGGCATGAGCCATGGATCGTGGCACCTCCACGGGCACATCCACAGCAGCGGCGGCGCGTACAACGAGTTCAACCGCAAGCAGGGGCTCCTGCGCTACGACGTGGGCTGCGACGCCAACGGGCACTCCCCGGTGAGCCTCGACGGGCTGAGGGAATGGTTCGCCGGGGTCGACGAGCCGTGCGGCCGGGTGAAATGGCCCTGGTGGGTCAACGAGACCGGTGACAGGCAGGTCGAACGCGGGCTGGCGGCTTACAAGCGGAAAGAGGCGATCCGATGACGGTCTATGTGACAGGCGACATCCACGGTGGGCTCGACATGCAAAAGCTCAGCGACTGGGAGCTTGGGGATAGCCTTGGCAGCGACGACTATCTGATCATCGCCGGCGACTTTGGCTTTCCGTGGGACTTCTCTACCGAGGAATGCGCCGATATCGCCTGGATGGAGTCGCGCCCCTACACGGTTCTCTTCGTCGACGGCAACCACGAGCGCTTCGACCACTGGGCGGAGCGCCCCATGGAGCCGTGGCACGGCGGGCTGACGCAGCGACTGTCGGATACTTCGTCCATCCGCCGCCTCATGCGCGGGGAGGTCTTCGAGCTCGACGGGAAGACGGTCTTCACCATGGGCGGGGCGACGAGCGTCGACAGGGCGTACCGCATCCCGTACAGCTCGTGGTGGCCGCAGGAGCTGCCGGACGAGCGCGATTTCGATGCCGCACGGGCAAGGCTCGACGAGGTCGCCTGGAAGGTCGACTGCGTCATCACCCATACCTGCTCGACGCGCATGCTCTCGCCGACGCTCTACCCGGACCCAGGCTGGGAACGCCCGGATGTGGACCGGCTGACCGGATTCCTCGACGAGCTCGAGGATCGTCTGGACTACAAGCGCTGGTATTACGGACATTTTCACCGAGACGGCAATCCGGACGAACGGCACACGGTGCTGTATGACCGGATCGTGAGGCTCGGGGACAAACTCCTGCCGTGGGGTGCGTACTGATGGCTATCTATGTGACGGGCGACGTGCACGGCAGGGCCGAGCACGGGTCCAGCCGGTTTGCCTTCAAGAATTGGCCGCTGGGCCGGACTCTGACGCGCGATGACGTGGTGATCGTGGCCGGCGACTTCGGCTTTGTCTGGGATGGATCCAACGCCGAGAAATACTGGCTTGACTGGTTCGAGTCGAAGCCGTGGACCACGTGTTTCGTGGACGGCAATCATGAGAACCACCACGCCCTGGCTGAGCTGCCGGTGCGGGAGTGGAACGGCGGGCTCGTCCATGAGGCGCGACCGCACGTGCTGCACCTGATGCGCGGAGAGGTGTTCGATATCGACGGGCTCACAGTCCTTGCCATGGGCGGCGCCACGAGCAACGACAGGCAGTATCGCAAGGAGGGGAGGAGCTGGTGGCCCGAGGAGATGCCGAGCGAGGAAGAGATGTGGCAATGCCGCACCTCGCTCGACCGCGTGGGCTGGAAGGTCGACTACGTGGTGACTCACGAGGCTCCTGCCGACCTGGCAGAGAAGCTGTGCCGGGAGCGCGAACGCGAGTATCTGGACGACCAGCTGCAACGATTCCTTGCCGAGCTCGACGGGCAGCTCGGCTACCGCGCCTGGTTCTTCGGCCACTACCACGGCGACGAATGGCGCGACGACAGGCACCGCCTTATCTACCGAGACATCGTGCCGATCGAAAATGCTGCGCCCGGCTCTAGAAACCCTCTAGAAATGCTCTAGAATGTTTCTAGAAATTAGACGCTTTGCGGCCTACTCCAATTCAAAGGTCTGGTCGAGGGAGTTTGACCCGGCGCCCATCCCGTCGACTTTCACTTCGATGGGAGACATGTCGTTGAGGTCAAAAATCGACACACCGTCGCATTCGCCTCCCGGCGCAAGCCCTTGCGAAGAGAAGCGGTCTTCCTGCAAATCGGCGGCAAACCCGCGAGATAGCATCTGCTTATTTTGATAAGCCGTGATGTAGCTACCAACAGCGCATGAATCTGCCGATCGGTTGTTAATGGCGTGCCAGCGAACAACGGCAACCTTCCCGCCATCGCCAGCCGAGGAATCATGCACCTCGACACCGGTGACTGAATACTCCATCTTGCCGTAAACCCCGTCTTCCTGCGCGTTATCAGAATCAGCGACCTGAACTGCCGTCTGACGATCGTCTGCCTGGCTGCACCCAGAGGTCATAACTAGGGCGGCTGCCAGAACACCAGCAGACCCAAAGTTCCGAGCTAGGTTGATTGCCTTTTTAACAGAGAGATGTTCCATCGACTACTCCAAACTTAATTGTTTTTGAATGCCATCAGCCAAACAGCCAAGCCCCAATGAGCATGACCACTGAAACTGCTGCAAGCGAAGATCAGACGGCATTTTGACGGGTGATGACACCGCTGATGGTGAGCGCATTTGCGCCGGCACCATCAATGACAGTCCAGACAAGTGCCGTGACCAAAAAGACGACTAGCCCTGCCGTTATCAACTCACGGCGAGACGGCCTTAGCTTGTCGGACATATCTACTCGCCACTCGCCTGGGCCATGACCTCGACCTTGGCCTCGGCCACGGCCGCCCGCTGCTCGGAGGCGGCGAGGCGGTCCTTGAGGGCGGCGACCTCGGCCATCAGGTCACGCTGGGCGAGGAGGGAGACGTTGAGATCGGCCTGAGCCTTGGCCGCGGCGTCGACCGCGCCCCTCATGCTTTCAATTCGATCGTCTTTTGCGGCTGATTCTGCCAAGAGCTGATTGTTCTCGGAATCGAGCTTCTTGAGCTGCGAGAGGTAATCGGCGACGGTGGCGTGGAGCTCATCGTTCTCAATCTCCAAGCTCGCAGTATCCAGCTCGAATTTCTCTTTGATGGCGGCGACCTGCTCGACGCAATTAGATTTGATGCTCTGAATCTGTTCCATTGCACTTTTCTTGGCAGTGTCGGCGTCCTCGCGGGCAGCACGAGCCTCCATTGCGGCAGCTTCGGCAGCGCCCACGATGATGCGCTTGACCCGCTCGACCGCCTCATCGAGGACGGCCGATGCGTCGAGCGCAGCCTTCACGCCGGGAGTGGCGTTAGGGTGGTAGCCGTCGACCAAGCGGGCGACGGTATCGGCCTGCGAGAGACCAAGGCTCGTGCTGATGTCCTTTATGGCGTCACGGGTCTCCGATGAGACATTCAGACTGGTCATTTTCTTTTCGGACTGGACTTGGTTTTCGGCCATGATGCGGCACTCCAATCAACAACGGGCATGGCTCCGCCATGCCATATGGCTGGGAACAATGCACGGCCGCTGTTGAGTTGTCTTTTTCCTGCGATCGGTGAGTTCTAAAAGGCGTCTCAAGTCATGCGTTCACGCAGGTTTTCGGTTAGAGAAATACCGCACCCTTATATAGTAACGCCGCCGCACTCGGGCCTATTAGGCAAATCGCGAAACGACAGACGGACTTATTTCCTGACGCCCACCAATCTGCGTTCACGAAGGATGCGGTACAGCGTTGATTTGGAGACGCCAGTCGCAGCGCAAATATCGGGAATAGGAGTCTCTCCTCCAAGATAGAGCCTTACTGCGGCATCGGCTTTGACGCCGGCAGTGCGAGGCCTGCCACCCACGTTGCCGCCGTGGCTCCGTTTGACGGCGATACCCTCGGCCTGGCGTTGCCTGATCAGATCTCGCTCAAGTTCCGCGGTGCAAGCATGGGTGCCAAGCACGAAGCGCCCGAATGCGGTATCTAGATCCACGGGCTGTTTCAGGGACGTGAGCTTCACGCCGAGGTTTCGAAACATAAGGTCATAGTTGAGCAGCTGCCTGGTCGATCTGGTCAAGCGCTCCCAGGATTCGACCACCACCTCGTCGCCCGCCCGCATCTTCTTGAACAGGCGCTTCTGCTGCGTCCGGTCGCCGTCCTGGGCACCCGTGACCTTGTCCTTGTAGATATGGCCATAGGCCACGCCAGCGTTCACCAGAGCCTCGATCTGGCGGTCCAGCCTCTGGTCTTTCGTGCTCACGCGAGCATATCCGTATCGTGTCATTTCAGCCTCCTGCCTCGTATTTGATTTTCCCATGGGAATTGACGTGGAGGTTTTGACACTGGGTTTTGGCACTCGACGTTCACGGCATCGAGGGTTCGATTTTCGAGTGCCCAGAGGCATACGTTTTGGGACTGGCTCCAGGACAAACGGGTATAATCAACGTACTACAATGTAACACGTTGATTGGAGCAACTATGGCCATGAGTGCCACTGCCATCAGGTTCGATGATGGTGAGAAGGACTGGATCCAGTCCTATGCGAGCGTCCTCGGCATGTCCTTTTCCGAATTCGTGAGGAACGCCGCCCTCGATAAGGTCGAGGAGGCGGCTGACATCAAGGCGTACAACGAGGCGCTGATGGAGGACGATGGCACCCGCTATTCGATGGATGACGTCATGCGTATGGCAATGGAGGCCGAGTGAGTTTCAGCGTCGAATGGTCTAAGGCGGCGACCAAGCAACTCCTAAGCATTCCGAAGAAGCAGCGGCTCATAATCCTGTCCTGGGTTCAGGAGCACCTTGACGGATGCGAGGACCCGCGGCGCGCACCGAATGGAAAACAGCTTCAGGGCACCGATTCCGGTTGGCGTTGGCGCGTTGGTGTCTACCGCATCCTGGCAAGGATCGAGGACGGGAAAGCCGTCATCGAGGTCGTAAGGGTCGGCCACCGCCAGGGTGTCTACAAGAACATGCCGCGGCTATGAGCACCCCAAAGTGCCACCACGCAGGTCAAGGCCGAAAAAACGACCTCACCAGATGCGTTTTAAGGCGCCTGAAAGCAGATGTCCCTAACGGGTATCTAGGCATTCCTTTTCTGGGCTGTATTTGCGATTACATCAAGCCGTCTACCTGCGGATTCGTGGAGTTTGCCGCCGCCCGAAAAAATCGTGTCTGCGCGGTGCGATACAGTAGGTTAAACGCCCCGCGAGGAAAGGAACAGCATGAGCGACACACAGGAAATCGTTCAACGGCTCGAGCACGAGATGGCACAACGAGCCACCGCTGTCGAGAAGGTCGATGCTTTCAAGGCTCAGTTCAATCAGGCCATCAAGGCCTTCATGGCCGCCGACGGGGCGGTCCGCGGTCTCAACGACCACGACAGCGAGGTCGACACCCAGATCGCAACCGCCATCGACGAGCATCTTCGTGCCATCGACAGGCTGTGCCGCTTCGGCATCGACGGTGGTTTCGGTGAGAAGCATCCGGTCAAGGAGCACTAGACCGCTGCATGGCCATGGAAGTAAAGTAGAAGAGGGTCGAATCCGAAGCAGTTCCCGGACAATTGGCGTCCGGCCAGACACTTCAGTTCGATCCCTTTTCATGCGCAGAGCACATGTCAAGCTCGACTGATTCTGTGGGTATAGGGCGGCATTTCACTGAGGTCGGAAACTCCCGCAACCATTGATTAATTTCGATATGTCCGAAATTAATATTACGTACATGGGTAACAAGCATATATGGGAGCGCTCAAGTAACCGAAGTAACCGAGCCGGGGCAAAATTGGCCAGAAGGACCCCGGTGAGAAGTTTGGAGGCGAAGATGAGTACAACGAAAAACCTGTTTATTACTCGCAGGTCAATCCTGACGGCAGCCGCATTGGGCGGACTGTCACTAATCACCCCAAATGGTGCATTTGCTGATGGTTACAATTCTGAAACCGTAGAATTCCTAGCGTTCCCGGATCTGAGTGAATCTGATGTCGAGGCGATTGTGCGTCAACGTGCAGAGCAAGAAGCGGCCCTTATCATAGAAGAGGCGATGTCATCTGATGGTGTTGAGCCCTATGCGACACGCGGGCGCCCAAGCTACAGCACCGTATACGGGAGCGTGCAAACGAAAGCCAGCGGATGGCACGACGTTGCTGGGCAGCCCCCGGGGGGCGTTCACATCGACGGGGGCGGTTCCATAAACGTCCAGCCGTCTGGCGGCGGTTCGGTGAGTGTATCGGTGCCGCTCCCGAACGGTCTCGGAAGCATAGGCGTATCGATACCGCTGGCAAAGCGCAATCTGTCGGCGACTGGGTATTCCATTCACATCGACGGTGCCGGCTTTTGGAAAGCGACGGCGAACGTCGAGCACAAGGTTCAGCCGTTTGTTGTTTACGAAACCGTCAACGGCGTCAAGAAGGTGTACAAAAAAGCAGCGACGAATAACTTCTTCCGCCTTTCCTTGGGCAAGCGAAAAGTAGGATGACATGATGGGCAGGAGCTATGCAAAGATAGCGGCTGTTGGCCTTGCGATCGGTCTTGCAATGGCGCTGTGCGCATCATTCGCGAAGTATAGGTCCGAGCAATCGTTTATCGATGGCGCTGAAAACGGGTTTGGCATAGACGGGATGTATGTCAGCGATGGCGCGACCGGGCCGTCTATGGCGATTCTCGCAGGCGAAGACATGGAATGGCAAATCTGTAATGGCGATGGCTCTTGCATGAGTGGTCGTTTGGCCGCAACGAGCGATCCGAATTCGTTCGATCTTCTCGACGATGATGGAGCGGATTGCGGTTCTGTTCACCTTTCATATGCATCGCGAGATGGGATGGACGGCATCCTCTACGTCTCCCACGAAACTGACGATTTCAAGATGCGCAGAACTAACCGAGTGCCGGCTTTTATCGAGGAGTGAGAGTTCCCGGCGACCTGCCGATCAGGCCGCCGGGGTATCGAACCCCGCATCCATCCGTATGAAGTTGATAATCGAGGAAACAAAGCCGTCCCAGACAGGACGGCTTTGGTCTTTAAAGGCCGGGTTTTACCCTAGCCCAAAATGGCCAGAATGGTCACCAGAAGAAGATCGACGATCATAAGACGGAGCTCGGACATAGCGACCACCTCCCCGAAAACTCGGGCAGGGCCAAGCTAGCGAGGCGGGGTACGAGCTGACTGCTTTCTGTTTAATGGCTGTCAATCTCTTCTGCCGTCTCTTTTCGCTTTTACTCAGTAGTTATAGCTAAACGAGTAATTGCACTCAATTGCAAAACTGATCCGGCTGCGTTCCGACTTAAAGATTTCTGTTGTCTGGTTCATCTGCCAGATAGTCGTGGGGAACATAGTCAACGTGATGACGCTTTTCAAGTTCCTCGATAAACCGGTCGACCTTTCGAGCATTTTGGTAAACCTTTTCGAGCGTGCGGAAAACAGCTTTCTCGTTGTACGCGGGAAGCCCCTGGGCGTTCACAAAGTACATCAGCTGATTGAGGTTCGTTCCTTCCTTCAATAACTCATGATGGAGTTTTTCAACTTCAGCAATATCGAAATTGAATGATTCAATCTTTCCGTAGATCGCACCGCGGCGAACCAACTCGCTTACAGAGATGCCAAGCACTGCCGCCCGCTGTTCGATCGCCTTTTTTTCTGGAGCGGTCAGCATCACATGAAATGAAACATCACGTTTCTCGGCGTTCTCGGCGATGGCTTCACCGCACTCGCCAGATTTTTTTGGAGCGTGTTTGCGCTTGCAGTTGTGCAGCGCTTTATTTTTCTCGTGCTCGATTTTCTTTCCAGTCTCAAGATCGTCGAGAGCAATCGAACGGCTAATCAAAACGGAGCGGATTAGTTCAGCTTCCGTGCAACCAGCTTCGTCACAGAGGCGCTGAAGAATTTCCTTTTCTTCAGCGGTCAACGTCGCTTCGACTTTCTCGCTTCGTCTCATTTTTATCCCTTCAGCTTCGGAGTGGCCTCCGAAACAAGATTTGGAAAAGTCCGCTGAATTTTTCTCGAAGGCGAAACCGCTTCGCGCACAAAGCGGAACTCAGCTTTGCCTGTCTTCTTTTCCCGTAGGAGGGAAAAGCAAGATCGTAAATGGCCATAGTTCATGTTTACATGTAATTATGGCCATTTACGTACATCTTGCAATCTCCGGAACGGTGATTGGGCGAAACGCAGTGTAGACGTGGAATGAGAGGCCTCATTCCAAGCGAGAGGCCTCGCGGCGTTGTAACTGCGTGAAGACCGTGAGCGGAAGCGAATTTTTAACGCGAAGGATGCTGAGTGTTAGAAATTCGCTGTAGCGAGAGCGAAGCGGTGATGCGAATGCGAGGGATGCCGAGTATTTGCATCGCCGCGCAGCGGGTTTGCGCCGCGGGCGGCGCAAACATTCGACTTGTCGAATCGTTTTTCGCAACGCCGGCGAAAAAGTTGAGGCAGCTTTCGACAATTTCAATGGCGCGGAGAGTCATTAGCGTGACTCGCAGCGCTGTTGGATTTGTCGAAAGCTGACGCGGCTCGCATTACGAATCGAATGGCGAGTCGATTTTCATGCGGCGTGCACACACGCCTACGATCGCGACCGATGGTCGCTATCTATTTTCAAAACTCGCGTTTTGTTTTGGCGCGATATGAAATGCGATATGAAAAAACGAAACGCCCGCGCGAGTCGTTTTGACTTTTGCGCGGGCGCAATTCGATTCAAATGAAGATCAAGACGGTGAGTTTTTGAGTTTCACGGTTTAGATCTCAGAAAACAGATCTAAAAACTGCGGCGTCGATTTCACTTCGCCCGCAGCATTACGGCGCAAGAACATCCAAGGGAACAACTTGGACACCGCGGGCGGTCACATAGGCTTGTGATCCAAATCCAATAATCGCTACTTTAGAAACCGGCGGGGTGTTTCCAGCAGCAACCATACGTTCCTCGACAGCAACAAGATTGTCGGATGCCTCTTCTATTTGAGCAGAGCTGAGTTTAACTTCGACCGGAATCCAGGTCCCACCAGGAGCCGCAATGACTGCATCGACCTCTAGATCACGAGAATCGTGATAGTGATAGAGACTCATCCCGTTTGCTCGCGCATAAACCCACAAATCATGGAGTGCCAGCGATTCAAAAAGTAGTCCAAGCGTCTTGAAATCTAGCAGCAAGGTCTCCGGAGTCGCCCCGAGCGCAGCGGCCGCCAGTGACGGGTCAGCAAGATGATGCTTCTTTGATTCTCTTAAGTGCACCGGAGATCTCATTGCTGGATTCCACGCGGGAATATCGCGAACGAAGCTGACCCGAGCGAGAAGAGATATATACGATGCCGCCGTTTGTCTCGATACCTCTCCACCAAGATCAGCTACGAGCGTCTTGAGTGTCGCCAAAGTGGATTCATTGCGCGCAAGCGATTCGATGACGGCTTTGACCTTTTCGGGATCGCGTCGAGAGCCATCAACACGAGACAAATCTTCTTCGGCGACTATGCCGATGTAACGCTTCGCCATCGCCGACGCAGCCAGCGCATCGCGCCCGACCGCCGCGGGCCATCCACCGCGAACAACGCACTCGGCAATCGAGGCAGAATCCAACGACCCGAAAGCGCCATTGAACTTTTCGCCAGAAATAATGCTCGACAGCTTAACCGCACCGCTAGATTTCCCAAGTTCGAAAAGCGTCATGGTATCCATGCGCAATTTAGCGAACCTTCCAGCGCCACTGTGCATCGGCCGCTCATTGTCTCGCGGCGTCGCCGACCCCGTAAATATGAACTGGCCAGGCTCGCCGCCGCGGTTGTCGCACTCAAACCGCGCCGCGTCCCAAAGTTTCGGAACCTCCTGCCATTCATCGATCAGCCGCGGCACCTCGCCGGAAACGGCAAGCGCCGGGTCCGTCTCGGCACGCAAGCGATTCTCGAAGTTGCGCGACGGGTCCATGAGAAGGAGCCTGGACGCCGCACGGGTCCCGGCTGTGGTTGTCTTTCCACACCATTTCGGTCCTTCGATGAGAACGGCACCGAATATTCCTAGCATCTGGTCAAGCTCATTTTCGATAATTCGAGTGTAGTACTTTTTGGGCATATTTTTCACCATTGATTACCAGCACGTTTAACCGAATTTACAGTTTTCATTTAACCAGATTTTGCTTTTTTGATTAACCAGATTTTCGTATTTCAGTTAACGAAACAGATTAAACATGACGAGTCAAGCCACGACAGGCGCGCGTCGTACTGCGGCCTGGCGCCGCGCAACTGCCGGGCGAGGACCTCGATCTCCTCGGTGACGGCATCGCGCCAAGGCAACAAAAGGCTGAAGAACCTGCTCATATTCTCGTGCAACGACCTTACCCGGACAGAGGGAAGATGGAGCGACTACTACGCCAGGTGCCGAGAACGGGGCATGCCGCACGGCAAGGCGCTCAAAACGCTGGCGCGAAAGAGGTTGAAGGTCACCTACGCGATCATGCGGGACAGGGTGCCCTAAGCCGCCTAGTCGAAACGCAGCACTCCGAACAGACTGGAGTCCGCCGGTCGAAAGGCCTGGCGTCAGCATTTCGCGATTCGATCTCGCGAACGGCATTCCCCGGTTGACAAAACTATAGGAACACCTGTGCTGTTACTCCTGCTATGCGCGTGATTGAGTATCCGCTAGCTTAAACACTGCTGAATATCGCGTAACAGCACCGCCGTTATCATGTGTTGGCATCTGGGCAGACGCTGGTCCTTGTGCCCTTTTATTGCTAGCGCTCCATCTGCAGCACTGCCGCATGATGGCCTCTCCCATGTCGGCCCAGATCGCGTCTATGTGAAACCTCCTCGTTCAGTCGACCGCATGGCTGCGCGAGTGTAACGGGATGCCTGGAGATGCATTTAATAGCGGTGCCTGACGGCAATATTCGGTCGGGAAGACAGCGGTGCTGATTCGCAATACAGGTGGTGCCGAAAGGGCCTAGGACTCATGTGATTGCATAAGCCGCAACAGTGCTGAAAAGGCTAACTGCTTTTGTTCGTGCATTGGCATCATATTCATAAAAACAACCGGTCCCGACGTTGAATCTAAAATCATCGTTTAGCATTGATCCTGGCTGTTTCCAGAAAGCCACTAGTTTTTTAACTCATACATGAAAAGGAGGTGACGAAAATGGAGAAAGAGGAAATCGAGCTGGCCAGCGATAAATCGGCTTCCGACATCGAGATCACTGTTGAAGAACTTCTGGACTTCGGCATTGATGTTGATCAGGTTATACAGCGCCGCTGCTAAGGTCTGATAACACAATCGCCTCCGTTTAATGTGACGGAGGCGATTCCTATTCGCCCGAAAGAAAGGAGCTCAAGTTGAAGGTTGATTTCACTCTGATCAATCCGGTGAATCACTACAGGAAGACCCTTGTTGATAATCTGGCCATCTTGAATCTAAGGGCCGTTTCTGAAGCAGCGGGATTTTCAACTCACGTTATTGACTTTCAGCGTAAGTTCCTCGAAGAAGAAAAGACTTTTTCAAAAGAAATCTATCGGTGGTTCTCCGACGAAATAAAAGCAATCGACTCCCATGTTTTTGGTGTTTCGATCATGAACGCCTCTTATATCTGGGGCATCATGATAGCGAAGATTATTAAACGGGCGCATCCCGAATCGGTTATCATATTTGGTGGTCCCCAGATCACTTCACTTCGAGAAATGGTTTTTCAGGATTGTCCCGAGGTTGACTTTCTATCGATCTTTGATGGGGAAGAAACCCTCCCGCTTCTACTCGAATATATTGCTTGCGGCGCTCAGGGCGATTTACCTAAAAATTCGATTTCTAAAACCGGGGATTCTGGATTATGCGAGTTGATTGAATACGACATTAACAACCTTCCGGAACTCGACTACTCCAATTCATACGGCATGAACGTGGTCAACATTGAGGCAGGTAGAGGTTGCCCGTTTAATTGCTACTATTGCTCATCCAGAGTGCTTCTCGGTCAGAAAGCGCGATTTCTTAATGTCGACAAACTGCTCGAAACCTCGCAGCGTGTCTACGATTGCATGGCAAAAACCGGCACTCTTTCTTCAATTAACTATAATCATGATAACTTTTTAGCATCGCACAAGTACTTCTTTGAATTTGCAGTCAAAAAATATGCAATGAATTATGATTTCAAATACAACTGTGAGGGACGAATCGATACGATAACTCCCGAGATCATTGGCCTACTTAAGGCAACCGGATGTATCTCCGTATTTGTTGGCTTGGAAACTGGCTCGCAAAGAATACAGCGAATCTGCCGGAAAAACCTGAATCTTAAAAAAGTAATTCCTATCGTAAAATCCATCATTTCCTCTGGCATGAGATTCGAAACCAATTTTATCATCGGTTTTCCAGAAGAAACATATTCCGAAGTACTCGACACCCTTGCCCTTGCTCAAGAAGTCGCGTCGACCAGTTTTATGTCAAACGTTGACTTTTCCTATATGAGCCCAGAGCCTCTTACTGATGTTGCTCAAGGGGTGAATAAAGAGGATTATATCATCGTAAAAGAATCTCAGTATTACTTAGATTTACTTGCTGCCGGAATTGACCCAAACAGCCTGTCACCTCTTCATTTCAATCATCTGTACACAGTCAGAAATGAAAATTACGACATTCTTGACGTGCTCGCGCGTGCCGATACGTATTTTGATTTGATAAACCATTTTAAATTCGCAACCTACCTTATGATTCATCGAGATGGTAGAAGCATTGAAGATATTTTTGAAATGTGTCGCGATCGTGATGCATTTGCCGTTGCGGAAAGCTATACGGCAACTCTAGATCAAGCTGGTGTGTATTATGCGGTTTCTTGTTTCGAAATCGACCGGCTGGCAATAGTTCGTCGAGAAGAAAGAGCGCAGGATGTCCTATTCTATCGATACCCTGTTCAAAAGCTTTATCAACTCTTCATTGAGACTATGAACATTTCAGGCTTCGAATCAGTGGCGAGCACCCCGACAAAAATAGTCGTTAGGAGTGCCAAATGAATAAGAATGCCACTGCGCAGCTGCACATCTATTCCGCCTTTTTCATTCTCGCGGGATTTGTTTTAAATCGGGGAGTGTTTCTACTTTTCCTTGCGGAGAAAGGAATGTCTGTCACGGAAATCGCACTTTATCAAGCCCTGTTTAACATTGCAACGGTCGTCCTCGAGCTGCCAACAGGGCTGATAGGCGATTTCTTTGGAAAGAAGTTCTCGATTCAAGTGGGCGTGCTGCTGCTTTTCTTCCATACGGCTGGCATGCTGTTGCTCTCAGGCCCCTTTCTCGTCGCGCTTTCCCTTGTTGAGGCACTCGCCTACTCCCTTCAATCGGGATCCGAACAAGCACTTTTATATGAAATTGCCCGAAATGCCGGTCAAGGAGAGCGCTTCCTCACCATCAACGCTCGGCTGCTTGCCGCGCAATCAATCGCGACGGGAGTGGCAATCGTACTTGGATCATTCATTGCCCAAGTATCTTGGAGTGCCCTCTACGTATGCGTTTCCGTTTTCTATCTCCTGCAGCTTTTCCTTCTGTATCCCATTGAGGGGATGGAAACGACCCATTCCAAAAACTCTGGGGAGGAAAGGTTTGACGCAGCCAAGGTCTTCAGACGCGAAACCTGGTGCATTGGAGAATCCGCTTTTGCGGTGTTGCTTCTTCTAATCGGCACAAGCATGCTCGATGGATTCTATGGGAGTTATTACAACTTGAATCAGTTGGTATTCGACGCATTTGATGCTCCCGTCTCCATAATAGGAATCTTTTTCGGTGCATCCTATGCAGTAAATGCGACGGCCTACATTGCAGCAGATTTCTTCTCATCGCGTTTCGGGAAAAGAAATACCATGCTCGGCTCGATGCTAATCGAGGCCGGTCTTTTCATGATTCTTCCGTGGTTCGCTTCAAATCCGCTGTGTTTGTTTGGCCTTAGCATGGTGCTTTGTTTTCTCCCAGAAGTGGTGTACATCACTTCGGAAAACTTAATCCAAGACGCGATAGCGGACGATCTCCGCGCGACGATCCTTTCCGTCGCGTCTCTGGTAAGGGCTCTCTTTTCTGCAATGTTTTTCTCCATATTTGGATATGTGTTGGGGTTATATCCCATTCAGATAGCGCTCGGTGTTATTGGCGCAATCGCGATAGCAATTACCGCCGTTGTTTCTTTAAAAATGGTAGGAATACATGTCTCCAAGAATTGATATATCGATTGACGAGCTGCCCGAAGCGTCGAGCCTTCTTGATGGACATGACTATTCGTCACAAATCATTCAGCGTATCGCCGGGGTTCCAGTAATACTCGATGCATCGGGATGCCCTCATTCCCCTTTTTTCGAAGTTGAATATGATGACAGGACGATTAGGTTTACAAGTCGACATGATAATGAGCATATTGTCGAGTTGGGGAGGAAGCTTGACTACGTCCATCACAATTGCAGCGGCTTTCTAAAGACTTTCTTTTTGAGAATAGATGTAATTGATGGTCACTGCTATTCGCTAAGCAATCATGCAAAGTCGCTGTCCATTGCATTCCGGACCGGAGGAAGGGTGGGACCATTTTTACATCTCCTCTCTTCTCACTATTTTTGTGTCAATGATTTTTCTGTTACGCAAATCGGAAGGCAGGAAGTCAAACTGAGCAGCGCTGCGTGCACTCAGACTATGACGATAAAGCGCATCGAGAATAGATGGATTGACGTCTTGTGTTTTCTTCTCGGAAGAACCATGGCAAGCTGCAATACAAACATGCCCTTATTAATTGAGCGCTATTGCAAGAGCGCGCGGCTGCACCATGGATTATCTGGCATAGAGGCTGTTATCGTTTTTTCAAACAAGCACTCTCGCTATTTCGCCGACGAAGAAGGACGTAGGAACATCCTCTCTCTCGTTGACACAGAGGCAATCAGAAGACTTCTGTCGCCGAAACTGAAAGATCCTTCCTTCGATTACGGCGTGAATAAATCCGATGAACAAAGAGAGATAGCTGCGAAATTATCAATTTCATACGACAAATACTACCCCAATAAAAAGATTGTAAAACTTATAGCGCTTCAATTAGCATCGTCAGGCAGGTATCATCCAAAACTCATGTCGAGTGATTATTTCTCTCCTCAATCGGATTGGGCGGATGTACACCTGCTTTTAATTCCGAATACTTTCAATGACCCTATTTTTATCTACTATCAACTCGCACTACTGACGGGCTTGGGCAACCGAATGCGTCTCCAAAAGTATTTATCGGTTTTGAGCAGGTATTTTTCTGGCATGATTTCGCGCCAGGCGTTTAACGAGAGAGCCGTCGAACTGTTTGGCGAGGCTGCGTGTTTTCTGCCGATCGGACGACTCTCCAGCGCCTTCTTCATGCGAAACACTTTTCCAGAAGAAGGCTTGAGGGAAAGGATATTAAATGTTCTATTGGAACGATAGTGCTTATATCAGGAGAGATTCCAACGAACTTATATTGCAAGGATTAAAATCGCGAGTGAGGGTCAAAATCTCTGATTTGAGTACAAATCTTTTTGAGCAGCTCGCCAAACAAAATATGATAGATGAGACGAACCTTGAAGCTCGCGAGCAACGATTCTTGCTAAGGCTCAACGAACTTGGTTTTCTAGAGACTGAAGAATACGAGCTGGAATCACCCCACTCGAGGACAGCTCGCTTTTTGTCTTATTATTCCGACGCTCCGCTGACGTTACTTAAGCAAATCGGCGCCGTTCATCTTGCCATCGTTGGTATGGGCGGCATAGGGCAGGTGGTGGCGGAGCATTTGGCTGCTGCTGGAGTTCGGCATTTTACATTAATCGACGGGGATCGAGTTGAGAGGTCAAACGTAAATCGTCAGTTTCTTGTTGGTCCCGACGAAATAGGAGAAGCAAAAGTAGAGGCAGTTTCCAAAACACTTGTTAATCGCTATCCAGATCTTTCGCTTAATCCAGTTGCGTCTTACGTCCGCTCTGCCGAAGAACTCATGCGTTGCGTTCCTTCGAGGACTTCAATGCTTGTTTGCGCTGCAGACAGTGGGGAGGGGGTCAATCCCAGGTCAATAGTTCTTGAAGCATGTATAGAAAAGGACATCCCCTGTGCATTTTGTGCTGTTGGAGTAGCTGATGGGGAAATTGGTCCTATTCTCGAAAAGCAGAGCGATATGAAATCCTATCTCTCTTTCCTCCAGCGAGCCGAAGAGAACATAGTCCGCATGCCCGTGCCAAAGGGATCAATTTGTTTTACGAACACTCTTGTGGGAACTGCGCTGGCAATGGAGATATACCGATATCTTTGTACAGGATCGAGCCCCATGCATCAACATACATGCTTCTGCTCCTTCATGAACTTTAAGGGTTTAATGTACAAGAGGGTAGGCAGCGAGAATGATACGAATTCTGTAAAGAAATCCCTGTGAAGCATTGGCTTGACAATGTCTGACGGCACTGTCGGACATCTACGCGTGGGACAAGCGAGTAACGCGAGCGATTTCAGGCCACTAGTGGCCCCAGCTGCGGCTTTGCCGCAGGTTCGATGTCAGACATTTTCAATGTCTGACATCGAACGAAGCTGGCGTGCAAAATGGCCTCACAAGGCCATTTTGCACCGTCTCAGGGGCGCGATTCAGGGTTTGCCGCTGCGTCCGTTATCGTAATAATCTCCCGCAGGTACCACCGCGCACGCCGCCGTACCCGTGTCTTTTATCGTAATAATTTGAAACTGGCTCCTTTTCTCCCTTGTCCGTTATCGTAATAACAAGGCGCGCGAGTGTCCTTCCCCCGGTCCAAGGGCGGAGCCCTGGCAAGCGCCGAACCGCCCGGGTCGGCGGCAGATTTGTACACACATTTACGATGGGGGTACAAGTATGCGTCTCTTGCGAGATTTTTAATCTCACAGCACATTTCACGGCAAACCATCGCCGCGCTTAGATCGCCTCGGTGTCCGGTAGCGAACCTTTTACCGAGACGCACCGGAGACATTGCGTAACTGTGTCATGCCGCAACAATGTAAAAGTGTGACTGCCGAACTGTGTAATAACGCAATAACGTAACAACGTTATTGCGTCACTTTTTAACGCCGCCAAGGGCGCCGGGTTTTTAGGGCAGAGCCCTAGTGCGCCGCTGGGCTTTGTACGGCGGCGCACGACACTTGCGGAAAATTTTCAGGCGCGATTAGTTCAATGTTCAATTGTTCTGCTATTCCACAGTCACGTTGTTCTGTTATTTCGATTTGCCGTAATCGCACAGCTACGCTACTCGGTTCCGCAAGAGTCGTACGCCGCCGTACAAAACTGCGTTTCGCCCGGCGGCGTACGTTTTAGGGCTCTGCCCTAAAACCCGGCACACGGCAAAACGAAATAACAGAACTATGTAATAACGACATTACGTAAATACGGCATTGCTGAAAAAGTGAATACCGATAAATCCAAAGGCCGCATTGAGACAGACGGGCGTGCGATAAGGGGCTCGCGGCGCATCGGGAAGGGGCGTTCTGCTGTTATCGCAGACCCCGGCGAGGATGCACCGAGGTCGCTTCCGGAGTTCATGCAGGCGATGGGTGAGCGAGACGGTCTTCTTCGCATCGACGCTGACAGCGAGACAATCTGAGAGGCGGCAGGGATGTCGGAGGGCTGACCCCTTACATGCCGAGCACGTCGATTGGGACGACGGCCACGCCGTCCGATGTCACGTGCGACGGCATCCCGTATCCGATGATGACGCATTTCGCCGCAGGCGGCCTCTCCCCGCGATTGACCAGCTTTCGCTCGAGTCGAAGCAGATTTTCCACTGCCTCTGGGACTTGGGGGCTCCCAAGCTTGACCTCAACGGCAGCCCACGAGCCGTCACGACGATGGACAATCGCGTCGACCTCCAGGTCGTCAGCGTCGTGGTAGTGAGATACGGTCGCATCGCTGGCTGCCGCGTAAACCTTGAGATCGTGCAGCACGAGGGATTCGAAGAGCAAGCCAAGGGTCTTCGGATCGGATGACAACGACTCCGGGTCCGCGCCGATGAGGGCGACGGCGAGCGATGGGTCAGCAAGGTGCCGCTTTGCGCCCTGCCGCAACTTCACCGGCGACCTGAGAGCCGGATGCCACGCGGGGACGTCGTCGACGATATTGATACGGCGCAGCGCGCCCATGTAACCGGTAATCGTATTCTTTGAGACGTCAACGCCCAAATCCCTTCCGATGGACCTCATGCCGGCAAGGGTCGATTCATTGCGCGCAAGCGAGGAGAGCAAGGCCCTTACCTTAACCGGGTCACGTTTCACTCCATCCGCCCTCGAAACGTCAGACTCGCAAACACCGTCAATATAGGCAGCGGCTATCCGCATCGCGTCGGCAGTCGTCTTACCGACCGCTTGGGGCCAACCGCCGCGGCAGAGCAAATCAGCGATACCGGCGATACCGGCGATGGATCCGAGTGACGCCGCAACGGGATCGCCGGCGAGCAGCGCCCCAAGCGAGACCGCTCCCGACGAAATACCGAGCTCGAAAAGCGTCATGGTATCCATCCGCAAACGGGCGATTCGACCCACACCGCTGTGCATCGGCTGGTTCTCGGCTCGTGGCGTCGCAGATCCGGTGAGAATGAACTGTCCGGGCTCCCCTCCCCTGGCATCGCATTCGAATCGCACGGCATCCCATAGCTTCGGTTCCTCCTGCCATTCGTCGACAAGCCTCGGGGTCGGTCCGACAATTGCCTGGGCCGGATCGAGACGAGCGAGCTGGAGGGCCGCAAAACCGCCAGATGGGTCGGAGAGAGATAACGATGACTCGGCAAATCTCTGGGCTGTCGTTGTCTTTCCACACCATTTCGGCCCCTGAATGAGCACTGCACCAAAAATGCCAAGGTCGCGCTCGACCAAGCAGTCAACACAACGTCCTATATACCTATCCATCGGCTTTCCCTCCAATCATTCATTTGAAATTATAGCGTCTATCTGCGTCGTTGGGACAAATAACGATTACTTATTGGGACGATTGACGGTAATTTATTGGGACGATTTCCATTTCTTAAGGCACTAATCAACGAGACCCACTGTGAACTATGAGACGGATAAATTTAGCTGACGCCTCTCATGAGTTCAGCAATGCTGATTTGAAATCCGTCGGCAATCTTCTTGAGATTTGAGAGGCTGACATTACGCCGCCCGACTTCAATGCTCGCGTAGTAGGAACGATCCATTTCAATCAAATTGGCGAACTGCTCCTGGCTGCACCCGAGTCCAGCGCGGAGCTCTTTGCATCTCATGCCGAATGATTTCTGAAGCGTCGTATCCATGACAAAAAGAGTCATGGATTGTTGTATAAAAGCCAACGGACTATATACAACAATCCCAGTTAAGGCGCATAATTATCTCTATTGGAAAGCACTCTGATGCCCAGTCGGATAGGGCACGGAAAAGGAATGGAATAGCAATGACTCAGGGAAAGCATTTCGCTGCCGGTGGCGATCACTTCGCCGCACTGCCAAACAAAAAGATTCACGCCCCGAAGGGGATCGCGCGTCTGACCGTCACCGCGGCGACCATGGCCGCCATGACCGGATCGAGCCTCATCTCACCGTTCACGGCATTCGCCCAGACCGGTGACGGGGGCACACAGCACCCCGCCGTGATGTCGCCGATCGCCGCCCACGCCGGCGCGGCATCCGGTACCGGCGCGAAATCCGCCGCACAGACCATCGCGGACCTGCAGAAGGCAGTCGACGAGGCGAAGGCGAAGGAGGACGCCGCCAAGGCAGCCTACGATGAGGCCGCCGGTCCCTACAACGAGGCGGCTTCCGCCCGCGACCAGGCCAAGGCAGCCTACGATTCGGCAGTCAGCGCCGGCACGGCAGCCGACCGAGCGGCAATGGACGAGTACGCCCGTCAGGTCGCAGAGGGCAAGGACGCCGCCGATGCTGCCGGCAAGGACCTCGAGCAGGCGAAGGCGGGTCTCGCAGACGCCAAGGCGGATGCGTCCGAGAAGGACGAGGCGTACCAGTCCGCCCTCAAGGCGGCTCAGGATGCCAAGGATGCCCTCGATAAGGCCAAGGCAGATGCCGTAAGCGCCACCCCGGAGGCAATCAGTGCCCCCGAACAGGCCGTGCGCGACGCCCAGGCTGCCGTGAGCAGGGCACAGGCCGAACTTGACAACGCCAACGCGACGCTTGCCGATGCCCAGTCCAAGCTGGTTGCGGCCCAGTCTGCAAAGGATTCCGCCGATGCCGTCCTCGCCGCAGCCCAGCAGAACAAGGACGCGGCGGATGCGAAGGCCGCAGCCGCCAGCGCCGCCTACGAGAAGGCGAAAGCAGACCTCGCCGCAGCGGAGGCAGGCGCCAGCGGTCCGGAGTACGATGCGGCAAAACAGAAGGTCGCGGACGCGGAGGCAGCCCTCGCTGCCGCACAGGCGACACAGTCCCAGTGCGAGTCCGAGCTCGAGCAGGTACAGTCCGCTGCGGCAACGGCACAGACCGAACTGAATGATGCCCAGGTGGCCCTCTCCGTAAAGCAACAGGCCGCGGCCGATGCCGAATCCGGTGTGACCGCCGCCCAATCCGCCCTCGCTGCCGCGAACGCCGACCTCGATGCCGCCAAGCAGGCGAACGTCGACGCCATCGCCAAGCTGGATGCAGCGAAGCAGGCTGTCAAGGATGCCGAGTCCGCCAAGGCAGCCGCCGACGTAGAGCTCGCGAACGCCAAGACCGCAAAGGATACCGCTGACGCCGCCGTGACCGCCGCCCAGCAGAAGGTCGACGAGGCCCAGGCGAAACTCGATACCGCCGACGCGCAGCTCAAGCAGGGAGCCATCGGCTTCTTCCGTGCCATGGGTGCCGAAGATGCAGCCAACATCATCCTGAACGCCAAATATGCCGGAAAGACCGAAGTCGGCAACTCCAAGGACGCCACGTCTCTTGACAATATGCTCAATGCGATCAAGTGGATGAAGTCCGTCAACGACTACCGCAAGTCGGTCGGCCTGTCCGAGCTCCATGTCACCTACAAGCTCATCGCCGGTGCGATCGCAGATGCCAACTACAGCGACACCGTGCTCGATCATGCCCGTCAATATGATTTTGCCGAAAACCTGGCATGGAATTACGGAATCGATCCGAGTGGGCAGTGGATCGAGCAGGAGAAGGGCTTTTTCGACAAGGCAACGGAGGCCCTTTATGGAGTCACCGGTCTTGTCGGCAAGGATGCCTATGATTTCTATGCAAAGAACGGTGTCGCAATCAACCATTGGATTGCAGACAACTGCCACTGGGAGAACGGCAGTAGCGGCACCGTCGGCCATTACATGAACATCATCAATCCCGAACTCGCCGTTATGGGAATGGCAACCTGCACCAAGGGCACCATGTCCGGGCTTCAGACGCAGTGCTACACCGCAGAGATCTCCGGCTGGTCCGGCTCCGGTTGGAACATGAACCCCATCTCCGTCGACGAGTACGAGCAGAAGCTGACCTCCTATATCAACGGCCTGAAGAACGCCAAGAGCGCACTCGACGCAGCCAAGGCCGATCTCGCATCCAAGCAGCAGGCAGCCACCGACGCCGCTGAAACCGTCCAGCAGAAGCAGGACGCAGCGGATTCCGCACAGGCAGATGTCGATGCCGCGAAGCAGGACGCCACCGATGCCCAGCGTGCCGTCGATGCCGCAAAGGCTGATCTCGCATCCAAGCAGCAGGGCGTCACGGATGCCCAGACCGAGCTTGATGCGGCGAAATCGGACCTCGATGCCGCCAACGCGGCAGTCGATACGGCAAAGTCGACCGTCCAGCAGAAACAGGTCGCCTTTGATGCCGCCAACGCAGCCGTAACGGCCGCACAGTCTAAGTTGGATTCCGCCAAGGCGGACACCGCTGCTAAGCAGCAGGGTGTGGACGATGCGAACGCCGATCTCGCGAAGTTCTTCCAGGACGTCGCCGACGCCAAGAAGGCGGTCGATACCGCAAAGAGCGTTCATGACGCGGCGGCAGCCGATCAGGTCGAGAAGGCGACCGTCCTCGCCGCCGCCGAGCAAAAGGCGGACGCCACCGCACGCGCCCTCGCGGATGCCCAGCGTGCCGTCGATGCCGCAAAGGCCGATACCGGCGTTGCCGCCGACAGGCTTACCGGCTCCCAGACCGATCTCGATGACGCACAGTCGAACCTCGACATCCTCACCGATCTTGCCGCGAAGCTCGCAGAGGCACAGCAGCGCGAGCAGGATGCAGTAAAGGCCGTCAATGACACCAAGGCCGCCCTCGATGCCGCGAAGGCGGATACCATCGCCGCCGAGTCCCTGGTCTCCGCCGCCGAGCAGGCGAAGGCGCAGGCAGACGCCAAGCTGTCGAAGCTGAACTCCATCGATGCCGGCGCGGCGATCGCTTCCGGCAATGATGTGAACGCGGATGACGCCGTCAACGCGCTTTTCGCCGCAGCAGTCGAGGCGCGTGCCAAGGTCGCGCCCGCCAAGGCCATCCTGGACGAGAAGCAAGCCGCGGTGGACGGGCTCCAGTCCGGCTATGATGCGGCACTCGCCGCCTACGGGCAGGCGAAGTCCGACCGCATCGCAGCGGAGCAGAAGCTTTCCGATGAGATCGCACGACAGGAGGCAGAGGAGGTCGCAAAGCAGCAGGCGGCATACACCCCGAAGCACCTCGCCGGCACGGATACCGCCCAGCCCGGCAGCCTCGCCCAGACCGGCGATCGCGCGGGACTCATCGGCGAGACGTTCGCCATCGGCGGTACCGTCCTCGTGGCAGCCGGCGTCTTCCTCGATCAAAAGAAGCGCCGCGAGCAGATGTAAAAGCGAGCCGGGCGTTGGATATCGGCTGGTGTCCAACGCCCGGTTTCATGGGCAGGGAGATCGGTGTGAGAACAAAGGCTATTATCGTTGCGCTTCTGGTGTGCCTTTCGGCACCTCAACTTGGATGTGCCGGCGTTGCAAAGCAGGGAAGTGGCTCTACGGAAAGGGCCGCCACAGCGGTAAAGAATAAAGACAAAAAGAAGCCAAGCGAAGAAAAGGCGACGCAAACCTCTGAAGCCCAGACCGAGGAGAAGAAAGAATCCGACGGCAAGGACCAGAAGTCCGATGACTCCAAGAAGGAGGATAACAAGTCCTCCGACTCGTCGAAGTCGGACAGCAAGGGCGATTCCTCCCAGTCCAAGCAGAATTCCGGCAATTCGCAAAGTTCCAGCAGCAACAATTCCTCTTCCAACGGCGGCAGCCAGAAGAAGTGGGTTGCCGAGCAGGGCCACTGGGAGACCGACTACGGCCAAGTCTGGGTCCCGAACGTGGTATACGTGCGCCATGAGCGCTACTGGGTCAACCATGGCGGAACCAAAGTCGGACCGTTTGACAGCAAGGCTGCTGCATGGGCGTGGTGCGATAACGATGTCGATAATGGCGGTATCGGCGGATCTGTGATCGATGACTCCTATACCACCAGCGAGGACCAGGGGCACTACGAGCAGCAGGCGACCGGGCAGCACTGGGTCGTCGACGTGGCCGGGCACTGGGAATAATGCGCATCGTTCCTCTCCTCTTACATTCGGTAAATGTTTATTTATTTGTGGGCGGCCGGTTCGGCCGCCTTTTTTAGACGCCCAGTCTGGGAGCAAACGATAGGAAAGCAATCAAACGAGAGGCCGTTCCAAAAGAATCCGGCGGTGCCGGATGCTTCGGGCAAAACCTTCCGCAAATCGGTAAGGTCTTCCATCAACTTGCTCCAGCCCTCGCCCGGAGCCCGCTGCGCGGGACCCATCGGCGAGACGTTCGCCATCGTCGGCACCGTCCTCGTGGCAGCCGGCGTCTTCCCCGATCAAAAGAAGCGCCGCGAGCAGATGTAGGACAAATCGCATAACGACTCGGAAAGGGGAATCCCGCAAAAGAGATTCCCCTTTTGCGTTTCGCCCGACACGGGTCGTTGAGGCAGCTTCAGCTTACGGGCTGCGGATTAAACCGATCTACAGCTGTGACTATATGTCTGTGAGCACATGTTAGCCTGGTCTTATGGTCACATATTTTTAAGAGCGCCTATGTTTTACCGACCGTTTGTCAGTGCTTATTGAACAACCAGTCGAACCCGGGCTCACCGAGAGTCTGGCGCATCTGGCCGGTCTGAAACTCGGTATGGGTCCCGTCGGGGCCAATGACCGTGTTCATACCACCGGCTCACGGAACGACCGTCTTGGTCTCACCGGTCGTGAGGTCGATTCTCATGTTGCCGACCTGGTTCTCGACGTGCATCTGTCCGTCGCTGCCAAGTACGTTCTGGAGCATGTCCGCCTCCTTGAAATCGTCTTCTTGCCGACAGTATGCCCGAAACGAAAAGGGACGCAGCATGAGTTGAATCTATAATTCTTCTATAAGGTTTCTAGGGGTTTTCTAGAAGAATTATAGAAATAAATTGTTGGCTTCCAGGTGTTGAGGCGTTTGGATTTGGCTATCTTCCTGCGGTAATACCGGTTAATAGACGAATTTTCAGGGTCTTTAGGTTAATAGTCGCTAATAGTCGGGTGCATGGGCACTATTAGGAACTATTAGGTTGAAGGCGAGCGATACACTTTGGATGGCGGCGCGGTGGGCGCCTGGTCATTTCCTTCCACCTTAATCTGCTTGTCTGCCGCGCCGTCGCTTCTCAAATAGCTAGGCCAAATCGAAGAACGCGCGGGGCGCCGGTGATCAACCCGAGAATGCCGATGGCACGGATAAGGCGGGGATGACGGCCGAAGTCGTTCGGCCATACGGTAAGGACCGTTGCAAAACCGAGGTGGCCCAGAAGTGCAAACACTTGCCAAAAGCCAGTCACCACAACCCCCTCCCTCTCCCAACTGAGTCTTCATTTATCGTATCAAGGCGCAAACCAGAAAGGTACGCGTGATCGTGATTGTATCTAGAAATCTTCTAGTAAGTTTCTATAAAACTTCTAGAGTATTTCTAGATTTGCAGGGATTCATGGGTTATGGAGCGTTGCGGTGCGGTAAAATGAATCTAGAAGGTTTCTAGAAATGTTCTAGAAGAACTATGGAGAGGACCGGTGCAAAAATGATCGTTTCGCTGATCAATCTGAAGGGCGGTGTGGGCAAGACGACGAGCTGCATCGCGCTCGCGACGGCCGCCGCTCGCGACGGCAAGGAAGTCGTCGTACTCGACGCGGACCCGCAAGGATCGGCCACCTTCTGGGCCGATAACGCCGAGGACAACGGCGAGGAACTTCCCTTCGCCGTCGACGCCGCGAACCCCGCAACCGTCAAACGGGCGGCGAAGAAGTTCAAAGGCGATCCGAGCCGCTGGGCCTTCATCGATTGCCCACCCAATGGGGCCATCTTGGACGCGGCGCAGGGCGCGTCGGACTTCGTCATCGTGCCGACCGGCACCGGCAACGCAGACCTCGTGAAAACGGCCGAGACCGTGAAAACGATGGAAGCGAACGGGAGGCCGTACGCCGTGCTTCTTACCCGCGTGCTGACGAACACCAACGGTTTCAAGGCTGCGCAGGAAAACCTTGCCGCCGGCGGTATTTCCTACTTCGACACGGCGATCCGCCAGAAGGAGGACCTGAAGGGCTACTTCGGGCTGCCGTTCGGATCGGCACTCTACGGATACGATGACGTCTATAGCGAGCTCAGGGAGGCCCTGAATGGCCGTTAAAAATAACTTCAATGCATTTGCCAACAACAACACCAAACCGGCCAAAAAGCGCCTCATGGACAACCAGGACACCGCACACAAGGGTGATGCCGGGACCGACGAGCGCAAGATGATTACGTTTTACGTGTCGGCAAAGAAGCACGCAGCCCTGAAGGCCTACTGCAAGCAGGAGGGCAGGACGATGACAGCTGTGATGCAGAACGCTGTCGATGAGCTGCTTAAAGAGGCGGAAAACGAAGACCGATAGGTTAGTTTCGGAATCGATGAGAAAAGGAGCCGATATGACTCAAAGCGAGCAACGCAGGAAGCTCAGCGGCGACATCACCACGGAGCTCTGTGGGCTCAGCGGGCTTTCGCAGGTGATGAACACATCCGAAAACGAAGCCCTGTTCGCGCTGGCCGACCTTCTCGGCCCAGCCGTAAACCGATTGCTCGGCCTGCTCGAAGAGAGCGACAATATTGATTCGTTCGCCATCCCAGAGGATGCCATCGAAGACTCGACGAAAACGGCCGAGGAGACGCGCGCCGAAATTTACGACAAGTTCGCCATCGAGCTTCATGGCCTAAAGGGCCTCGCAATGGCAATGGAGGAATCAGGGAGTGAAATCACGCTCGCTCTTTCAGACCTTCTAGGCCCAGCCGTAAACCGATTGCTCAATCTGATTGAAGAATTGGAACAAGCATCCTGATATCGCATTTCGCGAACATATCTTAATCAAACGTCAGTCAAGAAGAGCACCGGAAGGTGCTTTTTTCTTTCTTGTAGGCTCTCAGATCCGATTTAAGGCATCGAAATAATGCAGTCTGAGGAATACGGCCGAATTGGTTCCAAAGTGTCAGATATTCGATTCTGTGGCCGTTTCCGTGGTCTAGACGTGAGGTCGACTGAATGTCGGAATGGATAGCAGCTGAAAAAGATGCCCTATCTGTAGTCACCTCACGATTGCAAAAAGACGTTCGTCTTTCAGTGAGTTTCAAGCGAGGGTTCTAGGCCACTTGTGGCCCTCTCTCTTAATTCTCAATTCTCTTTTCTCTACATATATAGGGGCATGTACTCATGCAACGTTAACCCCTATTTATCACGTACTGATGCAACATAAATGTGTACTCATGCAACGCTATGTGCGTACTCATGCAACGTTATGTACTGATGCAACGTTGCATGAGTACGCGTTAAGGGGTTATGACAACGCATTCAACCGTGAAGAAATATATTTGAACATCGTGATATAT
>OJPS01000465.1_pt1 | contig 35127 bp, 32 predicted proteins | sample 1598551 | NCBI WGS metagenome assembly OJPS01 (sample SAMN03922488, study PRJEB24848) | human gut metagenome | isolation source: stool sample | host: Homo sapiens | place: Germany | collected 2011-05 | reverse complement strand
GCTTCAACGGCAAGGAGGATCAAGTATTCATCGGAGACTGTCTCGCGGACTACGGCGCCCGAATGTACGACCGAGAACGAGGAAGATGGCTCACACAGGATCCCTTACAGCAATACCATAGTCCGTATGTTTTCTGCGGGAATAATCCGATCAATAATATCGATGTTGACGGAAATTGGTCGGTTACAAATCATTATTTGATGACACGAAAAGCGTTGGCACAATATGGCATAACTGGACAGCAAGCCGAATTATTATCGTATTATGCTTCTATGTATGCAGATAATCCAAGTAGAGGTGTTAGATTTTTGAACAATGTATTTCACTATCGAGAGAAAATTCTTCTGAAAATTTCAAGTATAGATCATAGCGGAACTGCCATCTCCCAGGAGACGGATTGGGATCCGAGTTCTCCGCACGAGAATGCCAATATCCGGCATTCGATGCGATCGAATTGGGAAGCCCAAGCATACTCGGAAGGACGGGAAGGAGGAATCTCAAAGAGAGATGCTCAGTTGCGAGGTATGCGCTTCGGATGGAAAAACATATTAAGTTCTGCGAACAAAGGTTCTTTGGCCACTTTCGTGAAAAACAATGTCGGAATCCAGATGTTTGGCGTAGGACTACATGCTCTGCAAGATGGTTATGGTCATGCTGGGGTGTCGATGAAAGAACATGATGAAATCGCTGATGTATGGGGAGATACGAGAGCTTCCGAACGTATTACTCAATCTGCGATCTATGTCCATCAGATCGTATCCGGAGATTGGTCGAATTTGGGTGGTCGTATTGATTTGGATTTGACGGGAATGTCTAATGCGCAATTTCAGGTATTTTTATCGCGAGTTATCGATTATATAAATAGCAAAAATTGATTTATGAAACAAGATTTGGAGACATTCTATATTATTGCTCTGATACTGGCAAAAATATTCTTTCGAGGAATTTATTTGTTAACCCTCTTTATAGCTATTGGAGGATTATTACATTGGGGACTTTATCCAACAATGAAAGGCTTGAGACTGATGGATTTTTATTATATTATACCTTTCATACTTGGTTCTGCCGGAATTCTTATTTTGCTATCCTTATTGGAGCAAAAATTTCCACATGTAAAAATAATGCCATTTTGTGGAAATATGACATCTATTTTAATAAAGCCTGTTCTTTGGACTATGTTCATTTTGTCGTTTTCTTTTATTGTAATGGCATGGTCAGAAGATTTCATGTATAGTAATCCTATAAGATTTTTGAAAAGAGCATTGCCTGTGTTATCTGTATCTGCGGTTCTTTTATGTTTAATTTATCTAAGAGAAAGAAAACATAAGAAACTTACTAAATAAAGATTCTTGATTGAAAGAGGAGCTTTTTTTGCTCCTCTTTTTATGCTATTTAGCTAAAAAGATCGTTCGACCGCACCTTCACCTACGACGATCGCGGGCGGTTATTAAGCGAGACGACACAGGTGAACGGCGGCGAATTGGCCGTGGTGGCTTACAGCTACGATGCTGTCGGTCAGCTCTCTGGAAAGACCTATGGTACAGGAACGCACGCCATTCACGAGACGATGGAATACAATATTCAGGGCTGGTTTACGGAGAAGAACAGCGAACTGTTCGATATGTCTTTGGACTACTATAATAAGTGGGGACGCATAGATGATGTTTCGCCATCCTATACGGGCAACATCACCTCTTGGCAGTGGCAGCACAAGGGCGACCCGACAGGCAACGGCCCGCAGAACCGCTATAACTTCACCTATGACGACCTCTCGCAGCTGACGAACACCGACCAGTATGTAAACAACGAGAAGACACGGCAGAATGTGGAACGCTGTCTTTCCTATGACCGTAACGGAAACCTTCAAACTTTTATTCGTTATGAGAATGGCGCCTGCGTATCGAACAGCAGCTATAATTATTCGGGGAATCGACTTGTTTCGTATTGTCCGGGAACAGTCTTCGAACGGGAGGACGTAGGTATCGGAGAGATTATTGTCCCCAAGAAAGGGATCGTTTTTCCCCTAACCGTTCAACTGCATCAATACGATGCGAACGGTAACGTTACAAAAGACTGGGAGCGAGGACTGGATATGTCATATAATTGTCTGAATTTGCTTGAATATACCTCGGACAACGATGCGAATGTCATAAATTATTGTTATCTTGTAGACGGTACGAAACTCACTGCGGTGAATGCCGACGACTGCGGTTTTGCGTATCGGGGTTCTTTTACATACTACCGTGCGGATGCCGGAGGCGACCGCGTATTCGAGAGTACGCGGTTCGGCGGCGGGCGGATCGTGGGGACGGTCGACGATGAAACCGAGGTTCGTTATTTCGTGACGGATCATCTGGGCAGTGTGCGCGTCGTGGCGACAGACCAAAACAACGTCCTCGAACGCAACGACTACTATCCTTTCGGAAAACGCTGGGACTCTGCATCGCTGCCAATTTCGGACAACCGCGACCGGTTCAACGGCAAGGAGGATCAGGCGTTCGCAGGCTTGCCGTTCTCGGACTACGGAGCCCGAATGTACGACCGAGAAAGAGGACGATGGCTCTCGCAAGACCCCTTGCAGCAATACCATAGCCCGTATGTTTTCTGTGGAAACAATCCAATCCGATTGGTCGATCTCGATGGAATGGAGGCTCGTGATTCGACGAGTGTGATGATTCCTCCGGTTATCGTTTATCCTTCCGAAGATGGTGGAAGCAATAGTAATTTCGATTATTGGGGAGCGGCGTATGATCTACTCATACCGGGTTACGCAATGTGGATGGAAGCAGACACCTATCGGATAAATGGAGAATATGGTCATGCTGCGGCTCGTTATTTATTATCTACGTTTGAAGCAGGGTTATTTTTTTTCACGGCAGGTCAAAGCAATAATCTGCGAATCGGAATGCAAGGCAGTCGAATTGCCGCAAATTCAACAAAATTACTTGGCAGACCAATTATAATACCGGCAAAAAATTTACGTTGGAATTTTGAAAAACACGTTATTCAAATTCCTAAATATAGGAATAAAAGTAGATTTTTTGTAACAACAGAAAAAGAATTGGAGCAATTAGTAGAAGCCGCAACTCATATTTCCGGCTATATACAAAAAACGTCTGGAAATTATATTAGAACCGTTAATGCAGGAAAGATTATTAGTTTTGATGTAACCACTAATTCAACGACAACTATATATACCGTCGTAACCAACTCTAAGACAAATGAATTAATTTCGATTTTCCCGGGGTTACCAAAATAAATGCAATAATGTTGACTATTTACGTAGAAGATTTTGAACATGAAATACTGAGTCCTATTTTATCGGACAATGAGAATATTTTTGAATTATTTATTCAGAAATGGATAGCTGTTTACCCGTTAAATGTTGTCAAATATATTGATATATATGATGATACAACTTTTAATCATAAAATGGTGAAAGATCTTTTAGTAGATATTGATATGCTGATTTCTCATGCAAATGAAAGCGAAATATATATTCTCCAACAAATAAAAGAGTTATGTTTCTTTACTTTATCATCTGAACATCAGTATCTTCGATTTGATGGAGATTAAATAATCTCAAAGACAGCGGCGGAACAATTGTCCCGCCGCTGTCTTTGAGATTATTCTCTTTAACCGTTTCCACACCTCAGTATTGCAGCCATAAATAAAAAAAGAGCGAGAAAACAACCGACTTACCTTCGAACATTTCCTCTCCTATGACCGCAACGGCAATCTGACATACGACATGGAGTTGCAAACGGATTTTGCATACAACAGTCTGAATCTGTTAGAAAAAGCGGTGCGGAACGATACGATTGTCGCGAAATATTCGTATCTTGCAGATGGTACGAAACTCTCTGCGGTGAATGCCGACGACTGCGGTTTTGCGTATCGGGGTTCTTTTACATACCGTGCAGATGCCGGAGGCGACCGTGTATTCGAGAGTACGCCGTTCGGCGGCGGACGAATCGTAGGGACGGTCGACGATGAAACCGAGGTTCGTTATTTCCTGACCGATCATTTGGGAAGCGTGCGTGTCGTGGCGACAGACCAAAACAACGTCCTCGAACGCAACGACTACTATCCTTTCGGAAAACGCTGGGACTCTGCATCGCTGCCAATTTCGGACAATCGGGACCGCTTCAACGGCAAGGAGGATCAAGTATTCATCGGAGACTGTCTCGCGGACTACGGTGCTCGCTGCTACAACAAACTAAATGGACGATGGCTTGCGCAGGATCCGCTGGCGGAGAAGTATCGCAACATTTCTCAATATGGATATTGTGCCGATAATCCAGTTAGTGCTATTGATTGGCAGGGTAAATTGATTATTTTTATTAATGGATATACTATAAATCACAACAAGGAACTCAGAAATACTGGCAAGCAACTATCGATGGTCAAGAAATAGATTTTGCCCAAGCCACTATGGAACAATTAAATGACAATAATGCATTGTATAGGCATGGTGGGAATAGTCCTATTCCAAGACGGCGGATGCTACGGGGAGAACAACAAGCTGTATTGGATTTTGATTCAATAATTGAATCCATAAATAGTAGCGATGAAACTGTGCCGGAAACGATAAAAGTCATTACGCACAGTATGGGAGCTGCTTACGGAAAAGGTTATGTAAAAAAACTGAAACAGCTCTTAAAAGAAAATGGTTATGGAAAAAGTGTTTTAATTTCTCTGGTTGCTGATTTCGATCCATATCAAGCTAATCATTTGGCTCCTGTGAAAGATGTATTTACAATGCAATTTACGCATGATGGCTTTTTAGCGGATTACAGACAATGGGAACTGGATGATGAAAATTATTTTGAGAATCCGGACTGCAGTAGTCATGCAATAGTCTCTTTTATTAATGAAATAATAAAATTAGAAGAAGGTACTTATGCGTGGGATGGAGAAAAATGGGTACGACAAAATTGATTTATTAATTTTGAATACCATACTGATTTTATGTATATTGTTTGTATTGTCTTGGCCATGCTTTTGGTATTATAGTTATATCTCAGACGGACTGACAGGGGCAACTATATGTTTTTTTTGTAGTTGTGTATTCACTGGTAGTCACGTAGTTCTTTATCGATATTTAAAGAAAAAACATAAATTTGTTTTCAAAAAATACCGATGGTGGTTATATTTGGCAAATGTTATTTATTTATCTATTAATATTTGGTTTATAAGTCTATTTAGGTAAGGTTTAAAACAGAGAGGCGAAATATATTTCGCCTCTCTGTTTATTTGTGAAGGGTTGGGGCATCGAAAATTTTCCATCTATGACCGCAACGGCAATCTGACATACGACATGGAATTGCAAACGATTTTTGCATACAACAGTCTGAATCTGTTAGAAAAAGCCATGCGGAACGATACAATTGTCGCAAAATATTCGTACCTTGCAGATGGTACGAAACTCTCTGCGGTGAATGCCGACGACTGCGGTTTTGCGTATCGGGGTTCTTTTACATATAGGGAAGAAGTTGTAGAAAACGGGACAGGCTGTCAAGTTGAAAGTGTACCGTTCAGCAGCGGACGCATTGTGGCAACAGCCGGCAACGACACCGAGATTCGTTATTTCCTGACCGATCATCTGGAAAGCGTGCGTGTCGTGGCGACAGATAAGAACAACGTCCTCGAACGCAACGACTACTATCCTTTCGGAAAACGCTGAGACTCTGCATCGCTGCCAATTTCGGACAATCGGGACCACTTCAACGGTAAAGAGGATCAAGTATTCATCGGAGACTGTCTCGCGGACTACGGCGCACGTTGTTACAACAAACTTAACGGGCGGTGGCTCTCGCAGGATCCGCTGGCGGATGAATACATTAACCATTCCCAATATTGTTTCTGTGGGAATAACCCGATCAGTCGAATTGATATTAACGGTGAGGATTGGTATTCCTATCAGAAAAAAGAGTATAATGAACAGGGAGAGATGATAGAATATACCGCATACGCGTTTACTGAAGCTACATCTCAACAAGAGTTAGACGATGCAGGAATAAATGGCACTTATTTGGGAGCGGTAGTTGTAATTTTTGCGGGATCATTGAATGAAAAATTAGGGACAAAAGAAAGTGATCCCGATGGATTATATATCAATGGAGATGGAGCTATTACGGCACAAGTGACAGTATATGGCCCCAAAGGAGAATCCGACATTGCACGATATACCGGATTTACAATGTCTTCTGATTTTAAGAAATATGGAGCAATTGCGGATGGTGAGTATACCGTTAATTATCTTGTTCCGGGTAAAAGCGCACCTCTCCCGTCCAATTATGCTGTAAATGGAGGAAATCCAGTTGACTGTTTAAATGGGATTAATCCAAGTCCTATTTCTCCATATAGTGCAACTCAAAAAAATGGGATTTATATTCATGCAACCAATATCAATGGGAAAGCAGGTGGCAATATAGCTGCATCTACGGGATGTTTATTGATCCAAGGTGGGGCACAATGGAATAGATTTCAATCTCAAATTGGGAAACGTGATTTTAAACTTATTTTGTATAGGCAATGAAACAATTCATTTTTATAGGTGCCTTATTCTCTTGTCTTTGCGCGAATGCGCAAAGACAAGAGATATGTTTTCACCGGGACAAAACCCTAATACCGATTTACGCAGATCAATTGACGGATAGCGTCAGCTGTCAAATATATCAGGATTTTGAGCAGGAAGATCATGTGTATGAAGCCTTTATTACCGAAAAATCCCCATTGCGATTTAAAGTAGAATTTTGCGACTTATACGATTCAAATAAAACTACAAGAATTGGCTGGATTGACAAGAAGTATTGTAATGTATGGGATCGAGTTTATTACGATAACAGAGGAGAATATATTAAACTATACAAGGCTCCCAATAGCGACGCATATTTAAAAATTCGTAAACGGCCAGAACGTGCATTGACAGTTGTGGATTTTCAAGACTATTTTTTACATGTAATGTTTGAAATTGACAATGTGATATATGACGGATGGATTGATAGATACTGCTGTAACATATTCAATTCGTGTACATAATGAGCATTTTATAGAGCAATCATAGGGATCAAAATTTCCGATACATGAAATATATGAGCCAAGATACAGGAAGGGTAAATAGGATATGAAACTTTTGAGACTTATAATAAGTTGCTTATTCTGTCCGATGGTCATTTTCGGACAAGAGAAAGCTGAAGTATTTACATGGCATCCTGATGGAAAGCCTGTTGCATTATATGATGACGCCTCTTTAACAAAGAAACGAATAGACGTTTATCCTGATGTCGAAGAAGGTATGGCTGGGATGATTTTTTATATCGATGTTGAATCGGACTCATGTTTGCGTGTAATAATAGATCCGCTCGATTATTTGTTTGTTAGAAAGGGAACTCTGGCTGTAAACACAAGAAATTATAATAACGAATGTTTCCCTTTATACGAAGCTCCAGATGCAATGTCGAGACTTGTATTTCAATCGCATGTACAGCAAACAGTTATCGTATATGGCATCTGTGATGGATGGCTATTTGTGGAAGCACAGGATGAGTATCAGCAACTTGTCCGAGGATGGTTGCCACCAAACATGCAATGCGGCAACCCTTATACAACATGCGGCTAAATTTCCATGAATTGTAAATATCAAAAGTTCGATAAAACAGAACGATAATGAGATCTATTTCTCTGAAATTAATTTATTGCATGTAGAAATGTACCATTATCGTCGACTGTTAACTGATACTGAAACTATTTTAGCTTCCATAGATTCTCTTCAAGCGGCAACACAAGGAAACGAACGCTATTTCGAAAGGTTGAAAAACCTATTTATCGATGATAACTACGATATTTTTCTGGAATAAGGGATTATTCGTGTTATCCGAATTACATACAATGGGAGGGGTTTTTCGCCCCTCCCATTTATCTTAAAAAACGAATTATACCCACCTTACAAGCGGTTCATCGGGATGTAAGCTGTTATAATTACTGATAAGGCTATCCCATAATGTAGGGTCAGAGGTGTATCCGATCCGCTTTTCGAAATCCGGCGAGGGTAATATGTCCGCGCTGCAAACTCGTAGTTCACCATCTCCTTTTTCGTTGATTATGCAAACATTCCGGTGGATTAAATTGACCATCTCCGGCCGTTGGGATGCCCAATGCTGACAGAGATGCTTCTTCCCATCTATAAGATAAAGATTTTCTAATTTCATACTTGTTTATTTTTGTTTTGCCTCGTATACGGTATATACGGTATGTGGGGCAACAAATTTCATACCCTATTTAGAATTTAGCTCTGAACTGCCAAACTGTCCGTTTTACGGGCGATTTTCATCTTTCTTCATGCCCAGAACGGCCCTGACGTGCCATCCGTCGGGATCGTCTTCCGGGCCTCTATATTTGCCGCTGTCGAAGTACAAATCACACATTATTAACTAAAAGACAGTATTATGGCAACAGAAGAAAATGTAAATCCGACCGAGGGTCAGGAACAGGAAAACGACTACCGGGAAACGCTTCTCGTGCGCAATCCGGACAGCGGCCAGGTAGAGGCCGTTTCCAAGCTGGTGACCAAAGGGGATCGCCGAGAGGTGCATACCGTGCAGCCTCTTGCGAAGAACCGTCCGGCGTTCTATCCGTTCCGGAGCAGCAATGCCGTGGCGGCTTTCATCCGAGGTTTCAAATCCCAGAAGGACAATCCGATCCAGTTTCAGTTTTTGAAAGTGCCCGTCTTTTCCGTCGGCAAGATCGTCACATCGCTGGGCAAGCTCGTCAGCAATCCGAAGAGCGAGGAGGGCTGGGAGACGTATAACAAGTACGTCGTGAACACGGCCGAACTGGAACAGGTGAAATACGACAAGGTTGAGATTCCACGCGCGGAGTTGCAAGAATTGGGTATCGACTTCGATGCGCTGCCGCAGCGCACGCAGCGGAGCCTGATGCTGGGGCTCCCGACCAGAGATCTGTTTCCTGCGACGGTCCAGCTTTCGGACCACGGCACGACGACGGGTCTTTTCAACCTGAGTTTCTACCGGGACCATAACGATGAGTTGAAGTTCCGCCTCGATACGCCGCTTGTGCAGCCCGAATACGAACGTGAGGAGTATGCCTCGGAGATCACGCCCGACGACAAGGTACTTCTGATGTGCCTCGCAGCCATACACCACCGTACCGCCGCACAGTTTTTCGGCGTCAGGGCAAACACCTTGGCGGCCCTGACGGGCACGGTCGCCGTGGGTGCCGAGGCGGCGCTGACGGACAACTGGACCGTCGAAACCTCCGCCTACTGGAATCCGATCCGCACGAAGCGCATTACGACGCAGGTCGGGGCCTACAGCTCGGCGTCCGACACTGGTTCTACGAAGATTTCGTCGGGCACTTTCTGGTGCTGCACGCCTCCTGAGCCGATTACCGCATCGGCAACCGTCACCGCACTTATGACGGGCGGGCCTACGGCATCGGCATAAGCTACGGCTATGCGTGGATTCTCTCGAAGCGCTGAAACCTCGTCGTGGAGGCCGGTACGGACCGTAAAACTCCGCTGCCATCTGCGCCGCGTGGGTACGGTCAAAGACACGATCCACACGACCGAACTGGATACGGCCTACCTGCGGGGCCGGCAGCTGCTCGAAAAACGCAAATACGCACAGGCGCTCTACGTCCTTCATGACTACCGGGATCGCAATACGGCCATCGCACTGCTCTCGCTGGGACAAGACAGGGAGGCGCTGCGCATCCTCGAAGCACTTCCCGCGACAGCCATAAGCGAGTATCTTCGAGCGATCGCCTGCTCGCGGCTGGGCCGCAAGGCCGAGGGACGGAGACACTTCCTCGAAGCCTGCCGCCGCGATGAGCGCATGGAGTATCGTGCGGCGCTCGACCCCGAAATCGATGAACTCTTAAAAAATTGATACTATGACGACAAATCATCTGCGCCGCATCTTCGCGGCGATGCTTCTTCTGCTTGCACTTTGCGGCCTCGGCGCCTGCACGTTCCACGAGGTCGAAGAGATCGAGGTGATCCGCGCACCCGAAGGCGACGGCACGATCGTCGTACCCGACTGGGACGACACAAAACGATAGCGGATGGGAAGTTCCGATATTACGAACGTCTATGCCGCCCTCGATCGTACTCATACGGTCGTCGCATTGGAGAGATCCCGACGGGGCGACGAGGGTTTCAGAACCTTCTTCGACGAGTTTGCGGATTATGCGGCCAACAAGGGATATATCCCGTATCTTCTGCTGTTGAACTTTCACGTCGACGACGGCTCGCGGCTGCCGCCGATCGAAGCCAAAGAACGCGGCTACCGGCTGGCGCATCTGGCACCGCTGGAAGTGAAGGACATTCGTCAAGCCCTGATGTTGTACGACCTGCTCTATTGCCGCAAGCACGGCCTCGACCCGCTGGCTGCGCAGAACACCGCCCGGAACCTCTGCTACAAGGACGCTTACGCGGGCTTCCGCAACGAATCGATTCCCGCGCTGTCGCAGCCCGGAGCACCTTACGGGGCTGTGGAAACGGAGGGCGGCGTAGCTCTTTTCCGCCGCGGAGAACAACCTGCCGATTCTGCTCAAAGAGGGTCCGACGCTACAACACATCGTGCGCCTGCACGATGCTGCTTTTTGTTGGCAAATGAATATTTTCCACCTCTCATCCGAGGTGAAGTTGGAACAGCTCCGGCACCACGACGGCTACGAGCATGCGATGTTCTACCTCGGTAAAGGAATGAAGCAGCTGTCAAAATTCGGCACCCTGACAGCCGCAAAGACCCGGTGGGAATTGCTGTTGTCTACGGACACGCCTCTGGGGACAGGATGCTATGAAGAGATGTAGGACTACTATCTGCTGCACTTCTCCCACCCTCAATTACAGGATACGCAGTTACGGATGTATCGGCTCCCGCAGTTCGATATCGGCTGGCAGAAGTACGCCGATCTGTTCCGGCTCGAACGCAACGATAAAGATAGGGATGCCTTCGACAATATCCCGCCCGAAATATTCGCCTCGAAAGCATTGCTGGCGTACGGCATACGGACCGATACGTTCGATCTGGTGCCGACGGTGCGGAATTATGAGAAACTGATCGATAATGTTTCGCACACCTCGTATCACAACAACAACTACTACTACAACTTCGACATCGCCGTTTTACAGACGATGCAGCATAGAGGTGCGCTACGCGCAACCATGATTAGTTATTTTCCATGAATGGCCCCACGCAAATTGGCTGTGTTGCTGATTCTGCGGGTCGGAGCCTGCGGAACACACCCACAGTAGCGGGCCTCCGCGGGCGGAGGCTTCGGCTCGCGCGGCGCCTCGGCAAATCCCAAATAAATTTGGTTCTGCGTCCGGCTTGCACGCTTTGCGGAGGACAAGCCTCCGCTTAGATAGGCGGCGCCTCGGCAAAATCGCAAACTCCGTTTGCTTTTGCGCTCGGCTTGCACTATCTTTGTATCCGATGAAACCGCCGTTTCTCGATATTATTCCGCACCGGTTCCGCCGGAGAAGTTTAGGGGTGACGCTCAGCGTCTTCACGCGCGCATTGCTCAACTTCGCGGGGCTGGCCGTGCTGATTCCCGTGCTCGTCATCATCCTCGACACGGAAGGCATCCGCTCCAACCGGTGGCTGGCGGCGCTCTACGACTTCGGCGGATTCACGAGCGACCGCACGTTCATCCTCACGGTATGCGCCTGTGTCGTGGCGGTGATCCTGTTCAAGAGCCTCGCCAATCTGGCCCTGTACAAAATCGAGCGTAACTTCATCTACGACCTCTATCGGGAACTTTCGCGCCGGCTTTACGTCGACTACCGCAACCGGGGGTTGGGATTCATCAAAAGCTCCAATTCGGCGGTTTTGGCGCGCAACGTCAATGTCGTGTGCCTCACCTTCGTCACGGGCGTGCTGATGCCCGTGGCCGCCATGGCCAGCGAAGCGGTGCTCTTCGCCCTGCTATTCGGGTCGCTGGCGATTTACAATCCGCTCGTAGCGCTGCTGACGCTCGCTATCTTCGTACCTTCCGTAGCGCTCTACTACTACTTGGTACGGCAACGCCTGAACCGCTACGGCGAGGAGGAGAACCGTGCGCAGCGGCGCAAGTCGCGCACCGTGATCGAGACCTTCCGCGGCTATGCCGACCTGGAAATCGCGGGCGCCTATCCCGCGATGCTGAGCGACTTCGACCGCTCGATGGATGAAATCATCCGCGTGCGGCAGCGCAACGCCACGATCGCCGCGCTTCCCCCGATGTTCACCGAAGTGGGACTGACCGTCGGCATGGCCGTCCTCGTGGCGTTCTGCGCCGGAACGGACAACACGCAAATGAAACTGCTGTTCGGCATCTTCGCCGTTGCTGCATTGCGCATCATGCCCTCGGTGCGCAGCATCATGGGGGCGTGGACGTCGCTGCGTTACAACCGTTACACGATCGACGTGCTGCGCGACGCACGGCTCTACGATACGCCCGCAGGGATCGACACGACACAGGAACGGATGCCGTTCGAGCGGGAAATCCGAATCGAAGGGCTTTCGTTCCACTTCGACGACGCACCCGACCGCGACATACTGCACGATCTGTCGCTCACGATCCGCAAGGGCGAGCGCATCGGCATACGGGGTGCGTCGGGCGTGGGAAAGACGACGCTGTTCAACATCCTGCTGGGCTTCTACCGCCCCACGGCGGGCCGCATCACCATCGACGGCCGACCGCTCGACGAAACGAATCTCCGCAAGTGGCAGAACACGATCGGATACGTTTCGCAGAGTGTCTTCATTGCCGACAGCTCCTTCATGCAGAACGTGGCGCTGGGCTGCGCCCCCGACCGGATCGACCGCCGGCGTGCGGCGCAGGCATTGGAAACGGCCAAACTCAAAGAGTTCATCGACACGCTGCCGCAGGGAATGGAGACCCCGATCGGCGAATGCGGCTGCCGGCTCTCGGGCGGGCAACGCCAGCGGCTCGGCATCGCCCGCGCACTCTACAAGCAGGCCGATATCCTCTTTTTCGACGAAGCGACCTCGGCGCTCGACAACCGCACCGAGGAGCGGATCAACCGCGCTATCAAGGAGTTGTCGAAGGCCAACCGCGAGTTGACGATCATCGTCGTCGCCCACCGCGAAAGCTCGTTGGACTACTGCGACCGCATCATCACCCTGGGAGAAAAAACAGCATAGATATGGACTATCTCGTAGCACAAGACCTGATCCGCAGCGAACACCTCGACCTCGTGCGCGAAGGCGGGCTGAACGGATTCAAGCCCTTCGAAACGACCTGCGGCGCGGCAACCGAGCCGCTTATAAGGCTGTCGCCGGCAGAACCGCTGACGCTCGACGACTTCGCCGGCTACCGCGAACTCGACCGATTCGATTTCGACGAGGCGGTCGCCGACTGCCACTTCGGGCGTTACGACGGCGGCCGGCTCTTCTACATGACCGCATCCGGGCAACGACCGGTGCTCTTCGCCAAGGCCGACGGCGACCCGCTCGTGCGGAGCAACGTCGCAGCCGACGGCCGCCCCGACCCCTCGCTGCTGCGATTCGGACTGTGGATGAGCTTCGGCATCGCCCACAACCCGCACAGCATCGCCATCCACTCGTCGGTAATCGTCCACTCGGGCCGCGCCGTTCTCTTCCTGGGTGAGTCGGGAACCGGGAAGAGCACCCATACGCGCCTGTGGAGAGAGCACATTTCCGGTGCGCAACTGCTCAACGACGACTCGCCGATCGTGCGCGTCGTCGAAGGCGTGCCGACCGTCTTCGGGTCGCCGTGGAGCGGGAAAACACCCTGTTACCGCAACGAGAGCTACCCCATCGCCGCATTCGTGCGATTGGCCCAGGCTCCGCACAACCGGATCGCCCGACTGCCGGTCGTCCGGGCGATCGGCGCGCTGCTCCCCTCGTGCCCGCCGGCATTCGCCTACGACGCACAATTGCAGGACAATATCTGCGACACGCTCTCGCAACTGATCGCCCGCGTGCCGGTCTACCAGTTGGAGTGCCTGCCCGACGCCGACGCCGCACGGCTCTCGTTCGAAACGACGATCGCCGACCGATGAAACGCACCGTTCCCAACCGTATGCTCTTTGCGGAAACCCGCGACCAGCTGCTCGCGGGACGCGAAGTCGTCGTCCGCGTATTGGGCCAGAGTATGCTGCCCTTCTTCCGAAGCGGCAGCCGCATCACGCTTCGCCCCCTGCGCGAAGGCGATCTGCGGCGCGGACACGTGGTGCTGGGCGAAACCGACAACGGCCATTTCGTCGTCCACCGTATCCTCACGGTCGGCGACGAGCGCGTGACCCTGCTGGGCGACGGCAACACCGTAGGGACCGAGACGATACCCCGCGAGCGAATCTACGGCATCGTCGACTGCGGACGGCTGCACCTCTGGCTGGCCGAGCGGTGGATGCGCCTCCGCCCGCTGCGCCGTTATCCGCTGGCGATCCTGCGCCGCATCTGCCGCAAATAAAAAGCGGAACCGATTGTCGGCCCCGCTTTTCTCTTACTCTTCGTCGGCGAACATCGGATCCCACGCCGGCAGGCGGACAGGCTTCTGTTTCAGGACGTCGAGCACGCGCTGCGGCACGTATTTTCGCTCGACCACCAGGCGGAACATATATTCATCGAACCAGCGGTCGGTCATGATCAGATGCCCCTTGTAACCGCTCGACGGCCCCCAGCTGTTCTCCACCATCCACTTCTTCGGCCGCCCGTCGGCATCGAGGTCGACGGCCACAAGCGTCATGGCATGGCTCGATCCGCTGGCGAAACTCTCCACGCGACGGCGTTTGTCCATGCCGAAGGTGGTGCCCATGAGCGATTCGTAGTCGAAATTATCCACGTCGAGCAGGCCGCGCCCCGAGTCGAGGAACTTGCCTACGTCGCACGAGAAATACATCATCGTGCTGTCGCGAATCGACGCAACGGCCATCCGCTTGATCTCCTCGACCGGCAGGTTCACATAGGTCCAGTTGCGGCCGTCGTAGACATGACGGTCGTAGTCGATTTCATAGCACTTGTAATAGTCGCGCGTGGGATCGTTCATCAGCATGACATAGTTGCCCGTGAGATCGTCGGCGACATAGGTTTCGAAAAACGACCTCGGCGTGTATTCGCGCGTATCGACCGGACGCCCCTCGGCATCGCGCCGCGTCCACGTGAAGCGCACGGGCGGCTCGCCCAGATTGAGCACGAGCATCCGGTAGATCACCCCCAGCATCTCCGTCTTGCGGCTTTCGAGTTCGGCCTTCTCCGCACCGTCGCGGGCGGCTTCACGCAACGAAAGCCCGTATTCGCGCAATTTGAGTTTCAGCAAGGCGGCCATCTGGGCGGTGTGCTCGCTGCTGTACGTTTCGGGCATCGCCTCCTTAGGCACCAGCCCGTACTTGCCCACGATATCCGCAACCCCGGTAAACTGGCCGCCGTCGCTGAGCGGGTTCTTGAACAGCCACTCGACCGTCCGATCCTCGCGCGGTGCGTCGCGGGTGTCGATAACCCCTTGCAGGAAGAGGTTCGCCTTCTCCAGCTGATCCCAGAAAAAACAGTAGTTCTGCGAAAACTCGAAGGCCCCCAGTCCGTAGCGCGCAATCATGCGGGCGCGCAACACGTTCAGACCTGAGAAGAGCCAGCAACGGCCCGACTGCTGCTGGTCGGTGACGCCTTTCGACGGTACCCGATGCGAGAAATAGGTGTCGATTTCGCCCTGATTCGGCTGGTTGACGACCAGCTTGCGAATATCGTTGTTGCAGATCGCATTGCGCAGCGCGCGGTCGGCAGGCGTATCCTCGTAGGAGGCACGTATCCGCTGCAACATCCCGTCGCTGATCCCGCCGTCGTTTTGCGCCCCGAGAGGCAACAGGGACGATACGGCAAAGGCCCCGATAAGTACGATTCGTTTCATAATTCGGTCTCGATCCGATTCTTACGAACCGAAGTGATACAAACGGTTCTCGGTTCGACAAAGATAGTGCAAGCCGAGGGCAAAAACAAACTCGTTTGCATTTTGCCGAGGCGCAGCCTATCTAAGCGGAGGCTTGTCCTCCGCAAAGTGTGCAAGCCGAGGGCAAAAACAAACCCGTTTGCATTTTGCCGAGGCGCAGCCAATCTAAGCGGGGCTTGTCCCCGCAAAGTCGTGCAAGCTGAGGGCAGATCCAAATTTATTTGGGATCTGCCGAGGCGCAGCCTATCCAAGCGGAAGATTATCATCTCTCCGTACAGAGCGAAGGTGCAGAAGTACCGCAACTGCCACTCTCCCAAACCGATAACACTGAAAGAATCCCGCGACCCCGCCCCGGTCGATTCGGAAAACAATACCCGCACCGTATAAAAGGCCGTAACACCATGTGTGTAGACCAATACCGCCGCTGCCGCAGCACGGATACACGAAAACGGCCGATCCAGTGAAGGATCGGCCGTCATTCTCGGAAAAAGAATCGTTTACGATTCGAGCGCGAAGCGCTTGTAAGCGACAACGGTAGCCTCCTTGTCCGCTTCGTGGATATACTGGGCGATGGTCTTCTTTTCACCGACCAACTCCTGATTCAGCAGTGTGTTCTCCTCGAAGAACTTGCGCATCTTGCCTTCGGCGATCTTTTCGAGAATGGCCTCGGGCTTGCCTGCGTTCTTCGGATCCTGCTTCATCGCCTCGATGGCGATCTGGCGCTCATGTGCGACTACGTCGGCCGGGCAATCGGCCACGTCGATCGCGATGGGAGCCATCGCCGTAGCCTGCATGGCTACCGCATGGGCCACCTCCTCCGGAACGACCTTGTTGAAGCCCAGAATCGTACCCAGCTTCTTGTTGAAGTGAACGTATGAGTGGCAATAGGGAGCCTCGATACGGGCGTAATAGGCCATTTCGACCTTCTCGCCGGTCTGTCCCGATTTCTCGGTCACCATCTCTTCGACGGTGCGTCCCTCTGCGTTCTTCACGGCCATCAGCGTATCCTTGTCGGCAGCATCGGCGGCAACGGCGATGTCGATCATCGCATTGGCCGAAGCAGCGAACTCGGCATTCTGAGCAACGAAGTCGGTCTCGCAGGCGAGACACAGCATGTAGGCTTTCGTGCCCACGATGCGCGTTACGACGACACCCTCCGAAGCGTTGCGCTCGGCACGTTTGGCAACGACCAGCTTACCCTTCTCACGGATGATGTCCTGAGCGCGCGCAAAATCGCCTTCGGCCTCCATGAGTGCATTCTTGCAATCCATCATGCCGGCACCGGTCATCTTGCGGAGCTTCATTACATCAGCAGCTTTGATTTCCATAATTATCCTTTCTTTAATAAAGTGTGGTTACTGTATTCATCGGGCATTACTCGGCCTGTGCCTCGGCGGCAGCCTCGACCTTCTCGGCAGCGGCGGTTGCAGCCTGCTCGGTGGCAGCCACAACCTCTGCTACGGCAGCCTCTTCGGCGTCGATCGTAGCCTTGACGGCCTTCTTGATGCGGGGTTTGCCCTCCTTCTTGGGTGCACCCTCCTCTTCGGAGACGATACCCTCCTGAGCCTCCTTCTCCTTTTCGAGACGGCGCTCCTCCGTACCCTCGGCCACAGCAGCGCAGATGGCGGTCAGAATCACGGCGATTGAATTCGACGCATCGTCATTTGCAGGAATAACGTAATCGATGTCGGTTGGATCACAACAAGTATCTACTATTGCAAATACGGGGATATTCAATCGTTTGGCCTCTTTGACCGCATTGGACTCCTTCATCACGTCGACCACGAACAGGGCCGCCGGAAGACGGGTCAGGTCGGCGATGGAGCCGAGGTTCTTCTCCAATTTCGCACGCTGACGCTCGATCTGAAGCTTCTCGCGCTTGGAGAAATTGTTGAATGTGCCGTCGGCGGTCATCTTGTCGATGGTCGCCATCTTCTTGACGGCTTTGCGTATCGTGGGGAAATTGGTAAGCATACCGCCTGCCCAACGTTCGGTAACGTAGGGCATACCGATAGCCGCCACCTTTTCGGCAACAATATCCTTGGCTTGTTTCTTGGTGGCTACGAACAGCACGCGGCGACCGCTCTTGGCGATCTGCTTGATAGCCGCAGCGGCCTCATCGATCTTGATCACGGTCTTGTGCAGGTCGATGATGTGAATGCCGTTCTTCTCCATGAAGATGTAGGGAGCCATTTTGGGGTTCCACTTACGCTTCAGGTGACCGAAGTGTGCGCCGGCCTCCAACAATGTATTAAAATCTGTACGTGACATTTCAATTCGTCTTTTTTAATTTTAATTCTCTTTGTATCAACTCCCCGGTAGTGGCACAAGCCAATCCGCGAAGTTTTCCGCGACGGGGCAATCTGCAAGTAGACATATATATAATTATGTGGTCTTGCGGATTTGGAACCCGCGTCGTGCATGCCGAAAATCCGTCCGGTAAGGATTAACGCTTACTGAACTGGAACTTGCGACGTGCGCCCGGCTGTCCCGGCTTCTTACGCTCAACCTCACGCGGGTCGCGGGTGAGGAATCCGGCCTTTTTCAGTACCGGACGCATCTCCGCGTCGATCTCGCACAATGCGCGTGCGATACCCAGACGAGCGGCCTCGGCCTGTCCCTTGATCCCGCCGCCATCGAGGTTGATGACGATGTCGTAGTTTTCGACGGTGTTGGTGGCCAGCAGGGGCTGCTTCACCTGAAATTGCAGGATATCGAGCGGGAAGTATGTTTCGAGCGCCTTACGGTTGATTGTAATCTGACCTTTGCCCGGCTTTACGAAAACGCGGGCGACAGCGGCTTTACGTCGGCCTACGGTGTTTACAATTTCCATACTCTTCTTACTTAATCTCGTTCAACTTAATTGCTTTGGGGTTCTGCGCGGCATGGGGATGCTCCGCACCGGCATACACCTTGAGGTTCTTGAAGATAGCCTCGCCCAGACGGGTTTTGGGAAGCATACCGCGAACGGCCTCTTCGATCACGAACTCAGGCTTCTTCTTCAGGTAGTCCTGAGCGGTCGCGAAACGCTGGCCGCCGGGATAACCCGTGTGTCGTACATAGACCTTTTCGGTCAGTTTGTCGCCCGTGAGCTTCACTTTCTCCGCATTGACGACGATGACGTAGTCACCGCAATCGACGTGGGGTGTGTAGCCGGGCTTGTTCTTGCCGCGGAGGATCTTGGCGATCTGCGAAGCAAGACGTCCCAACACCTCGTTCGTCGCATCTATCACCACCCACTCCTTGGTGACGGTAGCTGCATTCGCCGAGATTGTTTTGTAGCTTAATGAATCCACTTTGTTTACGTTTAATTAATACTTGTTGTTAAATTGATCCAATTCCCGCTTTTACGGGTGCGCAAAGTTAGTAATAATTTTCCAAAACGACAACATCGGTCTAAAAATAAACGGATTTATCCGCTTCGGGTCTGCAATTTCGGGAAGCGCTCTGCAAAAGACACCGCACAGCGGCTTCCGCCGGAGCTCCGCCACGCACGACGGACGGAACCGCCGCAGGCCGGAAATCCCCGCACCTCGAACGGCCGAAAACAGCGCATCCGCCCCGTTCAGGAGGCGGATGCGCCGGCGATCATTTCGGCTGCGGCTGCCGTGCGTCATTCCGCCTTTCCCCCGAAATAGAGGTCGAGCAGCCGCTTGGCGGCGATGAACGAACTGATCTTGTCGTCGAGCACCTGTCCTTCGAGCACGGAGATCTCGGCCTCGATGCGCGGGTCGCGGTAGAAACTGTTTTTCAGCGTTTCGTCGATCGTCTCGTACATCCAGTACTTGTTTTGCCGATTGCGGTTGTGCCGGAAAAAACCGTTGCCCTGCGTATGGTCCAGAAACTCCTCGACACCCTTCCACACCTCTTCGAGTCCCGCACCCGAAACGGCCGAACAGGTATAGACTCGGGGGCGCCACTCCGACTCGGGAAGCGGGAAGAGCCGCAACGCACTCTCGAACTGCGTCTTCGCCAGCTCGGCCTTGTGGATATTCTCGCCGTCGGCTTTGGTAATCACCATGAGGTCGGCCATCTCCATGATCCCGCGCTTGATGCCCTGCAACTCGTCGCCGGCGCCCGAAATCTGCAACAGCATGAACAGATCGACCATCGAATGCACGGCCGTTTCCGACTGGCCCACGCCCACCGTCTCGATGAAGATCACGTCGAAGCCCGCCGCCTCGCACAACACGATCGTCTCGCGCGTCTTGCGTGCCACGCCGCCCAGCGAACCGGCCGACGGTGAAGGACGGATGAAGACGTCGGGGTTGGCCGAGATGCTCTCCATACGCGTCTTATCACCCAGGATCGAACCGCCGCTGCGTTCCGAACTGGGATCGATAGCCAGCACGGCCAGCTTGTGGTGCAGTGAGGTGACCATGTTGCCGATCGCCTCGATGAAGGTCGACTTACCCGCGCCCGGCACGCCGGTGATGCCGATGCGCACCGACCGGCCGGCATGGGGCAGGCAGCGTTCGATGATCTCCTGCGCCTGCGCATAATGGTCGGGGTTGCTGCTTTCGATGAGCGTGATGGCCTGCGACAGCGTAGTAATGTTACCCTCCAGAATGCCCTTCACATACTCCTCGGTCGAGAGACGGTGTTTCTTCTTACGAACGAAATACGGGTTGACGATCGGCTGATCGGCGACGCCTTCCGTTACGGAAAGGGCCGAATCGTGATGATGGTCGACATACTCTTTTTCGTAGTGATCTATTTTCGTGAAACTCATGTTATTTTAAAGGTTTGAATCAAGTATCGCTTCGGTCAGTTGACGCGGATTTCCCATCCACAGCGCACGGCCTTTGGCCGAAACCAGCACCCCGAAAGGCAGGTATTGGACGTCGTAGGCGGCGAAACTGCGGCCGCTGTCGTCGAAAGCCACCGTCAGATTGCCCTCGGCATACGGGCGGACGATCCCGCCGACGGCCTCCGGACTCTCCCTGACGACGACCACGACGTTGACCCGATCGCCGAACTTCCGCCCCAACTCCTGCAAATGCGCGAGCGATTCGACGGCCGGCCGGCTCGTGGAGTGGAAAAAGACGAGCAAAAAAGTCCTCCCCGGTACAGGCATACGATCGTCCAGCCACGATTTGACTTTCAAATCGGGCGTCTTTTCACCCAATGCGACATTCTGCGATGCGGCGCCCAGCGTCCACGACAGCAGAAACAATGCGAGGAAAATACGTTTCATAGCCGTTGTTTTGCAGCGAAGATAACGATTTTTTGCCTTTCGCGCTAATTTTTCACGGGGTTTTCGGCCCGAAGTCTGTCTACGGCAGCGAAGCGGTACGGGCCAAAGCGGGTTTCGACAGAGGAAAAGGCCGTCCCGAATAGCGGTAAAGGCCGTTCATGTAAGATTTTTCGAAGATATTTCGTTCAAATAATTATGTTTTTTAAAATATTAGGATTACTTTTGTGTGCGTCAAAAACGGACGCGGGCAAGATTTCAAATTCTAACAACCTAAATAAAAATTATTTGTTATGGAAGTATCTCACATTGAGCATCTTGGCATTGCAGTGAAGAGCCTCGATGAAGCGATTCCCTACTGGGAGAACGTACTGGGCCTGAAATGTTACGCGATCGAGGAAGTGCCCGACCAGAAGGTGCGCACGGCCTTCTTCAAACTGGGCCAGACCAAGATCGAACTGCTCGAACCGACGTCGGAGGATTCGACGATCGCAGGGTTCATCGAGAAGCGCGGCATCGGCATCCACCACATGGCACTCGCCGTCAAGAACATCGAGGAGCAGCTGGCCGACGCCGAAGCCAAGGGCATCCGCCTGATCGACAAGACCCCGCGCAAGGGCGCCGAAGGCATGACCATCGCGTTCCTGCACCCGAAATCGACGCAGGGCATCCTGACCGAACTTTGCGAGGACAAGAACAACTAATCAAATCATACGACAATCATGAGTGAAATTCAGAACAAGATAAACACGCTCATCGAAAACCGCGAGAAAGCCCGCATGGGCGGCGGTCAGAAACGGATCGACGCACAGCACGGCAAGGGCAAGTACACGGCCCGCGAGCGTATCCAGATGTTGCTCGACGAGGGATCGTTCGAAGAGTTCGACATGTTCGTCACGCACCGCTGCTACGACTTCGGCATGGACAAGAGCCATACCTTCGGCGACGGCGTGGTGACGGGCTACGGCACGATCGGCGGCCGTCTGGTCTACGTCTTCGCACAGGACTTCACGGTGACGGCCGGTTCGCTGTCGCTGTCGATGTCGGACAAGATCTGCAAGGTCATGGACATGGCCATGCGCAACGGCGCGCCCTGCATCGGCCTGAACGATTCGGGCGGCGCCCGAATCCAGGAGGGAATCAACGCGCTGGCCGGCTATGCCAACATCTTCCAGCGCAACGTGATGGCATCGGGCGTCATTCCCCAGATTTCGGCCATCTTCGGCCCCTGCGCGGGCGGTGCGGTCTATTCGCCGGCACTGACCGACTTCATCATCATGAAAAAGGAGACCTCGAACATGTTCCTCACCGGCCCGAAGGTCGTCAAGACCGTCACCGGCGAAGACGTCACGCAGGAGCAGTTGGGCGGCGCCATGATGCACACGACCAAGTCGGGCGTGGCGCAGTTCGCCGTCGACACCGAGGAGGAGGGCATCGAAATGATCAAGAAACTGCTCTCCTACATGCCGCAGAACAACATGGAGGATGCTCCGCTGGCCGTCTGCACCGACCGCATCGACCGCCTGGAAGACTCGCTCAACGAGATCATCCCCGACAACGCCAACAAGCCTTACGACATGGCCGAGGTCATCAAGGCCATCGTCGACAACGGCGAATACCTCGAATCGGCGGCGAGCTACGCGAAGAACGTCATCACCTGCTTCGCCCGTTTCAACGGCCAGTCGGTGGGCATCATCGCCAACCAGCCGAAGTTCATGGCCGGCGTGCTGGACATCAACGCCAGCCGCAAGGCGGCGCGGTTCGTGCGTTTCTGCGATGCCTTCAACATTCCGCTGGTCACGCTGGTAGACGTTCCGGGCTTCCTGCCGGGCACGACGCAGGAGTACGGCGGCGTCATCACCCATGGCGCGAAGCTGCTCTTCGCCTACTGCGAAGCGACGGTGCCGAAGATCACCGTCACGCTGCGCAAGGCCTACGGCGGCGCCTACATCGTCATGTCGTCGAAGCACATCCGCGGCGACATCAACTACGCATGGCCGACGGCCGAGATCGCCGTGATGGGCGCCAGCGGCGCCGTCGAGGTGCTCTACGGCAAGGAGCTGAAGGAGCTGGCCGACAAACCGGAGGAGAAGGCGAAGTTCATCGCCGAGAAGGAGCAGGAGTACAACGACAAGTTCTCGAACCCCTACAACGCCGCACGCTACGGTTACATCGACGACGTGATCGAACCGCGCAACACCCGCTTCCGGATCATCCGCGCCCTGCAAGCGCTTTCGACCAAGCGTTTGCAGAATCCGCCGAAGAAACATTCGAATATTCCCCTCTAACAATTGCACGCTATGACAATATTATCAGCAATCGATTGGGGATGGCCCGAGATGCTGTGGACGACGCTCATCAGCATCTGTCTGGTATTCGGCATTCTCGTGCTGCTGGTGTGGATCATGAAACTTTTCGGAATGATCTTCGTCAGCCGCCGCAAGGCGGCCGCGGCCGCGACTCAGAGCGGCAAACCCGTCGAGCAGGGCCAACTGCACGAAGAGGAGATCGCGGCCATCGCCACCGCACTCAAAATCTTCAACAGCGATCGGCACGACCGTGAGTCGGATGTGCTGACGATCATGAGTATCAAGCGCGCTTATTCGCCCTGGAACTCGAAAATTCATGGGCTAACCCAGATGCCCGACAAAAAATAAGTATTGGAACAATGAAAGATTACGCATTGAAAATCAACGGACATAATTACGACGTGCGCATCGACGACGTAAACGAATCCTCGACCCTGGCACACGTGGTGGTCAACGGCACGGCCTACGAGGTCGAGATCGCAGGCGCCAAAGGAGCCGCGACGAAACGTCCTCAGGTAGCTCCCGCCCCCCGCGAAGCCGACAGCGCGAAAATCACCCCCGCTACGGCGGCTCCCGCTCCCCGTATTGCGCCGGTAGCCCCCTCGACGGGTTACACGATCAAGTGTCCTCTGCCGGGTACCGTGCTCTCGATCAACGTCAAGGTCGGCGATACGATCGCGACCGGTCAGACGCTCGTGATCCTCGAAGCCATGAAAATGGAGAACAACATCGACGCCGACCGCGCCGGCGTCGTCAAGCAGATCTTCGTCCAGCAGGGCGCTACGGTCATGGAGGGCGATAACCTGATTCTCATCGAGTAGGCTTATGTGGACACTGCTGAGTTCAAGTTCCGACTTTGTCGGGGAGAGCCTGATCCGATTCGGCGAATCGACCGGTCTGGCCGGTTTTTTCAGCGCCATGGGTTGGGGAAACATCGTGATGATCGGCATCGCCTTCTTCCTGCTCTATCTGGCTATCCGGCATAAGTTCGAGCCGCTGCTGCTGCTGACCATCGCATTCGGCATGCTGCTGACGAACCTGCCCGGCGCCAATCTCTACCACACCGAGCTCTTCGCCGGAGGGCATGTCCATTGGGACATCTTCGTCGCGAAGGCGGGCTTGCTGGACTACCTTTACCTGGGCGTCAAGCTGGGCATCTACCCCTGCCTGATCTTTCTGGGCGTAGGCGCCATGACCGATTTCGGTCCGCTGATCGCCAATCCCAAGAGTTTCCTGCTGGGCGCTGCGGCGCAAATCGGCATCTTCGTGACGTTCCTCGGCGCCTATGCGATCGGATTCTCGCCCGAACAGAGCGGTTCGATCGGCATCATCGGCGGTGCGGACGGTCCCACGGCCATCTACCTCACCTCGATGCTGGCCCCCGAACTGCTGGGCCCGATCGCCGTAGCCGCCTACTCCTACATGGCGCTCGTGCCGGTCATCCAGCCGCCCATCATGCGACTGCTCACCAACAAGCACGAACGTGCGATCCGTATGCGCACGCTGCGTCCGGTATCGAAAACCGAGCGTATCCTCTTCCCGATCATCATCTCGGTCGTCATCGCCCTGCTGCTGCCGAGCGCAATGCCGCTCGTGGGCTGTCTGATGCTGGGTAACCTGATGAAGGAGTGCGGCGTGGTGGATCGCCTGAGCAAAACGGTGCAGAACGAACTGATGAACATCGTGGTGATCTTCCTCGGCCTGACCGTCGGCGCCACGGCGACCGCCGAAGCGTTCCTGAATTTCCGCACGCTGGGCATCCTCGTGCTGGGCGTCATCGCCTTCTGCCTGGGAACCGCCGGCGGCGTGCTGCTGGCCAAGTTCATGAACCTGTTCAGCAAAGAGGAGAACAAGATCAACCCGCTGATCGGTTCGGCCGGCGTGTCGGCCGTACCGATGGCCGCCCGCGTGTCGCAGATCGAAGGACAGCGCGAAAATCCGGGCAACTACCTGCTGATGCACGCCATGGGGCCCAACGTGGCCGGCGTGGTCGGTTCGGCCGTCGCCGCAGGTATCCTGCTGTCGTTCCTCGGCTAAGGGTAACGCCCCGAAAAGAGAGGAGCGCGGATTTCGAAATCCACGCTCCTCTCTTTTTATTCCGGCTGCGACTCCCTGCGCAACCGTTCGGCCAGTTCGGGCATCCCGACGGCCGCCCGCTCGCGCAGATGCGTCAGCGGATTACGGATCGTCCGCACGTCGGGAGTACCGGGGTCGACCAGATAGATCGGCACCCCGGGACGGACGTAATGCACCAGCGAAGCCGCCGGATAGACCGCCAGCGACGTTCCGACGACGATCAACACGTCGGCCGCCGCCGCAATCCGCACCGCATGGTCGAACTGGGGAACCGCCTCGCCGAAAAAGACGATATGCGGACGCAGCAGCGCCCCGTCGGGGGCCGTGGCATCCAACGGCTGTTCCCACCCTTCGATCGGAACGATCAACGCGGGATCGCGCGAGGAGCGGAGTTTCCGCAGTTCGCCGTGCAGATGCGTCACACGGGTCGAACCGGCGCGTTCGTGCAGGTCGTCTACATTCTGGGTGATGACCTCGACGTCGAAATCCGCCTCCAATCCCGCGATGGCCAAATGAGCCGCATTGGGACGGGCCGCCAGCATCTCGCGGCGGCGTTTGTTGTAAAATTCGATTACCAGCCGGCGATTGCGCGCCAGCGCCTCGGGCGTACAGACATCCTCGATCCGGTAATCGGCCCACAATCCGTCGGCATCGCGGAAGGTGGACAGTCCGCTGTCGGCACTCACGCCGGCTCCGGTAAAGACTACGACTTTTTTCATCTCGAATGATCGATTCGGCGGCATCCGCCGCATTCCGTCCATAAAGGTAGGCAAAATCCGGAAACGATCCAATGCCGTACTCGAAAAAGAGGCGCATATTTCCGTCGTACGACAGCCGATTCCGACACTCCCGAACCGAACATCCGATTCCGCCGCAATCGATCCCCAGGGATGAATTTACACTCCGTACCGTCAGGCGGACTCCGCACGCACGCTCCGCCGCACCGATTCGTCGACGCGCTCCATCCTCTGCAAACGACATCTTTCCGGTGCGAAACCGCCGCCGCCATCGGACGTCTCCTCAGCCGACAACGGTACTCACCCGGAAGCCCCTCCGCAACCCTCTTCCGGAAAAAAGAGGCTGCGAAAAACGAAGCGAATGATCAATATGTCTGAAAAAATCGTTATTTTCGCTTATCATATTCATTCCACTTAATTCAGTTTTCATGATGAAAAGTCATCTCATTTTGCGGTTGCATCGGATAATTCTGATCGCCGCGCTGTTTTTGGCTGCATCTTGCAAAGAGGACGATACCTCCGTGCAACTGAAAGCCCCTCAAACCCTTACGGCAATCCCTTCCGAAACATCGCTCCTGATCGAATGGGGGGGGGTGGACGAAGCTGCCGCCTATGAACTGGAAGCCCGCAGCGACGACTACGCCTTCTCCACCCGTGTCGAAGACACCCGTTACGAGTTGACTGGACTCGAAGCATACACCGAATACGAGGTACGCATCCGCGCGCTGGTCGTTTCGGGCAACTACCTCGATTCGGAATGGAGCGCATGGGAGCGGTTCAAAACTCTCGACAAGACGATCGCCGACGAATTCGACGGAGGCAGCGGCACGGAAGAAGATCCCTACCTAATCGCACGGCCGTCGCAACTGGCCCTGCTGGCACAATGCGTCAACGAACAGACGGCCGGCTATTTCGAACCGGACGTCCACTACCTGCTGACGGCCGATCTCGATCTTTCCGGCTATGAAAACTGGACGCCGATCGGTACCGGCCCGCAAGACGGAAGGTATCCCTACGAGAATCCCGAGAAGGCATTCCAAGGCGTTTTCGACGGAGGCGGCCACACCGTGAACAACCTAAACGTCGCTTACACGGGTGCGACGACCTTCACGAGCGTCGGACTCTTCGGAGTGAACGACGGCACGATCAGGAATCTTCACGTCGCGGGCACAGTCTCCGCGACGACATCCTGCACCGACAAAAGCTATGTGATCGCCGGCGGCATCGTCGGTTTCAATATCATCGCCTACGAGGACGCCATGAACACCCGTCCGGGTTCGGGAGCCATCGAGCACTGCTCCTTCACGGGTTCGGTATCGGCATCGTGCGGCAACGACCCGACGGGCACGGCCGACGCAGGCGGCATCTGCGGCATGGCCGAGTCGGGAAACATCGACTTCTGCGAAACGACGCTCGACGCGGCACACACGATCAGAACCGAGGGCGGCGAAATCTCGATGACCGGCGGCATCGCCGGATCCATGAACGGCGGACGCATCTCCGCCTGTACCTTCACCGGTACGGGAGTTCTCGAAGCAGCCTTCAACACCGTCCCCGAAGGCTATTACGTCTATGCCCAAGCGGGCGGCATCGTCGGTTCGACCGCCGAGGCCTCGATCGAAAGCTGCACGGCGGATTTCGGCGGCTCGCTGCTCGTTCCGAAAGGCGGGGAAGCAACTTGCAACGCGGGCATCGTCTGCGGCAATTCCGGAAGTTCCATCACCGACTGTACCGCAAAATTTACGGGCGACGCCTCAATCGAGAGCAACGGCGCCATCAGCTTCGGCGGCGCTGTCGGATCGCTCTCCGGCGTCGGTGAATGCGCCGTCTCGCTCGTTTCGACCGAAATGGGTGGAACGGTGAAGATCGCCCAGGGCGACGAATATTCCGACGTACATGTCGGCGGTGTCTTCGGATCGGCTTCGAACGCTACGGCGTCGGCTTGCGACGCTCTCCTATCGGGCGACATCGAAATCTCTTCGAATGTCGCCGACGGCACGACCAACGTCAACGTGGGCGGTGTATGCGGCAAAAGCGGTATGCTGACGGCCGGCTGCCACGCCGAATGGACGGAGAGCGCACACGTGAAAATCGCCTCCGACCGGAGCAATTTCGGCGGCGTGACAGGCCTGACACAGGCTGAAAGCAACTATGCCTTCCTCGTCGGATGCTATGCCCTCTGCAAGGGCCGCGTAGAGATCGAGCCCAAGAACGGCACGGACTACACGGCCAACGCAGGCGGTATCGCCGGAACCTTCTCAGGCTACTCCATGATCTACCCCGTCGTCATGGAAATCCCTGCCTATATGGACGGTTGCTACGCCCTCGTCGAAACCGACTTTTCGCTCTCCGGCGGCACGGCCCGCGGCGTGGCCGGCGCATCGGAGGCCGCTCTGCTCAACGGCGTGTTCTGGGGGTCGACGCAAGACGGCGTCTCGGAGACGCTGCCCGACAGCAAGGCTTTCGCAAGTCTCGATCAGAGCGGTTTCGAAGCGGCAATCGCCGAGATGAACGACGCGATCGCCGCTTCGATGATGGCCCAACTCGTGCAGGTCGGCTACACGTACGATACGTCTCTGGGACATCCCGTCCTGACAGGCGCCCGCTGACCGGAGCATCCCCGACCTCCATTTATAAGTTCACCCCTGCCGGAAAATCCGACAGGGGTGAGCCCTTTTCAGAAACCGTGGAGCGGTTCCCTTTCAAATGCACGCTCGTCCCGAAAAACGGAACGTTCCGCGCATCAGTGCGTGAAGACACGCCCCTTCTGCTTGACCTTGGCTTCGTAATCCAGACGCGACTGCGTGGGATATTTCAGCTTTTCGAAGCCGGCGACGGCGTTGCCGATGTCGCTCAGCAGCATGTCGGCCATATCGCGCGACATTCCCTGACGAACGACCACGCGCATGACGACCAGCGAATCAATGTTCTTCGGCATCGTGTAGGCGGGAACCATCCAGCCGCTCTGTTGGAGTACGGCCTGCAAATCGTAGAGCGTCCATTTGGCCGTCTTGTCGTACTCGGGATTCATGTACCAGATGAAGAGCGGATTTTGCAGCTCCTTCGAATAATTTTCGAAACACTTCATCTTGCCGATCTGTTCATGGCAGTAGCAGGCTACGTCCATCGAATTCTGCTGCACCTCCTTGTAACCGTCGAAGCCCAGGCGGATGAAGTTGTAGTACTGACCCAGAATCTGCGCCGCAGGACGCGAGAAGTTGAGCCCTACCTGCGTGATGTTGGCGCCCAGATAGTTGACGCTGAACGACATCTCTTCGGGCAGATACTTCTTGTCCTTCCAGACGACCCAGCCCAGGCCCGGATAGACCAGTCCGTATTTGTGTCCCGACGTGGAGATCGACCACACCCATTTGAGGCGGAAGTCCCACTTCACCTCCGGATTGAGGAACGGCAGGATGAAACCTCCCGACGCCGCATCGACGTGGATCGGAATATCGTATCCCGTCTTCTTGTTGTAGGCGTCCAGCTCGCGGTCGAGCGCCTCGATGTCGTCGTTGAGTCCCGTCCACGTCACCCCGGCGATCGGCACGATGCAAATGGTGTTCTCGTCGCACATCGCCAGAGCGTCCTTCGGATCGAGCGTCGGCTTTTCGAGCGTGAGGGGCACCGTGCGCATCTCGATCTGCCACAACTGGCAGAACTTCTCCCAAACCACCTGGAAGGCGGAGCTCATCACCAGATTGGGTTTGTCGAAGGGTTTGCCCTCGGCCTTGCGTTTCGCGCGCCAGCGCAGCCAGGCCGCGACGCCGCCCAGCATACAAGCCTCCGACGAGCCGATTCCCAGCGCGCCGGTCTTCCACTCGGCCTTTTCGGGCGAATTCCACATGTTGGCGATGATGTTGATGCACCGTCCGCACATCACCGCCACACGCGGATACTCGGTCTCGTCGATGTAGTTGACGTTGATCGCCTCGTTCATCAGGCGCGTAGCGTATTCGTCCATGTAGGTGGTGACGAAAGTCGCCAGATTCAGACGCGGCTGCGTCTGGGGATAGGTCTCGTCCTTCACCATTTGGTAGGCGATCTCAGGTGTGGTTTTGTGCTGCGGAATGTTCTGCGTCGGAGCGGGGGTGAGCATCTTTTCCGATCCGAAGACAGCCGTCGTAGCATTGGCCCGTGTCTCTTGTTTCGTGTTCATAGCGGTAATGTGTTTAAAAATTACAAGGTGCGTAAATCCATAAACTATGCCACTCGGAGGCCATTTCCGAAGACCGGAGGGACCTCGTCGCCGAAAACACCTCTCTTCGGCTGCACCTTAAACACTTCGCCCCGACAGAATCGAACATGCGTTTGCTTCTGCGCTCGACTTTTCGTACTTTGGCTTGCGCCGTAGATACTCCGTCTCGGCAGAATCAAACATGCGTTTGCTTCTGCGCTCGACTTTTCGTACTTTGGCTTGCGCCGTAGATACTCCGTCTCGGCAGAAACAAACATGCGTTTGCTTCTGCGCTCGACTTTTCGTATATTTGTTGTAATCAGGTAGGTTTTATTTGACTATCAACAGATTGGATAAAACTCGCACGAGAACGGGCAATGGATAAGAAAAAGCCGGACTGTTCCAAACCGCCATATTTCTCATGCTTTCAAATAACTCTTTATCTCACTTGCAAAGATAACATTTCTTTCTGAAAAGGCCACATAAACGGGCCGCAATCTTACGCAAATAACACATCGGGAGAAACGAGCATACCGTAGCCGAGTTCCCATAACCACAGGCAAAGGTAATTCGTGTTCTTCCCGTACAAGCAAGGCCAAGCCCTTCGGGTTCGTGGAAAAAATCATCCTCGCCCCGGAGGGCTTGCGGTATTTTTTCCCGAAGCCTTGCATGTACGGAACACGACCTTTTTAAGCCTGTAGTTATGGGAACTCCGGCCCCAGAAGCCGGACTAACAAAAAATCAAATGTTATGTTACAGGCAACAAAGAACAAGTACACGGTGGAAACACTCAAGCCACTGAACATTCTGTACGATCACAAGCACTGGCTGACACAGCAGGACGTGGATATGGCCAACGGTTATGTGGAACTGATAGAAAGGACACGCTCTGAAAAGATTCCGCAGGTCGGAGACAGACTCATCTATGTGGACAGATACGGGAAATATTACGGCGACGCCCTCATCGAGAAACGCAAAAATACGGACGGACTGATTTCCATCTGTGAAATCCCCTATGTCCCTTTTATCTGGGAAGAGTATGACGGTATCGGTTTAAGCGTCAGCGGAGGATCCTTCCATCATATTGACCCCCGCCAGTTAAAGTTCGTCAGATGGACGGAAGGGGTATTCCAAGACTGGGGCAACTGCGGTGCGTGCGCCAACGGTGCCGTCGCATTCACGGCAAGAGTGCCGTTATGGTCCTATTCCGAACCTGACCCTCTCTACGGCAATTTTACCACGGAAACATGGAGACAGTATTATCTGACAAAGGAAACGGGTCCGGACGCACGCAACCTGTACCAGGGCTTCGAAAAGGCTTTCAGGACCGAAGATGACTTCCAGCAGTTCCTGAAGGACTATGAAGGGACCGTGTTCAAGGGCAACAGGGAAAACCAGATTGTACTCTGGTGTTTCCGTCATGAGAACCGGTTCCTGCCGCAGCACGAATGGGACAAGATAGATGCCCCGGCCGTGGAACGGCATCTCAACTTTTATCCAGAACAGGTCAAGCTGGTCAAGGACATGGACAGCCACATTACCTGCTGTTACCGTATCAAACCCGAAATTGACAATCTCTAAAATAATACAGTTATGCAGACAACAGCAACAAGAACAGCAGGCAGCCACACTGACCTGCTCACAGGAATCCTGAACGTACAAGTGAGAAACGAGGACAAGATTACAGAACAGGACAGGCAGTATTGCCAGCTCCAGCAGGACCAGCTCTACAAAACGCTTGACCGTATCGACCGATGGTATAACATCTTCAAGGAAGAAGCGGAACGGTACCGGGAAACAAAGAGCTTCAAGTATGAGGATAACGGTAAGGTCTCCATACGGAATTTCCATTTCAACAACAGCGGGGAGGATGACTATACCCACAACGAATTCAAACCGTTTGACCTCATCAACGAGCTTGCGGACAACAACTGCAATGCCAACGCGAATTTCGCGAGTCGCATCATTTCCTATTTCAACAGGACCTACAATGTAGATGTCCCCGTTCCTGTAATCGACGAGAAGGCCATGCGCATGGGATTCCGTCCGGTCTACCAGACTTACGTGGACATGGTCATCGAACACCTCGGCGGAAAAAGTTTCCGTGAGACCGCAGAGGAAGAACTGCTGGCCCGTTTCCTGAAAACGGTACAGCCTTCCCGCTGGAGCAAGGTGAAGCCCGAACTGAAAAAGGACAAGATAACTTTCCCTGACATCGTGTCCTGGGACAGCATCCATCTGGAATACCACAAGGAATATGAGTTCTCGTATGACTGCGGGAGGAAAGTGGACATTTTCTGCGAAGGTATCGCATACGGGGCGGATGACGTGATAAACGGTTCAAGCGGTATGGTCATCGGCCTTGACAGACGCGATGTGGATATAACCGAATGGTACAGCCTCACCCTGACCAATGCAGAGCAGATCAAGTTCTACAAGAACGGACGCATCGACGTGCGCTTCAAAGACAGCCGGGCCGCAGAGAACTGCTACAGGAAACTGCGGCTGGATGAAATCACACTCAGAGAAGACTGATTCATGAAATACTTATTCAGGCACCCCGTAAGACATCCTTGCGGGGTGTCTTCGTTTCCAACTATTAAAAAAGAAAAGACATGTATGCCATCATACCCCAACAGATTCCCCAGAACAGGCGTGCCGAGGTCAACGAGAAGATTCTTTTCGCCATAGACTCCGGCAAGGACCTCGTCCCGAAGGAAAACATCTACAACTGCTACACGGGAACCGGAGGACTGCACAGCCTCAGACAGTCGGACTTCGCCAGCTACCATGACTATGCCGAGGCCAAGAAGGAATTTGAGATGGGACAGTTCTTCACCCCGCACGACATATGCCGAAACATGATGGAAGCCCTATCCCCGACATCTACGGAAATGGTGCTTGACATGTGCTGCGGCATGGGCAACTTCTTCAACCATCTGCCCAACCTGCACAATGCCTACGGATTCGACATCGACGGCAAGGCGGTGGCCGTTGCCAGATACCTCTACCCGGAAGCCCATATCGAGAAATGCGACATACAGCTGTACAATCCCGAACAGCGTTTCGACATCATTGTCGGAAATCCGCCCTTCAACCTGAAATTTGATTACAGGCTGTCGCAGGAATTCTACATGGACAAGGCCTATGACGTGCTCAACCCTGCCGGAATCCTGATGGTCATCGTCCCTCTCTCCTTCATGCAGAACGAGTTCTGGGAAAAGACACGCGTGGCGAAAATCAACTCGAATTTCTCCTTCATCGGCCAGACCAGGCTGGAACATTCAGCCTTCTCTACGGTGGGCGTACAGAATTTCGCAACAAAAATCATGGTATTCCTCCGCCGTTCCCTCCATATTGAAATGCAGCCCTACAACGCGGAAGAGTTTGTCAGCATGGATGAGCTGAAGAAACGCATAGCCGAAGTACGGAAAATGAAACACCGGCTGCGCTTCCAACTGATGCGGGAGTCCAACCATATAGACAAGGAAGAACTGGAACAGTTCGAGTACAGGCTCGCCAAGTACATGTACGAACTGAAAGCCCATGCCGTGCTGAACAGGCACATCGAAAAGGCGGAAGCACTGGTGTCCAAATTCCGCAACCAGAAACCACCGGAAGGTGCCACCAGGGAACAGATAAAGGAATGGGAACGCAAGAAGCTGACCACCGGCAAGGTTCTCGGCATCATCCGCAGGTACATCACCTCGCAGAACGTGGTGCCGCGCAAGGAAGTGGCATTGGTGAAGACATCCTACGGCTTCAAGCTGAAACAGTATGCCCCGCGTCTGCTCGACAAGGTCACGCACAAGGCCGCAGGCATCAACGACATCATACTCGGAAGGGCCGAACTCCCGATGCCGGAAACCGTCACGGAAAAGAACATGCGGCAGATCCGTGCCGCCAGAAAACTGATACGGCGCAAACAGAGGCAATATGAGACCCAGAATCTCCAGTTTGCGGAAATGCGGGAAGATGCCGACCTGAAGGAATACCTGGACCGCACCACATTCATCAACAAGGACGGTGAAGTCTGCGAATTCACGGACTTGCAGAAACACGACCTGAACCTCGTGTTGCAGAAACGCTACGCCCTGCTGAACTGGCAGCAGGGTTCAGGCAAGACCGCCGCCGTCTATCACAGGGCGAAATACCTGCTCAAGTTCAGAAAGACAAAGAACGTCATCATACTTGCCCCGGCCATCGCCACCAACATGACCTGGATACCGTTCCTTACCATAAACAAGGAACGCTTCCGTACAATACAGACCGCCGGCGACCTCGACAACGTACCGGAAGGGACATTCCTTGTCGTCTCCACCTCCATGCTCCGGAAACTGAAAAGAGGACTGATGCGTTTCGTAAAACGCACTTCCGGCAAACTGTGCCTTGTCTTCGACGAGTCGGACGAAATCACCAATCCCACATCGCAGCGTACAAGAAACATCCTGTGCATATTCAGAAGGCTCAAATACAAGATTCTCGACACGGGAACGACCACCCGCAACAACATCGCGGAACTGTACAGCCAGTTCGAACTGCTCTACAACAATTCGGTGAACATGATATGCTGGAGCCCGCAGGTCTACCACGAAAACAGGGACCACGAGATAGAGGAAGAGAACAACCCGGATTACGGAACACCGTTCCCCGCCTTCAGGGGGCATGTCCTTTTCCGTGCCTGCCACTGTCCGGGGA